>Ga0105152_10000553_pt1 | contig 11380 bp, 10 predicted proteins | sample LakBais05cmmetaG_FD_81534 | JGI IMG/M metagenome (GOLD analysis project Ga0105152, IMG submission 81534) | Lake sediment microbial communities from Lake Baikal, Russia to study Microbial Dark Matter (Phase II) - Lake Baikal sediment 0-5 cm | ecosystem: Environmental > Aquatic > Freshwater >...
CTTTTCAATTTAGCATGATTACCCGCAAAGGTCAATTGACACGGGCGGCGAAAAATTATATTGGTGTATTCTTGCACCTGTAGCTCAAAGGATAGAGCATGGGATTCCTAATCCCAGGGTTGGATGTTCGAGTCATCTCAGGCGCAAAATCGAGGTTAAAATGAAAAAAAAGGAAAGGGAACATCTGAAGGCTGATCCGTTTGTCCATTTTTTTGAAAAAACGATTGCCCTTTTTAAAAATAACCGCCGTCAGATCCTCGCGGGCGCAGGCATCGCCGCTCTGGTCATCATCGTTCTGCTGGCCGTGTTATTATTCAATAACCTGAGTTCCGCGAGCGAAAACAAAGTTTATGCCGAAGCTTTCCGCGTCCGCACCGACGCAAAAATGAGCGTGGATCAAAAAATAGCCAAACTCCAGGTAATGAAATTCAAAAAAAGGATCTCGGCCGCGGGAAGGTTGTTCATCGCCTCCCTGTATTATGAAAAAGGCGACCTGCAAAAAGCCGAAGCGCTCTTGAAAGAGTTCCCCGCCAGCCGTATTACCATGATCAACGATGAAAAGCAAGTCCTCACCGCCTCCGTCCTGGCAGCCAACGGAAAAACCCAAGAAGCGGAAAGCTTGCTCAACCTCATGTTGACTGATAAAAAAACCGCTATGGGCAAGGAGCTCATTCTCATGCAGCTGGCCAAAATACAGATCAAAAACCAGCAGAAAGAAGAAGCGGCCGCGGGGCTGAAACAGATCATGTCCGAATATCCCAACACGCCCAGCGCCATGGAAGCGCAAAATCTTTTGTCCACAATAGAAGGCGAAAGCCCGGCAGCTCAGTAAAGCTTAATTTCCAGACTTTTCCCGCAAAAAATCCCGGGCCGTCCCAGGGCAACGCGAAAGCGCTCCTATTTACAGCCCCGGCAAAGCATGGCATAATGCAGCCATGCAAGACGAACGCGGCCGCATCGTGGAAGCCCGCTCTCTCAGCGGCAACTACTACCTACTGAAGATCACCGCCCCGCAGATCGCGGCCCAAGCCAAGCCAGGAAATTTCGTCATGGTCCGCGTATCTTCCTCGTTGGATCCCCTGCTGCGTCGCCCGTTCGGCATTCTGCAAAGCCGACCACCCCACATTTGGCTTTATTATCAGGTTCGGGGGCGCGGGACGCGGCTGCTTTCCGAGCTTGGCTCCGGCGACGGCCTGGACATCCTCGGCCCGCTAGGCAATACTTTCCCGGAGCTTCCCGGGAAAAAAGTCCTGCTCATCGCCGGCGGTCGGGGCATCGTCCCCCTGTTCCATCACGCCCAGGTCCACGCCGCGCACCAGCCGCTGCTCCTTCTCTATGGAGGACGCAGCGCGGCCGAACTGCATCTATTACAAGAAATCCAAACCATGCCGTTGCTCCAAAGCTATATTTTCAGCGAAGACGGCTCGATCGGCCAGAAAGGGCTGTTGACCTCGGGATTGGAAAAAATAATCGCTGAACAGCGGCCGCAAGCCACCCTTTCCTGCGGTCCCGAAGCCATGCTGGCCCGGCTGGCCCAAATGTTCAAGCCGAAAAAAACGGAGAATTACGCTTCTCTGGAAGCGCTGATGGGCTGCGGTTTCGGAGTATGCCACAGCTGCGCGGTCAAGGTCGTTGACAACAGCTACCGCAGGGTTTGCGACGAAGGTCCCGTATTCCCCCTGGAAGAGATCCGATGGCCGAGCTGAGCGTTGACCTAGGTTTTCTCACTTTGAAAAACCCGGTGATCACGGCTTCGGGCACCTTCGGCTACGGCGAAGAATTCCTGCCGTTTTTCAATCTCGATATTCTTGGCGCCCTGGTCCTGAAGGGAATTTTCAAAAAGCCACGCCCGGGCAACCCGCCGCCGCGCCTCTACGAAACCCCGGCCGGGTTGCTCAATTCCATCGGCCTGGCCGGACCCGGAAGCAAAAAGTTGCAGGAGATCATCCTCCGCCTGAGCGCCAAGACCAGCACCCCGATCATCGTCAATGTCTGCGGTGAGGACGACAAAGAATTCGGAGAAGTGGCGGAGACATTTTCCGCCATGAACGAAGTGGCCATGCTGGAGCTGAATATATCCTGCCCCAATGTAAAAAAAGGGGGCGCCTGCCCGGCCCAGGACAAGAAGCACACTTTTCGCCTGGTCAGGCAAGTTAGAAAAAAGATAAGCAAGCCGTTGATCGTCAAGCTGTCGCCCAACGCCGCCGACATCGTCGCCGTGGCGCTGGCGGCGGAGGAGGCGGGAGCCGACGCCATCTCTCTGGTCAACACCTTCCTGGGACTGGCCGTGGACCTCGAAAAGCGCAAGCCTGTGTTCGCCAACACCTTTGCCGGCCTCTCGGGACCAGCCATCAAGCCCCTGGCCCTGAAGCTGGTCTGGGAGGTTTGCCGCCAGGTGCGCATCCCGGTCATTGGCATAGGCGGGATCACCAGCGGCCGCGACGTCCTGGATTACGTCCTGGTCGGAGCATCGGCCGTGCAGATCGGCACGGTCAATTTTTACGAGCCGGCCGCAGCCGTGCGCATCATCGGCGAGATCGAAGTGGAGATGGATAAATTAAAAATAAAAGACCTTTCCGAGATCAGGGGCAAACTGCGAGCATGACCGAAAAAATCATCATCGCCCTGGACTTCGAGCATTTCTTGCAGGCCAAGCAGGCGGTGGAAGGCCTGTCGGCCGCCGTTTTTTTTAAAGTGGGCTTGCAGGGATTTCTGGAGTACGGTGACGCGATCGTCGCCAAATTGCGGGAAAAAGGAAAAAAACTCTTCCTGGACCTGAAATTCCACGACATCCCCAATACGGTTTACGGAGCCGTCAACTCTGCGCTGAAATACGAACCCGATTTTTTATCCATTCACCTGGCGGGCGGCAAAACCATGGTGCAGAAGGCCCTGGAAGCTGCCAGCCGGCGCCCCGGCTTAACCATCCTCGGGGTGACGGTCTTGACCTCTCTGGCCGACTCCGATCTGCTCGTGATGGGCATGGCGCCGCCGCTGACCGACCGGGTCCTGCAACTGGTCGAGATGGGACTGGAAGCCGGGGTCAAGGGGTTCGTCTGCTCCCCGCAGGAGATCGCCACCCTGCGCCAGCGCTTTGGCAGGGACATCATTCTGGTCACGCCGGGCATCCGGCCGCAGTGGGCGGAAAAAGGCGACCAGAAAAGGGTCTTTACACCGCAGATGGCCGTGGCCGCGGGAAGCGATTACCTGGTCATCGGCCGCCCCATCACCCAGGATTCCGACCCGGCTTCGGCCTTCCGACGCATCGTCGCCGCGATCGCTCCCAATGTTTAATCGGCGGCAATCATCCTGGCTGTTGATTATGCCGATTTCTTTCTAAAGAATTTCTGGGTCAAGTCGTCCAGCAGTGAATAAACAACCGGCACCACCACCAGGGTGAGAATGGTCGAACTGATCAGGCCGCCGATGATGGTAAATCCGATCGGCGCCCGGAAGTCGGTACTCGTACCGAGGCCGAAGGCCACGGGAAGCATGCCCAGGATCATGGCCAACGACGTCATGAGTATCGGCCGCAGCCGGGTGGCGCCGGCTTCGATGATCGCTTCGCTCCGGTTCATGCCGCGGCGGCGCAGCACGTTGGTATAGTCGATGAGCAGGATCGAATTCTTGGTGACCAAGCCCATCAGCATGATCAGTCCAATGAAAGCCACCACGTCGAAAAGTTTGCCGGCCACCAGCAAACCGAGAACGGCGCCGATGAGCGAGAGCGGCAAGGCCAGCATCAGGGCGAAAGGCTGAATGAAGGAGGCGAACTGCGAGGCCAGGATCATATAGACAAATACAACGGCCAGGATCAGGGTCAGGAGCAGAGTGGCGAACATCTCGGTGTTCTGTTCCACCTGGCCGCCGAAGGCAAAGGTCACATCGCCCGGCAGCGTGAGGGCCTGGAGGCGGTTTTGGACGGCGGTTTGGATCTCATTGAGGCCGACGCCTTTTAGAATATTGCCGCCGACCACGATCTGGCGCATGCGGTTCTTGCGCTTGATCTGGCTGGGACCGATCTCCACCTGGAGTTTTGCCACTTGGTCGAGGGTGACCGAGCCGCGGGAAACGGTCGGGATGAATACCCGGGCCAGCCTGTCGAGGTTTTCGCGGGTGGCCGGCAGCGCGCGCACCCGGATGTCGATCATGCGCTCGGGGGTGCGGAAGCGCGAGGCGATGTCGCCGTCGACGAAGGTGCGCATGGTCGAGGCGATCTGCAGGGTGTTGGCGCCGAGCCGGGCAGCCCGGTTGCGGTCGACCTGAACCTGGATCTCGGGCTTGGGATTGCGGTAATCGCTGTTGATGTCGACCAGCCCGGGGATCGTCCGGATGGAATCCTTGACGATCTCCGCAGTCCGCGTCAGGTTTTTCAGGTTGGTCCCCTTGAGGTTGACCTGAATCGGCAGTTGCTGCAGCGAGCTGGCGGCGGCGCCGCCGAGGGTCATGACATCTTGAAAGGTGATGGAAACGCCGGGGATGTTGGCCAGCAACGGTCGCAGCCGGTCTTGCAACACCTTGTTGTCGCGGACATGGATCAGTTTGACATTGATGCTGGCCTCGTCGGAGGCGCCGTCTTTCGTGCCGATGATGGAAAACACATCGCCGATCTCTTTCTGCTGGTGCAGGATTTTTTCAATCGAGCTTACCACCCGTTCCGTGCTCTCCAGCGAACTGCCGGGAGTGCATTGAATGACCAGGTTGAATTCCGGCCGCTGGCCGCGCGGCGAACCGCCGATGCCGACCACGGTGAAAAGAAAAAGGCTGACGGCGAAAACCGCTAAGGTGACGAAGATAACGGTTATGCGGTGGCCGATCGACCATTTCAGAACCGGGCGGTACGACTGGCCCAGACGGTCGTAGAAGCGGGCGATGGCCGCTTGGAAGCGGCTGGAGAAAGAATGCTCATTGCCTACTTTGGCTTTTTTGAAGAAGTAGGCCGAAAGCATCGGCGCGAAGGTGAAGGCCTCAAAAAACGATATCAGCACCGCAGCGGTGACCGTGATGCCGAATTGGCGGAAAAACTTGCCGGCGATGCCGGTGGCGAAAGCCACGGGCAAAAACACGGCGACCAGCGTCAACGTGGTGGCGGTCACGGCCAGGCCGACTTCACTGGTTCCGTCGCTGGCGGCCGTACGAGGATCCTTGCCCAGTTTTTCCATGTGGCGGAAGATGTTTTCGCGCACGACGATGGCGTCGTCAATCAACAAGCCGACCGAAAGGCTCAATGCCAGCAGGGTGATGATGTTGACCGAGAAGCCGAGCAGGGCCATTACGGCGAAAGAACCGATGATGCACACCGGCAGGCCGGCGATGGTGATCAAGGTGTTGCGCAGGTCGCCGAAGGAGAAAAGCACGACGATGCCCGCCAGCAGCGCCCCGAGGATCAGGCTGTTGATGACGTCATCGCGCGATTCCTTGATGGCTACCGATTCGTCGGTGGCCAGGCGGATTTCCAGATCCGGGAAATTTTTGCGGATGCGGACCATCATTTTGTTGACGCCGTCGGCCACCTCAACGCTGTTCGTACCCGACTGCTTGCGCACCACCATCGAGACGCATTCGACACCGTTGACGCGGGAGATGGCCTGGCGTTTTTTGAAATTATCGCTGACTGAGGCCACATCTTTGAGGTAAACCGGTGTGCCTTGCGGAGTGGCGACAATAATGTTTTGCAGTTCATCCACTTTTTCGAATTCTTCATTGGTGCGCAGGATGAAATCGAAGTCTTTCTGTGTCACCTTGCCGGCGGGAAAATTAAGATTCTCGCCGCGGATGGCCTGGCTGACCTGGGCGATGGACAGGCCGAGGGCGTTGAGCTTGTCGACATCGACATCGACATGGATCTCTCGTTCCAGGCCGCCGAGCACGGTCACAGAGCCGACATTATCGACCGCCTCCACCTGCTGCTTGATCTTGTCTTCAACCAGGGCCCGCAGGTCCATCAGGTTCAGGCGCTGCCCCTTGGCGGTGATGGTGTATGAGACGACCGTGGCCGCCGAAACGTCAAACTTGTCAACGACCGGCTCCTGGATTTCCCGCGGCAGGGTGTTGCGGATGGAGGTCATCTTTTCGCGCACCTCAGTGGACGCCTGCTGGGCGTCCTTTTCCAGGGCAAATTCGGCAACAATCACGGCAATGCTCTCCGCCGAAGTCGAGCTGATGTTCTTGATGCCATTGATCGCGCTGATCGCGTCCTCGACCGGCTTGCTTACCTGCGCCTCCATCTCCTCGGGGCCGACGCCGGGGTTGACCACGGTCACAGCCACGATCGGCAACGAAATGTCGGGCATCATGTCGACTCCAAGGCGCGTGTAGGAAACCAGGCCCAGCACCACGATCAGGCTGATGATCATGGTGATGAAGACCGGCTGGCGTATGGAAATATCTGCGATGCGCATGGGCTCACCGCGCTTGGACGTTCAGCCGGTCGCCGTTTTCCAGCCGGTCGGCGCCGCTGGAAACAATGGCCTCGTTTCCCTGCAGGCCGGAGACGATCTCGATCTCATCGCCGCTGATGGCCCCGGTCAGCACCGGCATCATTCTGGCCCGGTCCGCGGCAACACTGAATACAAACTTCTGGCCGCCGCGGTCGACGACGGCGGCGACGGGCAGCGTCAGGCCGCTGCGCCGGTTCTGGACCATTTCCATCTCGGCATACATGCCGGGTTTCAGCCGGTAGCCTGGGTTGGGGACGGTGATCTCGATGTCGATGGCTCGGGTCTGGGGGTTGCAAATGGGGCTGATGGCCGTCACCTTGGCGGTAAACGCATCATCGGGGTAGGCGGCCATTTTCAGCTGCACGGCCAGGCCAATGCGGACGAAACGGATTTTCAATTCGTCGACCGCCATCACTGCCTTGACCGTGTCGATATCGACGATGGCCATAATGGGCGTGGCGGGATTGACGCTGGCGCCGGGGTTGAGCAGGATGCGGGAGACGGCGCCCTTGACATCGCTCCGGATCTCATACGGTTTGAACTCGTAACCGACTTCGTCACGGTTGATGATCGAGACGATATCGCTTTTCCTCACCGAACTGCCCATCTGGACCAGATTGCGGATGATCTTGCCGCTGACCTTGGGAACCAGCAGCACTTCGGTCTGGGCCTGAATGCTGCCGGAAGCGCGGATCTTTTCAAAAATCTCCCGCAGCCGGGGCTGCACGACGCGGACAGGGACGATTTTTTCCGGAACCTTCCGGCTAAGCGCTTCCTTTTTGGCGCGGATGTTAACGCAGGCGCGATAGGAAACGACGCCTATAAGCAAAACGGCGATGAAAACGGCAAAGAATTTTTTCATGGCTTACTCCTGATAGATTTTGCGGCCGACAGCCCGGAACAAACTGTAGCGGTTTAACACATAATTGACGGTCAGCTGAAGAACGCTGAGGCGGGAATTGGCCAGGGCGTTTTGCGCCTCGATCAGGTCGGTGGTCGAGAGCAAACCCTTGGCGCTGCGTTCTTCAGCGATTTTCAGCGCTCTCTGGGCATGGCCCATTTTGATCTTTTCGATGGCTATTTTTTCTTCCAGGGTTTTAAGATCGGAAACCAGCTGGCGGATTTCGGCGGCGCTGGCCTTTTCCTGGTCAGTTCTCTGCTGCCGCGCCATGTTCAGGTTGATTTCAGCCTGAGTCACCTGGGCGCGGCTGCGAAAACCGTCGAAAAGCGGATAGGCCGCCGACAGCGACAACGTCCAATTGCCGCGCAGCTGGTCGACAGTGGGCAAAAAACCGTTGCGTATTTCGTAAGTAAAGGCGGCCATCAAGTTGGGCTTGTTGCCGGTCCTGGCCAGGGCCGCCTGGGTGGAGAGCAGCGTTTCCTGATCGCGGAGCTGCTTGAAATCGATGCGGTTGGCCAAGGCTTCCTGCAAGAGCTGCTGCACGTCCACGGCCAGCGCCTGGAAATCGAGCCGGTCGTCGATAACCAGCTCCGCTTCCAGAGGCCGGTTGGCGATGCGGTTATAGGTCAGGATCAACTTGCGTATGGAGTTGTTCAGGTCAGCCTGCTGTGAATCGATGGCGCTCATTTGCACCTGGATCAGCGAAAGGTCGAAGTCAGAGGCAAGACCGGCCTCGAAGCGGGTCTTGAGAATATTCAGCTTCTGGGCGAATAGATCTCGGGTTTCGTCCAAGACCTTGACCGCCTCGCCGGCAAATAGCAGGTTGTAGTAAATGGGAATGACCTGGTAAGCGGTCAGCTGGCGGACCGTTGCGGCTGCGTCCTGGGCCAAATTGACGCCCAGCCGGCTCATCTTCACGGTCTTCTGCGTCCGCTCCCAGTTGAATAGCTGTTGGCTGGCCGCCAAGCGTAAGCTGTAACTGTTGGGCGACATGAATTTGAAGTGCATGACCTGGCCGCCCAAGTTGAAGTCAAATTCGCTGACCAGGCTAAGCCGCGAATAGGCCGCCGTCAGGTTCACCTGGGGATAGTAGAGGCTTTTGCTTTCAGTGATTTTCTGTTCGGCGCCAGTGACGGCTTCCTCGGCGATTTGGATGCCCTGGCTGTTTTGCACGGCCAGGTCTACGAAATGCTGCAGGTCGAACCGTTCCTCGGCTCCGCGGAGCAATAAAGGAAGAAAGACAAGCAGCCAAACGGATATTTTCTGTCGTGACATGACTTCACCTCGATTTGGCTTTATTTTGCAGGGTGGGCATCATTCTTTTTGCAGCTCAGGGAAATCTCGACCAGCGAACCCAAAGAATTCAAGAAAGATTCCCGCAGGGGCGCGGGCAGGGTGCCCAGGTAATCGTTCATGACGCGGACGAATGTCTGCTCGAAATTTTTTATCGCCGCCCGGCCCGCGGCAGTGACAGCCAGGTCGGTCTTGCGCCGGTCGCGGTCGTTGCTGCGGCGCAGCACCAAGCCGTCGCTGACCATGCGATCCAGAAGCTCGGAGAGGGTATTTTTTTTGTAGTGCACGCAATTGGAAATATCGGTCAAGCAATGAGCCCCGGGTACATCCAGGGATTTCAGGATCTTGTAGCGGGCGATATTGGTCCGCTTGTCGAGTCCCAGAAAGGCGCCGCCGCCCAACAGGTTGTGAAACAGCGAACCCAGTTCGTTGAGGTGCGCGGCAACAAAAGATAAACGGTCATTCTTATTCATGATACGAATATATCATGATACGAAACAATTATCAAGAAGTTTTTACTGCGACGCCAATCAAACCAATACTCAGACGATCATGTCCTTTAACTGTATTTCGGGATGGTGGTAGTGTTCGTAGGCCGGGGTCTTTTTGCCGAACTGGATCGATTCCTGCGGGCACCATTGGATGCAGGCCAGGCACTGTTCGCAGTTGTGCCGCCAGACCGGCTTGCCTTCCTTTAATTCAATGTTCTTGGCCGGGCAAACCTGGACGCAGACGCCGCAGGAGTTACATTTGTCGTCGCACCAGAAATCCTTGTCCATCTTATGGACCTGCTTGCATGTCATTTTGTAGATCGCGGTAAACACGATCCTTTGCCACCATGGGCCTTTTTCAATGGGGCCGGACCGCCGGCCGGCGATGCAATCCGAGGCTTCTTCTAATTTTGCGCGGGCGGCGTCGAATCGGGTTTTCTGACGCTCGGCCGGACCCGGACCGCCCCAGGGAATGTAGTTGCTGGGCAGGGCAATGCTGTATCCGGCTGCGAGTTTGAGCCCGCGCCCGGCCAAAACTCCGCGCAGCTGGAGAAGGGTGCGGGAAACCTGCCCGGCGTTGACAGCCAGGGCAAACAAGTAAACCCGCGGCCGCAGTGACAGTTTTTCTATGAATCGCACGACCGGGAGCGGTATACCCCACATGTGGACCGGGAAAACAAAACCCACTGCCTCGGCATCGCCGGCCGCTAGGGCATCCGCGCCCTTCATGGGCCGCAGCTTCGCATCGCCCAATCTTTCGGCCAGCAGCCTAGCCGACCACAGTGAATTGCCTGTGCCGCTGTAATAGAAAATTACTGTTTTCATTTTTCTGGCCTCTGCTGGAATCCATTTTATTGAAAAATCCCGGCATTTTCAACTGGCCCGCCCCCCTTTCCGGATCATGCCGCACCGATTGGTCAGCCGGCAGCGACAGGCACGCCCTCCCGGCCGAATCGGCGGCGCTGGCATTTTCAATTGTGATAACGGGGCGGCGCTGCGCCTTCCCTGCGATTGGCAGGGTTGATGCCTAGCGCCTGTTTTTTTTGTCGATAACTTTAAGAGGCGGGCGAGTCATCATTTTTTCCAGGGGCCGGAAACAGAGATCGCAAACCACCTTGACCTTGTGCGAACCGGAAGGCAGCACGGGGCTATTGTACGGGTATTGGATCATGTAAAGGATTTCTTCATTGGGCGACATTTGGCTCATGCAACCATTTTCATATACGCTGACGCCGTCAATAAAAACCTGATAATGGATCATGCCGTTGGGCACATTCCGATTGTCGAGGTTTTTCAGCGAGAAGACCAGGTGGTAATATTCCCCGCTCTCTTTGGAAAGGGAAAGCCGCCACTCCGCTTCGCCGAGAAAGCGGATGTCGGAGATGATGACATTGTACACCCCGCCGATCCCCCTGGTTTCATAAATATTGTTCACCGCATCCCGCTCGCAAACCGGATTGGCCGGGATCACTTCCAATTTGAAAAGGCCGCCAAAGCGGGCTCGAGCCGGCGGCTGGTTCTGCAGCAGGGCGGAGGCCCACTGGCCGGGCATGAGCGCCCCCAAGGTTGGAGAGGTTTCCACCAGGGCGCCCATCAGGTAGTAACGGAAAGACCATGTCTGGGACTGGCACGTCCCCTGGTTTTGGACCGAAATACTCACCCGGCCTAATGGGTCGGTGGTGAAGCCCTTGGCTGCCAGGTCCTGGCGGGAATGGAACGCCCCCCGGCGGAATTGATCGGCAGCGGCTGCCTGGTTTTCGGTGCTCAGAATTCTAACTTCGATCTCATAGTCGCTTTTCCCCCAGGAGCACGACCTTAAGGCGGGCGGGTTCGCATTGTCAAAAATATTCACGGTATAAGACCAACTGTCTTTATCCTTGTACCAATCCATTTCCCTGACGGGTACATTGCCCATGGACAAGCGGATTTTGGCGCTTTCCCTCATCGGGCCGCCGAAATTCCGGGCCCCGATGCGGACCGTGCCGTTGATGTCGTTTATCCAGAAGTCGGTCATCTGCAGCCGCGGCATAAGCCGGAACGGCAGGGGCCTTTCTATTGCTTTCGCGGGAACTTTCTTGATAGCCAATAGGGTTCCGCCATGACCGCCTGAGCTCAAAACCGAAAAATACAAACCGGCCATCCCCAACGCCAAAAAAAATATTTTTTTCATGATCTGTTCCTTGATAATAATATATTCAAAAAAAGAGATTTATCTCAAATATTTTTTTATTTGACAAATTTCAGGAACTCAAGGA
>Ga0105152_10000554_pt1 | contig 11380 bp, 9 predicted proteins | sample LakBais05cmmetaG_FD_81534 | JGI IMG/M metagenome (GOLD analysis project Ga0105152, IMG submission 81534) | Lake sediment microbial communities from Lake Baikal, Russia to study Microbial Dark Matter (Phase II) - Lake Baikal sediment 0-5 cm | ecosystem: Environmental > Aquatic > Freshwater > Lake...
ATCACCGCCTTGAAGTTGAACGAATCAAGAACCGCACACGGCCCCGATTCCATCGGCATCCTCACATCAGCCAAGTGCCTGAACGAAGAGAACTACCTGATGAACAAGTTCGCCCGCCAGGTGATTGGGACGAACAACATAGACCACTGCGCCCGTCTCTGACACTCCAGTACGGTGGCCGGTCTGGCCGCCTCCTTCGGCTCGGGCGCCATGTCCAACCCGATGGATGATGTCGCCAATTTCGCCCAGGCGCTGTTCGTCATCGGCTCGAACACCACCGAGCAGCATCCCGTATTCGGGACAATGCTACGGCGGGCGGTGAAAAATCGCGGCGTCAGGCTCATCGTCGCCGACCCGCGCCGCATTGACCTGTGCGACTTCGCCGCGCTGCACCTGCGCCACAAGCCCGGCACCGACATCGCCCTGCTCAACAGTCTAATGTACATCATCCTCGAAAAAGGCTGGGAGGACAAGAAGTTCATCGAAGAGCGCTGCGAAGGCTTCGACGAGTTCAAGGCGACGGTGATGCAGTATCCACCCGAAAAAACGAGCGAGATTACCGGCGTGCCGGTCGAGACCCTGTACCGGGCGGCCGAGATCATGGGCACGACCAAGCCCATGGCCGTGATATGGGCGATGGGTATCACCCAGCACATCGTCGGCGTGCGCAACGTGATGACGCTCGCCAACCTGCAAATGCTGCTCGGCAACATGGGTGTGCCGGGCGGCGGAGTCAACCCGCTGCGCGGCCAGAACAACGTCCAGGGCGCGTGCGATATGGGCGGATTGCCCAATGTCTTTCCTGCTTACCAGGCAGTGACCAACGAAGAGGCACGCAATAAATTCGAGGCCGCATGGGGCGTGCCGCTGCCGGATAAAGTCGGCATGACCGTCACCGAGGTAATCCCCAACATCCTGGAGGGCAAGACCCACGCCCTGTACATCCTGGGCGAAGACCCGGTCATGTCCGACCCGGATACAGCCCACATACGCAAGTGCCTCGAAAAGGTAGATTTCCTCGTCTTGCAGGAGATTTTCCCTTCCGAAACCGCCGCGTACGCCGACGTGCTCCTGCCCGGCGTCTCGTTTGCCGAAAAGACCGGCACCTTCACCAACACCGAGCGACGCGTCCAAATGGTGCATAAAGCCATCGAGCCGCTGGGCGAGGCGCGCCCCGACTGGCAGATCACCCGCGAGCTGGCTTTCCGCCTGTTGGAAGGCCGCACCCTCGATCCGGATGCGCCTTACGCCGCCTGGCAATACCGGGATACGGCCGACATCATGGTCGAGATCAACACCTTGGCGCCATCGTATGGAGGCATCACGCACGCCCGCCTGGAAAAGGGCGAACGCCTGCAATGGCCCTGCCCCAACGCCGAACATCCCGGCACGCCTATTTTGCATACCAAGCAGTTCACGCGCGGCAAGGGTAAATTTATGCCCATTGATCATGTTCCGCCCGCGGAAATGCCGGATGATGGTTTTCCGTTCATCCTTAGCACCGGGCGCGTACTGTATCACTGGCACGGTGGGCAAATGACCCGCCGCGCCAAAGGGTTGCTGGCGGTTTACAATCAAGCCCTCATCGAGATCAACCCGGATGACGCAGCCAGGCTTGGCATCAACGGCAAGAAACAGGTGCGGGTCACATCCCGCCGCGGCAGCATTGCAGCCGAAGCCTGGATCACCGAGCGCGTCCCGTCGGGGATGGTGTACGCCAACTTCCACTTCCCGCAAGCCTCGGCCAACGAACTGACCATCGCCGCGCTCGACCCGGTGGCAAAGATACCGGAATACAAGGTCTGCGCGGTGAAAGTGGAAATCATCAATTAACCAGCAAGCTTAATTCAGGAGGCTAATATGCTAGACATGCGCATTGATGCTCTTTTACCGGCAGAGATGGCACAGCGGGCGGAATATCTGGGGGTCCGCAAGGCAGGGATGCCTTTCCTTTCTATGTTCACCCTCTCCATCCTAGCAGGCGCGTTCATCGCCCTGGGTGCCATCTTTGCCACGATAGTCTCGGCAGGCAGCAGCATGGCGATCAAAGCTTCTGACCCGGCTGCTGCATTCATGCCTTTAACCGTCTCCCTACCCTATGGCATCGTCCGGTTGCTGACCGGACTGGCGTTCTGCCTGGGGCTGATCCTGGTTGTCGTCGCAGGCGCGGAGTTGTTTACCGGCAACAACCTGATCGTGATGGCCTGGGCAAGCCGCAAAGTTTCCACTCTCTCCTTGTTGCGAAATTGGGGCATTGTGTACCTGGGGAATTTTATTGGCTCAATTGCCACCGCCGCATTGATGCTCTTGACCAAGCAATATGCCTTTGGGAGTGGAGTTGTCGGAATAGCAGCATTGAACATCGCCATAACCAAGAGCAATCTAGGATTCATTCAAGCCATCGTCTTGGGTGTGTTCTGCAACGTGCTGGTCTGCCTGGCAATCTGGCTGACTTACAGCGCCCGCAGTGAGATAGATAAGATCATCGCCATTATCTTCCCAATCACGGCTTTCGTAGCCGCCGGATTCGAGCACAGCGTGGCGAATATGTATTTCATTCCCATGGGGTTGTTCATCAAAATGTTTGATCCCACCTTCACGAATGACGTCGCTGCTGCGGTTGAGGCCAGCACGAAATATGGTCTGGATACCCTGAATTGGAAGGCTTTCTTATTGAACAACCTGCTGCCGGTCACGATTGGCAACATCATAGGCGGGGCAGTGCTGGTCTCGGTTACCTACTGGTTTGTCTATCTCAAGCCAATCGCAAAAACGAAAGGCATGAAATAAGCACCGTTTTCGAGTGTTGCATGGTTAGATGAGTATGAGGCAATTCTAATCGCAAGGCAAAAGGAGATTCGTATGGCAAAGATCCTTGTTGTGGACGACGATCAGGACTTTGTGAATGCTGTCCGTATGGTGCTGGAAAAAGAAGGTCACACCGTTATCAGCGCGGCGAGCGGCAGGTCGGGCTACCAGTGCGTCCAGGAAGACCAGCCTGATTTGGTCATCTTAGATGTTATGATGGATTCGGTGTTGGATGGCCTTTCCATGAGCCGAAGAATGTACGAGGATGCCGCAACCTTCAACATTCCCATTGTCATGGTGACCTCGATTGCCAGCAGCAGTTACGCCGAACTCTTTCCGACCGATGAGTATCTTCATGTTCGGGCATTCATGAGCAAGCCCATTAGCGCGGCTGAACTGATCAAACAAGTGAACAAGTTCCTGCCGAAGCCATGAGTTACAACCCATCTCCAGCACCTCCCTTCTGGGGACAAATGACGGAGAATTAGACTTAGTAAATCACAAATTTACAGTGGAGCAGGCTCCCACGCCTGCGATTCGGGGGCATGGGTGCCCCCTCGACGAGTAATCTGTGATCTACCGAGACTCGTGGAAATATGAAAACCATTCTGCAATTCTTCAAAGATCTTTATTCCGGCCCATTCCAGGCGACCCTGGTTTTCGCCTTTACGACTGTGGCTGCGATAACCATCGGCGTTGGCGCGTGGGTGATCGCCTACACGATTGACAATTACCTCGCCACAGAAATGGATGATCGGGTCGCCCGAGATATCCGTCTGGCTACAACTTTTTACGATATCAAATTGCGTGAGGTCGAAGGCATCGCTGACCGCCTCTCATTCGATTCGGTGGTTATCAGCAACTTGAGTGCCGCCAGACACGGCGATGTGCTTGCCCTGCATTCCATCCAGGCTGAAATTCTCCACGAGGCTGGCGGCCTCTCTTTGGGTGGTAGTCATTTTGTTGCCATCCTCGACGCGAGCGGGAATGTGTTATGCGGATACCGTATCGCGGTCAGCGGCGAACAAATCCCGATTGTCTCAGGGGGGAACTGGTCCGCGCTGCCGATCGTTCAAGCAGCCATGAACGAAGGGAAAGCGATTTCATCCACCGAGATCATTCCAGTCGAGTTCCTTACAGAGGGCGGTTTGGCAGAACAAGCGCGAATTGAACTGATTGATACGCCAAAAGCCGCGCCGCAACCATTCGATCCCCGTGAGGGCAGCGCCGGGTTGGCGATCACCGCCGCAATCCCGATCCTTGACACCGGCAATCAACTTATCGGGCTGGCACTTGCATTCCACATGTTTAACAACGATTTCACCCTGGTGGACCAAATCAAGGATACCGCCGGAATTGACACCGTCACCATTTTTCTCGGCGATTTGCGCATCTCGACCAACGTGATGACGGCAGATGGGCAGCGCACCGTTGGCACGCGCCTCGCCGAAGATGTGAGCAATGTGGTGCTCTATACCGGGCAATCATACATCGGTACAGCCTTTGTGGTTAACGAGAATTACATCACCCGCTACGAACCCTTGCTCGATCACATCGGCCAGGTGGTTGGCGTTCTCTATGTTGGCTCGCGCCAGGCTTCCTTCCTGCGACTGATCAACACATTCGACGAGCGCATCTTGTTCATAGCCCTCCTTACGATCTTGATGACTTTTATCCTCGCCACGCCGGTCTCACGCGTCATTACCCGTCCATTGAAAGAACTACGCGAACTGGTCCAGGCCAGCCACCGCATCACTGAAGGTGACTTGAACGCTCGCGCACCAGTTATTGCTGGTGGCGAAGTTGGCCTAATGGCCGCTGCCTTCAATAACATGCTCGACACCCTGCAAGCCACTCAGGATCAACTCATTCATTCCAAGAACCTGGCCTCGCTTGGCCAACTGGCAGCAGGTGTGGCACATGAACTCAACAACCCGCTCGGCACTGTGCTGCTCTACGCGTACATCTTGCTGCGCGAGAGTGCACCGAACGGACAACGCCGCACCGATCTGGAAACCATTGTCCGTGAGACACAGCGCTGCAAAGGCATTGTCGCAGCTTTGCTCGACTTCGCCCGACAGCAGCAGGTTATCGCCCAAGATATTGACCTGAACGAACTGGTTCGGAGTATCCTCGAAGTTGAACAAAAACATTCCCGCTACAGCATGGTGAACATCATCACTGAGCTGGATCCGAACTTGCCGCGCATCCAGGCCGACGCGGCCCAATTGCGGGCAGTTTTTCTCAATCTGATGTCGAATGCTGCAGAAGCCATGCCTGAAGGCGGAACCCTTACCATACGGACGTGTCCTGGCCCGGCCGAGATGGTCACCGCCGAGGTTGAAGACACCGGCACCGGTATTCCTACGGAGAATCTAAGTAAAATGTTCACACCTTTCTTCACCACCAAGCCAATTGGCAAAGGCACAGGCTTGGGACTGGCAATCACTTATGGCATCCTCAAGATGCACCGTGGTCAGGTTGATGTAAAAAGCCATGTCGGAAAGGGAACAACCTTCACCTTCAGCTTGCCAATTAAACTACCCAACCTGGGCATGCCAATTGTCTCCGCTGATAACACTCCGCCGGATGGTAAAATAATCAGCAGATTGTCTGCAGGAGAAGAGGCCGGAACATGAACAAGGCAAGAATCCTTGTCATTGATGATGAAATCGGCATTTGTGAAGGAATCCAACGTGCCTTAAGCCCGGAAGGGTTTCAGGTAGACACTGCCTTTACCGGCGAGGAGGGCCTGAGCAAAGTCCGCCAGAATGGCTATGATATCGTCTTGCTCGACATCATGATACCCGGCGTCAGTGGCATTGACCTGATCGCCGCTGTTCATGAACACGATCCCGAAATCGTCTGCATTATCGTCACGGGTTATGCCACGGTTGAGCTGGCTGTGCGCTCGATCAAAGAGGGCGCCTATGATTTCCTGACCAAGCCCTTCACGGTGGACGACCTGCTCCTGGCGGTCAACCAGGGAGTGGAACGGAGGCGGCTCTCTTTGGAAGCCAAGCGCACCCAAGCAGCCGAGGCTGAAGCGCGCCGGCTGTCCGAGGAAAAGACACGCTTGGAGGAACTGGACCGCGCCAAGCGCCAGTTCCTCCGCCTGGTGACGCATGAACTACAGGCACCTATTGACGCGATAGAAAGTTATTTGAGAATAACACTGGAAGGTTACGTACCCTCGGAAAAACTGACCGAGATTATTAACAAGTGCATCGCCCGCGCGAGAGAGGAACGCGCCCTGATCAATGACTTGCTCGAATTGGGACATCTGGAGGCCATTGGTGCGCACGCCCGGATCGAACCCGTGCGGCTGGATGAAGTGCTTCGAAACATCACCAGCGATTTCGAGAAACAGGCTGAAGAAAAGAGATTGCGATTTACCGTTTCTATCGCGACAGACATCCCCCCCGTGAGCGGCACGCAAGAGCAATTCAAGAGCATGTGGGCAAACCTTATCAGCAATGCCATCAAGTACACTCCGAAAAACGGCGCGGTGACGGTAAGTCTCCACGCCGAAGGTAGGAAGGTCATCGGCGAAGTAAGCGACACCGGTATCGGCATCCCGCCGGAAGACCGGCCGCGCCTGTTCACTGAATTCTTCCGCGCTCGCAACGCAAGGGAACTGGAAGCACACGGCACCGGCCTGGGGTTGGTTCTTGTGAAAAAGGTAGTCGAGGGCGCAGGAGGGGTGATTAATCTTGAATCCGAACTAGAACACGGCTCGAAGTTTACATTCACAATTCCAGCAGTGGTAGAAGAAGAGTAGAGCCGTGAAACAAGAGCTTCACGTTGTCACTGGCGCGTTTGGCTATTCGGGGAAATCCATCGCCACGCGCTTGCTAGCCGAAGGTCGCCGCGTCCACACGCTGACTAATTCCCTGCACCGTCCCAATCCGTTTGGGGAGCAGGTAGAGGCTCATCCCTTCAACTTCGATCAGCCGGAAAAGTTGGCTGAATCGCTGCGCGGCGCGACAGTGCTCTATAATACCTACTGGGTACGTTTCAACTACACCTTCTTCAAACACGAAGACGCCGTCCAAAACACACTGACCCTCTTCGAGGCGGCGAAGGAAGCCGGTGTGGAGCGCGTCGTCCACGTCAGCATCACCAACCCGTCCGAGGACTCGCCGCTCGAATACTTCAGGGGCAAGGCGTGGCTGGAACAGGCGCTGATCGAATCAGACCTTTCGTACGCCATCCTACGACCGACCGTGCTTTTCGGCAAAGAAAACATCCTGATCAACAACATCGCCTGGGCGCTGCGCCACCTGCCGGTCTTCGGAGTGTTCGGCGATGGGAACTATCGCCTTCAACCCATTTACGTGGACGACCTGGCCGCGCTGGCCGTGGAACAGGGTAGAAAACGCGAGAAAGTCATCATTAACGCCATCGGGCCGGAGACGTTCACTTACCGCGAACTGGCAAGAACCATCGGCGAGATCATCGGGGTCAAACGCCCAATCCTGTCAATGCCTCCCGCGCTGGGATACGCGGTCGGCTGGGTCATCGGAAAACTGGTAGGCGACGTGATGATCACCTGGCCGGAAGTGAAGGGGCTGATGGGCGACCTGCTCTGCACCGATTCGCCACCTGCTGGGAATATTAAACTTACTGATTGGACGCGGGAACATAAAAACACGCTCGGCGTTCGCTATGCCAGCGAGCTGGCGCGGCGCAAGAATCGCGAGAAAGCATACAACAGCTTCTAGACATTTTTCTCTTTCGAACCACAAAGAGACAAAGATCGCGAAGATACTAAATGAACCTAGAAAATCCTTTGCGTTCTTCGCTTCTTCGCGGTTACAATTCGTCTCGAATAACCTCTAATTGAGGTGCTATGACCAATCCTCTTGTTGAATGTATCCCCAACTTCTCTGAAGCCCGCCGCCCCGATGTGGTGGAAGCCATCGTCCAAGCCATCACGGCCATCCCCGGTGTGACCTTGCTCGACCGCCACTCGGATAGTGACCACAACCGCACGGTCGTCACCTTCGCCGGGACGCCGCAGGCGGTGGAGGAAGCCGCCTTCCAGGCCATCAAAAAAGCGGCCAGGTTGATTGACCTGAACCAGCACAGCGGTTCTCACCCGCGCATCGGCGCTACCGACGTGGTGCCGCTTGTGCCGATTAGAGATGTCATCATGGCGGATTGCGTCGCTTTGGCGCGCCGCCTGGGCAAGCGCGTAGGCCAGGAGTTGAAGATCCCGGTCTATCTTTACGAGGAGGCCGCGACCCGTCCCGACCGGCAAAACCTGGAGGAAATCCGCCGTGGACAGTACGAGGGGCTGAAAGCGGAGATCCAGACCAATCCGGAGCGCAAACCGGACTACGGTCCCGCCCGCCTCGGTCCAGCCGGGGCAACCGTCATCGGGGCGCGCCATCCGCTCATCGCCTACAACGTTTACCTGAACACGGACGACCTCAACATCGCCAAAAGCATCGCCAAAGTCATCCGCAATTCGTCGGGCGGATTCCGTTACCTCAAGGCGCTAGGCATGTTGGTGAAAGGCCGGGCGCAGATCTCGATGAACCTGACCAATTACCGGCAGACGGCTCTGGCGCATGTGGTGGAAACGATCCGGCGAGAAGCCGCCCGCTATGGAGTCAGCATCCATCATAGCGAACTGGTGGGGCTGATCCCGCAGGAAGCGTTGCTGGACGCGGCGAGCTGGTATCTGCAACTAGATGACTTCACCCCGGATCAGATCCTCGAATCCCGCCTCGATACTTTGCATCCATCAACTTCCCAACCCATCGAGGTGAGCCCTTGGGCGAAGCCTTCCAACTTCTTAGACGATCTCGCCGCTGGGACCCCCACACCAGGGGGTGGCTCGGCTGCTGCTCATGCCGGGGCGATGGGTGCAGCGCTGGTCGCCATGGTCGCCCGCCTGACTATCGGCAAAAAGAACTACGAGGCCATCCAGGCGCAAATGAACGAAATCTTGAAGCAGGCAGAACGCCTGCGCGCCGAACTGACTGAGGCAGTGCTGGCAGATTCAGCAGCTTTCGAGGCGGTGATGGCGGCCTTCAAGCTCCCCAAGAATACGGAGAAAGAGGAATCCGACCGTAAAACAGCAATCGAAGAAGCGACCCAAGGCGCGGCACAGGTCCCGCTAAAAGTATCCCAAAATGCCGTCAGCGTGATGGCGTTGGCTGAACGTGCAGTGGCGCTGGGAAATCTAAATGCGATCACAGACGCGGCCTCGGCTGCGGCACTGGCGCGCGCCTCCTTGACCGCGGCAGGCTACAACGTCCGCATCAACGTTGCCAGCCTGAGCGACGGGGCGGCGGGGGATTCCTTCCTGAACCAACAGCACGCCCTGGAAGAACGCGCCGCCAAGATCGAAGAAGCCATCCAAAAAACGTTGAGCGAACGGGGTAAGCTGTCACTGGCATGAGGCTTTTTCGCGCTGTGCGAATGCTGATCTTGCTGGCTTCCAGCATTTTGACCGTTGCCTGCAATGGGGTGATGGAACCGCCTACTCTCGGCGTTACCGCGTCCCTCCTGCCTCCCAGATCTACGGCTCCTCTGTTCCCCAGCCGCACTGTTCCCCCACCCCTCAACACGGATACCCTCACGCCAATCGCAACAGCAACTGCAACGGCCACTCCCTTCCCCTGCGATTCGACAACCGGTTTTTGCATCGAGGCCGGTCACTTCCTGCTGGAGCGTCCCATCGCGCTGCCCGGAACGATCACTATTGATCCCACCTATCCTTACGGAAGCACGCAAAATGGGACGCGCCAGCCTCATCACGGCGTGGAAATCTACGATGCTTCCGGAACGCCCGTCCTCGCCGCAGCGGATGGCGTTGTGATCGTCGCCGGGGATGATAAGGGAAGCCCACCCTACAGCCTCTGGCTGAATTTTTACGGCAATTTGATTGTCCTCGAACACCACCTGCCTGGCATCAGCCAGCCAGTTTTTACGCTGTACGGGCATCTGTCCAAAATCGAGGTACAAACCGGCCAAAATGTCCGCGCTGGCGAGAAGATCGGCGAAGTCGGCGCGAGCGGCGCGGCGACAGGCAGCCACCTGCACTTCGAAGTGCGCTTGGGCGAGAACGATTACGATTCCGCCCGCAATCCCGCGCTCTGGCTGAAGCCCTTGAGTGGCGAGGATGGCACCCCTTACGGCGTGATTGCCGGCCGCTTCGCAGATGGAGAAGGAAATTCGCTCTACTACACCGGTCTCAACATCCAATACTTCCCCGAACTCGGCGGACCGCAAGCGGCAGCATATCCAGTAGAAACCTATGCACCCGAAGATCATCCCGTTCACGCTGACGACAAGTGGCAGGAGAACTTCGCGCTGGGTGATCTACCCGCCGGGCATTACCGCATCAGTTTCATCCTGGCAAGTGTTTTATACGAGAGATGGGTTGAAGTACAGCCTGGAAAATTGACTGTAGTGATTTTTCTCGTATCATCTCAGTAGATTAAGGGGTGGGGGGCGTGCGGGCGGTCGCGAAGCATACCCGAAGGGTGTGAAGCCGCCCGCACGCCCCCCATCTTCCCTTATTCATCGAGAAAGTACCTTTTATCGTCAAATAGAACAAGGAGATTATCTCATGGGCCTCAAACCCGACCATTGGATCCGCAAGATGGCGCTCGAACACAGGATGATCGAGCCGTTCGTCGAGGGACAGGTGCGCGATCATATCATCTCTTACGGCGTCTCGTCGTATGGCTACGACATCCGCGTCGCCGATGAGTTCAAGATCTTTACCAACGTCTATTCCACTGTTGTTGACCCCAAGAATTTCGACCCGAAATCCATGGTGGATTTCAAAGGCGAAGTGTGCGTCATCCCGCCCAATTCCTTCGCCCTGGCGCGCACCATCGAGTACTTCCGCATTCCACGCAACGTGTTGACGGTCTGTTTAGGTAAAAGCACTTACGCGCGTTGCGGAATCATCGTGAATGTGACTCCCTTCGAGCCAGAATGGCAAGGCTTTGTCACCCTCGAAATCTCCAACACCACACCCCTGCCCGCCAAAATCTATGCCAACGAGGGCATCGCCCAGGTGCTCTTCTTCGAGGCCGATGAGGAATGTGTAATTTCATACGCTGACAAGAAGGGGAAGTATCAGAATCAGCAATCCATTGTGCTGCCAAAACTATGAGCAACTCCTTGCAGACCTTCGATTCCCAACTTACCACCGCCGAGCGGAAATTGCTTTCCGGTCTCGACACGCCTGCCCACATCCAGGATTATCTCAACGCCATCCCTTACAGCGAGGACGACTTCTACCGCTGCCCGTTACGCGTCCTGCGCGAACGGAAGGCACACTGCTTCGACGGGGTATTGTTTGCCGCCATGGCTTTGCGCCGCATCGGCTTCCCACCGTTGATCTTGGAACTCATCCCGAACGAGCGCGATGACGATCACCTCCTGGCGCTCTTCAAGAAATATGATCACTGGGGGGCAGTGGCGCAATCCAATTTTACTGGGTTGCGCTACCGCGAGCCTGTCTACCGCAGCCTGCGCGAACTGGTCATGTCTTACTTCGAGGATTTCTTCAACGGAGCGGGGGAAAAGACCCTGGTTGGCTATC
>Ga0105152_10000556_pt1 | contig 11364 bp, 12 predicted proteins | sample LakBais05cmmetaG_FD_81534 | JGI IMG/M metagenome (GOLD analysis project Ga0105152, IMG submission 81534) | Lake sediment microbial communities from Lake Baikal, Russia to study Microbial Dark Matter (Phase II) - Lake Baikal sediment 0-5 cm | ecosystem: Environmental > Aquatic > Freshwater >...
CCGTAAATACTGCCGAACAGGAACAACATCATCAACGGGAAGACCAGCGTGAAAAAGGCGCCCACCGGCTCCCGCAGGAACAGCTTGGCTTCCATCCAGGTCATTTTCAACAGACTTTTCATCGTGCACCTCAATCTTTGATTTCCCGGCCGGTCAGGCTCAGGAAGACGTCTTCCAGGGTCGGCTGCTCGGTGCGCAGGTCGCGGAACGGGATTCCCTGCCCGGTCAGCAGACTGACCACTTCGCTTACCAGCGGGATCTTCCGGCCGTCCTTTCCGTGGACGACCACCCGCTCACCCTGGACCTCGACTGCAGCTCTGGTAAGGGCTTTTTCAAACCCCGCCGGCAGGGTGCTGTCCAGGCTGAAGACGACCCGTTCATCCGCCCCCAGGCCACGGATCAGGGCCTCCGGGGTGCCTAGTGCCACGATCCGTCCGTGGTCAAGGATCGCCACCCGGTCGCACAGGCGTTCAGCCTCTTCCATAAAGTGGGTGGTCAGCATTATGGTCTTGCCTTTCGAGCGTACCTTGCGCACCAGGTCCCAGGTGGCTTGACGTGCCTGTGGATCCAGGCCGGTGGTCAGCTCATCCAGGAAGACCAGTTGTGGGTTCGGGAGCAGGGCTAGGGCAATGAACAGGCGCTGTTTCTGCCCGCCGGACAGTTTCGAGAAGGGGGTGTTGCGCTTCTCCTCCAACCCCAATTGGGCCAGCAATTCCTTCCAGTCGGCCGCTTTGGGGTAAAAGGAGGCGTACAGATCGAGCGCCTCCCAGACTTTCATCCGTTCTGGCAGGTTGGATTGCTGCAACTGCATCCCGGTGCGTTCTCGCAGGGTCTGGCCCTCGCGCTGCGGATCCAGCCCGAGGACGCGGATTGTCCCCCGGTCCGGTTTCCGCAGGCCCTCCAGGCACTCGATTGTGGTAGTCTTGCCGGCCCCGTTCGGGCCGACCATCCCAAAGATCTCGCCTTCGCGGACCTCGAACGAAACCTCGTCCACGGCGACAGTCGCGCCGTAGGTCTTGCGTAGTCCTTCAACTTGTACGATGGTGTCCATATCTTGCCTCACTTGCTTTTTAAGATTGATTCCTATGCCGCCACGTGTTCGTGGAAGATTTTACGTCCCTCTGTGGTAGCAGAGATGTAGGTGTGCGGCTTGCACTCGACGAAGGTCAGCGTTACCCGCTAGTGGGCGGATTGGACAATGCTCAATATACAGAAAATGTTCGGGGGCAGAATCAACTCCTTTTGGCGGCCCGAATTCCACCGGTCGAGTGCACGCCTTGTTGGACGGCACGCCGATTCTGGCTACACTACATGCCAGTAACGGCGCGTTGTACAAATGTCAATACGGTCATGATTAAGAACAGGATGATCGCTGAAATACTCCACCCGCGCCCGGCATTTGCCGCCACACCCAGCAGCCCGCCGGTACCCGCGAAGAACAAAACGACATAGCTGATCACCATCCACCTTACATTGCGGAAGTCAACCTTTAGAATGTAATCCAGCAATGCCTCCACGACTAACCATGCCAGCATACAACCAATTTGGATATAGTACAGAGCGGGTCGTCCCAGTTGTGGGGCTTTCAGGAGTAGAAAGATCATAGGGATTGCCAGGAGAAATTCGAAATAGCCAATCCAATGCCCGTACTGGGGTTTGCCTAGAAGCCTGAAAATGAAAACCAGTATGGCCGAAACATAGAATACGACGGCTGTAACAGCACCCAGCAGATTCGTTTTTTCCAGCATTTGGTATCTCCTTTCAGAAGAGTTGGCATGCACCGGGCAGAGTCTAAGGTCTGGCCAACTTTCCGGCTTCAACGAGTAATCGATCCAGGTCTTTACGGCTGAGGTACTGTCCACGCAGGAAGACGCTCTCGATCTGTTGCGCGTTGTGGATGTCTTCCAGCGGATTACCCCGGACGAGAACCATCGAAGCCGTCTTTCCCACGCCGAGGCTGCCAAGGCGGTCTCCCAGGCCCATGAACTGCGCCGGCACGATCGTTGCACTGCGCAGCACATCCGCAGCCGGTATCCCGGCCTCCTGCCAGATCACCATTTCCTCGTGGACAGAATAGCCAGGGAGGATGCCGGGCAGCATCAGGTCAGTACCCACCATCAGCGGAACTTCAGCTTTATTCAAGCCCACGACCATTTGCACCCAATTTCGCCAGATAGAATCCGGCAGGTTGCTTTGTTGGGACCATTGGGACTTCCAGATGTCCAGAACCTTTTGTGAGATGTATTCACTGCGTGGAAAGCTTCCGGTCTGGAATGTTCTAATATTTGTAAGAGTTTTGAAGGTGACCACGGTTGGACAGATGGTCATGCCACTCGCACGAATCCGCTGGTATACACCCTGCAATTCTTCCGGGTTGACTTCGTCAAGGCGCTGAAAATACCCCGCCTCGGATGCCTGGCCTGCAAAGGTCAGCTTAACGGGTTCTCCCAGGAGTTTGGCGATGACCTTCTCAAAGCCGTTAAAATGCTCGCTGCTTCCAAGTCCAGCTACAGCGGCATCTTCGATATAGACAGTCTCGGGGAGATGTGCGACCACCTTGAGGCCATATTTCTGCGCCTCGTCCAGGATCGCCAGAAATACATCCCTGTCAAGGCGGCTGTAAACCTTGATCATGTCCACACCAGCCTCCGCCTGGCTGCGTACTGCTGCCCGGCCCTCCTCAGGCGTCTTGATCCCCAAAGAGATTAACGGAATCAGGGGGGGAAATCCGTCCAGGATCGTGCCCGTGGTGATCATTTCCGGACCCAGCGTTTCACCCTGGTTCAATTCATCCCGCAGTTTCAGGATGTAATCGTTTGGCATTCCCATGTCTCGAACGAGCAAAACTCCATTCGCAATCATCAAGCGCCCGAATACAGGTGCATCGAAATAATGGACATGTGCATCGACGAGACCCGGCATCAGGTAATACCCGTGACCCTTGATGATTTCGGCACCTTCCGGTATGTCAACCTTTTCCTGTGCCCCAATCTTATCGATCCGATCGCCCACAACAATTACTGTTTGACCGGGAACTGCGATTCCATTCTCTACATCAATAATCGTCACATCAGTGATAGCATATACGCTCGCAGAGGCTGCGCCTGTTGGCGTGGGCGTAGTGACGCTACAACCGATTAAACCTGTAGTGGCACACAGTGACAAGATTGTAAGATATTTCATTGTGGTCTCCTTTCAGTGTGACTATCCTTAGAGATTTTGTTAGTTGACTGAGGTCCAAGGGGAATTTCCAATCCATTTATCGCTGTCCTCAAATCCTATGGTGATGTGATGAAATCAGATGAGGTCATTGCACTCCTCGCGGCGAAATAACTTATTTGAAATTAGAGAATATACCAAGAAAGATCGGAATATCCGTTCCGGCATGGAACAATATCGAACCCCACACGCTGTCTGTTTTTTGCATAACGTATCCCCAGGCCAGCCCAAGCGGGAAGAGAATGGCAAGAAATATGAAATCATTCGATGTATAGGTTATTCCCTTATGCAGCAGTGTGAACACAAAGACGATCAGTAAAGTCGAAAGGAATTTCCCAAAGAATGGTTGCAGCTTGCGCAGGAACAATCCCCGGAACAATAGCTCTTCCTGGGCGGCGTTTGCCAGGACAGAGATTAATACCCAGGGTATCCAGGAGATGATCCTGGCAAAGGTCAGACCCCCAGGCTTGAACATGAGAAACGTCATGGGGATGGAGCCTGCAACACAGACGAAGAAGGCGATCAATCCGATGATGAGGCCAAGTTTTAGACTACCCTTCTGGATGTAGATCGAGCCCAGGCTGCCGCCCGACATCCGGGTAAAGAGGACGACCATGCATACGACAACAGTGCATTCGTTCAGCTTTAGGAGTGCAAAACTGACCGGAGTGTTGCCATTTACACCCAGGTAATCCATCAGATACCTTCCAAAAACCCAGTCAAGGGAGACCGCAATGGTCATAATCAGAAGACCAAGCAATACCTGCCAGTACTTTTCGAAGCGCGTGCTTTTTCGCACCAGCAACACCGCGATCAGGAGAAGAAGGATCAACCCGATCCTGCCCAGGTAATCAGCGACCCTATCAAGTAACGGTCTCAATGGGCTGAAAACGATCATGATCAACGATCCAATGGCTGTGAACAGCAGGGCTAAAAGGATTCGCTCACCCCATTCTCTTGCCGAGAGTCGATTGTTCTTCATGAGATTACTCCTGTTGCAAACATAAGAATAGTTTTTTTGGCTACGCCATCAGCAATTCATTGGTTTGTAGTTATTGAGATCGCGCTCTCCAGGCTCTCCAACACCAGCTCAAACTGGAAAGGCGGTCGCCTCGAACGACGATTGAGGAATAGTCAAAATAAGCACTGGTGACATTTAGGATTAGCCCGTCAGACTCAATCCATTTTTGGGCTCGCTCAGCCATTTTGTTGCGAAAAAGCGTACCCACACGATTAGCAGAATCGCCGCAAGACCATAGCCGAATATTCCTCCCAATGCGTTTACTGCAGCAGGAGCAGTCCCATAATAATGGGCGAGGGGAGCCTGAAAAACATTGCTGAGCCAGTGGATAATCATTGGTGGGAGAAGACTGCCGGACTTGATGAAAAGGTATCCATAAAACAAGCCGAATAAAAATGCCCACACCACTTGTCCAAGTGTATGAATCAGTTCCTTACCGGCGAAAACAGAGAGAGAGTGCAACACTCCGAAAGCGATGGCGGAATAAATGATCGCCGTACGCTGCGAATGTTTTTCCAAAAGCATGGTCAGAAAAATCCCGCGCATAGCAACCTCTTCGAACATGGAAAAGAATTGTGCGAACAATATCATTGATGTGGGTGGAAGAGCCAAAGAAAGGTCGTATACCCGGAAAATAAATTCTTTGGTTATGGGGTACCCTTGGCTTATTCGGTAGATAATGGAGAAGCTTCCCTGGCACAGGATAAGAATAATAACGCAGGAAAGCGTTAATAAAAGTAACCGAAAAAAAGGCCGTGTTCTTGTCAATCGGATATCGTCAAGATACTCTCTGAAGGTGCGCTTGCCCTTGGGAATATGCAGAAAAAAGGGCGCTAAAACGTACGCCAGAAAGTCACCCACTGTAAACATCATGATAGTGGAGAACGATCTCATGTTTGAAATGTCAATTGGCCGGCGAAGGATACCGTAGAGCACCATTCCCACAAGACCATAACACACAGGCACCATACCCAGCATCACCAGAAGTGCCAGCCATGGATGGTGTGTATAACGAGATTCACCTTTTTCAGTACCGTTGGATTTTACTCCAGCCCTATTCGTAAGCTGACTGTCCATATAAATCTCCTTATGCTTGCATTAAATTAATGGTTTTACTGGTTATTACGATAGCAGGAGTATTCCCAGGGCATACGGCAATAAGACCAACAATGCGAGCAAGGGATGCCCTCGCCGTGTTGTGTTGCGACTGTCCCAACTAAAAAGATAGATGGCCAGTCCAAATGCCAAAACTCCGCTGATGAAAAGGACCAAGACAGAGCCCCATGGGGAGAAATCAGCTACTTTTCCCATCGCCAATCCATTGAAGGCATTCATCGCCTGGGTGGCTGGCAGAAGCTGTGCAATCTTTCCAGCAATATCAGGCAACATCTTATTGGGAAGCATCAGGCCACCCAGCAACATGGATGGGACGAAAATGAGCTGTGACCAAAGCACTGTCATGCGTGAACTCGGGGAGACCACACCAATCAGGACACTCAATCCAGCACAGGCAAACGCCATCGACCCAAAGATGATGGCATAGTTGAGCCAGTTTACCGGTAAGGGAGCATCAAAGAGCAAAGGCGCAGTGGCTGTAATGATAACTGCCACGATGACCAGATGCAAAACGGTCGTCAAGGCTGGGATGCTCAGGATCGAGAGGGATGGGATGCCGTTGATCTTGTAGCTGCGGAACACGCCATTTTCACGAGCATTGACCAGCGGATCTGGTATGGCCAGTAATGTTGCCGACAGGATCCCGAATACAACCATCGCCGGAATGATATCTTCCCGGAAGGGCGGGTTGATCTCGGGCATGACGAATCCCATCATCAGGTAAAAACCCAAAGGGAATAGATAGTTCAGTAATAGAGAGGTTTTGTTACGGATCCCTGTTCGAAACTCAAAAGTGAAGTGATGGATAAAAGCGTTCATTTGGAAACTCCCGTTTTGGTGATTTCAATGAAACGATCTTCCAGGGACGGTCGCTCTACGCGCAGGTCGATCAGGGTATCATCCTGAGCCTCGATGTGGGTGATAAGGGCTGATAACGTAGGTCCGATATCCGAGCTGAAGTAGATGTTGTAATCATCTTTGAAAGTACACTGGCTGACCGCTGGTAAGGCGATACTGGAAACAGAAAGACTGCCGTCTTGGGTTCGCACTGAAATCTTTGTCAGATCTGCTCCGGTGGCCGTAATCTCCATAGGGGTGCCGATACTGACGATCCTGCCTTTCAACAGGATGGCGACTTGATCTGACATCTGCTCTGCTTCGGCCATGTCATGGGTTGCGAGGATGATTGTGGTGCCGTCGGTTTGCAGTTCCCGCATCATGCCATGCAACTCAGCGCGGGTGGCTACATCCAGTCCGGCGGTGGGTTCGTCGAGGAAGAGCACCTGGGGATTGTGCACTACCGCCAGCGCCAATGACAGGCGGCGTTGCTGCCCGGTGGAGAGTTCGTAGAATTGGGATCTGCGTTTCTCGGCCAGGCCCAGCCGTTCCAGTACGTCGAAGCGCGGCGCCACGTTGTGATAGGCGCAGAAGAAACGCATAGCTTCGTCCGGTGTGATGCTCTCTGGTAACCCCGCCGATTGCAGTTGTACGCCGATAAGGTTTCGGAGTTTGCGAGGCTCTCTGGCCGGGTCTATGCCTGCCACTCGCAAAGAGCCACCGTTTGGGGTGCGCAGGCCTTCCAGGCATTCCAGGGTGCTGGTCTTTCCAGCGCCATTTGGACCGAGCAGACCAAAAATATCGCCTTTCCTTACGTCGAAACTGATATCGTCCACGGCAACAAAACCAGCATATGTTTTTTGGAAATTGTTTATTTGGATAATTGGGTCTGTCATGTTTTTTTCATCCTTATCTTTTGAATTCTCCGCCGCTTAATATTCATACAGGTTGATCTTTGATCCAATTCGAAATACTTTTTTGCGCAATGTCCAACTGAATGGCTCACCTGCCGCCGACTTGGCGAGCCGACAAAACGTCAAGCCTATTTTTCTGGCACAATGCGAAAGCATACCCACGCCGAAGGCGGTCAGGTGCAGTCGGTGTTATCCTCTCTCTATCTTGTTCAAAAATTTCTCATATTCTGAAAGTGCGAGAGTGTTTGTGGTTAAAGCCCCGGCTTTGCGCAGGAGCGGGAGGGTGAGCTTGCAGACCAGCATGCTGGCGAGAGCCGCGGCTACAGGAGCGCCAACGCAAATGACACGGATAACCCATTCAGCAGAAGACGCTGCCAATGTGACATCGATAGTGATCAAATTGCCAAGAATATGATAGAGGATCCCCGGGACCAGGCTGCGGGTCTTGACAACCATGTAAGCCACCATAACACCCCAGGAGAATGTGCGGATCACCTGCAGAGTCATTGCTTCGTTAATATTGGCGCCCACGAGCACCCTGGCCATGTGACCCAACCCGAAGATGGCGGCTGATATGAGTATGGCCGGCCATTCCTTGAATCTCTTCAGCAGCATGGCCAGGATGACCCCCCGAGCGCAGATCTCTTCGAAGATGCCCGAATCGAGACATCCGAGCCATTTCCCGATCTGTGGCGGAATGTAGAAATCGGGGGTCAGGCGCCAGAACGCACCCAGCAGAGCATATATGCAGACAATTAAGATGGCGTACGCTAGCAGACCAAGCAAAATGCCGCTCAGGACCGGGAAGCGGCTTTTCAGGCCGATGCTGGTCAGGTAATCCCGGAAGGGTTCGCCTCCGTTGGGGAGCCGGAACCACAAGGGCACAATAACGAACCACAACAGGATGTTGAGTGTGATCCTGAGCAGGCCAGGCCGCGGGTCGTCATCACTCACCCCAAACACCATATGGGGAACAGCCTCAACGAGGATAAAGATCACGACACAGATCAGGATGGCAAGGAAAGTGCGTTGATACAGAGGTTTTCGAGTTGACATTTTTCACTCCTGTGTAAATCGTAAGTGATATGTCCAGATTAAAAAAGCTTGAGTAACTTTGTGTTTCAAGAAACACATCATCGTTGACAGTGGCCTAAGATTCTGCAATAAGCGGGCTAACTAATGCTAGTTTATTCCATACAATGGCTCCCGTCATCACCCATTCTAGGTGAAACAAAAATCCCTGCCAAACCGGCGGGGATGAATATTTACCAAACAGGTGATGATTTACTTGAGCAGCCCCAACTCCTTCGCCCGCCTCACCACCCCGCTGCGCCCGTGGACGCCCAATTTGCCATAGATGTTTTTCCTGTGCGTCCGTTCAAAATTAGCCGAGACAACCAACTGCCCGGCGGAGGCAGGTAGTTGCCCTTCACAATACGCCAAGCTGACCAGCATGAAGAACACCACAGGAAGCCCCGCCTGCCAGGTCAACTTCAGCGAGCTGTTGGACAACTCGGCACCCTCCATCGGCGGTCGCAGGTTATCAGAAAATGGAATCAATAATTATTATCAACCTCCTAAAACTCCTCCCGGTTAAATCGCCACAGGCTGATCAGGACAAACAGGATGCACTCCACCGCTACAGCCACTATGGGAATGTACGAATAGATTGGCTGTCCTGACAACAAGGCGGGTACGACTGCCTCCGTTTCGTTGTTGAGCTGGACGACCAGGGTCCAGGGCAGACCATAGCGCAGAACCGGCAATAAACCGATCAGGTACTGCTGCATGAACAGGAACGCCAAGCCAATGCCAATGACCGGGCCGCGATTGTTGAAGAAGGATCCCAGCATGAGCGTCAGGGTCAGGTAGAAGAGAAGGTTGAGAAAGATGACTCCCAGCGCGGCCAGGAACGATAATGGATCCAGCCCGGCTTTTATCCGGACAAAGAAGAGCACGTAGGCGGCTACTCCTGGCAGCACCACCATGGTTACCAGCATTCCCAGGCTGTTGGCAACCATTTTGGAGAGGATGAACGCCGGGCGGGCGACCGGTTTGGACATCACCCAGGCGGCCGTGCCATCTTTTTTCTCGCCTACCAGGACACCCTGCATGATAATAACCACCGCAACGGCCGGGAATATGCCGCCAAAAACACCATAGATCATCATGCCAACTTTGATGTTGAAGTCTGATACTCTAAATAACACGGCAGCCAGCATGAATCCGATCATGCCCACCCAGATCAGGCTCTGAATCCACCACATCCTGGTCTTCCACCAACGGGCGGACTCGTTGTTAAGCAGGTTGCTCAAGCCGCGGCGCCAGTCACGCTCGCTGACCAATTCAAAATCACTATTTCCGGACATCCTGGCCTCCTTCGATGACCTGCATGAAGACATCTTCCAACTCATACTGCTTACGGCGGAACTCGGTCACCACCACTGGACTATTGACCAGCAGCTTGAGCAATTGCGCCTCGGCCGCCTGCGGGTCGGTTACGCTAACCTGCTAGGTGGTCTCACCGCCATGCTCGCCAATCTTAATCCCGCTGACCCACGGCTGGGACTGGACCTGTTTGAAGACCGAATCTGTGTCACCTTTCAAATGGACCAGGTAGATCACTCCCTCGCTCCCGGCCAACAGCTCTTCGATCGGCCCCCGGGCTACGAGCTGGCCCTTGTTCAGAATAACAACGGTATCACTGATGCGCTGAACGTCGTCCAGGATGTGGGTGGAATAGAAGACAGTGGTGTATTTGCGCAGTTTCGACATCACTTCCAGTACGTCCCGTCGTCCCAGCGGGTCAAGCGAGGCAGCGGGTTCATCGAGGATAAGCAAGTCGGGATAGTTGACCTGAGCCTGGGCGATACCCAGCCGCTGCCTCTCACCGCCGGAAAAGGTTCTCAGCGGGCGATCAGCTTTCTCAGCCAGGTCGACCAGGTGGAGCATCTCGTTCACGCGTGCCTCGATGGCTTTTTCAGGCCCTTTGAAGAAAAACCTGGCCGTGAAGCGGAGAGTCTGGCGGGCAGTCATGTACTCGTAGAAATGCGGTTCCTGAGGCAGGTAGCCGATGCGGGCGCGGATATCCACGCTCTGATCCAATATGTCCATGCCAAACACGGTGGCGCTGCCGGCAGTGGGGCGGATCAGCCCTAGAAGCAGTTTTATGGTAGTGGTTTTTCCCGCGCCGTTAGGACCCAGGAAACCGAAGATCGAGTTCTGTTGTACCTGCAGGTCCAACGATCTGAGTGCCTAAATACCTTTGTATGTTGTGGTCAGGACGCGGGTCTCGATGACGGGGGGGGCGGACATATTCATATTGCAGTCTCCTTCCGATTACTTCCTCTCAAATCTAAATTATAAACGCATCACCTCATCAATTATAGAATATTCCGTTTGAGAGCCCTTGTCATCACCCAAATTAGGGGAAAAACAAAATCCCCGCCAAACATGGCAGGGAAGGAATTGACAATCGATTCTAAAAATGAGAATCTACGCCAGCAGCGCCAGCTCCTTGGCCCGCCGCACCGCTCCGCTGCGCCCGTGGACGCCCAATTTGCCATAGATATTCTTGATGTGCGTACGCACCGTGTTGGCTGAAACAATCAACTCATCCGCGATCTCCGGTGTGGAGAGATAGCTGTTCAAGTGCTGCAACACTTCCAGTTCACGCTCGCTCAAAGGTTCGATCAGTGTTTCAGATACAGGAGCCAGCTCGGGCTTTTGATGGCGGCGGGACTCGAAGGCTGCCAGCAACCGTGAGACAAATGCCGGGGCAATGGCTCTCGCCTGGGCCAGCCGAAGCAATTTTTCCATCGCGGCCCCCTCACGCACAAAAGCGGTCACCTCGTTTTCGGAATCTGCCAGTTCGAGCGCCTGCATTAATGAGTTCAGGGTAGCGACATGGTCCTTTTGTTGGAAATACGCCAGGGCTTTCAGGATAAACAGCCATGTATTTCGATAATGTCCATACTTGCCGGTTTTCGCCTGCTCACGCTCCAACAGCACCAGCGCGTCGATCGACTGGCTTTGTTTAATAAGAACACGCGCAGTTAAAAGCGGTGAAGACTTGAGAACGGTCTCCTGTTTGCGGGCTACTTCCTGTTGGATCTCCACGGCATTCTGCGGATCGGAATCCAGATATATTTGCAGCTCCACATAATCAAGCGTCCGTAAATGCCAGGGTGGTCCCTTTTGGGCGATCTTCCGGGAGTCTTGGATTATCTTCCTGGCCTCCTCCACCTGATTGGTAAA
>Ga0105152_10000558_pt1 | contig 11348 bp, 11 predicted proteins | sample LakBais05cmmetaG_FD_81534 | JGI IMG/M metagenome (GOLD analysis project Ga0105152, IMG submission 81534) | Lake sediment microbial communities from Lake Baikal, Russia to study Microbial Dark Matter (Phase II) - Lake Baikal sediment 0-5 cm | ecosystem: Environmental > Aquatic > Freshwater >...
CTCCCGCTGTTCCTTGACGTCATCCACGACCAGGATGGTTTCGCCCCTGCCCCTGAAGGCGGCAACGGGAGCGGGGGCATCCTCCCGGAGGTCCTCGCGCGTCACCGGGAAAAAGAGGGAAAAGATCGTTCCCTCGCCCAGCCGGCTCTCCACATCGATGTAGCCCTCGTGATCCTTCACGGTTCCCCACACCACCGCCAGCCCCAACCCCGTTCCACTGCGGCCCATCACCTTCTTCGTATAGAAAGGCTCGAATATCTGCCGCATGTCTTCATCGTGGATCCCCTGGCCGCTGTCCGCAACAGACAGCACCACATAATCGCCCGCCTTCACATCGGCGTACCCCCTGACCGGCCTGTCGAGATAACGGTTCCGGGTCCGGATGATCACCTCCCCGCCTTTCGGCATGGCCTCTGCGGCATTGAGAACAAGATTCGCCAGTACCTTCCCCAAGTGGGCCGGCGACCCCTTGATTCTTAAAAGCGGATCCTCCAGCTCCGTCTTGATGCGGCTATTCGCATGAACGGCGCAAATACTCTCGTACTCCGGGCTATGGAGATAATCCTGAACCGCCCGGTTGAGGTCAACCACCTCGGCGGTGTGGACGCCGCGGCGGGCAAGGGACAGCATGTCCTGAACGATCGTCGCCGCCCGTTCGCCGGCAGTCAGAATGCTCTTGGCGTGTTTCCGGAAACGACTGTCCTTATCCATATCATGCAGCATCAGCTCCGAGTATCCCACCAGAACCCCCAGAACATTGTTCAAATCATGGGCCACCCCGCCTGCCAGCAGCCCGAGAGCCTCCATCTTCCGGGCCTGGGCAAGCCGCTCATCGAGATTCTTGCGCTCCGTATTGTTTCGCATGCACTGAATCGCGCCGATGATCTCACCCCTGGAATTCCGCAAAACCGAGGCCGATCCGGAAAGGTGAATATTGCCGGGCGACAAACACGGGGTGTATGCTTCTCCGAAAAGGATGTCTCCGGTTCTCTGAAGCGCCGTATATTGCGATTCAATTTTCTCATCCGGATGCAGGGCAAGATCGATCAAAATCGGCCTTCTATCCCCGTATAAAGGCAGTGCGTATTCATAATTGCCCTTGCCGATCATTGCCTCCTTCCCGACGCCCGTCATGGCCTCCATCGCCCGGTTCCAGGCGATCACCTTGCCTTCCCTGTCGATGACCAGCGTGGCGTCCGGGAGAAATTCAATGATGTCCGTCAGTATCCGCTCGGATTCGCGCAGCGCCTCCTCGGCCAGCTTGCGGTCGGTGATGTCCTCGAAGGTTGCCACGATTCTTCTGCTTTCTCCGAGCCCCTGGCCGGTTCGGGATACGCTCATGCGGCAGAAGATTTCTTTCCCGTCTTTGCGAACAAAGGGGGTATCCCACTCAAAGGCCCAAGCCGGCTGACTTTTCAGCCGCGAGTATAAGATGGCGCCGTATTCTTCCCATTCCTGATCAGTCCTGAAGATCATCCTTGTGCTCTTGCCGATCAGCTCTTCCGGCTTCCACCCGAAGACATCTTCCATGGCGTCGTTGGCAAAGAAAATGCGTCGCTGTTCGACGCCGAACAAACCATGTGGAACGGACAGCAGAATCGATTTTTCGAGCTCTTGACTCTCGCGCAGCGCTTCCTCCGTCCGCCTGCGCTCGGTAATGTCCCGTCCGATTCCATAGCGGCCTGCGGGCTGATTGCTTTCGTCGAGCAGTGTGGTCACATTGAATTCAACGGGAATCCTGCCGCCATCCTTATGGGTGATATCGACTTCATAGAGCGCCCCCTTCCGGCTTTTGATGCCCCGTTTAAACTGTACGGCTGCTAATTTCCTGGATTCGGGAGCAATCACGTCGGTGAACGGCCGGCCAATCAAATCGGCAGCCGCGTATCCTGTGACCATTTCAAATGCAGGATTAATGTAGGTAAACAGCCCATTCCGATCGACCGTAAAGACAAGGTCGCGCATGGATTCGATCAAGTCCCTGTATTTTTCATTATTGTCCATCATTTTCTCGCAGAGTGGATTTGCTCATGTAGGCGGCATGGATTTTATTCGCGATTAAAGTGTTGCGAAGCTGGCCTCCTCGATCCCTTCCAGCAGTTGCAGCGACTTGATCCGGACAGCGAAAAATTCGGCGTCGGGATTGTCAGTCAGGACGATCAGGTGCGGGTGCCGCTCCAGGAGCCGGGCCTTGATCATATCCCGTTTTGTCAGATCATTCACTTCCTCAAACACGCCATTGACCGTCAGGGCCCTTGCCTGATGCCGCTTTTCTCCCTGGTCTTCCTCGCGCGTGTCTATGAGGAGGCTGATCGCGGGGTTGTCCGTCAGATTCCGGTATTTCTTTGTATTCCTGAACGTGACCATGTACATCTCGCGGCAATCCGCATCGGTGGCATAAGACATGAGCGAACAGTGGGGCTGGTCGCCCGAAACCGTCGCCAGGACACAGACAGCCTGAGACCTTAACAGTAATTTCATCTTTTCCAGCATGATTCCGTCTCCTTGGAAGCCTTTCTCTCCTCGCGGGAGAGGGCCGGCGTAATGGAAATCACGGTGCCTTAAATCATAATTGCACCATCTTTGCAATATGGTTTGAACTTTTCCGGCGGTCCATGTAAACATCCTCGCATGAAAAAAACGGACATCCTGATCATGAAAGCGCTGCTCGCCTGGTACGGTCGGCGCCGGCGCATCCTGCCTTGGCGAGAGCATCCCGATCCCTACCGGGTCTGGATCTCGGAAATCATGCTGCAGCAAACACAGGTGGATACCGTCATTCCCTACTATCACCGTTTTCTGAAACGGTTTCCTACTGTTTTTGCGCTGGCCTCGGCGCATTTGGACGACGTGCTCAAGGCTTGGGAAAATCTGGGTTATTATGCCCGGGCACGGTATCTGCGTCAAGCCGCGCAGATGTTAGTCGAAAAATATAACGGTGTCATTCCAGATACATGGGAGGCGATCATCGCCCTGCCCGGCATCGGCAACTACACGGCCGGCGCCATCCTGAGCATCGCCTTCGGAAAATCCGTTCCCGCTGTGGACGGGAATGTTCGCCGCGTCCTGAGCCGGCTCTACGCTGTCCGTGAGCCTGTAGACCGGCGGGAAACACAAAAAAGGATCCATGTCCTGGCCGCATCCCTGATCCCGGAAACTGCGCCGGGATCGTTCAACCAGGCCCTGATGGACCTGGGCGCCCTGATCTGCATCCCGAAATCGCCCACCTGTTCCGACTGTCCGTTAAGCATGCACTGCAAGGCCCGGCTGAATGGTTTGCAGGATCGTCTGCCGGTGTCTGAAAAGAAACCGGCCACGCCGCATGAGCGCGTCACCGCCGCCGTCATCTTCAACCTGCAGGGGCAGGTGCTGATTGTCCGGCGACCGGAGCGGGGGCTGCTGGCTTCGCTCTGGAAATTCCCCGGCGGCATCGTGGAAAAAACGGAAACACTCGAAGAAGGGCTCGCACGCACGGTGCGGGAAGAGCTGGGCATCCGGATCCGGGTCGGAAAGCCGCTTGCATCCGTCAATCATGCCTACACGCATTTCCGGATCACCCTGACCGCCTTCCGTTGTTTCCGGCGCTCCGGCCGGCCTAACGCCCTTGCGTGTCAGGAGTGGCGCTGGGTATTGCCGCAGGATCTCGAAAAGCTGACGTTGTCCAAAGCCGATCGCGCCGTCGTCTCGGCAATGAAGCTGACGGCTTACAGCGCGCAGGACCGTTTGTTGATCCGGTAGCAGCTCCCCGGGTGCTGTTTTGCAAATTGTCTCATTTCCGAGGCAAGGCCGGTCAATTCACCATAATGGGAAAAGATGCCGTTGTCCGTCCGGGCAATCCCGATGGAAATGCCGATGATTGGATAGGATTTCATCTGGCCCTCCCGGTCGCAGGATTGGATGAAACCGGCTTCCCGGTCTTCGAGGTCATAAAAGGTGGGAATGAGATGCTCAAAGGCGGAGATCATCTCCTGGCAGGTTTCCTCGATCAGCAGCGGATCCGTGATGCAAACAAAGTCATCGCCGCCGATATGACCGACAAAACTGTTCTGCGGCTGTTTATTTTTGACGACGTTCAGCAGGAGACGACCGGTAATCCTGATGACGTCGTCGCCCCGGCTGAAGCCATACTTGTCATTGAAAGGCTTGAAGTGATTCAGGTCAACATAGGCCAGCGCGAAAGCGGTCTTGCGGTCCAGTCGGCCCTGAATCTCGCGATTGATGGAGATGTTGCCGGGCAATCGGGTCAAGGGGTTGACCTCGACCACCCGCTGTGAACGTAAAAAGCAGAGTTTTGCCCTGACGGCAATGTCCCGTTCAAGGTCCCCCTTCCAGATATAATCGTCAACGATGACCGTTGCCCAGTCCGGCGGCGGATTGCGTTCATCGAGGATGGCCAGCACCGGCAGGCCGGCAAAAAGGGGATCTTCCTTCAGCGTGCGCAACTGATCCACGGTTTTGCTGACCGCGGGGAGATCCAGAACCAGGAGGTTCGGGATTTCATCGCAAATAAAATCAAAGGCAAGCTGGAGACGACCAAAGACGATCACGTCGCCATATCCCGTCAGGGTTCGGTGGAGGATATCGGTGACCGCAACATTTTCAGAAACAATGAGGATCGTTCCGGACATGGTCAGATCTCCTCTGCGGAAGCGCAGGCCCCCTCCAGGGCGGTAAAAATATCGCAGAGATCACCCTCTGACAGATTCAACATTTCCCACGAGGCGGGATGGACGGCGGGGACAAGGAGATCGCCCGCGGACCCCAGGCCCTTTGCCCTCACCAGGATATCCGCCACATGCACAATGGCCGTTTCCATAGGCGCTTGCCTGGCAAGCTGAGGGGTGTGGTGATAACCGATCGCTTCGACCAGGCTCAGAGGAAAATGCCATTTCTGGGCCAGCCAGTAGCCGACCTCCGCGTGGGTCGCTGCAAAACATTTTTTTTCCGCTTCATACAGGGTTACGCCTGTGGCTTCGGCCTCTGCAGCAACCTTCTCAAACTCCCGGGTAAATCCCAACATCATAACGACCTTTCCGATGTCATGAAGCAGCCCGCAAATGGACGTCTCTTCCGGCTCTTTGAGATTTTTTTTCTGGGCGATCAGCCTTGCGGAACAAGCACAGCCCAGCGAGTGTTCCCAGAGGCCTGTCATGCTTTTCTGCATCAGCTCGAAAACGCACACCCCGAGCAGAAGCCCCTTGATAACGTTCAACCCCAGGAGCATAATGGCGTGGGACACCGACGAGATTCTGCCGGGGAATCCATAAGCGGCGGAATTGACCATCTTGAGGATTTTGGCGGTCAGGGCCGGATCTTTGGAGACAAACCGCCCCAGCTCATCTAAAGTAATCCTCGGTTTTTCCAGCATGGCGGATATTTGCACGAACGTACCGGGCACGGTAGGCAGGGCATTGATCGATTCAACCCTGCGGCGCAGCGTCTGCATGTCAATCATTTCACTCATACAGCCCTTCTATGTGCGCCTGGGCGATCTCTTTGATCTGTTTCATGTGGGGGCGATCATCAACGTTCCGGAATCGCAGATTGAGCCGCGCCAGGGCTTCTTCTCTGGAAAGGGCCTGCACGGAAGGACCGTCGATGAAAACACGCTCAACGCCCATATCCGCTATTCTGGAAATCCAGGCCCCGGTTAAAACCGTCCCCTCTCCGAGGATGACCATCGTCCCCCTGATCAGAGGTTTTGCCAGCACCATTCCGGGTTCAAGCTTTTCGACCGGTACTACAGGCATGTTCTGCGTCCCTGTATCACTCTGGTTCCGTTGAAGACCGCTCTGAAAATGCAGCCTCACAGCCGCCGCCTCCCATACCTCATTCGTGTAGCTTTGTCATCATATTTCTTGCATCATCTTCTGCAGCCGCCATCTTTACTTTTCTGAGGAAATCCTCTATGAACAGTATCGGGGGAAACACCATGACGGCTCATTTACCGTACCCGTCCCTTTGCAGCATTCGGCCTGTTGACCTCTTTCCCTGTCCGGAATGCCTACAAAAAGGAGGCTTGTTATGTCCCGAGACAAAATTCCCGTCACGACGGCCCTTCTGGCCCTGAAAAAACATCAGGCGGCATTTATCCTGCGGCCTTACAAATACGAAGATCGCGGCGGGACCAGGGTGTCGGCGCGCGAACTGGGCGTTGATGAACATGAAGTAATCAAAACGCTGGTCATGGAAGACGAGCAAAAGACACCGCTCATCATCCTGATGCACGGCGACCGGGAAGTCTCCACCAAAACCCTGGCCCGCATTCTGGGAGTGAAGGCAGTAAATCCCTGTGAACCGAAAACCGTAGAGAAACATACGGGTTACAAGGTCGGGGGGACGTCTCCATTTGGCACGAAAAAGACTTTGCCCCTCTACATGGAAGAAACCATTGCCGACCTGCCCCGCATTCTGATCAATGCGGGCGCACGAGGGCTCCTGGCGGAGATGTCGCCGTCCGAACTGATCCGGCTTCTGCAGCCGGTTCCCGTGAAATGCGGGATGGCTTCTTAATAAACAAATGTCGCAAGGGTTCTTGACGTTATGGTTCATCATCATTATAATTTAAGAAAAGACAACAAAGTATATTGTATCCGGACTGCGGGTTTTGAAAAACCGGCCCGTGAGGCGTCGAAAGAGATGTGATCATGAGTTCCGAGCAAATTATTATCCGCTGTCTGAACTGCGGGACGAAAAATCGCATACCCCGTCAACGCCTGCAGGACAAACCTACTTGCGGCCATTGCAGGGCTCCTCTCGACGAAATGATCATCCGTTGCCTCAGTTGTGGAACCAAAAACCGTATGCCCGAGGATCGGATCAATGCCAGCCCCAAATGCGGCAAATGCAGCGCCCCGCTGGTCAACATGAGCGAGCAGGGCCGCCCCGTGGATGTGACGGATGCGACCTTTTCCAAAGAAGTTATCTCCTCTGCCAGCTCCGTCCTCGTGGATTGCTGGGCGCCCTGGTGCGCCCCCTGCCGGGCAATAGCCCCCATTCTCGACGAGCTGGCCCATAAATACGCAGGCGGCGTGAAGATTGCGAAACTCAATGTGGATGAAAATCCGCTGATCGCTTCCCAGTATTCGATTCAGAGCATTCCCACCATGCTGCTGTTCAAGGACGGAAAAATGGTCAATCGGCTTGTCGGCGCGCTGCCCAAGGAAGAAATCGAGCGGCGCCTGCTGGAGATCATGAAAACAAATTGAGAGTTTTATCTTCGATAATAAATTGATGGTCAACCATGATTGCTTCGCCTGAAACCAGGCCGCAGGCGCCTGCTCCGACATCCGACGAGGATTTTGAAAACTGCAAGGGCCAGTGCGGCTATACGCAGTGGTGCCGGGCCTGTATGGAAGAGAGAAAAAAATTAATCGACGAGGCAGAACGAAAGGAGGCAGCTCATGTCGACGAACAGTACGCCTGAAATCCCGGATAGCACCTGGAAGTGCAGCAATTGCGGGAACACCATCCAGGCCAGGATCCCCCCTCAGACCTGCTCGGTCTGTTCCCGGAAATGCGAATTTTTGAATGTGACCTGCTATCAGCCGGACTGCGGGTTCACGGGAATGGATAAGCGGCTGAAATGATCCCGGCAAGCTGAAATCTCCCCTGAATCCTCTCACCTCCGGAAGCGGAGGACAAACTTACAGCGAGGAGACGCTGCATGCAAATCTTTGAAAACGCCGAATTCATCTCCTGCGAGGACCCCAACCGGGTCTTCCGGATGATGGTGGAAGATCGCGGTCACATCGTTTTTACGGGCGATCACCTGCCTGAGATGTACCAATCCGTTCCGACGCGCATCGACCTCCATGGACAATGCATCCTGCCCGCCTTTGCCGATACGCACATGCATTTTGAATCCTTCGCTTTTTTCCGCTCTGCGCTGGATGTCCGCCATGTACAAAACTTTGATCAACTCAGCGATTCTGTTCATGAATATGAAGAGCGCCATCCCCGGGAAAAGGTCATTCTGGGGTTCGGCGTTTCAGCCCATACGGTTGAGGAAAGGCAATTGCCCGATCGGGCTCGCCTCGACCAGATCACGACCAGACCGATTTGCCTTGTCAAATACGACGGCCACGCCGCCGTGGCCAATACGGCCCTGCTCGAAAAATTGCCCCGCTCCATCACGGCTCAGTCCGGCTTTGACAAGACAACCGGCGGCCTTTATCAGCAGGCCTACTATGACGCCATCAACCATCTGACCCGGTCGATTTCCCTCTATCAGGTTCTCAAGAATATGCTCGGCGCATCGGATGAACTGGCCCGGCGCGGATTCGGGCTGATCCACACCGTGGAAGGCCTGGGGTTTCCGCTGGACGCCGATATTGATCTGATGCGGTTTGCCGCACGGGGGCTGCCGCTTCAATATCGCATCTATTTTCAGACCATGGACGTCCGGAAAGTGACCCGGCGAAACCTTCCCCGGATCGGCGGATGCTTCGCCACCGCCCTGGACGGCTGCTTCGGCACCGAAGACGCCGCCCTGAGCGAACCATACACGAACAATCCCGCAAATCGGGGGTTCCTGGCCTATTCGCAACAACAGGTGAACGCATTTGTAAAAGAGGCAAACCGCATGGGGCTGCAAGTGTCCCTGCACGCCATCGGGGACGCCGCCGTCGAACAGGCGATCATTGCCTATGAAGCGGCCCTGGCCGACTTTCCGCGGCAGGACCACCGCCACGTGATTATCCACGCGAACCTGATGCCGCCCCCCCTGCTGGAGCGCGCGGCAAGGATCGGCATTCATATCGCCATCCAGCCGCCCTTGCTCCACTGGGAGCAGGAACCCATGAACTATCTGACTCAGATTCTGGGCGATAGGGTGCAATATCTAATGCCGCTTAAAGACATGCTCGATTACGGGTTGACCATCGCCGGCGGCTCCGACGCCCCCTGCTCTTATCCTGACGCGATCCGGGGAATCCATGCGGCTTGCAACCACCCCGCTGTGGATCAGAGGATATCCACTCTGGAAGCCCTGCGGATGCATACCCACTGGGCGGCCCGGCTCTCCTTTGATGAAACACAACGCGGCACGCTGACACCCGGGAAAATCGCCGATTTTGTGGCGCTGGATAAAAATCCGCTTGCGGTAAAACAGGAACATCTGAAGGATATCAATGTGATGAACCTATACCTGAAAGGCCGACCCTACGAGCCGTCCCTTAGAAATCCGGCCGATCTCTGTAAGCAGGCTTTAACAAATATTCTCTTTAAGCGTTATTCGTGACAGGAAGCCATCGTGGGATCAAATCAGGATAAAGAAGACAACGGCCATTTAATGTACCACAGCCGGGTCTTCAATGTTTTTGAGGGGGTCGTCCGCTTTCCCAATGGCCGGAAAAGCCGGCAGAGCTGGATTGACCACAAACCCTGCATCGCCGTCGTCCCGGTCACCGATGCGGGCAAGCTGATCTTCATCCGGCAGTATCGTCATGCCACACGCCAGGTCATCACAGAAATTCCGGCGGGGGCCATCGACAAAGCAGAGGAATCCGTAGAGGCCAGCGCGCAAAGGGAACTGGCGGAAGAAATCGGCTTTCAGGCAAAACAGCTCGTCAAACTTTTTGAGGGTTATCTGATCCCGGGCTACGGCAATGAATATATGTATTTTTTCCTGGCTCGCGACCTCTTTCGGTTGCAACTGCCGCCCGACGAAGATGAATTCATCGAAACGCTGACGGTCTCTTTTGAGGAGGCCGAAGCCATGATCAAAACCAAACAGATTATCGATGTTAAGACGGCGCTCGGCATCTGTCTCGCTGCCGCCTGGCTGAAGCAAGAGGGGCTTTATCCTGAAAAGTAAATCCCCCATTTTCAGCGCAGCATCTTTCCCCGCTGATCCAATTGAACCTCGAGCTGTTTCAGTAACTCCATATCTTTTTTGAGCTTTTCGTTCTCCTGCGCCAGGCTGTCGCGCTCGGACTGGAGGCTCTTTTTGAGCCGCTCATGGTCCTGTTTCAGCTTCTCAGTCAGATCCTGCGAGGAAAGCTTTTCCGCCTGAAGGGACTGGATTGCGTCGATCAAATGGACAAACGTCTCCGCCAGCGGGCGCCATTTGCTTTGAGGATAGTTCTGCGTCAAAATGGCAAAGGTCCCTTTTGCCTTTGCATAATCCGCCGGTTTGTCCGACAGGCCAAGCCAGGATACGCCCTCATTGAACATCATGGCGTCGGCCGGCGGTTTCCCGAACAGTCCGGCTTTCTCAACAGGAATCACTGCCATGCCCTGAACGGTCCCTTTAACCGGCGCCACCGTCGATGAAGATGCACACGCACCGAACAATAAAACCAAAAAACTCACAACAAACAGCCGAGCCAGGTTGCCCTGCGAACAACGACGGTCCTGTTTTTTGTCAAATATCATGTTGTCCTTCCTGTGAAAGCGGGATTTCCGCATTATTGGCGATATGAGAGATTTGCACAACCGTTGAAAAATGATTCGCAAGCGGCGAATCAAATGTTTTCCGTTGAGAGGGACACGACTCCGTCATATCCCCCTGACGTTAACGGCTTATCGTATGTAGTGATTACGCCTGGTCGGTTCCGGATGGCCTTAAGCCAAGTCTTCTTTCTTTAACAAAGTTGCTGCCAGCGAGTAATTTAGCATATTCTTTCAATTCCGCCGTTAGTTCCGCCATTTCGAGGGCATTCTTGAAGCGTCGCCCGTCGCCGGTAACCATTGCCACAGAAACGGATAGCAATGGAAAGGTCTGTTCATTTCCCTTTCGATCCTTGCCGACGATAAAACCCCGCTGCAGATCTTCCTCCGAGTAAAATGGCCGGATCTGCTCATCAAAGACGTCCACAAGACGGCGACCCAGCGTTTCAGCGCGCTCCGGGTCGGCAATCAGGACAAAGTCATCCCCGCCAATATGGCCGACAAAAACATCCCGCAGGTCGGCGCGCTCGCGTTCGGCCAACAGGATGCTGGCAACTTCCTTGATAATTTCACTTGCCCAGGCGTAACCATACTTGTCGGCATAGGGCTTGAAATGGTCGAGATCGACCGGACAAAGCGCAAAGACGCTCTGGGCCGATAATCGTTCTTCGATGACCCGCTCAATGGCCAGATTTCCCGGCAGGCCGGTGAGGGGGCTGGCATCGAGGTTCAAGGACTCCAGGACTTTCATCCGTTTTGTCATAACCCTGAAAGCCTCTGCCAGGCGGCCGATTTCATCCGGCTGGTCGATATGCAGGTGATGGTCAAACTGTCCTTCGGCAATCAAGCTCGTTGCCTTTTCTAATTTTTTCAGGGGTACGGAAATATTATACGTAATCAGCAAGGCTAGTGACGATCCCGCCACGAGACTCAGCACCGTCAGGACAATGGTAATC
>Ga0105152_10000559_pt1 | contig 11348 bp, 11 predicted proteins | sample LakBais05cmmetaG_FD_81534 | JGI IMG/M metagenome (GOLD analysis project Ga0105152, IMG submission 81534) | Lake sediment microbial communities from Lake Baikal, Russia to study Microbial Dark Matter (Phase II) - Lake Baikal sediment 0-5 cm | ecosystem: Environmental > Aquatic > Freshwater >...
AAACAAAATTCGGCTTGCAGGCCATTTCTTTTTCAATCAAATCGCAAGCGGGAAAGAATGAAATTTGGAAATATATAAATGAGGCCATAAAGGAGTGAATATGTATTCATTGAAAGATCTGCAAAACCTGAAAGCGCTGGAATTGAAAAAACTGGTCAAGGAACTGGAGATCGACGAAAAAGACATCAATGATAAAAGCTCACTGTTTTTCAAAATCCTGGACGTCCAGGCCCGCGCCAACGGCAAACTGTTCGCCGAAGGGGTCATTGAAGTGCACAGCGAGGGCTACGGTTTTCTGCGCTTCCAGGAGTACGCTTACTTGACCAGCCCGGAAGATATCTACGTTTCCCCTTCCCAGGTGAACAAGTTCGACATGCGCACCGGCGACACGGTTTCCGGCTCGGTCCGCCCGCCCAAGACCGGAGAAAAATATTTCGCCCTGCTGAGCGTGGAAGCGGTCAACAACGAGGACCCGGAAACGGTGACGGAAAAGCGCCGCAACATCAGGTTCGAAAAATTGACGCCGCTGTATCCCGACGAAAAGATCAATCTGGAAACCGGTCCCGAGAACATGTCCGGCCGGGTGATGAACCTGCTCACCCCACTGGGCAAGGGGCAGCGCGGCTTGATCGTAGCCGCTCCCCGCACCGGCAAGACCATGATCCTGCAGAGCATCGCCAAATCCATCGAGGTCAACCACCCGGAGATCAATTTGATCGTCCTGCTGATCGATGAAAGGCCTGAAGAAGTCACCGACATGAGCCGTAACGTCAAGGGCGAAGTCATCGCTTCGACTTTCGATGAAATACCCCTGCGCCACACCAAGGTGGCCGACATCGTGCTGGAAAAAGCCAAGCGCATGGTGGAAATGGGCAAGGACGTGGTGATCCTCCTGGATTCGATCACCCGCCTGGCCCGGGCCCACAACGCCATCACCCCGGCTTCGGGCAAGGTGCTTTCGGGCGGCATCGACGCCAACGCGCTGAACAAACCGAAAAAGTTCTTCGGCGCCGCCAGGAACATCGAAGGTGGCGGCAGCCTGACCATCCTGGCCACGGCCATAGTCGACTCCGGCAGCCGCATGGACGAGGTCATTTTCGAGGAATTCAAGGGCACGGGCAACATGGAGATCAACCTCGACCGCCGGCTGGTCGACAAGCGCGTCTTCCCGGCCATCGACCTGTTCCGCTCCGGGACCCGCAAGGAAGAGCTGCTGATCGAACGCGAGGAATTGAGCAAGATCTGGGTCCTGCGCAAAGTGCTTGCGCAGATGTCCGAGGTCGAAGCCATGGAATTGCTGGTGGACAAGTTATCCAAGACCAAATCCAACGCCGAATTCATCAAGATGATGTCGCAGGGAATGTAATTCCGTAATCAAACCTCGATTTCCAAAATTTCTCCGATACCCTGCCTGATCTGAGTCAATACCGCCTCCCAGGAATAGAAGCGGCGCACGTATTCCAGCCCTTTGGCCCCCATGCGCCTCCTCAGTCCCGGCCGGCGGTACAGTTGGCGGAACCCTTCCAGAAATTCCTCTTCATTGTCGTAGGCCAGGCCGCCTGCGGACGCGGTGACATGCTCCAGCAGGGCCGGACAGCGGCGATTGACCAGCACCGGAGTCTGCATGGAAAAGGATTCCAGGGTAGTGATGGAGAGGCTTTCCAGCGGCGAAGGCTGCAAAGAGAGCACGGCGCCTTTGAATGCGGCCAGCTTGTCGCTTTCAGAAACATAGCCCAGATATTTCAGCCCCTGGCTGGCGGGGATATTCATCAGCTTTTTCCCGATCAAGACCAGGTCCACATAGGCCTCGTTCTTCAATGCCGAATAATACTCGAAAACCGCTTCCAGGCCCTTGCCCTTTTCGATGCGGCCGGCATAGAGCAGGTAGGGAGCGATCAGCAGGTAACGGCGGCGGAATGGCTTGTCATCGATATCGGAACGGATGTCCAGGCCGGTGCGCACCAGGCGCATCCGTCCCGGCGGGGCGAAGAGCCGACTCACCAGGTCCATTTCGGCCTGGGTCAAAAAAAACAGGGCCCGGGGACAGCGGAAGACCTCGCCCATGGCCCGCAGGTGGATCGGCGGCTCGTCGTGGGCGGTGGGAAACAGGATAACCGGTTTGCTGACCGCTTTGATCCCTTCCACGGTCGGATAATAAAGGTAGGTGAAAAAGAAAAAAAGGTCGATATCCTTTTGCGCCGCAACCAGCGCCTGGATCAGGTCGGGGCAGAAAGGGCCCTGTTCCACAAACCACTTTTTTTCATCCCGTTCCGCAGCGGCGGCAGGAAAAAAATCTTCGGAAAAACGGTTGAAATCCTCGATATCGCGCTCGCGGATCACCGGGAAGCGTTTGATCTGGACCCCTTTCAGGATCGATTCGCCGGCGGAATGCTCGTTGCGCCAGGTGAGGTAATCCTTGGCGCAGGTGGTGAATACGGTGACACGGAAACCTTGCCGGAGCAGTCTCTCGGCGACGTTGCGGGCCAGGGTTTCGGCCCCGCCGATCACGTCGCTGCCGTAGCGCTGTACCACGATGCCGATGGAAATCATAGTTTCTCCAGATAAGACAGCAGGATTTCGGGCCGCGCCTGCTGCTGGTAGCTGGCAAAACGCTGCAGCGCCGATTGCCGCAGCCGTTCACGCAGGGGCGCGTCGTTCAGGATCCGTTCGATCAGCGCCGCTGCGGCGGCGATATTCTTTTGCCCAAGTAGCAGCCCGGCTCCGGCCAGGGTTTCGGGAACAGCTCCGGCCGCGTAGGCCACCACCGGCAGGCCGAAACGGCAACTCTCGATCAGCGGCAGGCAAAAGCCCTCATGCTCGCTCATGGAAACGAACACGGCGGCCGAACTGTAGGCGGCCAGGAATTCATCCATGGGCAGGTGGCCCGTGAAAACCAGGTCCGCGGCCGTCAGCTGCAGGCGCGTCGCCAGGTCGCGCAGGGCGTAATAGTAGCGCGGCAGGGTATGAATGTTGCCGGCCACGATCAGCCGCACCGCCGGCGACAGGCATTTTTTGTAAAAAGACAATATCTTGATCAGGTCCTCGATCTTCTTGTTGGGTGTGACGCGGCCGACAAAAAGCAGGTTTTTCCTGCCGTCCCGGAACAGGTCGGCGAAAGACCGGCTGACTGGCCCGTCATATTCGTGCCAATCGATCATGATCGGGAAAATGAAAACGCCTTTTATCCCAAGTTCCCGAAGTTCTTTGGCGTTGAAGACCGAATCGGCTATGAAAAAATCGCAGCGGTCCTTGACCTGCTTCAATTGTTCTCTAGCCTCCCGGGTCAGGCTCTCTAGTTGAGGGGAAAAACCAACAAAAAAACGGCTGGGGGTGACGTTGTGATAGAGCAGCACCTTCTTGCCTTGGCTTTGGCAGAAATATTCGCTGAGCGCCGAAGCGATGGCGAAATGGTATATTTTCAACGCCTGGGGATTTTCCCGGTGATCACGCAGGTGGACTGCCTGGCCGCGCAGGACCGGATCAATGGTCAAGGCCACGATACGGCTCTCAATGCCGCGTCCGCAGAGGAACTTGTGAAACTGCAGCGCCGAATTGCCCACCGCGTCGCCGCTGTGAAAGCCCGGCAGGAACTGTTCGATGATCATGACCGGCCCATTCCGCTCATGGCCTTACAACTGCCGCAGTAGGCCCAGCAGCTGGGCGGGGTCGGCCTGGCGGCGGTAGCGCTCGATCCGTTCAGCGGCTTGTGCTTGCAGCTGCCGGCGCAGGGGCTCATTTTCCAGCACCTGCTCCACCAGGCCGGCCGTGCGCGCCGCGTCCTTGTCGCGGAACAGGATCCCGGCCCCGTCCAGGGTTTCGGCCGCGGCCGCCGCGTCATAGGCAAGCACCGGCACCTGAAAATAGCAGCTTTCGAGCAGGGGCAGGCAAAAACCCTCGTGCTCGCTCATGGAAAGGAAAACGTCGGCGAGGCGGTAGACGGCCAGGAATTCATCCATGGGCAAGTGGCCGGTGAACAAAACGTCTTCGGCAGTCAGGTAAAAACGGGCGGCCAGGTCGGAAACGGCGTGAAAATATTTCGGCAGCGAACCGGTGTTGCCGACCACGATCAAACGCACGGCCGGGGAGATGTATTTCTTGTAAAAAAAGACGGTGCGGACCAGGTCCTCGATCTTCTTGTTCGGCGTGACGCGGCCTGTGAACAGGATGTTTTTGCGCTCGTTCTTCAGCAGTTCCCGATAGGCCCGGCTGGGCTCGCCGTTGTAATCGTCCAGGTCGACCAGCAGGGGAAAGACGCGGACATTGCGGAAACCCAGTTCGCTCAGCTCGCCGGCGTTGTACTGCGAAACCCCCAGGGACAGGTCGAAGCACTTGCCCAGCCGCTGCAGGTGTTCGCGGCCGGCGGTCACAAAACGCGCCAGGAAATCGGAATAGCCGGTAAAAAAATAGGCCGGGGTGATGTTGTGGTAGATCAGCGCCTTTTTGCCTTTCAGGTCAAGGAAAAAATCGGTCAGGGGCGAGGGAATGGCGAAATGCAGGATCTTTAGCGAGGCCGGATCGAGTTTGTAGTCGCTGAACAGCACGGCTTGGTCTTTGACACTTGCGTCACTAGTCAGGGTGACCAGCCGGCTTTCGAGGCCACTTTTGCGTAAAAAGCGGTGCAGGGCCAGGGCGGAATTGCTGACCGCGTCGCCGTAGTGAAAAGCCGGCAGGAACTGTTCGACTGTCATGACTCTTTTTTAACAGAAAAACCGTACCGGGTCAATATGAGCAGTAAATTTACCGCTATGCTTTGGTGCCTAAAGAGGGGTTCGACGAAAAAGAAAAATGAAAAAATTCAAATAGGACCGTCAAGACTACGCGTTCAAAACCTCGCGGAGTTTAAGCGCCAGTTCCTTGATGCTGAAAGGCTTTTGAAGGAACCCCCGGCAGCCGCGGCGCATGATCTCAATGGCCTGGCCGTTGATACTGTAGCCGCTGGAAAGCAGGATGCGCTCATGGAGTTCGTCTTTTCTCCCTTTTTGCCCATGAAGATATTCTAAGAAAAAAGAAAATGAATTTCAACCGCCGGGGTTGAAATTTGAGTGATTCCAAGCTGAAAATGGGGAAAAATTACGGCCGGGACAGATCGATAGCCGTGGACACAGAGAGGAAATGAAAAAACGGGCCGGCCTGCAGCCAGCCCGGTTATGATTAGACGATCAGACGGACGGAATTAAAAACCACTTACTCCAGCCAGGCTGGCCATGCTGCCGAAAGCCACGCGGCTCACGACAAAGCCGACGATAAAGAATACCACAATGGCGGCGATGATGGTCACCACGAAATATCCCATCATTTTGTCCTTGGGGACATCCTTGATCTTCTGCATGCCCATGTACATGAGATACAACGAATAGATGCTGGCCAGGCTGACCAGGATGGACAGCGCCGGGATGATGTTCAGAATTCCCGCTACCCAGGCCGCGGTATAGGAGAAAACCACGATCTTGACCGCGGCGGTCATGTTTTTCGTGCAGCCGAAATTAGGCGCCAGGGAGTCGATGATGAAAGCCAGCAGGAAGATCCCGCCCAGTGAGAGGATGTATGTCAGGATCGCCCAGATCAGGGCGGTGCCGAAAGGCATGCGGAAAGTGCCGAAACCACCAAAAGACATGCCGATCACGACAAAGCCGATGAAACCGGCAATGGCGGGGATGGCGGCCAGGATCATGGCGTACTTGGTGAACATGTCGGCGATAGTCAGGTTCTCGCCCTTGATCACTTCCCATTCCTTGGCCGGTGTCAGCAGAATATTTTTCGCTCTTTCAACCAGATTCATCTTTTCCTCCTATAGATAATATAAAAATATAGATACTCCAAAAGAAACAAAAAGTCAATCAAAAAACCGTTTTGGCCATTGCCAGCAGGCGGGCGAAGAGGTTTTCGCTCCAGAAGACGGTCCAGCCGCCGTCCAAGAAAAAGATCACGGTACGAACGACCTGGAAAACGACCAGGCCGGCGAACACCAGGTAAACATCGCGCCGGCTCTTCAGAGGGTTGCCGATGATGGTCTTGCGGGTGGCCAGCTCGAAAACCAGCATAAAGACCAAAGCCAGGACCAGCAAAAAAACCAGAGGGGCAAAGGGATGGAAGCGCACGGCCTCGGCCCAATGGCCGCGCTCCAGGTGGGCCAGGGCGCGGGTCAGGCCGCAGGAGGGACAGGGGATGCCGGTCACGGCCCGCAGCGGGCACAAGGCCAAAGAGCCGGGCGAGGTCACCCAGTCGAAAGCCAGCAGGGGCAGGAGCAGCACTCCAGCCAACAGGCCCAGGGCCAAAAGCCGCGGCCAGTAAAAGCTGTGCCGGCTCTCAGCTATAAAGCTTGTTAATTTCACCCTGGACGATCATGGCCGAGACCATGGGGGCGAAAAACCCGAGCACGATCAGCAGCAGCGACTGGTCCTGCAGGCTGGGATTGCCGACCTTGCGGCCGATCACCTCCAGGTTCTGGCCGACCAGGTAGTAAAAGTAGAGGTTGACCGGGAAGCAGCAGCCGGAAAAAATGGCGACGGGCGGCGTGATCACCTCTTTTTCCACCACGGCGTTGACCACCTCGGCCATCTTGATGTTCCAATAGATCAGGTACAGGCCGCAGGTGACAAAGCCCAAAAGCAGGACGATGAAAGGATCATTTTTAAAATAGGGAATGCGTCGCGCATCCTGGTTCACTTCGGTCATCGCCACCTCCATTTCGTTCATGGCAACTATAATTGAAATCAAAATAAAATACAATTGCCGGATGTCATTCAGGCAAGCCCACCCGTTCACGCACACGGGATTGTTTCGACCCGAGATGGCCTCAGGCTTGCTTCGGTCGCGGAGTCGCCCCGCCTGGTTTGACCTCGCGGGCTCCGACAGTCGCGACCGATCCCCCAAGGGGGCCGCAACCCCTCGGCCAACGGGTACCCCGAAGCCAATCCCTACGTGCGTTCAAGGCAGGCTTGCCTGATGGAGAAAAGATCCAAATCTCGTTTATAGCTTTCCAACATCGAACTTCGAACATCGAACCTCGTTTTCTTTTCTTCCTCGTCACTCGTCACGCGTTACGCGTCACGATTGTTCACCCTTATTGCCGGTTTCACTTGACAGCAAGGGGCTAAACACTTACAATACCAATAAAAGGAGATCACCATGTTTGGAAGTCTAGGAATTTGGGAAATATTGCTGATAGTGGTCGTCGTGGCGCTGCTTTTCGGCGGCAAAAAACTGCCGGAACTGGGCAAGGGCCTGGGCCAGGGCATCAAGAATTTCAAGAACGCCGTCAAGGGAGTGGACAAGGACGAAAAAGAATCCAAGGATGAGAAGGGTAATTGAAGAACTGATCGAGCGGAGAAAAAACCGGCAGGATGAGCTGAAAGCGAGCCTGAACGAGCTGGCTGAAGCTGTTGAAAAGCACGGCCTCCTTAAAAAAAACGGCAAGAAGATCCGCGAGAGTTTTGCCCGCTTCCAGACCGCACTGGAGGCCTACGTCAGCGCCCAGGACAAGGAATGGGACGCCTACGCCAACAACCATGCCACCACGGTTTTCAAGTCGCTGCAGTGGAAAATCGAAAAGCTGGAGACCGAATACTCCAACCTCAAGACCCTATTGATCCATTTCGCCCAGCTGGAAAACAAGCTGGACCGCCTGCTGGAATCCATTGATGGTAAAGCCGCCCCGGAAACCGCCGCCGAACTGCACTCCATTAAAGAACAACTCTCTCCCATCCAGTACGCCGATTTCGAAAAGCGTTTCCGCGGCAGCAGTGAAGAAATCAGCGCACGGTTGGGAAAATACCTGTCCTTGTTTTCCGGGCGCCAGGAGATCCTGGACATCGGTTGCGGCCGCGGCGAATTTCTGGCCTTATTGAAAAGCAACGGTCAGCAGGGCCTGGGCTTGGACCTTTCCGATTCCATGCTGGAAGAAGCGCGCGCCAGAGGCCTGGACTGCCTCAAGGCCGACGCCCTGCAATTTTTAAAAAACCGGCCCGCCGCATCCCTGAACGGCATATTTTCCTCCCAGGTCATCGAGCATTTCCAGCCCGACTACCTGCGCCGCGTCATCAGCGAGTGTTTCCGCGTCCTGCGCCCGGGGGGGATCCTGCTGCTGGAAACCATCAACCCGCTCAGCGTTTTCGCCCTGAGCCGGATCTATTTTCTCGATCCCACCCACCGGAATCCCCTGCACCCGGAATACATGCGTTATTTGCTGGAAAATTCCGGTTTTTCGTCCGTGGAGATCATCTACGGCGCTGAACCCCAAGGGGAAAAGCTTGAAGAGATCGGGCCCGCCGACCACCTGGCCAAGCCGTTCAACGGCAACGTCGACCGCTTGAACCAGCTGCTTTTTTCTCCTTGCGAATACGCCGTCAAAGGCATTCGCTCATGAACGTTTTGGGCATGGACATCGGCGCCGGCACCATCAAATACGGAGTGTTTTCCAAAAAGCTGCGGCCGCTTTTTTCAGCTGAAGAAAAAACAGCCAGATCTTACCCTGAATTAAAAACCCAGATCCTGGACATCATCGGCAGATTGAAAAAAAACCATGATCTGCACGCCGCCGGCATCGGGGTGCCCGGATTCATCGCCCAAAATGAACGCATCATTGAAATATCTCCCAACATGCTTTTTCTCAACGGCGTGGCCCTGGAAAAAGAGATCGCCGCCGGGCTCGACCTGCCGCTGCGGGTGGAAAACGACGCCAACGCCGCCGCACTGGGAGAGTTCCTGAGTTTAAGCGAGCCGCGCCCGGCTAGTTTCGTGCACCTGACCCTGGGCAGCGGCATCGGGTCGGGCATCATCCTGGGCGGACGCATCTGGCACGGCGCCTGCGGCTTTGCTGCCGAGCTGGGCCACCTGCTGGTCAACAGCCAGGGCCGTGCCTGCGGCTGCGGCAATCTTGGCTGCGCCGAGACCGAAAGCTCGGAGGCGGGGATCGTTAAAAGTTTCCAGGAATTTTCGGGATCGACGGCTGCGGTCAGCGCCAAAGACATTTTTCAGCTGTGGCAAGAGGGCGTTGAGCCGGCGCGCCGGGCCTTTGACCGCGCCGGCACTTATCTTGGCGTTTTGCTCCACCAGCTGGTCTACGCGCTCAACCCGGAACAGATCACCATCGGCGGCGGTGTGGCCGCGGCCGGGGACGCCCTACTCCGACCCGCCCGGGAAGAACTGTCGCGCCGGGTCATCCGCAAAGCTTACGCCTGCACCCGCATTGAGCCGGCCCGCTTAAGAAACAACGCCGGCATGACCGGGACCGCTGCCTTAGCCATCGAGCTGCTGCCATGAAAAATATTCGCAATTTTTCCATCATCGCCCATATCGATCACGGCAAGACGACCCTTTCTGACCGCCTGCTGGAGATCACCCATGCCATCGCCAAGCGCGACATGCAGGAGCAGGTTCTCGACTCCATGGACCTGGAGCGCGAACGCGGCATCACCATCAAAGCGCACTTCGTGCGCCTGACCTACCACGACAGCCGGGGCGAGGAATACCTGCTCAACTTGATCGACACGCCCGGGCATATCGATTTCACCTACGAAGTATCGCGCTCCCTGGCCGCCTGCGAGGGAGCGCTGCTGGTCATCGATTCCACGCAGGGAGTGGAGGCCCAGACCGTGGCCAACACCTACCTGGCCATGGAAAACGACCTGACCCTGATCCCCATCATGAACAAGATAGACCTGCCGAACAACGAGCTGGACAAGTCCCTGGACCAGATGGAGAATATTTTGGGCATCCCGCGCCAAGAGGCGCTGATGGTTTCGGCCAAGACCGGGGTGGGCATCGACCAGATCATCCCGGCCATCATCGAACGCATACCGCCTCCGGCCGGCGACGCGCAGAAACCGCTGCAGGCCATGATCTTTGACTCATGGTTCGATTCCTACCGCGGCGTGATCATCCTGATCAAGGTCATCGACGGCGTCATGAAAAAGGGCGACAAGATCAAATTTCTCTCCAACAACGCCGAATACGAGATCAACGAAGTGGGGGTCAACACACCGAAGCCTATGCCGCTGGACACGCTGGAGGCCGGGGAAGTCGGCTACATCATCGCCAGCATCAAGAACATCTCGGAAGTCAAGATCGGCGACACGGTCACCCTGGCCAAGGAAACCTCGGTGCTCCCCCTGCCCGGTTTCAAAGAGCCTCAGCCCATGGTATTTGCCGGCTTCTACCCTTCCGAGGGAACCAGCCATGAAGAGTTGCGCGAGGCCATTGAAAAGCTCACCCTGAACGATTCCTCCCTGACTTACGAGCCGGAAACATCTCCCGCTTTGGGCATCGGCTTCCGCTGCGGCTTTTTGGGCCTGCTGCACAAGGAGATCGTCCAGGAGCGCCTGGAACGGGAATATTTTCTTTCCATCATCACCACCGCCCCTTCGGTGCGCTACCGCATCACCTCGAACAAGGACGAAACCTACGAGATCGAATCGCCGGCCCAGCTACCCAACCCGCAGTACTACAAGAAGATCGAAGAACCGTACATCGAGGCCATCGTCATCACCCCCGACGAATTCCTGGGCAATGTGCTGAAACTGTTGCAGAACCGCCGCGGCGTCCATAAAAAAATGGAGTACATCGGCCCGCAGCGCGTCTACCTGACCTACGACCTGCCCCTGGCCGAAGTGCTTTACGATTTTTTCAACAAGCTGAAATCGATTTCGCAGGGATACGCGTCGCTCGATTACGAGCTGAAGGATTACCGCGAATCGCCGCTGGTCAAGCTCGACATCCTGATCAACCAGCAGCCGGTCGACGCCCTGGCCGTCATCGTCCACAAGGACAAGGCCTACAACGTCGGCAACCTGCTGACTAGCAAGATGAAGGAGGTCATTCCGCGCCAGCTCTTCGAGGTGGTCATCCAGGCGGCCATCAACAAACGGGTCATCGCCAAGACTGTGGTCAAGCCCCTGCGCAAGAACGTCCTGGCCAAGTGCTACGGCGGCGACATCTCCCGCAAAATGAAGCTGCTGGAAAAACAGAAAAAAGGCAAGAAACGCATGAAACGCATCGGCAAGATCGATATCCCCCAGGAAGCTTTCCTGGCCGCCCTGGAACTGGAAGAATAAGCCCATAAAAAAAATTATTTTATTGCTATTGTCGCTGTTATCCCTTTTGCTGCTCCTGGCCTGCGCCAGGATTCCGTCCCCGGACTTGCCGGCCACTTTGATCTGGAACAAGGACCAGAACCTGATCAGCCCGATGGACGGGAAGATGAACGTCTGGAACGGAATGAGTGTTCGCAGGAATTTTTTTAGCGCGGACAGCGATATTTCACGGCTGATCTTGTGGCGCCGTGACCGGAAAAAGGTCCCCCTGGTCATCGAATATTCCCTGCAAGGAAAAGAGATCGAATTTTCCATCAA
>Ga0105152_10000560_pt1 | contig 11347 bp, 8 predicted proteins | sample LakBais05cmmetaG_FD_81534 | JGI IMG/M metagenome (GOLD analysis project Ga0105152, IMG submission 81534) | Lake sediment microbial communities from Lake Baikal, Russia to study Microbial Dark Matter (Phase II) - Lake Baikal sediment 0-5 cm | ecosystem: Environmental > Aquatic > Freshwater > Lake...
AATCCAGTATAAACACATATATCATCCGTGCGTGATGGGAGAGTGTGTGAATCATGAAGAACGATTCCATCGTATTTCACGGTAACCTCCAACAGTTACTGGCGAAAGTGGAGACGGGCGAGATGATCCCCAAACTTCAGGCCTCGCACGCTCCCATGTGCAAATTTTTCACTGCATACTACGTCATCAGCGGCATCCGCCATGTTGTTCCCCTGGTGCACGGCCCGACCGGGTGCCCGTTATATATGTCTGACTTTGTCAGGACACGGGAGTGCTGCGAGATACGCGGTGTCCCCCTCGAACCTACTGCCTGCACCGCCCTTGATGAAAGTCACGTCATCTACGGCGGTGAGGGAAAACTTTTAGAAGCAGTCAGGGAAGCATACGCGAAGTATCACCCCGACCTCATCGTCATTCTCTCCTGCTGCTGTTCCGGGATCATCGGCGATGATGTCGAAAGCATTGCCCGCGAGGCAGAGAAGCTGGTCGGCTGCCGGGTGCTGGCGCTCCGCAGCGAGGGCTTTGGCGGCGACTTCCGGAGCGGCTATGAGGATGCGTTCCGGCTCATTCTGGACCTGATGGAGCCCCCGAAAAAGACAATGAAAGGGACGATCAACATCCTCGGGGCCCGCTGGGGCCCTACCCCCACGGAGTTCAACTGGGACATGGACGAGATCGAACGGCTCCTTGGAAAAGTCAAAATTAAGATCAACGCCATAATCGCAGGAGGATGTACCGTTGAGCAGATTACCCATGCACGGGAGGTCGAACTGAATGCCTCGTGGTGCTATGACTGGGGGCAGAAGCTGGGCGACCTGATGCAGGAACGGTACGGCATCCCCTACAGCAGGACCGGGCAGCCCTACGGGCCTGAGGCCACAAAGGAATGGATCCTTGGGGTAGCCACGCCTCTTGGCATGGAGAAAAAAGCGCTCGCGGTGATTGAGCGGGAGATGCGGGAGGTGAAGCCGGACCTTGCCTACTTAAAAAAGGCTCTTGCGGGAAAGACGGCAATCATTGAGATATCAGAATTTCCCGGACCGATCCGGGCCCTCTCGCTTGCCCGGATGGCGGAGGAGTTTGGTGCCCACCCGGTCGTCATCAACGTCCATCCCTACACGATCAAGGAAAGGATGCCCAGCATAAAATTCCTGTTAGAGACCGGTGTCAACCCGGAGATCATCTTAACAAAAGGACTCTTCAAGCTGGGGAGCTTCCGCTCGTCAAAAGAGACCGAGGATGAGCTGGAGGAAATTGTCCGGACGTATGACGACGCCATCTTCTTTGGAAACGCCGGACGGTTCCCTCCCTGCCCGGTGGTGAACTTAACACTCATGAACCCGGCGTTCCAGCCCCAGTACGGCTTCCGGGGAATCAAAAACATCGCTGCCCTGGTCAGGCAGGCACTAGAGAACAAAGACCTCCCGCGCTCGCGGTTGTTTAAGGGGATGCTCTATGGGACAAGGACGAAGTAAACGGGCAGCCGGAGCGGAGACGCCGGTGCCTGATAAATGCACAGACCCGTACCTCCGGTGTGCATTCAACGGCGCCGCCCAGACGGCACTGGGGGTTGCCGGTTCCGCCCTGCTCGCCCATTCACCGCAGGGATGCGAGTACCTTGTCAACAACGCATTTGCCTCTCAGGAGTGCGACTACATGGAGACGATGACACTCTGCACCAAATTATGCGTGGATGAGATCGTGCACGGCGGTGAGGACCTTCTTGCCCGTACGATCCGTGAAGCAAAGGATCTCCCGATTTCCGCCCTGTTCGTGCTCAGTGCATGCGGACCTGAGATTGTCGGTGACGACATCGTGGGGGTATGTGAGGATATGCAGCCGGAGGTGAAGTTCAGGCTCGTTCCTGTCCCGTGCGCCGGGTTCAGGGGGTCGCAGTACGACGGCATCGACATCGCACTGGATGAAATATTAAAGAGACTTACAAAAAACAGCAAAGAGAAGATGCCGAATTCCGTGTGCCTTATCGCCCCCCACGCAAATGCCAACCCGACATGGATTGCAGATCTGGATTGGGTAAAACGGATCCTTTCGCAGATGGGCGTCCGGGTTGTTGCCACGCTCACGCACAGGACGCCCCTTGCTGAGATTGAGAACGTGGCATCTGCCGAGACATCCCTTGTGTTAAGCCACGACGCCGGACAGAAAGCAGCGGATTATCTTTCTGCGACTTGGGGCACCGAACAGGTCTGCACGGGGATACCATTGCCGATCGGCATGACCAATACCCAGCGCTGGCTGGCCACCCTGGGGGAGCGGTTTGATGCGCAAAAAGCAGCGGAGAGCATGGTTGCGGAAGGCGAGAGGATGGTGATGGCGACGTGCCGGCGCAAGTGGCCGATGGCACGGTTCTTTTACCGGACACCTGCTGCGATTGTCGCCGATGCGACGGTCGGGATCCCGCTCGTCCGGTTTGTCTGCGAGGAGATGGAGATGACACCGGAACTCGTTGCCCTGTACACCTCCCAGCGTACGGTTCGCACACTGCTGGAACGGGAACTAAAAGAACTCGGGCTTACCCCCAGAGTCGTGTACGGCACTGACGTGTACATGACGAGGAAAAGTCTGGCCGAGGTACAGCCGCGGGTCGTGTTCGGGAGCACGATCGAACGGCACGCCAGTGAGGGGCTGGGGGTGTCGTATATTGTTGAGGTGGTAAAGATCATGCGCCAGTTCAGGATGATCAACAGGGAATACTTCGGGTATACCGGCATTTTGAACCTTTTTGAGTGTGTCCAGAACGAGTGGACGATGGGGTGGCGCTCAAAAGAGAGAAGCTACGAGGCGAAGTGGTGAAGAAACATATGAGACAGATCGCGATATACGGCAAAGGGGGGATTGGGAAAAGCACGATCGCCTCAAACCTGTCTGCGGCCTTAAGCGGGATGGGCTGTTCGGTCATGCAGGTCGGCTGTGATCCCAAGAGGGACTCGACAAGGATCCTTGCCGGGGGGCGGTTTATTCCCGCAGTCCTGGAAGAGCACCGGGAACAGCTGAGGGTCGGCAAAGACGAATATGCAATTAACCTTAAAAATATCGTGTTCAAATCGCCTTCCGGGATTTATCTTGTTGAGGCAGGAGGGCCGGAGCCGGGGGTCGGTTGTGCAGGGCGGGGCGTGCTGACAGCGCTGCAGATATTAAAAGATCTCAATGCGTTTGAGACCTATAAGATCGATGTGGCGATCTATGATGTGCTCGGCGACGTCGTATGCGGGGGGTTTGCCATGCCTATCCGCGAAGGGTTTGCAAAAGAGATCTACCTCATCTGTTCCGGCGGTTTCATGAGTATCTATGCGGCAAACAACATCGCCCGGGCAGTGCAGCGCCTGGCAAAGCGGGGCGATACCGGGCTTGCCGGGATTATCTGCAACAGCAACGGAAACGAAGTATTTGAGCACGCAGTTATTCCTGAGTTTGCAAAAAAACTGGGAACTGCGTTTGTACAGTTTGTCCCCAGGAGTCCCGTAATCCAGGCCTGTGAACTGGAAGGAAAGGCGGTTGTGGAGCATTCTCCTGGCTCAAAGGAAGCGGAGGTCTTCAAAAATCTTGCACAAGCGGTGATGGAGAATAAGTCGCGGGTGATCCCGACTCCCGTACGCGAACTCGCCGAGCTTGAGAAGATGTACCGGCAGTATCTTTAAAAAGAAGTGAGAAACCGGGTTGCTTTGAGGACAGAACCCCGACACTGCATCACCCGGCTCACCGCCTTTTACTGCCCGCATACCAGGCATTTCCCCGCCCCCACAATTACGTCTAGAGACTCGCAAATCAGCGGGATGCGTGACAAGGATTAAGAACATATGCCATTCCATAGACAGAAATAACTGTACGTATGGTGTTGTTTGACCGGCCGCACAGGAAGAACGAACCGCCGGACGATGCGCCGGCACTTGCGGCACTGGGTGACGCGTGCATCAGCCGCGGGGAATTTGCCGCTGCGGTCACGTGGTTTGACAAGGCGCTCGACAAGGACCCGCGGTCAGCGCACGCTTATGCGGGCAAAGGGCTCGCGCTTAAAAACCTGGGAAGGAACAAGGAAGCCCTCGAATGTTACGCTGCAGCGCTGGAGATCGACTCCGGGAGGGGAGATACCCGGCACAAGAAGGGCGTGGCGCAAAAAGCGCCCGGGATCCGCAAAGCAGCAGTGACCGGTCGTGATGCCGCAGAAACAAAAGATCTTCTCAGTGCGGACGCATGGTATGATAAAGCGGTCAGCTACGGGGCAAGGGGAGAGTTCCAGAAGGCCGTGGACTGTTTTGACAAGGTGCTTGAGATCAGCCCTGACAACGCTGACGCGTGGTATAACAAAGGGCGGGCTCTTGGCAAGCTGGGAAAATTTTCCCGGGCCATCGCCTCATTTGACCGTGCACTGGCACTCCGGCCTGACAACGCCGATGCGTGGTATTATAAAGGGACCTCGTTTGTCGCGATCAGGAAAATTCCTGATGCGTACGCGTGCTTTGAGAAGGTTGTAACATTACAGCCCGGGCACGAGAAGGCGTTATCCGGCTTAACAGAGCTCGCAAAGGTACTGGAACAGGTCAGGAAAAAGTAGCAGTGTTCCTTTGCCGACAAGGGGCGTGTAATGGATCTTCTGGCTGGTTCATTGTGCCGGGACTGTGACTCAGTTCCTGCCCGCGGTCCTAAAAGTCCGGATCATAATCCACAAATACCTCCCCGTCCCCAATTCCGTGTATCACGGATATACGGAGGTTTCCCGTTGCTTCTGAACCAGAGTCCCGACACTGCATCACCCGGCTTATCATCGTCCCGTGCCCGGGTGCTAATCGCTCTTCTGCTGATGATTGTGCTGCTGCCGGCCGGCGCCGCCCTCGCGTTTGCCACCTGTACGGCACCCTGCCAATGCATGAGCACGGCCGCAGCGTGCAGGAATGGAGAGGTGCACATCCTTACTGCATCGATCCATGGATCGGTTCCGGTGGGAAAAGCCGGATCATTGCACCGATCACAAGCACCGATGCGGATGCCAGGGTGATCCGGACCCAGTCTGTTAAGGGCAAAGGAACCGTGCCCATAAGCTCTCCGCCAGCCTGCACGAGAGCGACCTGGGTGACAACAATCAGCCCCATCAGCACAAAGAAGGAAGGATTTCCGGAAAAAAACGGCGGCATGATCCCGTTTACCGCCCGGCAGTTGATCCCGTTCCATACCTGCGCGAACACGAACGCGGTGAAAAAGATCGTGCCCTGCTCGGCAGGGGAACTGCCGCCAAGGAGGCCGGTCTTCATGACCAGGAATCCCGCAACAATATAGAAACCGGCGGTGATGAGGATCGATCGCCACATCGTGCGGTTCAGGATCGGTGCATCGCGGGGGATGGGAGGCTGGTGCATGAGTGCAGGGTGCGGGGCTTCCGAGCATAACGCCAGCGCAGCGATCGAGTCCATGATGATATTGATCCACAGGATCTGGATAATGGTAAACGGCGGGGGGAGTCCGGCAAGCGGTGCAAGAAAGGTTAGGATGCATGCGCTGATGTTGATGGTGAGCTGGAAGACCAAAAACCGCTGGATGTTTTCGAACAGCGCCCTCCCCCACCATACCGCACTGACAATCGTGGGAAATGAGTTGTCGAGCAGGATGATATCGCTGGCCTCGCGGGCGACCTCGGTCCCTGCAATCCCCATGGACAGGCCAACATCGGCGTGTTTGAGTGCCGGCGCATCGTTCGTCCCGTCACCCGTGACGGCAACGACCTGCCCGTTTTTCTGGAGCGCCTGTACCAGCAGCAGCTTATCAAATGGATCAGCCCGTGCCATCACTTCAAGGCGTCCTGCTGCTGACACCCGCGCCTCCTCGTCCAGTTCCCGGAACTCCTTTCCCGTAAGCAGCAGACCGGAGCGGTAGATCCCCGCTTCTGACGCAATCGACCGGGCGGTATCCATATTGTCACCGGTGACCATCTGGACAACGATCCCCGCATCGCGGCATGACGCTACCGCGGCAGGGACGTTTTCCCGCAGCGGATCCCGGATCCCAACATAACCGTCCCACACAAGGGCGGATTCGTCATCATCACTGGTTATCTCCTTATGGGCAAAGGCAAGGGTCCGCATTGCACGCAGAGCAAGAGCCCGGACGCCGGCGAGATCCACTTGATCCTTACAGAGCGATGCGAGGAGTTCCGGGGCGCCTTTCACGAGGAGATAGCGCCTTTGGTCAATTTCGATAACCGTCGACATCCTCTTCCGGGTACTGTCAAACAGGACCTGTTGTTTTGTTGCAAATTCATTCCTGACGTTCCGGTAACCGATCCCGTAGTGTTCGAGCCATACAAGGAGAGCTCCTTCTGTTGCGCTGCCGATGGGAACCGATCGGCCGGCCTTTTGTTCCAGGTGGGCCGTGCTGTTGAGGGCCGCATTCAGGGCAATCCACTCCTCACGGCTGGCCGGGATTCCCTCGCCAGGGATACGGGGACTGCCACACGATGCCTCTTCCACGGTCATCTGGTTTTTTGTCAGCGTCCCGGTCTTGTCTGTACAGATTGTGGTTGCAGACCCGATCGTCTCGCAGGCGATCAGTCGCCGGACAAGACTGTTTGCACGGGTCATTTTCCGCATCGCTATCGAGAGCGAGAGCGCCACCGACATCGGGAGCCCTTCAGGGACGGCAACGACGATGATGACAACGGCCAGCATGAAATAGGTTAACAATGTACTGGCGGTATGCAGGTCGGCGCCGGTCAGTTCCCCCAGCAGGGTGCCCCGGATCAGGAGTGCCCCTACAACCAGCAGAGCCATGATGTAGCCGAACCGGCTGATCAGCCCGGCGAGGTCCTGTAATTTCTGTTCAAGCGGGGTGAGGATCTTGTCTTCCCTGCCAAGCGAGGCTGCAATGAGCCCCATCTCCGTAGCATCCCCTACTGCAGCAACCAGCAGGCGGGCGCGTCCTGCCGTCGCAAACGTCCCTTTTAAGGCAGCATCACGATCCTTCTTCTGTACCGGCTCACTCTCGCCGGTGAAAGCCGACTCGTCAATCATAAGGCTGTCGGCTTTGAGAATGTATCCGTCTGCGGGAAATGCATCACCTGCTTCAAGGATGACCAGGTCCCCGACAACAATCTCTTTTACCGGAACCTGGCGGACCATCGTTGACCTGATCACGCTGGTCCCCGAAAGGTCCCGCTGGGCGTTTAAGACTTCAAACTCCCTGCTGCTGCGGTACTCGTTGTAAAAAGATAGTGTTGTGGAGAGGAGTATGGCGATAATAATTCCCAGCGTCTCAATAATCCCGTCTCCCTGGAATACCGATACCGCTGCTGACAGGATGACGGCAAGGATCAGGATCCTGATGATGGGCTCATTGTATTTTGCCAGGTACTGTTTCCATACCGGGTCGCGGCGGGGTGGCGTCAGCTCGTTTGACCCATAGGTCCTTCTCAACAGGCCTGCCCGTTCCTCATCGATGCCATTGGATCCGGCGAGACGCTCTATCTCTTCAAAGGGGATCATTTTTTTCGCACAATCCGGTTCATCACTATAAGCAACCGGTTACTGGTAAATATACCGCTATATCCTATCCGTTTTTTTTCCTGTTGCGAATATATCTCATCGTCCGATCATCACAAAACCCTTTGTATCTTTGGTGTGCATGTACCACCGGGGATACCATGGATGAACCTAAAACATTTTTCGTAAAAGATGCGTATGCAAAGCAGGCAGGAATAGAATTTCTGGAAGTCTCGCTGGGCAGGGCAAAAGTCAAAATGGAGATCACGGACCGGCACAAGAACAGCCACGGGACCGTTCACGGCGGGGCGATCTTCACCCTTGCCGACACCGCATTTGCGCTCGCGTCCAATTCCCACGGGATACCTGCCGCCGCGATCAATGCCCATATCTCGTACGTGAAATCGGCAACCTCGGGCACGCTCTTTGCAGAGGCGGAAGAGTTCTCCCTTAACCCCAAGATCGCCACGTACACGGTCCGGGTTACCGATGAGAGCGGCGAGAACATTGCGATTTTCCAGGGCATGGTGTACCGGAAGACACCAAGAAGTGGGTAACCCGGCATACAGTTGCCAATCCTTTTTTTGATTCAGGCTGTCGAAGGTATCACAATCCCTCTGCCGAGACTGCAGTCGTCACGAAGGGTAGAATTTAATCACAACGTTCTCAGGGGCAGTTACTAAAAAATCCATCAGGAACGGGATAGAAAAAGAGAAACATCATGGGCTCGTCGAGATTCGAACTCGAGATCTTCGCCGTGTGAAGGCGACGTCATAGCCAGCTAGACCACGAGCCCACAATGCATCGACCGGGAATCGAACCCGGGCTATAGGCTTGGAAGGCCTAAGTCATGCCTCTAGACCATCGATGCAACCGTGGATTACAATTTTGGCGAGCGGGAGTATTAATGATTGTCCTTTCAGGAATCAGGGATGTTATGTGCACCGGTTGTGGTTGTGCCAAAAAAAAAATGCGAGGTCATGGCAGGGGGAATTCCCTGATTGTGATGGGAAAAACGGGATGAAAAAACGTGTGAACGTGAATCAGTCCTTTCGTTTCGGTTTTTCCGGCACGACTGCCGCCACAACCGCGATCACCGGCCCGATGATCAGCCCTGCCCAGAACAAAAGCCCGAGTAATCCGATGACCGCCATCGATGCACGGTTTGAAACCGTACGTGGGTGTTCTGCGGAAAAGCCGGTGCGGAGCGCCCAGATGCCGAGTGCGGTGGGGATTGCCGCAAAGATCAGCGTGACAACAACTGACGGTGAAAATCCGGTCTGCGAGAGAGCACGCACCATCTGGGTGAAGGTGATCGAAGCGCCGCCCAGATACAGGAGCCCGGCAAGGATCGCACCCCAGCTGAACGGTGAACGGGAAACCCCGGTGCGCCTCTGCTGCCGGAGAAGCAGCGCGATACCGAGCAGCACCACCGCGATGCACGGGGCGAGAATTACCGGCAGTGACTGCCCCTCCCAGGCATGGATACCGATCACGTTCACCGCGACAAGCAGCCACTCCGTTGCGCTGAACTCTTCCTTGAATCCCGGGGCAAGGCTGTAGTCCTGCTCTCCTTGTGAGGTGTGAACAGCGACATAGCAGGTCCCGGATGCCGGTACCAATGTCGTATACGAGGCAACTTGGTATATTGCTGACGGGGTGAAGGGCTCGTACTCGGCATGTTCCGGCAGTCTGCCCGAAATGACGAATACCGTACTGCCCTGCGGGATCCGGAGGGAAGCCGGTGGCGTGCCGGATACCGGGATCCCCGCCCCCATGATCACGAGATCGGGAATTGCGGCATCCTTCCCTTTGACCATCAGCGAGACATGGAGTGTCTGCCCGGCTGTCATATCGAACCGGTAGTATGCCAGACCGTCCGGCTCATGGATGTGCCCGTAAATGACATAGGACTTCTCCGGCTGATCGATCACGGTCGCGGCGGCAAGGTTATCGTTTTCTCCTGCGGAGAGCGGGACATGCCCGCAGGCCGGCGGCAGGATCAGGAAGATCACGAGGATGAACAGGAGTACAGGAAAGCACCGGCGTACCATACTACAACACTTCTTTTTGTAATAATAACGCTGTGCATCGCTGCACGGCGAATGGCGATCCCGGGGTCGTATGGTTTTATTTAAAAAAAAATCCCTTAAAAAAGAGTATTGACCGGGCCGGAGTACTTCAGTACCCGCGGAGTTCTGCCTCGACTTGTTCGAGGTTTGCGATCCGCTTTTCAAGCGCCGGGTGGGTGGAGAAGAGCTCCATGATAGCGTTGCCGGAGAGCGCCGGGATGATGAAGAACGCGTTGGCCCCCTGGACCTTTGCCTTCGCCTCGACCGGCACCGCCTCCATCCGCCCGCTGATCTTGCCAAGCGCTGAGATAAGCGCCCGCGGGTTCTTTGTGATATACCCGCTGCCCCGGTCAGCGGCAAACTCACGGTAGCGCGAGAGCGCCATGATCAGCAGGTTGGCAACGAAGTATACGACCATCGCAACAAGACCCGCGATGATCCATGCGCCGGCTCCTTCCGAGTTGCTGCGCCTGCCAAACATCGCTCCCCACAGGAAGTTCTGCATGATGATCGAGGCGATCATGGCGATGAAGCTTGCCACGGTCATGGTCAGGATGTCGCGGTTCTTTACATGGGAGAGCTCGTGGGCGAGCACCGCCTCCAGTTCGTCCTTTTTAAGCAGGCGCATGATCGAATCTGTGCACGCTACAACGGCATGCTTCGGGTTCCTGCCCGTTGCAAACGCGTTGGGCACCGGGCTCTGCATGATCGCAACCTTCGGCTTGGGGAGATCCGCCTCCCTGCAGAGCTTCTCGATCATCTGGTGCAGTTCGGGGAACTCATCCTCCTGGACAATGCGGGAGCCTGTCGTCCAGAGCACCAGTTTATCTGAGAAGAAATACTGGATGAACGCCATGCCCACGGCAATCAGGATCAAAAACGACGTTTGAATCCCAAGTGCCCAGAGTACGGCAAGGAACACGAGATAGACGATGAACAATAAAAACATCGTCAGCCAGACTCTGCCGGTAAGACCCCAGTCACGTTTCCAGATCATAATTGGTACTTATTCAACAGGGACGCTTTTAAAATAATCGACGATGCCATAACCAAGACCGGCACACTCCCCGTCATAGTCCAGAGGCTGTACCGGTGATGAGATACATCAGAAACTATTTTTTCGGGCAGCACCTGAGGAATAGGTATGACAGATGCCGACCCCGAAGCGCTCGCAGATGTCGGGTACGGGATCTTCGAGCACCTCTTAAACAAGGGGCTGCGGGAGCAGGGAAAGCAGCTCTTTGCATTCGTTGAGCAGGGGGTCGACTTCAGGAAAGAATTTGACGGGATCTTCTCCCGGTTTGCCGGCGAATACCCCCAGCTTGCCGGGGCACTGACCCTGCGGTTTGCAGAGACCGGCACCATCTACGACATGATTAAGGGCGGGGAAGGGGTCGTGCCGACAAAGACCACGCAGATGTACTGGATCGTGCAGGACGCACCGGACGGCAGGCCGGAGGCGATCGAGGACGAGGACGCCGGCAAGTGGCTCATCTTCCAGGAACCGGACCAGGTGGATGCGGCATGGAAGAGGGTGCGGGACGCAACCGTTGCCGGTGAGCTGGGCATCTCGACCAAGGTGAGCACGGCAAAGCCCAACCCGGATTCACGGGATACCCGCAAGGTCATCTATGTGTACACAAAGGACTGGGCAGACGAGGCGGACGTGATGCGGGTCCGCCAGAAACTCAGGGATCTTGGGTTTGTCGACCGGATCGGGTACAAGCGCAATATCGAAACATTTGCCGGCGAATATGCCAAGAAGGGAAAACGGGTAACCTATTATTC
>Ga0105152_10000561_pt1 | contig 11338 bp, 10 predicted proteins | sample LakBais05cmmetaG_FD_81534 | JGI IMG/M metagenome (GOLD analysis project Ga0105152, IMG submission 81534) | Lake sediment microbial communities from Lake Baikal, Russia to study Microbial Dark Matter (Phase II) - Lake Baikal sediment 0-5 cm | ecosystem: Environmental > Aquatic > Freshwater >...
ATGGTAAAGTAACCGCCCACGGGAATGAAGAGAATGTCAACGGAACCGATCTCAGCCAATTCCTTTTCGCTCAGAATATGGCCCAGGTCTCCTAAATGGCAGATCTTGACTCCATCGACGGTGAAGGTAAAGATTGTGTTGGCTCCTCGTTCGCTTCCCTTGGAGAGATCGTGATAAGTCGAGATCCCTTTGATCGAAATTCCTTTCACCGTTTGAGAGCCACTGCCCTTCACAATTTCAGGAGATCCGGGGAGGCTTTTTGCATCATTATGGTCCGCATGATCATGGCTGGTTAAAACGATATCCGCTTGATCTTTAATCTTACCATAAGAAAGTTGACCACCATAAGCCCCAGATTCGTATGGATCGGTGATAATCTTCACCCCTTGATCAGAGGTGACCATAAATGCTGAATGACCATACCATTTGATCTTCATCGGAACCTCCTTCCGAAAGTAAGAATATTTTCAGTATAACGAGTCAGGCATAAAAATCAACCCAATTTGATTTAAACGCCGTACGGGCGATTCATGAATCGCCCGTACTCCGAAATCTTAACTTACTTTCGACGGCTCTCTTTTTCCCGGATAGGGTGCCCTTCTTATCTCTCCGGTCATCAATCTTTAGAGTCGTCAGCACACGGAGCGCTCCTTTTTTAAAGGGTGTCTGGTGCATTTTGAGGGCTATTATCATGAGGCTTCTTAGATCGCCCTCGATGTTTGTTCCCATTGCAGTCAGTTCATAACGGACCTTTTCCTTTTTTAAAATTTGGAGACATTCTGCTACATAAGAGCTCAAGCTCGTCTCTTTTGTCCCAATCGGAACGACACTGATTTCCAAAATCGCCATAAGACCTCCTTGAATTCAAAATAACCATTGACTGCGGATAGTGGTGAAATTTATTTTTGATCCTCCATCTTTACAACCAGATCTTTAATGTGTCCCTCTGGGTAAGAAGCCGGCTCAATCGCCACCCTTTCACCCGGCCGAACTAAAGTGATACAGGCAAATCGCTTCTTCTGATTGATTTTCATCAGACACGAACCACACATCTGTAACCCGCAGCAATAACTTCTGAAGCTCAGCGTATGATCGATCTCCTGCTGAATGCGGTTCAATAGAACCAACACTGAGACTTCCTCTTCCGCCCTCAGGCGATATTCGTCGAAGCGAGGTTCTTTGTCCTGATCAGGGTCAAACCGAAAAACAAGAACTGTAATCTCCTGGTTCATGGAACTCCTGCAGGGTTCAGTCGTTCAAGCACAACGGGAGCTAAGTCAATTTTTAAACAATCCTTCTCCAATTTCGCCACCGTATGCCTTAACCATTTCTGGTTATCTTCGTTTGGAAAGTCCCTCCGATAGTGGAACCCACGGCTCTCTTTTCGAGCCAGGGCACTGGTAGTGATGATTTCGGCAGCCTCTACCATCAAGGAAAATTCGATGGCCCGGATCCATTCGAGATTAAATCTTTTGGAGGTTGGGACACCAATGTTTGAAACTTGGCTTTTGATCGCTCCGATTTCTTTGAGTGCATCAGTGAGCCCTTTCTCATCTCGGAGGACAAAAACCAAATCTCCCATGACCTTTTGCAAGCGATTCTTAAGCTCAATGACCGAAACCGGCCTACTTTTCGCTTTAAGGAAGCGAAAGATTCTTTCCCTTTCTTCTTCAATTGACTCATGGGGTAATCCATCGAATTTTCGTTTCCGGAGCGCATAATGTGCCGATTGCTTCCCTGCTTCAAACCCAAACACAATCATCTGGGTCAGGCTGTAACCCGAAAGTCTCATGCCTCCATGAACGCCTCCCATGACCTCTCCAGCCGCATAAAGGCCTGGAAGGGTCGTCTCAGTGTTTGGGTTCACCCTGATCCCACCCATCCCAAAGTGAGAACCGAGAAGGAGCTCGATTCTGTTCTCTCGGGGATCGATACCCAGAGATTTGATCAACTTTATTCTCTGCTCCCAGCTTTGGATCACGGGGGCCTGCTCGGGCTGTCCGAGATTTCGCTGATCAATGTAAATGGGCCCATTCCCTTTTTCCAATTCTCGATAAAACTTCTGCACAAACAGATAAGAGTAAGATTCCCCGGGATAGGAAGAAACATTCGATTCGATGGTCTCTCCGAATCGATTTTGGTAAGGACCCACCCAGAAATCTGGAAAATATCTGAGATGCAGGCACCGAGGGTTGGCAGGTAGAGGAACGAACTGGATCATCTCCATATCGATCAATTCCGCACCAGCAAGATAGGCCATCACGTGCCCGGTTCCGGATGCGTCTGTCGTCACCCCAAAGGGATTATTGCTAGAGTGAGAATAAAGTTCACCCGTAAGCCCCCCTGTCGCAATGACCATGGCCGTGGCTTTGATGATAAAAAACTCTCCCGTAGCAAGATCGAGGGCTGTGGTGGTCCATTCATCTCCATCCGATCTGAAGATCCGAGTGATCAAAACATCTTCTAAGAGTTCGATGTTGGGCCTTTGCAGAATATGGGCCCTAAGTCTCTTCAAAGCTTCTGCGCTTGGTACGCAGACTGATTTTCCCCTGAGAGGGGCTACAGGAATTCCAAACCGCTTCAATTTCTCGAGGGCATTTTGAATCTCGTTCACCATGAACCAGACGATATCCTGATCATTGAGGAAACTCCCCCCTGTAATCATATCCTTGAATAGCTCGTCCGGTGCACCGATTGCCTTCGTGCCCCCATTGGCTGTGGGCGTTAGGCCACTCTGGCCAATTGGAGCTTTGCTTGCCAGGATAATCCTGAGCTCCCGATGCTCGGAGGCTTCAAGACTTGCGAGAGCGCCACTTCCACCCCCTCCGATTACCAAGATATCGCATTCTTTTACCGTGAGATTCATCTTCCCTTAATCCATCTCAAAAAAGGCCATTATTTGTTTCCCCCTCCCAAATGTAGGTTGGGAAGGATGCACAGGGATTCATTTGAGCAGTTTGTATTCGCTTTTTCTACTGAGGATATACTGGGTGATCCCACCACTCTCCAGGATTGCCATGATAAAATCGGGTAACCCCTTCGCCTTTATCTCCGCTCCAGTCGTCAGGTTCTTGATCTCACCCGATCTCACATTGATCCGCACTCGATCGCCCATCTTAATCTTTTCGACCTCTTTACCTATTTCAAAGATGGGAAGGCCTGAATTCAATGCATTCCGAAAAAAGATCCGTGATGCACTTTGACACAGAATCGCTCCGATTCCTTTATCCCTCAGATACATAGGCGCATTTCTCGATGATGAGCAGCCCAGATTCGATCCACCCACCCAGATGTCACCTTTCTTGACCTTCTTGGGAAACTCTGGAATCAGTATCTCTCCAATATGCTCCATCATTGGCTGATGCCCCTCGTGGAGCCATCTGCTCGGGGTGATGCTTTCTGTGTTCACATTATTCCCCACTCTCCAGACCGTTCCCTCTACAATCCACTCTTTCCTCTTCGCTTCCTCATTCACTGTCTTTACCTCCTGGCACTATAGGATACCCTTTACCCCGTTAGAAATAATCCCCCGCTGGAATTTCTAACGGGGTTTACTCACATTTTATTCATCGTTCTATAAATAGTCCCTCGGATCTGCGATATTCCCCTCGATGGCTGTCGCGGCACAGGCGGCAGGCGACCCGAGGTACGTATACGAGCCTTCGGCCGTCCGGCCCGGCCAGTTCCGAGGTCCAGGATGCATCTGCACTTCGCCCGGGGCAAGATGGCCGATGCTGAGCGTCTGGCACGTCCCACAATATGCCGGAAACAGGTCACAGCCACTTTCCACGAAGACCTGAAGGAGCTCTTCAGCAGCGCACTGCTTCATTACCTCACCGGTGCTTGGAATGATCAGGGTGCGTGCCTTGACCTTGTGTCCTTTCAATATCTTTGCCGCCTCGCGAAAATCGTAGATGCTCCCTCCCGTGCAGGTACCGATACAAACCTGATCGATCTTGGCGCCCAGTGCCTCGGAGAGTGGTTTTGTGTTCTCAGGCGAGGAGGGTGCACAGACCTGTGGCTCGAGATGGGACACATCGAAGGTGTAAGTCTTTTCGAACACCGCATCCGGGTCGCTCTTGACGATCTCATAAGGCTTCTTGACCCTGCCCATTAGCCACTCCACCGTCGTTGCATCTGGCTCTAAAAAGCTGCACTTGGCGCCGAGCTCCGTGGCCATCAGCGTAAAAGGAAACCGTAGCGGAACAGGCAGCGAGTGAATGTAAGAGCCGTCCCACTCGATACACTTGTAGACGGAGGCGTCCATACCCACCTTCCCGACGATGTGCTGAATCACGTCCCGGGGGTAGACCCCCTTCTTCGTCTCGCCCGTAATGACGTACTTGTGGGTCTCCGGCACCTTGAACCAGAGGGTGCCGGTGAGGAAGACCTGCGCCATCTCGATGCCGCACTGAGCAGAGATGGCGCCGACCGCACCGTACGCAGGGGTATGGGAATCGCCGAAGACGCAGAGGGCTCCCGGATAAGCCAACCCTTCCTCCATGATAATGATGTGGGCAATGCCGGAGCCGAAATTGAAGACCCTGATCCCCAATTTCTCGGCCCACTCCCTCGTTTTTTTCTGGTCTTCAGCCAATTCGTCACTGTGCCCCGTGCAGAAATGGTGGCCCAGATACATACCCACCTTCTCAGGGTCAAAGACGCCTGTCATCTCGCCAAGATCTGTGAACTGTGTGTACTTCCGTGCGTCAAAGCCTTCGTGCATACCCGCATAGTCAATGCGGCATGTAAGGATATCCCCAGGGGAAATTTTGTCGATAGGATCGACCGAATGCTTCATCAAAATCTTTTCAACGGCTGTCAGTTGCATGCTTCGCTCACCTCCTGAATAAATTTACTATTAGAGAATCATTTCCCTCCCAGGAATACCAGACTGACGCTTGGAAAATAAGTGATCACAAAAAGCCCGACAAAAAGTAGGATGAGAAAGGGAAAGACCCCCTTGATCACCTCGGTCACTGATTCTTTGCAGACAGCGCTCATGACAAAGAGGTGCATTCCCACCGGCGGTGTGAGAAAGGCCAGCTCCATATTGATGGTCATGAGGATGCCGAAGTGGATTCCGCTGATGTTCAGTTGTTGAAGGATGGGATAAACGATGGGGACTACGATGAGGATAATAGATCCCGGCGAAAGGAACATCCCCATGATGAAGATAGCAAAATTCATAATGGCGAGGAACATCCAGGGTTTGATCTGGGCAGCCGTCAGCGTTGCCATGAGCTGATCCGATAGTTGTTCCATGGTGACCAGAAACCCAAAGAGGGTGGCCGTCATGATGATGAAATAGATAATCGAGGTCAGGACGATGGAGTCTCGAAAGATCAAAATCACCTCTTTGAATCCAACATTTCGGTAGATGAGAAGACAGACAAAAGCAGCGTAAAAGACCGCAACAACCGCAGCTTCCGTGACTGTAAAAATTCCACTGTAGATGCCCCCAAGAACAATCACAGGCATAAGCAGTGCCCAGAAGGAGCTTTTTGTCTTTTGTCCTACTTCTTTCCATGAGAATCGGTCATCAGGTACAGGCCGACCGTACCCTTTGTACTTGCAGATGAGCCAGACTTCAATGCTTATCGCTACTCCCAGAATAAAACCCGGCAGGAATCCGGCGATGTAAAGGTTTGAGATCGACTCTCCAGAAACTGCCCCATAGAGGATGAGAATAGTGCTGGGCGGGATGAGGATGTCCAGCGTTCCTCCCGCGCCGATGAGTCCCATACAAAATCGCTTCGGGTATCCCTTCTCCATCATCCATGGAATGGCAATAATCCCCAGGGTCGCAGCCAAGGCAGCGCTCACTCCGGAGATACATGAGAAAATAACGGCTGCGAACATCACGGCAATCGCTAATCCTCCATCAATCTTCTTAAGGAGGGCGTATCCCAATTCCAGGAGAGGGTGCGCCAGCCCTCCCTTCATCATCAAGTTTCCGGAGACGATGAAATAAGGGATGGCAATGAGTGCGAACTTGTTTACGCTCCAAAACATCTTCGGTGCAATCCCATCGATCTTGATCATCCCGAAGAAAAGGAGGCAGATCAGCGCTGAGACTCCCATACCCAACGCAATGGGCATGCCTGAGAAAAGCATCGTCACCAGAAGAAGAATGAGGACGAGGGTGACATCGATTCGGAGAGTAAGGAAATAGACTAGACAGCCCGACAGGAACAGGATCCCATAAACCATGGGATCGGTAAAAACCTGCGTCCCCTTGAGTCTCCTGCCCAGCTTGATCAGCCGCTCTATCAAACGCCAGGAGAGAAGAATTCCTCCCAAAGGCATGATGAGAAATGGAAGATACATGGGAAACCTCAGATGACTCTCCGATATGATCATGGTCGCATGGGCTTTTTTCACCATCAAATAGCCTCCCCAGGCGACCACCAAGAGGAAGATCAATCCAAGAAGAGCGTGGAAGAAGTGGAGAATATTTTGTCGCTTCTCCGAAAACCGGCTGATCAGCAAATCAACTCGAACGTGCCCATCGGTCTTGATCAGTGTACTGATACCAAACAAACTGCACAAGATGACGGCATAGATAGCGATCTCGTCCGACCAATCGAGAGGCCAGTGAAAAACATACCGCGCAACAACACTATAGAAGGAAAGGCATAATGCGAAGGCTATAAGCCCACCCGCGATCCATTTCTCGACCGCATCCCACCCGATGACTATACGAGAGAAGAATCCGGTGGATCCCTTTTCCACCGTAGGGTCGGTTTCCATTCCCATCCCTTTCTATAGCCAATTCACTTCTGAATGTGAATGGTCCATCCCGCAGAAGCGGGATGGACGGAGAGATCTACTTTTTCGTTTTCGTAAGTTTTTCAACTTCCTGCTGTGCCTCTTTCACAAGATCAGATCCGATTCTAGGACCATGTTCCTGATAGACAGGTTGTAAAGCCTTTTTCCAAGCTTCCTCTTCCGCGGGAGTAAGGGTAATCACTTGAACCCCCTTTGCTTTGATTTGGTCGAAGATTGTTTGTTCCTCCACCACAATCTCCACCCTTTGTTCTTTCACGAGCCGCTGAATAGCTTCGGACAAACCGCCTCTCACATCCGCAGGGAGATTTTTCCACCAGTTGGTATTGGTGATGATGAAACCGAAGGTTGCATTTAACATGCCTGGGTCGGTAACATACTTTTGTACATCGTAATACTTCCGTGCCAGAAAAACGCCGGCAGGAGTGGTCGCCCCGTCGATCACACCTTGCTGAAGGGCACTATACGTTTCTTCCGAAGCCGTAACGACCGCCATAGCGCCAAGAACTTTCAGCGTCGTGGCACCCATCGGTCCGAAGGATCGCATTTTTAGGCCTTTGAAATCATCCACATTTCGGATGGGGCGCTTACTATTTGATACCAAGGCGGTTCCCGAAGAAACCGAACCTACAATGGATATCCCTTTTGCCTCCACATTCGAAAAGGCCTTCTTTCCCACAGGTCCATCCATCACTTTATAACTCGTCTCTATATCGGGGAAGAGATAGGGAAGTTTCCATAACTCCATGCTCGGATGGACGAGGTCCATGGACGAGGCGATGACATAAGCCATCTGAGTCTCCCCATTGACAATGGCCTGAACCTCCTCTTGCCCGGTATACAACTGCGCCGCCGGATATGTCCTGATCCGGATCTTCTCCTTCAACTTTTCTTGAGCATATTTGGCAAAACGCTCAATTCCTACTCCCATCTGCTGTTGACGGAGCTGGACAGTGGTGATTTTGATATCCAACGGCTGTGCAAAAAGTTCCGTAATTCCCACAAAAAAGAAAATTCCTACTGAAACGACTAAAAACACCTGGATATACTTTTTCATGCGAATAACCTCCTTTCCCAAAAAAGGTTTTTCCCTTTCATGAAAGGGTCTGCGAGTGAACCTGTCAAACCATGATCCTTGATGATTTGAGCGGGCTGCCATGATAACGTTAATACTTCAACAGGATACGAAAGTCAAGTCTCGGTTTATCTAAAAAAGTATTTTTTTCTGCTATAAAGTGTGCTATAAATATTTTTAGAGGTTCCATGAGTCAGCCACAAGATATTTCCATACTCATCGCTTTTTCTGCGGGACTTCTCTCTTTCGTCTCACCCTGTGTCCTTCCCCTGATTCCTTCTTATATCACTTATATCACAGGGGTCTCCTTTAAAGAACTGACCGAAGCTGAAACCAGAACGAAACTGAGGTGGGCTACCATCTTCCATTCTTTACTTTTCATCATGGGATTTTCAACAATCTTTATCCTGATGGGTGCTTCCGCCTCCTATTTGGGGCAGTTATTGATCCAGTATCAATACTGGATCATGAAAGGAGGAGGGGTCTTGATCATTATTCTGGGAATTCACTTTACCGGGATGATCAACCTTCCTTTCCTGCAAATGGAGAGACGGTTTGAGTTGAAAAAGAAACCTTTGGGATATGTCGGCTCATTTTTAGTTGGGATCGTTTTTGCGGCAGGATGGACCCCTTGTGTTGGCCCGATCCTTTCTACCATCCTCCTTTATGCCAGCACATCAAAAAGTTTTATGACAGGTGTCGTGCTTCTGACCTTCTATTCAATGGGGCTGGGGGTTCCGTTTTTTCTTTCATCCCTTGCATTTAATTCATTCCTCTCCGCTTTTGAGAGAATAAAACGGTTTATGAGGGTGATCACGATTGTGAGCGGTTTTTTTCTGATCGCTATCGGGATTCTCTTACTGACCGACACGTTTAAAGAGATCACTTCCTATCTGACCATACTCATTAATCCATAACTCCCAGCCTCGCATAGAGCAAAGAGCAAAGCGAAAAAATTCTTAACACCATGCTCTATGCCCTCTGCGCTATGCTGAAATTCACTGTCTGATACTCATCAAGGTAAAGATTCCAGCCAGGCCGAAGAGCAATGTAGGTATCCAAGAAGAGAGGAAAGGCGAGAGGATCCCTGATTTTCCGAAGGAGAGAAAGATATAGAAGATGATACCATAGGCGAAGCCGATCATCACACTGACTCCAATGTTTAGAGCCACTCCCCCGGATCGGCCAGTTTTCAGAGCGAAAGGGATGCCGATTAAGACCATGATCAGGTTCAAGAATGGATAAGAGAGTTTGGAATAAAGATCGACGAGATATCGAGTTGCATCATAACCTGAAGATTGGATCTTTTGGATATAAGTCCGGAGTTCTGTATAACTCATTTGTTCTGATCTTCCCTCGACGTTTTGAAGGGATTCCCAACTCTCCGATAAAGGAAAATCCAATTCCTTAAAGGAAGTCATTTGAATGGAACCGCTTTCATCGAAATCTCTCACTGTTCCGTCATAGAATCGCCATTTTCCATCGATCCACTTTACATAAAGGGCATCAATCCGTTGAATACATCGAAAACGGTTGTCGAACTGATAAAGGGTGAATCCCTCTAAGACCTTTTTTTGAGGGTCGAGAAGTTGAATATTCAATATATAAGGATCGCTGCGGTACCAAATCTTGTAGTTCTTGAAGAAACCTGAGGACCCATCCTTTCGCACTTTAACATCCAGCAGATATTGGGTCCTCTGATTGGTATACGGAACGAGGTATTCGTTACCCAAGAAGGAACATAGACTGATGAGAAAGGCAATGAAAAGCAATGGGAAGGTAATTCGGTAAAGGCTGACCCCGCCTGCTTTCATAGCAGTGATCTCACTATGTCGGGAAAGTGCGCCGAGTGCGAGAAGGGTAGCGAGGAGTACAGCATAAGGAAGGGTCCGCTGAAAGATCACATCAGGGATCTTGAAGAGAAGATATTCGAAGATCAGGTAGAAAGGAGCCTGGTATTTGGTAAATTGATTCATCTTCTGGAAGGACAGGACCACAACATAGATCAGGATCAGACTGCTTAGGCTTAAGCTAAAGGTTTTCAAATACTCACGGACGACATACCGTTGAAGGGTTCGGTAGCTTTCAAACATCGTTGGAAAATCCTTTCCATTTCTGTTGCATCAAATCGATCGTTTTATTCAACCATACGGATGGCTTGAAGGGGGATTCTTTAGCTGTCTTGATCAAGAGGTAGATGCCGAGACCCCCAAAGAGAAGGTTAGGGGCCCAACCCGCTAAAAAGGCTGGAATGGTATGACGCATTGCGAAGATCTCGAAGGCGGTGAGGGAGATATAGTAAGTCAATAGAATGAAAATGCTGGAGATAAACCCATGAGATCTTCCAGAGCGTCGAGGTTGGATGCCCAGGGGAACCCCAATCAAACCGAAGATGATGCAAGAAAAGGGAATAGCATATCGTCTGTGAAGCTCCACCTCCTGGGGCGTGGTATCTCCCCCTGTACTCATATTTTTTTTAATCTTTTCTTTGAGATCGGCAATGGACATCTCATGTTCTTTTAATTTTTTACTTATAGATAAAAAAGTTTTGGCCAATTCAAGTCTGAGATCATAAACATCAAATTGGATTTTTTGATAGGTATGGGTCTGGGGTTCAACCCGATGGATATCTCCATTGAAGAGCCTTAAAATGACTTCTTGAGACTTGGGATTGCTTGTAAGGAATCCTTCCTTGGCAAAAATCGTATTGAGCTTACCCTGCTCTCTTTCATCATAAATCAGAATTCCCTCCATCCTCTTTCCCTGAATTGGGATCTTGTCCACATAGACCACAAGGCCATCAAAGGTATCATTAAAGACCCGCTCACTGATATCAATGTCCGCTTTAGACTGAGCGATGAGATAGAGGGTTGATTTAAACCCAAGGTTTCCCCACGGGAGGCCATAGAAGACCAAGAAGGCGGTGAGAAGGTAGGCACAGATGGAAAAAATGGAAACAGGAAAAAAGAGTTGATACAAACTCATGCCAGACGCTTTAAAAGCAGTAATTTCACTGTCGCTGGATAGCCTTCCGAAGGCAAGGAGTATGGCCAACAGCACTGCCATGGGGATAGTGAAGACGAGAAAGGACGGAGAGATAAAGAGAAGGAGCATCAAGATCTGTGAAAGGTTAACCCCTCTGGTCACAATCAGTTCGATCAGTTTGAAAATCTTGTCCATCAGGAGGATCATGGTAAAGACCATTAGGCCGATAAAAAAGATAGGAAGGATTTCTTTGAGAATGTAAAGATAGGTGGTCTTTTTCATTTTAACGTATTCTAAGAAAGGGAAGAGGGGATGTCAACCCTTTGACTCTTGGCACCGTGCTGGGATCTGGTCAGGGTCCTTGACCTAAACCGTTGATTCCACTATAATCCTTCGAGAAAAAGGGAGTTCATATCAAGTCAAGTGCCTTGTGACACCCGACCCGGAGATTGGGAATTGATCCATGGTCAAAGCTTCCCGCGAATTTCA
>Ga0105152_10000562_pt1 | contig 11321 bp, 7 predicted proteins | sample LakBais05cmmetaG_FD_81534 | JGI IMG/M metagenome (GOLD analysis project Ga0105152, IMG submission 81534) | Lake sediment microbial communities from Lake Baikal, Russia to study Microbial Dark Matter (Phase II) - Lake Baikal sediment 0-5 cm | ecosystem: Environmental > Aquatic > Freshwater > Lake...
ACTCTATACCGTTAGCGGAACCATTGCCCCCATTGCTCATACCAGTCCCCGGAGATTGTTGGCTGTTTTCAACCAGCCGGAACTTCAAAGAAGGCTACGAGGCTATGAGCTCGAGGATATGACGTGGGAAGGGCCGCCGGCCATAAATAGCTTTCTCCTGTGGCTGGCTCACAAAAGGGGTATCCCGGGGGTAAGCCTCTGGCCAGAGGTAGCCTTTTACCTGGCGGCAACGCAAGACCCCAGAGCTGGGAAGGTAGTGCTCTCTTTCTTTGATCGCAAATTTGAGTTGAGCCTCGACTTCACAGGGCTTGATTCGGAGATTAAAGAACAAAATGAGAAGTTAGCATTACTGAGAAGAGAGGACCCAGAGATCGACAAGTATATCCGAACTCTGGAGATCGGCATCAGCCTAAACGAAGAGGAACAGTTGAAATTGGCTCAGAGAGTAACTGAGTTTCTGGAAAAGCCCCCGACATAGCTGGCCCAATGCTTAACAAAATGAGTGATTGTGACACCTAAGCATTACAGGTTCAAATCCTGCTTGCTCTAACCCAATAGCCTAGCCACATGCGCCTTCACAAAGTTCTACTACTGTAGGATTATTCACTTTATACTCTAAAAACTATTCTTCACCAAGGGCCGAATATACAACACCATATCTGGGTTTTCTAATCCTCATTTAATACCTAACTCAACAGCACTCCTAACCAAATCACACACCGCCGCTCCACTCAGTTCGCCGTTATCCGGCAAGTCCTCATCGCCAATCAACTCAACTATCGCCTTGAGCGCCTCAAGCCTGTAGGGACTGGCGGCAATAAACCGTGCCTTCTCTTCGGCGTCAGCTGTGTTCGCCAGAGTGGCTATCAATTTCTCGTCTTTGTCCAATACCTGCCAGACTTTGCCGTTCAGCTTTGCTTGCCATGTTCCGGGAATCTTGCCTTTAGCCATATCAATTACCTCAGCTTCAAAGATTTTCTGTTAGTCTCATTATAATGTAATACGATGCAACTGCATTCATACTGTCTGTATTCTAGCGTATTGCGCGCTTTTTTGAAACAGGCTTGTTGCTTTTTGTTTCAAGCTTTCATTTCCTACCAAGGTCATGCTTTGCTTCTGTTTGATCAGCAGGAATCACTTATTAAAGCCTGATCAATAAGGACGATATCGACCACGTTATCTCTAAGGTTAATGGCAGAGACAGGCAAGCTAAGCTTTAGCATTTCTTGCAATCACATCGATGGTGAGATTAGGAATATACCGGTTTGAGGCAACAACTGGGTTTGACATCCAGAGTGTAACGTCTCTATTTAACGACCAATAGGATACTCTTCCCACGACAACAATCAAGCCTCCTCCAATAGGGAGGCTTGATTGTTTTTCTAATCTCCGTCCCTGGCCCGCCGGTGGGTGATAAACGTGCTAGTTCTTGAAATTTTACCTTATGGCATATGGCGGGTTGTGACTCTAACTTACAAACATTTTACATCCTCTGCATTCTACAAAAAGGTTATGTCTTGTTGACACGCCGAGAGGGGATGTATAATTAGCCATATGGAAAGGACTTCTTTATGAAGCAGCTGGAGTGTACGGTGTGATCAGTAGAATCCCGAATCGGCATGTGATTTTGCTAAGTGAGATAACATCGGGCACGTTGCTGACCCGGTTGTATCTGCTCACTGGTGTTACAGGCGCTGCACACTTGGGGAACACTCGTCAAGGAACTTTCAAAATACATCACAGGGCAAAGCGCGGTAATGAAGTATAATTGCTTTTATCAAGCCAGATCTCTAAGAACGCGGAAGGTCAGACGGAGGTTTTAGATGCAAGAGATCTTGCTCCCGCCGTATGCTCCGGTACTTATGGAGTCTACCCGGGCACTTGGGTACTCACTCGCATCAGCGATCGCTGATTTGCTGGATAATAGTATCTCCGCCGACGCTAAGAACATTGATATACAGTATCGACCGTGGGATAATCCTTACCTATACATCCTCGACGACGGCCACGGCATGCTTTCGGATGAGATTACTGCAGCCATGCGCTACGGCAGCAGAAGCCCTTCGGATATCAGAGATAAAAATGACCTTGGACGGTTTGGGCTTGGTCTAAAAACGGCTTCACTTTCACAATGTCGATGTCTGACTGTGATATCAAGTAAGGACGGGACCTTATCCGGACGCCAATGGGATATAGATGTTGTTGTCCAACGGAAAGATTGGGTACTGCTCCAACTCGACCAGTCGGAAATGTATGAAATGCCTGGAATAGATGACCTCAGGAGCCTACGGAATGGCACTTTAGTCATTTGGCATAAGCTTGACCGACTTTGTTCCGGAGCGACATCGCTTGAGGACTCTTTCCCCGGCAAGATGGACGATGTTCGCGCTCATCTTTCACTTGTATTCCACAGATACTTGGTCGGAGAGACAGGGCAAAAACGTATAACAATGTCAATTAATAAGCAGCCTATCAAGCCTATTGACCCTTTCTTGACCACAAAAAGCGAACAAGTTATGGATATTGAGCCCATCATTGTGGATGGGCAGAGAATAACCGTCACACCATACATACTCCCCCATACAAGCCGGCTATCAAGAGAGGACTTTCAGCTTCTTGGGGGCGAAGACGGACTTCGACGTAAGCAAGGTTTCTATGTATACCGGAATCGCCGTTTGCTGGTATGGGGCACATGGTTTCGTCTATTGCGCCAGGATGAACTATACAAGCTTGCTCGTATAAAGGTTGACATCCCGAATTCGCTGGACCATTTATGGACACTGGATATTCGCAAATCAACTGCCTCGCCGCCGGAGGTCGTACGCAAAAACCTTGATCGCATAGTAAGACGTATCGCCGAGAATAGTAAACGCACGTGGACGTTTCGTGGGCGAAAGGAGACAACCGATCGCATAAACCACGTGTGGAATCGAAATAAGACGCGAGAGGGAATCCGATACACCATTAATCGTGATCATCCATTGATGAATGTCGTTGTTTCTCAAATCGACGAATCGGCAAAGAGTTGTCTTGAGAAGATGCTACGTACCATTGAGTCAGCAATTCCATTAAACCAGCTCTATGTTGATCTTACCGAAGACGAACATTTTGCTTCCGAGGCGGATACAATTTCGTCCATACGGGAGATGGTGCTGGAGATCCTTAGCAGAACAGATGGAAAACCCGAGCAGGTCTCGAGCATGTTTTCTGTTCTGGAAGTGACCGAACCGTTCTCTAATTTTCCCGATGTCTTGAACCAATTGAAGAGTGAGGTTCTGACAAATGGATAATACAATTGATACCGTCGGTAAACTCGAGGGTCTTGCCCACTTCTTGATTCTACAGAGATTTCCATCGGAGATCCCCACGGAAGCAGGTATTAAGGAATGCCTCGTGCAGGCAAGAATCCTGGCTCCTGCATCCGATGAGGAATGTGAAAAGGTTCTTAAGCTGTTGTATGCACATCTTCAGGTCACAATGGAAATTGGCGTGGCGGTTGTTGATGAGGCGACTTACAAGCCGTGGTTACGCGAACGCAAGCCAGACATCCATTTTTTCTACTGGGAAAGATATCGCAAGTACTTGGAGAGATTCAAGAATTGGAACGGCGTTGTAATCGAAACGCTTGGACGCGTGTCTGACGAAATACTTGATCTCCTTGGAAACCCAGCTAGCGAAGCGCCATGGCAGCGCCGCGGTCTTGTCATGGGTGATGTGCAGTCCGGCAAGACTGCCAATTATGCTACGCTCTGTAATAAGGCTATGGACGCGGGATATCGAGTGATTATCATCCTTGCAGGAACCCAAGAAAACCTTCGTAGGCAGACACAGGAACGATTGGATGTTGAATTGGTTGGTCTGGATAGTCAGCTGGTTCTGGACAAGTTGGGACGCAAATTACCGGTGGGGGTCGGACGCATTGACGGATCTCATTTTGTTGCCACGTTCACTTCAAAGAACAATGACTTCGATCAAAAACTGCTCAACAACCTCAATATGCGAATTACTACCTGTCTGGAACCGGTCGTATTCGTCATAAAAAAGCAGAAACAGCGATTGACCTATCTAGAACAATGGCTGCGGATATTCAATGCAGGTCCAGACGGCAAGATCGACTCTCCTATGCTTCTTATCGATGACGAAGCAGATAATGCCTCCGTAAACACTAGGGACGACGACGACCCAACCGTCATAAACGAACGTATCCGCAAGTTACTGACGCTCTTCAAGCGGGCGTCATACGTAGGCGTAACGGCCACGCCTTATGCCAACATTTTCATAAATCCAGAGAATGAAAAGGATATGCTGGGTAATGACCTGTTCCCGAGGGATTTCATATATTCATTGTCTGCCCCTACCAACTACATTGGAAACACTGCTATCTTTGGTGACGAATCTCCTCACGAATCCATCGTCCAGGACATCGGAGAAGATGCCGAGCTTGCTATCCCGATCAAACACAGAAGCCCATTCGTAGTGAATGAGCTTCCAGAAAGTCTATATACCGCACTCAATTATTTCGTGTTGACCAACGTTGTAAGAGACATACGTGGTCCAATCAACAGTCATCGCTCCATGCTTGTCAATATCAGTCGGTTCACAAACGTACAATCACAGGTGCGGGATATTATTCATGCCTGGATTGAACTCACCAAGAGTGCTGCAATTAACTTCGGAAGCCTTGACCCACAAGAAGCGACACGTAACAACTCGATCAGGGCTTTGCATGATACGTGGGAAGCCTTTGAACTATCCCGGTTGTGTGGGGTTGACTGGAGCACAGTGCAACAGCAATGGCTTTACAATGCAATCGCCCGCCTTACAGTGGTGGAAGTCAACCAGAGAACCAGCAGCGCAATACTGGATTATGACGCCTATAAAGAGCATGGGTTTCGAGTGATAGCAGTAGGCGGAAACAGTCTATCACGTGGTCTTACACTTGAGGGATTGTGCGTCAGTTATTTTTATCGCAATTCCCAAGCGTACGATACTCTTCTGCAAATGGGGCGGTGGTTTGGGTATCGAATAGGATACGAGGATCTATGCAGAGTGTGGATGACGGACGAAGCGCGTGAGTGTTATTCGCATATTACGAAGGCAACTAACGAATTGCGAGATGAAATCTACTCCATGCGTTACTATGGAATGACTCCCAGGGAGTTCGGGTTAAAAGTGCGCTCTCATCCGGACAGCACAGAGAGAATGGTCGGCAAGTTACGCGTAACAGCTCCAAACAAGATGCGGAATGCGGCCGATTACATTCATACAGTTTCTGTTAGTAGCGAGCTCCTGGAGACACCCAAAATTCCACTTGATAGCGAACGTCTTCTGGGCAACTTCAACTCAGCCAGACAGTTTGTGGGAGACCTTGAGGCGACTCAGAAGCCAGCCGACGATACCGTTTTCCATTTAACCCACAAACTCTGGGTCGACATACCACGGGAAAAAGTTGCCTCTTTCATCCGAAGCTATGATGCCTCGAATCCTCTTTATGTTCGGCAAATGGATGATCTGGCTGATTTCATTGCAGGAGCCAATCATCTAGCGTTATGGGATGTTGCTGTACCAGAAGGTGAAACCGATGAAGAATACTGGATTACACCCCGAACAGCAATCAAATGCCAAGAGCGTTCTGTGGATATTTCGACAAATAAGAAGAGTATACGTATAAGTGGTGCAAAGCTTCGTGTTGGCTCGCGTCCCTGCACCAGATATGGCCTTGATAAATCACTTGTTGATGATATAACGCATAGAAGCCAACAGAATAATCGGCAGGTCTCCGATAAAGCTTTTCTGATACCAAACAGGAAGCCATTGCTGTTACTGCATTTCATCAATATAAAGCTCCACACTAGTCTTGATAAGCCAGAAAAGTTGGCAGATAGAACATTAGTCATCCAGGTTACCGAGAGATTGAAGGAACAAAATGCCTGCGTCGTAGCCTTAGGTATTGGTTTTCCCCTAGCAACAACAGATAACACGATGTACGTCAACTACAAGATAAACCTCGTACAACAAGAACAGCTTTTCGAAGCAGCAACCGAGGCACAAAATGCAGACGATTGACGTATTTGCTCAAAGGTGGCGAGACTTGAAGATTCACGCTGATGCTAATATGCACCAGCGCTACGATGCATCCCACCCCTTACAGATATTCTTTGGGTATGATGTTTCAGGAGAAAGAATATTTTTCTTGATTACGCCCAATCCTCCTAGACGTCTACCTGCACAAAGCGAATCAATTGATCTTCGGTTGCTGCAAAGGCACGATGGTCTGTATACTCTTATTCTTCGCTTGCTAAAACCAGACCAAGATTCAGTGTTCAGTCACCTGTGCTGGGACCTAGCCGAATCTACACGGTCATGTCGGGATGATGCCACCGGAACTACTATGTTCCTAGAGAGATATAGAAAATGGCAGCGTCTTCTGGAACGTGGTCGGGTTGGGCTATTATCAGAAGCACAAATCAAAGGTCTGATTGGAGAGTTACTGTTCCTTGAGAAATATCTTTTCGGACGCTATGGCACCAGCGTCGCATTGAAGGGGTGGCTTGGTCCCAATGGAGCGGATCAGGACTTCAGATTTGATGATTACTGGTATGAAGTCAAAGCAACAGACCCAGGCGCTCTTACTATCCGGATTTCCTCCATGGAACAACTGGATACTGATAGGACAGGGCAACTATGTGTTGTCTTTTTGGACAGAGCTGGAAGTGATCTGCAAGATGCGATTTCGCTAAACACCATGGTCACAAGGGTCCGCAATTCTATTTCTACTGATACAGAATTCACAGATATGTTTGAACAGCGTATGGAGGCAATTGGCTACATCGACAGTAGGGAGTACTCTGAGGATATGTTTGTATTGCGTAGAATACGCCGTTTTCTCGTTAGTCAGACATTTCCCCGTATTCGGCAAAAAATGGTCGACCCGTCTATAACGAAAGTCACCTATGATTTGAGCATTGACGCGTTGGCCACTTTTGAGATCAGTGAACAGGAGCAATAAACATGGCCATTGAATTGTCCGAATACCGAAAGAGCTTCCTTGAATCCGCAAAAGCCAGTGCAGCAGGCAGAGAGGATGGATTTGTTGCGTCTTTTGTAAATGAAGCTGCATCATCCCTTTTGGAGATGGGAGTGATTCCCGACTATGAACTGGCATTTTACACTGGAAGTGGTCAGAGAAATAAACGACTACGAGTAGATGGCTATGCGTTGGACGACTACGATTGGACAGTCTCTCTCTTCATTGCTGATTTCAGCGGGGAAGAAGAACCCGAAACCATTACTCGCACTCAAGCCAACCAAGTCTTCGACCGTCTTGAAGCTTTCATTGAAGAAGCGATGCATGGTAACTTGCACAGCGAGATGGAAATCAGCACTCCTGCCTACGACCTAGTAGATATGCTTCGCGTTCACAAGATTAATATTCGGAAAATAAGACTATTCTTGCTGACAGACAAGATCGCCAGTGAAAGGATTGAAAGCCTACCACAAAGCGATATTCACGGGATTCCGGTGGAGTATCATATCTGGGATACCGCACGGTTTTATCGCATCTACAGTTCAACGTCTGGCCGTGATGAGCTGGAAATTGACCTGTGCCAATATCTTCCCCATGGTGTTCCTTGTCTTGAGGCTTGCAGCGCAAGGACTGACACGTACCGTAGCTATCTATGTGTCCTTCCGGGTGAAGTACTGGCCGATATTTATGATAAATACGGAAGTCGATTGCTGGAAGGGAATGTGAGATCGTTCCTTAACACTAAGGTAGCTGTCAATAAGAAGATTCGCGAAACCATTCTTCGAAATCCCGAGATGTTCTTTGCTTATAACAACGGGATCGCGGTGACTGCCACTGAGGTCGAGGTTAAGACCGAGGATGATGGCTTATATATCACTCGGGTAAGAGATTTGCAGATTGTAAATGGGGGGCAGACAACTGCATCAATATCTACTGCTCGGTATCGCGATAAGGCTGACATCAGCAAGATCTTTGTCCAGATGAAGCTAACAGAAATCGAACCAACTCAAGCAGAAATAATCATCCCCAATATATCCCGTTCTTCCAATAGCCAGAACCGGGTAAGTGAAGCGGACTTCTTCTCCAATCATCCTTTCCATATTCGTATGGAACAAATCTCTCGCCGCATGTTCGCTCCAGCGGTTGGCGGTGCGCAACATGAAACCCACTGGTTTTATGAGCGTGCTCGCGGCCAGTATCTCCAGGCGCAAGCGCGTATTACTAATACCGAAAAAAACAAATTCTTGTTGCAGAATCCTAAGGGACAACTAATAAACAAAACTGACCTTGCCAAATTCCACAACTCTTGGCTTGGAATCCCTCATAAAGTGAGTATGGGTGCTCAAAAAAACTTCCTTATCTTTGCTGAGCGAATTACAGAGGCGTGGGATAAGAATGACGCTGATTTCAACGATATCTTCTACCAAGAATCAGTGGCACTAGCTTTGTTGTTCCGCCATACTGAAAGACTGGTTACGGGGCAATCCTGGTACGAAAAGGGTTATCGAGCAAACATAGTCACCTACACCATTGCGCTACTGGCGTATTTGATAAAGAGGGATTTTCCAGACCGGAGCTTCGATTTCCAGTCTTTGTGGAAAAGGCAAGGAATCTCTGATTCCCTAGAACGCCAGATGACTATCCTGTCTAAGGTTGTATTTGATGTACTCACTGCAGAGAATCGAGGCATACAAAACGTCACTGAGTGGAGCAAACGGGAAACATGCTGGGACCGCGTAAGAAACCTACCATTACATCTTCTTCCTGAGGCTGAGGAATGGGTTGTAGACAAGGAAGAAGTTCTCAGTGCCGCCCGTTCCGCGAAAAGGGAACAGAAGGTCATTAGCGGTATCGAGGCCCAAATCTTCGTAGTCAATTTGGGTGCCAAATACTGGCAGGATATGCTGCAATGGTCATCACAGAAGGGACTTCTTGTGTCGCAAGATGAGCAGATTGCACTGACTGTGGCCGCGAGGATGCCGGCTGCGCTACCTAATTCTTACCAATGCAAGATATTACAAGAGACCCGTAACAAAATGTTGTCAGAGGGATTCAAGGAATCATAGACAAATATGTATGCTGAAGAGCCATTCTATGCAGTAGATCTTTTCGCTGGCTGCGGAGGCCTCAGTGAAGGGTTTACACAAGCAGGGTTCACCGTAGCAGCTGAAATTGAAATGGATAAGTGGGCTTGCGAAACGCTCAAGACGCGGCACCTCTTCCATGAGCTAAGAAAAGCGCGCAAACTTAAGCTATATGGCGCATACATAACAGGAAAAGTCTCTCGTGACGAGGTGTTTGATTCCCATTCAGATGTTAAGGAAGCTATCTTGAAAAGGGTTATCCAGGCGACGCTCGGTAAGGACGATATGGAAACCATTCTTCAGAAGATAGAGTCCAGTCTAACCTATCACCGTGCGTCTAGAGTCAACGTATTGTTGGGAGGCCCGCCCTGCCAGCCATATTCCTCCATTGGACGATCGCGGGATCCTGATAGAATGGAAAACGACCAGAGGCATTACCTGTATCGGCATTATCTGACTATAATGAAAAGACTGAAACCCGACTTCTTTGTGTATGAGAATGTACCTGGGCTTTTCTCGGCCAAGGCTGAGGGCGAGAAGATATTTGGCAAACTGCAGGAGGACTTTTATTCTCTCGATCCTCAATATGAGATTACGCCGCCGCTGCACATGGTCAGAGAACGCCCGGGAAGCTATATTCTCAATAGTGCTGACTTTGGTGTTCCGCAGCAGAGAAAACGATTGATTTTGATTGGATACAGAAAGGACTTGGAACAGCGCAATTCTCGAATAAAGGAAACCTTCGCCAGGCTGCAGCAGATAGCAGCAAAGAATCGGAAGTCCGGTTATGTAACGGTTAGGGATGCTATTAGCGATTTGCCTTCTGTCAAGACTGGCGAGGGGAATGACCAATACTATGGGCGTTACGAAGTCGAGAAGGAATTAAGCCCGTATCAAAACCGGATGAGGCGCCGCTCACCTGGGGTACTCAACCATAGAGCGAGAACTCACATGGACAGCGATCTTGAAAGATACAAATTCTTCATCGAATACCATAGGAATGGTAGGAAAGCGGCGATGCTCACTGACCTTATAGAGCAGCGACCTGATTTGAAACCGGAACACAAAAACATTAAGGACTTTGAAGACCGATTTAGAGTTCAGTGGTGGGATTCTCCATCGTCGACAATCATGGCTCACATCAGTAAAGATGGCCACTACTATATACATCCTGATATCAAACAATGCCGGTCATTCACTGTTCGTGAAGCAGCCAGATGCCAGTCTTTTCCAGATAACTACAAGTTCGAAGGTCCCAGGACTGAGCAGTTCAAACAAGTTGGCAACGCCGTTCCTCCAGGATTAGCCTACCAAGTCGCCAGAGTGATTCTAGCCGAGCTTAGACGAGTCGATGAAAACCAGAATCTCACATGAAGCCCCATCAAAGGCCAGCATAATCTCGTTCCGCCGACGAATTATACGTTGGTTCGATAAGCATGGTCGCACTTTCCCTTGGCGAGAGAGTGTTGACCCGTTCAAGGTGCTGATAGCGGAAATGATGCTCAGAAGAACCAAAGCAGTTCAAGTTGAAACCGTGTTCGAGGAGCTGTTTAAAAAGTACCCTGATGCGCAAAGTCTCGCTCAAGGAAATCCGAAAGAAATGGAGAGTATCCTGTATCATCTCGGACTACATTGGCGTACCCCGGCATTCCAAGAAGTGGCACGAGCACTTGTCCATGATTATTGCGGGAAAGTGCCGGTGACCCGGGAGGAATTGAGAAACCTGCCAGGAGTAGGTGAATATGTCGCAGGAGCGGTCTTGTCAATCGCTCATAGCCAGAAGGAATGGATAGTGGACAGCAACATTGTCCGTGTATTCAAGCGCTATTTCGGGGTTGATACTTCAAAAGAAGGACGCCGTGATCGACACATCATCGGAATGGCTAAAGCATATGTCTCGACAAGGAGCCCCCGCAAAGCTAATCTCGCTATTATTGATTTCGCTGCTCTTGTCTGTGTACCCGGAAAACCAAAGCACGAGGAATGTCCCTTAAGAAACAGCTGTGATTTCTATAAACAGACACAACGTGGTTCTTCTTGATAACGGACACAACAAAGTAGCGGTTTGTGTAATGGCCAGCGCCCACCTGAGTTCCAATCAGGTCGGCTGTAACTCTCTCACCAAGGGGTGAGCATACTTTCGGTCATATTACTTCGACTTTACTTGGACGACCGGCAGCGTTTATAATTGGGACACCCACTTCAAGTCC
>Ga0105152_10000564_pt1 | contig 11302 bp, 8 predicted proteins | sample LakBais05cmmetaG_FD_81534 | JGI IMG/M metagenome (GOLD analysis project Ga0105152, IMG submission 81534) | Lake sediment microbial communities from Lake Baikal, Russia to study Microbial Dark Matter (Phase II) - Lake Baikal sediment 0-5 cm | ecosystem: Environmental > Aquatic > Freshwater > Lake...
CATGGCCAAAGCGAAGTTCGAGCGGACGAAGGAGCACATGAACGTCGGGACCATCGGCCACATCGACCACGGGAAGACCACCCTCACCGCGGCGATCACCAAGGCCTTGGGCTACAAGAACCCCAAGGTGAGCTTCGTCCCCTTCGACCAGATCGACAAGGCCCCCGAGGAGCGGGAGCGGGGCATCACTATCGCCATCGCCCACGTGGAGTACGAGACGGACAAGCGCCACTACGCCCACGTGGACTGCCCGGGCCACGCCGACTACATCAAGAACATGATCACCGGGGCGGCCCAGATGGACGGGGCCATCCTGGTGGTGGCCGCCTCCGAGGGCCCCATGCCTCAGACCCGCGAGCACATCCTGCTCGCCCGCCAGGTCGGGGTCCCCTCCATGTTGGTCTTCCTGAACAAGGTGGACATGGTGGACGACCCTGAGCTCATGGAGCTGGTCGAGCTGGAGGTCCGGGAGCTCCTCACCCAGTACAAGTTCCCCGGGGAGGAGATCCCCATCGTGAAGGGCTCCGCCCTGAAGGCCCTCCAGTCCAGCAGCACCGACCCCAAGGCCCCCGAGTACGCCTGCATCTACGAGCTTATGGCCGCCGTGGACAAGTACTTCCCCACCCCCAAGCGGGAGATCGACAAGCCCTTCCTCATGCCGGTGGAGGACGTCTTCACCATCTCCGGCCGGGGCACCGTGGTCACCGGCCGGGTGGAGCGCGGGGTGGTCAAGGTCGGCGAGGAGGTGGAGATCATCGGCCTCCGGGAGACCCAGAAGACGGTCTGCACCGGGGTGGAGATGTTCCGCAAGCTCCTCGACCAGGGCCAAGCCGGGGACAACATCGGGGCGCTCCTGCGGGGGATCAAGCGCGAGGAGGTGGAGCGGGGCCAGGTCGTGGCCAAGCCGGGGAGCATTACCCCCCACACGAAGTTCAAGGCCGGGGCCTACGTCCTCACCAAGGAGGAGGGGGGCCGTCACACCCCTTTCTTCGACGGCTACCGCCCCCAGTTCTACTTCCGGACCACGGATGTCACCGGAGTGGTTCACCTCCCCGAGGGCAGCGAGATGATCATGCCCGGGGACAACGTGACCCTCACGGTGGAACTCATCCAGCCCATCGCCATGGAGAAAGAGCTCCGCTTCGCCATCCGCGAGGGGGGCCGCACGGTGGGGGCTGGTGTGGTGAGTGAGGTTTTGGCGTAGGGGGGATCGCCGCAGAGCAGTCAAGGAGCTGGGTGATCATGAGAGAAATCATTACGTTGGCGTGTGGGGAGTGCAAGCGCCGGAACTACTCCACCACCAAGAACAAGCGAAATACCACCGATCGGCTGGAACGTTCGAAGTATTGCCGCTGGTGCCGCAAGCACACGATCCACCGGGAAACGAAGTGATCCGCTGGTCCGCAGGACTTCGGACTCCTTCGGAGAGGGGGATGAGCGGAAGGCGTCCCTGGAGTCTTTCTGGGAGAGGACTGCGGCGATTCCAGGGACCTTGGATTCAGAGCGTCGGCCAACAGGCCTGTAGCTCTAACGGCAGAGCAGCGGACTCCAAATCCGCGGGTTGGGGGTTCGAATCCCTCCAGGCCTGCCATGCAGGACCGACAGCGATAGCGATCCCGCCATGGGCGGGACTGTCGGATATTGCTGTCGCTGTCGGGATACGGGGACGGAGCATATGGGACAGATGACGGCAGTCGTGGAACGAGTGCGGGAATGGTGGGAGGCGACGGTTCGCTTCCTGCGCGAGGCCCGGGTGGAGATGAAAAAGGTGACCTGGCCGCAGAAGAAAGAGATCATCGGCTCCACGGCGGTGGTCATTGTGGCCAGTGTTCTTGTATCCTTCTTCCTCGGATTTGTGGACCTGATCCTGCAGAAGCTGATGGGGATTATTATTAAGTGACTCAAGCCCGTGGATGTTGGGACGAACCATGACGGGAACAGAGCAAGGGGGTAAGGCTGTCGTGACGCCTCTAGGTCAGGCCGCGGCCGCGGAAGGCGCCGCGGTACCACGAGACACGGCACCACCGGATGCGGCCCGACTGCCGGCGCATCACCGGTGGTACGTGATTCACACGTATTCCGGCTTCGAGAACAAGGTCAAGCAAAGCATTGAGCAACGGGTGACGGCCTTGGGGATGAGCGAGGCTGTCTCCCAGGTGCTGATCCCAACCGAGACAGTGGTGGAACTGAAGAAGGGCAAGAGGCGAGAGGCCTCCCGAAAGTTCTTCCCGGGCTATGTCTTGATCCGCATGGATATGTCGGATGACCTCTGGTACCTCGTCAAGAACACCCCCAAAGTGACCGGCTTCGTGGGCTCCGGCGTTCGCCCCAGGCCGATCCCCGAGGAGCAGGTGAAGGCCGTCATGCAACAAGTGGCGACTGGGGCCGAGCGGCCGAAACACAAGGTGATGTTCACCCGCGGGGAGAGCGTTCGGGTGGTCGACGGCCCCTTCTCCAATTTCACAGGGGTGGTGGACGAGGTGAAGATGGAGAAGGGACGTCTCAAGGTCATGGTGCCCATCTTCGGTCGCCCCACGCCCGTGGACCTCGAGTTCCTGCAGGTGGAGCGGGTCTAACCGCGAAATGTCGAATATCGAATCCGCCGGAGGCGGAAATATCGAATGATGAACGCCGGGTGAATAGGGTGTCGGTAACAGTGATGGTTTGCAATTCGTCTACGCCATGGCGTGGCTGTTCGACATTCGATATTGTTTGAAGATCTTTCCTGTTTGGTTCCGGCTGCCGGGTTGGAGATGTAAGGAGCGTCCATGGCCAAGAAAGTGGTTGCCCAGGTGAAGCTGCAGGTTCCAGCGGGAAAAGCGAATCCCTCGCCGCCGGTAGGACCTGCCCTGGGACAGCACGGCGTGAACATCATGGAGTTCTGTAAGGCGTTCAACGCGCAGACTCAGGCACAAGAGGGGCTCACGATCCCGGTGGTGATTACCGTCTATTCGGACCGCTCCTTCACCTTCATCACCAAGACGCCGCCTGCGGCGGTGCTCCTGAAGCAGGCCGCGGCCATCGCCCAGGGATCGAAGGAGCCGAACCGGGTCAAAGTCGGGAAAGTCACCCGCAAACAGGTCGAGGACATCGCCCGCGCCAAGATGACTGACCTCAATGCCTATACGCTGGATGCGGCGGTGAAGATCGTCGAAGGAACCGCTCGCAGCATGGGGATCGAGGTGGCCGGCTAGCGCCGATTTTCGATTGCGGATTTTGATTGCCGATTGAGGGTTCAGATCGTAGAGCCTTGAAACCGGCAATCTGCAATCGTCAATCACCAATCATTACCGGAGGGAGCCCGCTATGGCAAAGGTGGGGAAGCGGTACAAGAAAGCCGCCGAGACCGTGGTTCAAGCTGTCGGCGGGAGCGGAGGGGTCGAGCTCGACAAAGCGATCCAGGTAGCCAAACCAGGGGCCACCGCCAAGTTCGACGAAACCATGGAAATGGCGGTGCGGCTGGGTGTCGATCCCAAGCATGCCGACCAGATGGTCCGGGGCACGGTGGTCTTGCCCCACGGGACCGGAAAGAAGGTCCGGGTCCTGGTGTTTGCCAAGGGCGAGAAGGAGCGCGAGGCGAACGAGGCGGGCGCCGACTACGTCGGGGCCGAGGATCTGGTGGAGAAAATCCAGGGAGGCTGGCTGGATTTCGAACGGGCCATCGCGACGCCCGACGTGATGGGGCTGGTGGGCCGCCTGGGCAAAGTGCTGGGCCCCCGCGGCCTCATGCCCAACCCGAAGACGGGCTCCGTCACCTTCGAGGTGGGCAGGGCGGTCCGCGAGTTCAAAGGAGGCAAGATCGAGTTCCGGGTGGAGAAAGCCGGCATCGTTCATGTTCCCTTCGGCAAGGCGTCCTTCGAGGTGCAGCAGCTTACGGAGAACGCCATGGCGGTTTTGGAGGCCCTCCTCAGGGCCAAGCCTGCCTCCAGCAAGGGACGGTATCTCAAGGGCATCTCCATCTCGTCCACGATGGGTCCCGGGGTCCGCGTGGATGTCAACGCGGTCCAGACCCTCGTCAAGGTCTGAAAGGTCTGACAGGAGGAAACTGTGGCGCGCACGGAGAAGGCCACTGCGATTGATGAGCTCCGCGAGAAGCTGGGCACCGCACGCAGCGCGGTGCTTACCGATTTCCGGGGCCTGAGCGTGGCGGAGATCACGGAACTGCGGACCCTCTGCCGCAAGAGCGCGGTGGAGTACAAGGTCGTCAAGAACACGCTGGCGAAGATCGCCATCAAGGACACCGAGCTGCAAGGGCTAGCGGCGTACCTCGAAGGCCCTACGGCCGTCGCCTTCAGCCGGGAAGATCCGATGGCTCCCTCCCGGGTCCTCACCACCTGGGGCAAGAGCAGGCCGACCTTCGCCATCAAGGGCGGCGTGGTTGAGGGAAGAGTGGTGAGCCCGGAAGAGATCAAGGCGCTGGCCACTCTGCCGCCCCGTGAAGTGCTGCTGGCACAAGTCGCCGGGGCGTTCAATGCGCCGATCCAGGCCTTGGTAAATGTCCTGGCGGGTCCCATCCGGGCGCTGGCCAGCGTGCTGGATCAGATCCACCAACACCAGGAGAAAACGATTTGAGGCCTCGTTCGTCGGGCCGACGGAGTACCCGACGGCTCGGTTTCCATTTTCGAAGGCGCTAGAGTAATCCCGACAGAGGAGGGTGCAATGGCAAAGGTCACGATAGAGGATGTGCTGGAGTCGATCGATTCCTGGACGGTGTTGGATCTCCACGAGCTCGTCAAGGGGATCGAGGGGAAGTACGGGGTCTCGGCGGCGGCGCCAGCCGTGATGGCTGTGGGCGGTCCGGCGGCGGGTGCAGCGGCGGCCACGCCGCCGGAGGAGAAGACGGAGTTCACCGTCGTCCTGGCCGGTGTGGGCGAGAAGAAGATCCACGTGATCAAGGAGGTGCGGGCCATCACGGGGCTCGGCCTCAAGGAGGCCAAGGATCTGGTGGATGGCGCGCCCAAGCCGGTGAAGGAGGGCGTCTCGAAGGCTGAGGCGGATGAGATCAAGAAGAAGCTCGAGGATGTGGGTGCAACCGTTGAACTCAAGTAACGGGGGATTTCACGCATGGCCGTGCTGAAGAAGGCTGGTGTCGAGGATCGGGTCAGTTTTAGCAAGATCCGCGAGGTCATCGGGATTCCGAACCTGATCGAGATCCAACAGCGGTCTTATGAACAGTTTCTTCAGACCCGGGTCCCGCCGCAGGAGCGGGACGATTCCGGACTCCAGGGGGTGTTCACGAGCATCTTTCCCATCACGGACTATAACGACTCCGCCTCCCTGGAGTTCGTCCGGTACGAGTTCGGGGATCCCAAATATACGGCGCGAGAGTGCCGCGAGAAGGGGATGACCTACTCGGTGCCCCTGAAGGTCACGTTGCGGCTGGTCGTATGGGACAAGCAGGCCGGCGGTGAGGCCCGGAGCATCCGGGACATCAAAGAGCAAGAGGTCTATCTCGGTGAGATGCCCCTCATGACCGAGCACGGAACCTTCATCACCAACGGGACCGAGCGGGTCGTGGTGAGCCAGCTCCATCGCTCGCCGGGGGTTTTCTATGATCACGATAGCGGCAGCACCCACAGCAGCGGCAAGACCCTGTACTCCGCGCGGCTTATTCCCTACCGGGGATCGTGGCTGGAATTCGACTTCGACGCCAACGACATCCTCCACGTCCGGGTGGACCGCCGGCGCAAGCTCCTCTCCACGATCCTGCTGCGGGCCATCGGGTATCACAGCAACGAGGAGATCCTCAAGCTGTTCTACGAGCGGGATACGCTGTTCGTGGAGCGGCGGGACGTCTCCCTGGACGTGAACGCCCCGGGCGCCGCCGGGTACCGAGTCGCGCGGGAGATCACGGACGGCAAGGAAACGATCCTGCCTGCCGGGAAGAAGCTCACGCGCCCCGGGCTGAAGCGGTGCCAGGCGCTGAAGATCAAGCAGGTGCCGGTTGCACGCGAGGATGTGGTGGGGCGGATTCTGGCGAAGGACGTGGTGAACCCGCGGACCGGCGAGGTGCTGAAGGAGTGCGCTACCGAGGTGACCACGGAATTCCTGGCGCACCTGCAGGAGCACGGGGTGGGGTCCTTTCAGGTGCTGTCCGGCCCAGACAACCGCGAGGTGTTCGAGATTCGCGAGACACTCTTGAAAGACACCACCCGCGGGACTGACGAGGCGCTGGTAGAGATCTACCGCCGGATGCGGCCCGGCGATCCTCCCACCCTGGAGAGCACCAAGGCACTTCTGGAGAATATCTTCTTCAATCCGCGCCGCTACGATCTGTCCAGGGTCGGCCGGCTGAAAATGAACAAGAAACTCGGACAGGACATCCCGCTCGAGGAGCGAGTCCTGCGCAGGGAAGACGTCGTCGAGGTGATCCGCTACCTCCTCAAGATCAAGCGGGGGGACGGGCAAGTGGACGATATCGATCATCTGGGCAACCGCCGGGTGCGGGCCGCTGGGGAGCTCCTGGAAGATCAATTCCGGATCGGGCTGGCCCGGATGGAACGGGCCGTCCGCGAACGGATGAGCACGCAGGAACTGGAGACCCTCATGCCGCACGACCTGGTGAACGCGAAGCCGGTCTCGGCGGCCCTCAAGGAGTTCTTCGGTTCCTCCCAGCTCTCGCAGTTCATGGATCAGACGAACCCATTGGCCGAGCTCACGCACAAGCGGCGCCTGTCGGCCCTGGGCCCCGGCGGCCTCTCGCGCGAGCGCGCCGGGTTCGAGGTCCGCGACGTCCATCCCACCCATTACGGGCGGATGTGTCCCATCGAGACGCCGGAAGGGCCCAACGTCGGCCTGATCGCGTCCCTCAGCACCTACGCCCGGGTGAACGACTTCGGATTCATCGAGACCCCCTACCGGGTAGTGCGAGACGGGCGGGTGACGGACGAGATCGTTTACCTCATGGCCGACGAGGAAGAGAAGCACACTATCGCCCAGGCCAGCGCCGAGCTGGACGCCCGGAACCGGTTCGTCGGCGACCGGGTGTCGTCCCGGGAGGCGGGGAACTTCGTCATGGTGTCTCCCGATAAGCTCAAGTACATGGATGTCTCGCCCAAGCAGCTTGTCGGGATCTCCACGTCGCTCATCCCGTTCCTCGAGCACGACGACGCCAATCGAGCCCTCATGGGCGCCAACATGCAACGGCAGGCGGTGCCCCTCCTCAGGCCCACGGCACCCCTGGTAGGGACCGGCATGGAGTTCGTAGCGGCCAAGGACTCTGGCGCGGTGGTGGTGGCCAAGCGGGGTGGCGTGGTGGAGGCGGTATCTGCCGACCGAATCATCATCCGTGCCGATTCCGGCGAGATCCGTTCCGACGGCCAAGACAATGGCTTGGGTGTGGACATCTACGCCCTGCTCAAGTTCCAGCGGAGCAACCAAAACACCTGCATCACCCAGAAGCCCATCGTGTCCAAGGGGGACACGGTATCGCGAGGCCAAGTGATTGCAGACGGCCCCGCGACCCAGACGGGCGAACTGGCCCTGGGCCAGAACGTCCTGGTGGCCTTCATGCCTTGGGGTGGATACAACTTTGAAGACGCCATCCTCATCAGCGAGCGACTGATCAAGGACGACCGCTACACCTCGATCCATATTGAAGAGTTCGAGATCGAAGCCCGGGATACCAAGCTGGGCAAGGAGGAGATCACCCGGGATATCCCCAACATGGGCGAGGAGGCCCTGAAGGACCTCGACGAGAGCGGGATGATCAGGGTTGGCGCCGAGGTGAAGCCGGGCGACATTCTGGCGGGCAAGGTCACCCCGAAAGGCGAGACGGTCCTCACCCCGGAGGAGCGACTGCTCCGCGCCATCTTTGGAGATAAGGCGGAAGATGTTCGGGACGCCTCCCTCTATGTGCCGCCGGGCATTAGCGGCACGGTGGTGGATGTCAAGGTCCTCTCGCGCAAGGGAGTGGAGAAGGACGAGCGGGCCAAGACCATCGAAGACGAGGAGGTGGCCCGCCTCCGAAAGGACTTCGAGGACGAGATCCAGATCATCTCAGCCGAGCGGGACAGCAGGCTTCGGATGCTACTCTTGGACCGGGTTGTCGGGAAAGATGTCCGGGTCAAGGGTGGCCGGAAGGTCATCGTGCCCAAGCGCCACAAGCTCACGGACGAGATGCTGGCGGGCCTCGGCACCGAGGAGATGGTGGAGGTGGCGCAGCATCTGGATGACGAGACGATTGGCGAGGCGGCCCGGCTGGTTGAGACAGCCGAGAACCAGAATCACATCCTCGAGACCCTCCGGGAGGAGCGGATCAGCCGCGTGAAGCGCGGGGATGAGCTGGCCCCTGGTGTCTTCAAGCTGGTCAAAGTTTATGTGGCCATGAAGCGCAAGCTGTCGGTTGGAGATAAGATCGCCGGACGCCACGGAAACAAGGGTGTCATCGCCAAGGTCCTGCCAGAAGAGGACATGCCGTACCTGCCGGATGGTGCGCCGGTGGAGGTGGTCCTGAACCCCCTCGGCGTGCCGTCGCGCATGAACGTGGGGCAGATCTTGGAAACGCATCTCGGGTGGGCCGCCCAGGCACTGGGGATGCGGGCGGCGTCTCCGGTCTTCGACGGGGCGCACGAGAAGGACATCAAGGGCCTGCTCAAACGCGCCAAGCTGCCGAGCACGGGGAAAACGGTCCTTTACGACGGCCGGACAGGGGGGCGGTTCCACGACGAGATCACGGTGGGCTATATCTATCTGATGAAGCTGGCCCACCTGGTGGATGATAAGATCCACGCCCGCAGCATTGGCCCCTATTCCCTGGTGACGCAGCAGCCGCTGGGTGGCAAGGCCCAGTTCGGCGGCCAGCGCTTCGGCGAGATGGAAGTCTGGGCCCTGGAGGCGTACGGCGCAGCCCACACGCTGCAAGAGATCCTTACGGTCAAGTCCGATGACGTCGTCGGGCGAACCAAGATGTACGAGTCCATCGTGAAGGGCGAATGTGCTCTGGAGCCCGGTCTGCCCGAGTCCTTCAATGTGCTGGTGAAGGAACTGCAGAGCCTGGCCCTGGATGTGGAACTGGTGAAGGACTAGCACGGAAGCTCCCAGCATTCAGCGCCTGGCGGTTGATGGCTGATTGCTGAGTGCTTCCGTATGAAGGAGCGAACCTTGGAGAAGTTCTTCGGGTTCTTCGATGAGAAGCCCGTTGACCCCACCAGCTTTCGGGCTATCCGCATCGGATTGGCCTCGCCAGAAAAGATCCGGGCCTGGTCGCATGGCGAGGTGAAGAAGCCGGAGACCATCAACTACCGGACATTCAAGCCGGAGCGGGACGGCCTGTTCTGCGCCAAGATCTTCGGCCCGACCAAGGACTGGGAGTGCAACTGCGGCAAGTACAAAGGGATCAAGCATAACGGGGTCATCTGCGACAAGTGTGGCGTGGAGGTGATCCGGTCCAAGGCGCGACGCCAGCGGCTGGGGCACATCGAGCTGGCCTCACCGGTGGTCCATATCTGGTTCTGCAAGTCTATTCCCAGCCGAATCGGGTATCTCCTGGACATGTCGCTCCGGGACCTGGAGAAGATCCTGTACTTCGAGGAGTACGCGGTCCTCGACCCGGGGAAGACGCCGCTCACGTCCAGGCAGCTCCTTAGCGAGGAGCGGTACCGGAAGGCGCTCGAGGAGTACGGGGATACCTTTCGGGTTGGTATGGGGGCCGAGGCCATCCGGGAACTCCTCAAGAAGATCACTGTCCCCGAGCTCGCCAACCAGCTCCGGGCGCGGATGATGAAGGAGACCTCCCAGCAGAACCGGAAGAAGATCACCAAGCGGTTGCGAATCGTGGAAGCGTTTCTCAACTCCGGCAACAAGCCGGAATGGATGATCCTCGATGTGGTCCCGGTTCTCCCACCCGAATTGCGCCCCCTGGTCCCCTTGGATGGTGGTCGCTTCGCGACCTCGGACTTGAACGACCTGTACCGCCGGGTGATCAACCGGAACAACCGGTTGAAGCGGCTGATGGAGCTGCGCGCCCCCGATATCATCATCCGGAACGAGAAGCGCATGTTGCAGGAGGCGGTGGACGCCCTCTTCGACAACGGGCGGCGCGGCCGGGTCCTGAAGGGACAGAACAACCGCCCCTTGAAATCCCTCTCCGATATGCTCAAGGGGAAGCAGGGCCGCTTCCGCCAGAACCTCTTGGGCAAACGGGTGGATTATTCAGGCCGCTCGGTGATTGTGGTGGGGCCCGAGCTGAAGTTCCACCAGTGCGGCCTCCCCAAGAAGATGGCCCTGGAGCTGTTCAAGCCCTTTATCTTCCGGAAGCTCTTGCGGGACAGCGAGCACGTGGCTACCATCAAGAGCGCCAAGAAATTGGTGGAGCGGGGCCGGCCCGAGGTGTGGGATGCCCTGGAGCACGTGATCCGTGAACACCCCGTGATGTTGAACCGGGCCCCCACGCTCCACCGGATGGGCATTCAGGCCTTCGAGCCCATGCTGGTGGAGGGCGAGGCAATCAAGATTCATCCGCTTGTCTGCGCAGCGTTCAACGCCGACTTCGATGGCGACCAGATGGCGGTCCACGTGCCCCTCTCACCCGAGGCGCAGCTCGAAGCGCGGATTTTGATGTGGGCGCCCTACAACATCCTGTCCCCGGCGAACGGCTCACCCATTGCGGCCCCCAGTCAGGACATTGTTATCGGCTGCTACTATCTCACCCGGGAGAAGGTGAGGCAGAAGGGCGAGGGTATGGTCTTCGCCAACATGGATGAGGTCCGGGCGGCGTATGACGCCGACGAGGTTGGCCTCTTGGCCAAGATCAAGATGCGCTGGAATGGTGAGCGTATCGAGACGACCGTGGGCCGGGTGCTCTTCAACGAAATCCTGCCCCCCTCGCTCCGCTTTATGAACCAAGAGATGAACAGGCGCGAGCTCACGCGCCTGGTCTCGCAGTGCCACTACCTCCTCGGCAATAGCGAGACGGTGAGGCTGCTGGACGCCCTGAAGGACCTGGGATTCCACTACGCGACGCTCGCCGGCATTTCCATCGGGGTGGAGGATCTGCTCATCCCGGCCAACAAGGGAGAGATCATCGCCGAGGCGACCAAGGACGTGGTGAAGGTCGAGGGGGAGTACCAGGACGGCCTCATCACCAAGGGCGAGCGCTACAACAAGATCATTGACATCTGGACGCACGCGACCGAGCGCGTATCGGTTGAGATGTTCCGTGAGATCGAGAAGCAGCCCCTCGGCGAGTTCAACCCCGTGTTCATGATGGCCGATTCGGGGGCCCGCGGCAGCCGCCAGCAGATCCGGCAGCTCGCCGGGATGCGCGGTCTCATGGCCAAGCCGTCCGGGGAGATCATCGAGA
>Ga0105152_10000565_pt1 | contig 11289 bp, 7 predicted proteins | sample LakBais05cmmetaG_FD_81534 | JGI IMG/M metagenome (GOLD analysis project Ga0105152, IMG submission 81534) | Lake sediment microbial communities from Lake Baikal, Russia to study Microbial Dark Matter (Phase II) - Lake Baikal sediment 0-5 cm | ecosystem: Environmental > Aquatic > Freshwater > Lake...
ATCTTGCGCACTGCTGCGGCTGCCGGGGTTCAGGCTGTCTTGATGCCCCCTGGAACGGCTGATGTTTTTTCTCCGAAGGTGGTTCGCGCTTCGATGGGAGCACACTTTCGTTTGCCGATCCAATCTTGTTCTTGGGAAGAAATCCGCCATTACTTGCAAGATATTTTTGAATGGAGGTTAAAAATAACGATTGCGGATAGTGCCAGGGGTGTTGTTTACACTCAGGCTGACTTCCGTAATCCGCTTGCCTTGATCGTTGGGGGTGAGGCGGAGGGCGTTGGGCAGGAGGCGCGTCAGATTGTCGATGAATACGTGCACATACCCATGCTGGGAGGGGTTGAATCCCTCAACGCGGCAGTGGCGGCTGGGTTAATCATGTTTGAGGTGGTCAGGCAGAGGAGGGGAAATTAACCACTCAACTTTTCGTATTCGAGGTCATTTATTGGAAGGTGACATATGAAAATTCGGTCAATTACATGGTTCTGTGATCCGCACTGGCCATTAGACCCGGGTGTTTTTAAACAGGCGGGTGATTTTATCTTGAAAGCCCGTGAAGCTTTCGAAGGAGCAGGTTACGAAGTTCAGACCGCACGCCTGGCGACGGTGCCTTTCCCATTGTTGTTACCCCAAATTCGACCGGATGAGCTCGTAAAACTGGCACAAGATTTGGAGAAGGCCTCCAAAGAATGTGGGTACGATTATGTATCCCTTGGGCCGGCCTTACTGGACGGGCTAAGCTGCTTCGAAATTATCCCTGAAGCGTTGGCAGGTACCCGGAATGCCTTTTTTTCGGGGGTGATGGCGGATAAGCGGTCAGGCGTTTCTTTGCCCGCCATACGAGCTTGCGCGCACGTTATCCATAAAGCCAGCACAATTTCTCCGGATGGATTCGCAAACCTGCGCTTTGCTGCCCTGGCAAATGTAACTGCCGGTTCGCCTTTTTTCCCAGCCGCTTATCAAGATAAAGCTGAGCCTGCCTTTGCCTTGGCAATCGAGGCTGCTGATTTGGCAGTGGAAGCATTCATTCAAGCGGACAGTTTAGAAGGAGCGCGCCGGAATCTGATCCATGCGGTTGAGGCGCATGCACAAGTTTTACAACAAGTAGCAGATCATTTAACTAATACTTTTTCTATAACCTTCGGGGGAATTGACTTCTCCTTAGCACCCTTCCCTGTAAAAGAACGTTCATTAGGAGCTGCTTTTGAGGCTTTAGGGATCCCTGCCATAGGTTTACATGGCTCTTTAGCGGCTGCAGCATTTATCACAGAGGCCTTGGATCGAGCCAGGTTTAAAAGAGCTGGCTTTAGCGGATTGTTCCTGCCAGTTTTGGAGGATGCCATTCTAGCCTTGAGAGCGTCTGAGGGGATCCTGACATTGAAAGATTTGTTGCTTTATTCAGCGGTATGTGGCACAGGACTGGATACTATTCCTCTTCCGGGCGATGTCCGTGAGGAACACTTGGCTGCGGTCCTGCTCGATCTAGCAGTTCTGGCTCTCCGCCTGGATAAACCCCTCACGGCTCGTCTGATGCCAATTCCTGGTAAAAAAGCTGGCGATCCGACCAGTTTTGATTTCTCATATTTCGCCAACAGCCGTGTAATGGCGATCGAGGCGCGTGCATTACAGGGATTATTCAATGGTGATGAGGCTTTTCAGTTGTTGAGTCGTTGAATTGTGTGGGGCTCATTTACCATATCTGGATGACAGCAGTTATTTCTCCCGTTATGACACTAGTTTTAACTTTGCCGTTATCCCTGACCAGAAGTTAAACTGTGGTAATAGGTAAATCTTAATGTCTTTTCTTAAGCGTGTTCCATACCACCCCTTGCTAGTTGGGATTTTTCCGGTTCTAGCTTTGTTAGCTTTTAATATCGGGGAAATCAAGATTTCTGCAGCATTACGTTCTTTGGTTTTATGTCTTCTTTTAGCGATAATACTGTTGTTAGTTTTAAGGATGTTCCTAAAAGACTGGACAAAATCAGCCCTGGTCGTTACCTGGTGGTCCACTTTGTTTTTCTCTTACGGTCATATCTATACTTTTCTAGAACAACATGCGGTCCTGGGTATATCATTGGGCAGACATCGTTTATTAGTTCCGCTTTGGATGATCTTAGCGGTTTTAGGTTTTTATGGGCTGGTTTATAAGATCCGTGATAATTCGAACCTGACATTTTCCTTGAATGTGGTTGGAATAGCATTGTTAATTTTACCCATAGGACAAATAATCTCCTACCAGGTGCGAATGACAGCTTCGAATAGGCTAGAAGGACCGTTACCAGTAATTAATGACCTCAGTGTGCAAACCAACCAGAAGTCGCCGGATATTTACTACATCATATTGGATGCCTATGCCAGGGATGATGTTTTAATGGCGCAATTCAATTACGATAATGCGGCATTTCTATCTAAATTGGGTGAAATGGGTTTCTATGTGGCGCGTTGTAGCCAGAGTAATTATGCCCAAACGGAGCTCTCGTTAGCTTCCTCATTGAACATGAATTATCTTGAAGCCTTAGGGGATGATTTTTCCAGCGGGGAAAAAGATAAATCGGGTCTTTGGCGTTTAATAAAGCACAGTGAAGTAGTGAAAATATTAAAGTCTAGGGGTTACACTATCGTGGCATTTGAGACTGGGTACGCTTGGAGTGAAATCGATGAGGCAGATGTTTATCTAAGCCAGGAGGAGAAGGGGATAACAGCCTGGGAGCAAATCCAGCCGGTGAATGGTTTCGAAGCGCTCTTGATCAAGACCTCGGCAGGATTTATATTTACAGATGCGGCCTCGTTTGTACCTGGTTTTATGCAGATAGACATTGATGCGCCCCGCAGGACCCACCGGGATAAAGTGCTCTATTTACTTTATAAGCTCAACAGCATACCCACCACAATCCATAGCCCCAAGTTTGTCTTTGCTCACATTGTAGCTCCTCATATCCCGTTCGTGTTTGGTCCTAACGGGGAGGAAGTGAAATATCCTGATCAGATGGATGCTGAGACCTTCGCTCGAGGCTATCGCGATCAATTGACTTATATCAATAAGCGGATCGGAACGATCGTTCGTGGAATACTGGATATTACAGCCACCCCACCGATCATAATTATCCAGGCCGATCATGGTTACGACCGTGCAAAACCCGCCGAGAGAATGGCAATATTAAATGCATATTACCTGCCGGAGGGTGGTGAAAACATGCTCTATCCGGGAATATCACCAGTCAATACTTTCAGGGTGGTGTTTAACGATTATTTTGGAGGTAAATTCCCCTTGTTGGATGACAAGAGTTATTATTCTTTTTATGAAGATCCATTTACGTATACTACAGTTCAAAACTCACGACCGGACTGCCAGCGCTGAATTGTCACACTGGGGGAATCGCGCTTTCAATACCTGTTCTTTAAGACATCTTTAAGGAATTGCCCTGTATAAGACTTTTCCATCAGGCTGACTTCCTCGGGCGTGCCTTCCGCGATGAGCTCACCCCCCCGGTCGCCTCCCTCCGGGCCAAGATCAATAATATAGTCGGCGACTTTGATAATGTCCAGGTTATGTTCGATTATCAAAACGCTGTTGCCCGCCTCGACCAGGCGTTGTAATACTTCGATCAATTTATGAACGTCGGCCGCATGTAAGCCGACCGAAGGCTCATCCAGGACGTAGATGGTGCGACCAGTGGCGCGTCGCGATAACTCGCGCCCCAGTTTTACCCGTTGGGCTTCGCCCCCCGATAGAGTAGGGGCAGGCTGTCCGATCCGGATATATCCCAAGCCAACATCCTGCAATGTTTGCAGTTTGTTGACCATCCCAGGAAAAGCCGCGAAGATCTCAAGGGCTTTATCAACGGTCAGGTCAAGGATCTGGGCGATGTCAAGCTCCTTGAACCTCACCTGGAGGGTTTCTCGGTTAAAACGAGCCCCATGGCATACATCGCAGGGCACGTAGACATCGGGCAAGAACTGCATCTCGATCCGTAATTGCCCTTGCCCCTGGCAGGCTTCGCACCGTCCGCCATGCACGTTGAATGAAAACCGCCCGGGTTTATATCCGCGGACTTTACTCTCGGGCAGCTCGGCGAACAGTTGGCGGATGTGATCGAAGAGCCCCGTGTACGTGCCCGGGTTAGAGCGGGGGGTGCGCCCGATCGCGGATTGGTCGATGTTGATAATCTTGTCTACATATTCCAGGCCCTCGACGTGATCGAAATCACCGGGTTGGGTGTGGGCGCCTTGTAACTGGCGCGCCAGGGCTTTATACAAGATCTCTACCATCAGGGTCGATTTACCGGAACCGGAAACCCCAGTAATGCATACCACGCGTCCGAGGGGGATCCGCACGTTAATGTTCTTTAAATTGTTCGCCCGTGCCCCAACCACCATTAGGGATTTCCCGTTCCCATTGCGGCGTTTTTCAGGGGTAGGGACCTTCAGACGACCGGAAAGGTAACCTCCGGTTAGCGAGTCCGGGTTCTGTAAGATCACATCGACCGTGCCTTCTGCTACGATCCGGCCACCGTGCTCACCCGCGCCAGGTCCCAGGTCAATCACCCAATCAGCCGTGAGGATAGTCTCTGCATCATGCTCTACCACCAGAACTGTGTTCCCCAGGTCACGCAACCCTTTCAGGGTGCGCAACAGGCGGTTATTATCGCGCGGGTGTAAGCCAATCGAGGGTTCATCCAATACATAGAGTACACCCATCAGGTGTGAGCCGATTTGCGTGGCCAGGCGGATGCGCTGGGCTTCACCGCCCGAAAGTGTGGCTGCCGAACGCTGTAAGGTCAGGTAATCTAACCCGACATCCACCAGGAAACCCAGGCGAGCGTGAATCTCTTTCAAGATGCGCTCTGCGATCGTCTGCTGGCGATTCGTAAGGGGTGAGCTGGCTCCCTGAAGACGGTTGATCCACTCTAGTGAGTGTAATACTGGCCATTGTGTGACTTCAACGATGTTACGTTCATCCACCGTAATGGCGATCGCCTCTTTACGTAATCGCGCCCCGCCGCAGGTTGGGCAGACGCGTTCGCTCATAAACTCGGTGATCTTATCGCGCATATATTCTGAGGAAGTCTCGTTGTAACGGCGTTGCAGGTTGTTGATCACCCCCTCAAAAGCGGCTCGAAAAGTTGCCTGACGGCCATCCTTGTTTTGATAATGAATCGTCACTTCCTCGCCTTTGGTGCCGTATAAAACGATATTCAGCTTTTCAGGTGTAATAGTGCGCACCGGGGCATCCAGCTCAATGTGGAAATGTCGCGCGACCGCTTCCAGGGCTTGCCAATAATACCCTCCTTCTTCGCGTGGACCGCTCCATTCGGGTACGGAGATTGCTCCCTCATTCAAACTCACATCTTGATCCGGAATCAATAGATCGGGGTTGATTTCCAGTTTTCCGCCCAATCCCTGGCAGTCGGGGCAGGCGCCGTGGGGAGTATTGAAAGAAAATGTGCGCGGTTCAATCTCTGGCAAGCTGACTCCGTGTTCAGGACAGGCCAGGTGTTCTGAAAAGTGCAAATCCCTTTCTTCGGTTTCACTGGAAGATTGGATGTCCTCTTTACTCTCAGGAGTCTCTCCCGAGGGAGTCGGGGCAGGTGTTAAGTGGACTGTCAGGTATCCATCGCCAAATTTTAGGGCAGTCTCAACCGAATCAGTTAGACGGGATTCAAATGCCTTGGCCTCTTCTGCCTCTGTGGATCGACGCAGGATCAGGCGGTCTACAACCGCCTCGATGGTGTGAATTTTATAACGATCCATTTGGATCTCTTCATCCAGCTCAAATACCTGCCCGTCCACGCGGGCGCGCACAAAACCGGCTTTCTGGATTTCATCCAGGACTGCCTGGTGAGTCCCTTTGCGACCGCGCACCAACGGTGACAGGATGAGCAACCGGCTGCCTTCAGGTAGGGTTTCTACGGCATCCACAATCTCCTGGGCTGATTGGCGCGAGACAATCCGACCGCACACCGGACAGTGGGGGATACCTACCCGCGCAAATAACAGGCGCAGGTAATCATAGATTTCCGTGACGGTGCCAACCGTAGATCGAGGGTTGTGGGAAGTGCCTTTTTGGTCAATGGATACAGCCGGTGAAAGACCCTCAATGGTATCCACATCCGGTTTTTCCATCTGCCCTAAAAACTGGCGCGCATATGCGGAGAGCGATTCGACGTACCGGCGTTGACCTTCCGCGAAGATTGTGTCGAACGCCAGGGAAGACTTCCCTGAGCCAGAAAGTCCGGTGATGACCACCAGCTTATCGCGAGGAATTTCTACGGTGATGTTTTTAAGGTTGTGTTCGCGTGCCCCGACGACACGGATGACATTTTGAGTCATTTTTTAACCCTTGATCAAAGTTTTTTCCAAATGAGCCTTTTTTTTCCAGGTTATAGGACCGGGAAATGGAAAGGATGTTCTATTATTGATTATAGCACAAATGTTTGCCTCAATAATCTTTTTAGATGTTGCTAACATTGCGAGTGTACCTTTCAAAGCAATCTCACCACAAATCCTTTTGCTTAATCCACGAAGTGTGAGTGGCTTATCCAGGAGACAAAGACGAATAATTATTATACCAGTCTGAAATGGGAAAGTGGTAGAATTAATTATGGAGGTGGTTATGGGTTTCTTTCAGAAACTATCCAGGCTATTCTTTCCCCCGAGCGCCTCGAAAGATTATTCTTACTGGATCACTGTAAAATGCAAACGTTGTGGAGAGCAGATTCGCGCCCGGGTTGATTTACGCAATGATTTAAGCACGGAATACGGCGCGGATGGAGGAATCCTATCCTACTACTGCCGTAAAGTCCTGGTCGGGGAGAAGCTCTGTTTCCAGCAGATCGAAGTGGAGTTGACCTTTGACAGCAACCGCCAACTGGTAAGCCGCGAAATTAAAGGCGGAGAGTTCGTGGACGAGGCGGATAAGCCTCATTAACAGGTAGGGTTCTCAGGCAGGAACTTCGTACAGTTCTATCATCACGCCGAACGCGCTCTTCGGATGCACAAAGGCATATTTTTTTCCATTAGCAGCCAGGCGGGGTGTTTCGTTTATTAATTCGATTCCCTTTTCTTTTAAATGGGTCATTACACCCTCAATGTCATCGACTTCCAGGCAGATGTGGTGCATCCCAGGCCCGCGTTTTTCCAGGTAGCGCCCCAAGCCCGAATCCGCCAAGGTGGGTTTTACCAGTTCTATTTCGCTATCTCCCACCGGCAGGAAGGCGACGATGGCATTTTCGTTGGGCACATCCAAAGTATGATCCAATTCCATCCCGAGCGCCTCACGCCAGAAAGCCAGGGCAGCCTCAAGGTTATCCACAACGACAGCAATGTGATCAATACGTTTTATCGCAGGCATGTTCTCTCCTTTGGATCCGTCAACTTTTTCAGTTTATTCAGTCACACTGTGGGTCATATTGTGAATGAAGGCTGGTATTCTCCCCATATCTTACGGAGCACTCCGCAAATCTCACCCAGGGAAATATTATTTTCCACGCATTCGATCATATCAGGGATAAGATTGGTCGTCCCTCGGGCGGAAGTTTCCAGGTGCGATAACAGCTCACTCGTCCGCCCGGTATCCCGCCTGGCGCGGAGATCTGCCAATCGGGTATGTTGAGCTTTCTCAATGGCAGGATCAACCTTGAGGCTCTCAAGCTCGATCTTTTCTTGGGATTGGAAAGCGTTTAGACCCACCACAATCTGCTCCTTATTCTCGACCGCTTTTTGGTAGCGATAGGCTGCCTCCTGGATCTCAGCCTGGATATAGCCTCTTTCGATGGCTGCCAGAGCCCCACCCAGCTTATCGACTTTTTCGATGTATTCCATCGCCCGGTTTTCAATTTCGTCGGTGAGAGCTTCCAGGGCGTAGGAACCCGCCAGCGGATCGACGGTATCCGCGACCCCTGTTTCATAACCGATTATCTGCTGGGTGCGTAAAGCCACCCGCACCGACTTTTCGGTCGGCAACCAGAGAGCCTCGTCCATGCTATTGGTATGCAGGGATTGAGTGCCCCCCAGGATGGCAGCCAAAGCCTGGATTGCTACCCGCACAATGTTATTCTCAGGTTGCTGGGCGGTCAATGTAGATCCGCCCGTTTGGGTGTGGAAGCGTAGCATCCAGGATTGGGGTTTTTGAGCTTTGAAGCGTTCCCGCATCAGGCGCGCCCATAAACGACGGGCAGCCCGAAACTTGGCGATTTCTTCCAGGAAGTTATTATGGGCATTGAAGAAAAAAGCCAGTTGCCCCGCGAAGCTGTCCACTTCCAAACCCGCCTCGATGGCAGCCTGCACGTAAGCGATGGCGTTCACCAGTGTAAAAGCGACTTCCTGGACTGCCGTAGAGCCAGCCTCACGGATGTGATAACCCGAGATACTGATTGTATTCCAATGCGGTACCTCGCGCTGGCAATATTGGAAGACATCCGTGACCAATCGCATCGACGGGGCAGGTGGGTAGATGTAAGTACCGCGGGCAATATATTCTTTGAGGATATCGTTCTGGATAGTTCCTCGCAGCTGGTTAATTTCCACTCCCTGGCGTTTGGCAACCGCAATGTACATTGCCAGCAGGATTGCCGCGGGAGCGTTAATGGTCATGCTGGTGGATACTTTGTCTAAAGGGATTTCCCTGAACAGGATTTCCATATCCTCTAACGATGAGATCGAGACGCCTACCTTGCCAACCTCACCCTCCGCGAGTGGGTCATCGGCATCATACCCGATCTGGGTGGGTAGATCGAAAGCGACCGATAGTCCGGTCTGCCCTTGTTCCAGTAGATAACGATAACGGCGGTTCGACTCTTCAGCAGACGCGTAGCCAGCGTACTGCCGCATGGTCCATAACCGCCCGCGGTACATGGTGGGCTGCACCCCGCGTGTAAACGGATATGCTCCTGGAAAACCAAGTTGATCGCCGTAGTCTGGGTCCGGATCAGCGGGTAAATAAAGCTGTTCTAAGGGGATCCCTGAGGACGTCTGGAATTCAGCTTTCCGCTCCGGGAAACGGTCCAGAGCTGGTTTCAACGTTTTTTCTTCCCAATTCTTTCGTTCAGTTTCTAACGACATATCTAACCTCGATCATAAAATGCGCCTCCCAGTCTATCACCGGCTGTGAGAGGTTAATTTTACCTTGTTCTCAAAAAAGACCTCAGGGCTTTTCACTTTCCCACCCCAGGGGTCTTTTCCTCTTACCAGAAAAACCCCTTACCTTAGATTTGGGTACGTTAGCAAACCGCCGAAAGTACTGATCATGATAAACTTATAAAAGCAAACCGCCGAAAGTATTTTGAATAAACCTGAACCCTAAATGGCGGTTTGCTCCTGCTACCCTGATAACGAAACCTGATTCGCTGATACCTGGCAACTATCCCTTATGAAAATCCTTACCCTTGACATTGGCACCGGCACCCAAGACATCTTCTTGTTCGATTCCCGGCTTGACCCGGAAAATTGCCTCAAAATGGTCATGCCCTCCCCTACCATGCAGATCCGTCACCAGTTAATCGAAGCTACCCGGCGCAGGCAAGCTATCCTCCTGACGGGAGTAATTATGGGCGGAGGACCCAGCCAGTGGGCAGTGGAGGCTCATCTCCGGGCTGGATTGTCGGTCTACGCTACCCCGCCGGCAGCCCGGTCCTTTAATGATGACCTGGAGGTGGTCAAGGAGATGGGCATCATCCTGGTGAGCGAAGAGGAAGCCGACCGCCTGCCCGTTCCCATCACCCGCCTGGAGATGAAAGACTTCGACTTCCCCGCGGTTGCGCGGGCTTTCGCCAGTTTTGGTGTTGCCTTGGACGCCTTAGATGCGATCGCCGTGGCGGTCTTCGACCATGGCGATGCTCCGCCGGGTGTCTCGGACCGTAAATTCCGCTTCGAGTACCTCGACCGGCGCATCCGGTTGGAAAATCGCCTGAGCGCCTTCGCCTACCAGGCGGAGGATATCCCCCCTATCCTGACCCGCCTGCAGGCGGTAGCGGTCTCCGCCCAGGGGTTGGACGCACCCCTGGTGGTGATGGACACCGCCCCCGCGGCTATTCTGGGAGCGACTTACGATCCTCAGGTAGCTGCCCGTAAGAGGGTCATCATTGCCAATATCGGTAATTTCCACACTCTGGCGTTCCGGTTAGGACCAGCGGGTATCGAAGGCGTCTTCGAGCACCACACCGGCTTGCTTGACAGGCCCAAGTTGGAACGGCTGTTGTTAACCCTGGCAGATGGCAGCCTGAAGGATGAGGATGTGTTCGAGGATCAGGGGCACGGGGCGCTGATCTATAATCCTGTCCCTCTTTCTTTGAGCGGCGACGGCTTTGGCGTTGCCGTGACCGGTCCGCGCCGTAGCCTGGTCAAAGGCAGTCGCGTGCTTAAACCCTATTTTGCCGTCCCCTTTGGCGACATGATGATTGCCGGTAATATAGGTCTACTCTCTGCTGTCGCCGATTTGCTCCCTTACCTGCGGGAACCGATCCAGACTTGGTTGGATGGCAACTTCGGCCTCCCACCTTGGGATAAGCGCGATTAATAAGTCGCTGATCATATCCTATCTCTCCTCACCTCGCTATCAAGTGCACGGCGCTGGCTTTGAACGTAGCCGTGACCATTTCCCCCTCCTTCAGCGCCATTTCTTGGGACGAGGCGCGCGTGATCAGCGCCTTGAGCGGGAATCCGCAGTCGATCGTCACGTTCACCAACGGACCTTGGCTTGCCAGGCGGACGATTTGCCCAGAAAGCCGGTTGCGCGCGCTGGAGATGGGGGCGCTATTGTAGTGCCAGAGGGTTACATCCTCGGGCCGCAGGCAGAACAGCACCTTACGACCTACCTCCAAATTGCGCACAGCCTCCAGGAAAGAGCCATTCACATTTACCACCACTCGACCGTCCTGGTTTGAAAGGATATTCCCCTCGATCACGGTCTCGATGCCCACGAATGTCGCTACCTCGGGGTCAACCGGATTCGCAAACACCTCTTGGGGAGCGCCGACCTGGCGTAGATGACCATTCAGCAGCACGGCTACCTTGTCAGCCAGGATCAGCGCCTCATCTTGATCGTGGGTGACAAAAACGGCGCTGACGTTGGTAGCAGTCAATATCGATTGGAAGTCTTCCAGAAGCCGGGCTCGGGTGGGGGCGTCTAGGGGAGAGAAGGGCTCATCCAATAACAGCAATTCCGGTTGGGTAGCGAATGCCCTGGCCAGGCTGACCCGTTGGGCTTCTCCGCCCGAGAGCTGCACAGCCGGCCGGTGGCGCAGGGGACTGATCCCAAAACGCTCCAGCCATTCGTCCGCCCGTCTGAGGACTTCC
>Ga0105152_10000567_pt1 | contig 11282 bp, 12 predicted proteins | sample LakBais05cmmetaG_FD_81534 | JGI IMG/M metagenome (GOLD analysis project Ga0105152, IMG submission 81534) | Lake sediment microbial communities from Lake Baikal, Russia to study Microbial Dark Matter (Phase II) - Lake Baikal sediment 0-5 cm | ecosystem: Environmental > Aquatic > Freshwater >...
CTGTCGGCCAAGACGTCAAGACAGCGCAATACGGCTGGCCGTTAGGAATGCCGCTGATTCGGAAACTGGAGCCCGGTTTGTGGGAAGTCCGCTCCCACATCGCCCAAGGAATCGCACGAGTCATATTCACCGTCGACGATGGCGTGATGGTGTTGGTGCACGGCCTCGTCAAGAAGTCACAGAGGACGCCGCCGGGAGACCTGAGGACGGCTCGGCAACGTCTGGCGAACCTACGCGAGGAGTGACATGATGAAGAAGGAGCATATCGGCAGCGACTTCGACGACTTCCTGCGAGACGAGCATCTCCTGGAGGCCGCTGAAGCCACCGCCGCCAAGCGGGTGATCGCCTTCCAGATCGCCCAGGAGATGAAACGCTGCCAGCTCAGCAAGTCGGAGATGGCCAGCCGCATGAAGACCAGCCGACCGGCGCTGGACCGGTTGCTGGATCCTGCGAATCCGTCGGTGACACTGTCCACTTTGGAGCGCGCTGCGTCGGCAGTCGGAAGGAAGCTCAAAGTCGAACTGTCGTAGAGGCGGCTGGCCCAACAAGCGCATCAACACAGACGCGGCTTCGCCGCGCCGGTTACGCGCAATGCGTTGGGCAGGCAGAGGAAAGCAATGAGGATCGAAGAAGAATACCAGGATATCCTGCAGAATATTGAATTCGCCGTAGCTTGCCTGTACAGGCGCAACCCGGAGATGACGGACTACGCGGTCCAGCGAACATATGAGGCGCTGGTTCAAGCTTACACTGCCGAAATCACGGGCCGCGCAAGGAAGCCAACAGATCCTTCAGGACTCGAAGCGGAACTGTTGCGGGATGTTAGGAGTATGTGCGAATGGCGCTTGGGGCGGCGCGAGATGCCCGTCATGCAGGGCGACGCCCCGAAATGCAAGCCGATCGACGTTCCCACACTCGTTCTCTGCCTGAAACGCCTCGTCAAGTCTGTCCAAAGGTGGAACAAACGTGGTGGTCGACAGGGTTACCTGGATTTCATGACACAGTTCGTCATGTGACTGCCCAACCATGAGGTCCATCGTATTCCTCGCCCGTGGCGGGTTTGGAAACGATGACCTCTGACGTTGGCCATGAAGGAGGCGAGACTGTGATCGAAGATATCTGTATCCATCCGTGGGACTATGCTATCGCGCCCTTCCGAATCGCAGGTCCGCTTTATTATGTGGGAAACAAGAATGTTTCGTCACACCTGATCGATACTGGGGAAGGCTTGATCCTATTGGACACCGCGTTTCCTCAGACCGTGTACCTGCTGCTCGAGTCGATCCGGCGTTTGGGATTCGATCCCGCCGACCTTCACACAATACTCCACTGCCACGGACACTATGACCACTTCGGCGGCACCCGGGCAACCGTCGAACTAACTGGGGCACGAACGGCGATGGGAGAAGACGATGCGTTCATTCTAACTGAACGGCCGGAACTCTCCTGGGCACCCGAATACGGCGTTGAGTTTCATGAGTCGTTCGCCCTGGATATCCCCTTGCGCGACGGCCAAACGCTAACGGTGGGCAATGTGGAAATTGAATGCGTTCACATTCCTGGTCACACGCCGGGATCGATGTCGTATTTCTTCTCTGTCGCGGAGCATGAAGACTACACTGTGGGCATCCATGGCGGGCCCGGCCTCAACACCCTCACCGAGGAGTACCTGGCGAAATACGGCCGGTCGAACGAAGCCAGACAGCAGTATCTGGAGTCCCTTGAGAAGCTCAAGGCCCGTAGCGTGGATATCTTCATCGGAGCCCATCCCGGACAGAATGACACCTTGGGCAAGCGAGAACGGATGACCGGGGTCAACAACCCCTTTATTGACAAGACGGCTTGGCCGGTGTTCTTGTCTCGACTCGAGGCAAATGCCAAGAATGCATTTGGGATGGCCAACCAAAGCATCCAGCCGACGTCGTAAAGGCCGCCGCTGATTTCACGCGGTAGACCTTTCGAAATGTTGTCCTTGCATGATGAGTATATTGTAACTACACTTTACCTGTGACCACCTGGGGCGAATCGAAGCCTCAGAAAAACATCAAGGATCACGGCATCGATTTCGTTGGGTGCGAGGCTATCTGGGACAACTTCACGATTACGCGCGAGGACGTACGTCGCGCCTACGGCGAAAAGCGCTTGGTCACTTTCGGGTTACTGGAGGGCGAGGTGGTTGTGCTGGTGTACACCGAACGCCGTAGGGGGTCCCAGATCATTTCCTTACGCAAGGCGGAGAAACATGAAGCGCGTTATTACTTTGAAATCGCCAAAGACTACTTCAAATAGACGGGTTGATCCGGATAACCCGCCATGGTCCGAAGAGATGCTTGGACCTCCTGTGCTCAAGCGCGGCCGCGGCCCTCAGAGGGCTCCGACCAAGGTGCTCACAACCGTTCGCCTGGACGCTGACGTTATCGCCTTTTTCAAGGCCCAAGGCCGCGGCTACCAAACACGAATCAACGAAGAACTGCGCAAAGTCGTGGCGAAAGGTCTAACCCCACGCTCAACGCAGACGCGCGAAAAAGCCGCGCGCGCCGGTTAGCGTGAGACGTTAGCCAACACAGTCAGGCATGGAGAATCAAGGAAGGACAACATTGCAGGGCAAGGCCATATTAATCGGCAATTCCGACGGCATTGGTTTGGCAACCACAAAGAGATTACTTGCGTCTGGATGGGATGTGGTCGGTATATCAAGAAGTGCATCCCCGATAGCAGCTCGCACGTATCGTCACTACGTTGCAGATGTCAGCGTTACAGAGTACCCCGAACTGCTTCATGAGCTAGTGCTCGCAGGTCCACCAGATTTGTGTGTCTACTTTGTGGGCATCGGAGAAGCGCTGAATCCCACGGACATGAGAGACGAATCGAGAGTCGTTGATGTCAATCTGACTTGCATGGTGAAAACGGCGGCGGAAGTAATACCTTGCATGGTCAAGAACGGACATGGCCACTTCATTGGCATTTCAAGTCTGGCCGATGACCTCCCATCTGCAGAAGCGCCATCCTATTCCGCCTCAAAAGCAGGCTTTTCAAGCTATCTTTATGGATTAGCACGAGCCCTCAGGCCCAGCGGTATACATGTGACCAATATCCGGTTTGGGTTTGTTGATACCAAAATGGCAAAGGCGAAATGCCGACCATTTATGATGAGCGTCGAGAAGGCTGTTGACCATCTAGAACGCTGTATTGACAGAAAGCCTATCAGTTATACTGCACCACTAATTGCTATTCCAATGATCACGCTTATAAAGCTAATTACAAGACTGCAAGGCGCAGTTGAACAAACCAGAAAGATTCCTCACGGCTAACAACGCGGTTGACATGTACGGTGAACCCGCCGCGGATTCACCGCCAGTCACCGCTGACGTTAGCCTGCTTCTTTGAAACGTGGCTTACCATTCAATGAACGCATCATGAACCAGCCTTCGGCGTTCCGCCTCCCAATCGTGTCTCTGTCCCGCCAGACGCGGAGGGACGGCGGGTGGTCACAAGCCCCTTCCCTTCGCCCCAGGGTTCGGATACAGTCCCCATAGCTTGTAGGCCAGCGGTTCAGTTCAACCCGTTTTACCCGGCGGGCCCGCTCCGCGGTCGCGGCTCTGTCCTGCGCGGGGCCCGCCGGATAAAAGCTTATTCGTTCGGCGCGCAAAGGATGACAAAGGGCTACACTTTGCGATGAGGACGACGAAGTACTTCGACTACATGCGAAAGAGGCCGGATCGGGCTATGATACGGGACGAGCGGATAGCCCATGTGATCGGCCACCCGGAGAAGACGGAGGTCCAGTCCGATGGTAGGATACGGAAGTAGGCGTGGATTCCCGAAGCCCGCAAGTTCCTCCGGGTGATCCTACTCGAGGATGGCGTAACCGTTCACAATGCCTTCTTCGATAGGTCGTACAAGGAGAACCCCCAATGAGAGTTAAGTATTTCGCGGACACCGATACCGCTCTCGTCCAGTTCACCGAAAACGAGGTCGCCCAAACGAAGGAGATCAGCGAGAACATATACATTGACCTCGACAGCCAAGGGAACCTCGTAAGCATGACGATCGAGCATGCCCGAACGAATGCACGGCTACAGGAGTTTTCGTATCAAGAAGTTGCGGGCCGGGCGTAGGGGCACGCCGAACAAGGCACTGCACAGCGGCTCGGCTCCAGCTTCGCTTTCGCCGGCCGGTTAGCGTGAAACGTTGGACCGAGACGGCCGCCGCCTTCCCAGCGTTACGCCCGCATGAAGCGCTTCGGCCTCGACGACTGACCTACCTGTAGATTTTTCCGCACATTGTAGATAATTCGCCAAGCATCTGTAGACCTGCGAACAGACTCGGAGACCCGTAGAGTGCAAGGAATCTCCGAAGGAACGTGTTTTCAATGAGTTGTCACGCCCGGGGCGATTGGCCTACGCGTTGCTCTGTTCCTGCCTGGACACATCCAACGAGGAGCGAAACCATGAGTCAACGCGTCGTGGAGAGGACCGTCGGAAAGCTGGTCACGGATGAGGGCTTCTGCGATGCCTTCTTCCGAAACCCAACCGTCGCCAGCCTGCAGGCCGGGCTCGATCTGTCCACCGATGAACTGGACGCCCTGTCACGGATTCCGCGAGCAGCCCTGGCTGCCCTGAACTCCCGTTTGGATAATCGAATCTGCCGACTGTACATCTCGGGCGAGCCGGTACATGAGGAGCAACGCTGATGATCCGGCAACCGAAACGCAATAATTCGTGGTGGACCCTGCACGCCTTGGCGCCGATCTTCCTCTTGGTGCTGGCGGGTTGCGGGAATACCGAGGTAAACCAGCCTGCCCAGGCCCAACCGGCTCCGAAGCCTACAGCCATTTCGACGGTGGCGGCTCAAGAGCGCATGCTGCCGGAGGGACTCGATGTGACGGGGACGCTGACGGCGGATGCCAGGACCGACATCGCCTCCGAGATCGACAAGAAAATCGTGCAGGTCCTGGTCGAGCGTGGCACCATGGTCAAGGATGGCGCCGTGCTCGTGCGGCTGGATGAGCGGGACGCCATCAACACTCTACGCGAGGCCGAGGCCACCGAGGCCCAGACCCGGGAGCGGCTGGGGTTGAAGGGCGATCAACCCTTCAACCCGCTCACCACCCCGGAGGCCCTGCAGGCCCGCGCGGCCCTGGATCGAGCGGAAGCGGACTACAGGCGGTTTGCCCAGTTGATTGAAGAAGGGGCGGTCTCGCGCTCCGAACACGACTTCAAGCGGGCGGATTATCTCGGCGCGAAAGCACAGTACGAAACGACCCTGAACCAGGTGCGAAACCTGTACCAGTTGCTCGAAGCACAACGCGCCCGTGTGGCAATGACGCGCAAAGGGCTGGAGGACACCGTGATCCGGGCCCCCTTCAGCGGCCTGGTGGCCGAGAAGTACGTGGACGTCGGCAGCTACGCCAAGAAGGGGGAAAAACTGCTGACCTTGGTCCGCATCGATCCGCTGCGCGTGGAACTCACCATCCCCGAGGTGGCGGTGGCCGCGGTCAAGAAGGGCCAGCGGGTCTCATTCTCCGTCCAGAGCTATCCGGACCGCCGCTTCGAGGGAACCATCGCCTACATCGGGCCGGCGCTCCGGACCGACTCCCGGGCCCTGGTCATAGAGGCTTTGGTGCCCAACGGCAACGGGATGCTCCAGCCGGGCCTGTTCACCACCGCGCGCATCGAGTTGCCGGCCATCCAACCTTCCCTCCTGGTCCCCGCCTCCGCCGTGCGCACCGAGGCCGGCGTCTCCCGGCTGTACGCGGTCAAGGGCGGGCGGGCGGAACTTCGCATCGTGCAGATCGGGCGCGAGGCAGACGGGCTCGTCGAGATCGTGCGCGGCCTAAGCACGGGCGAGCGGGTGGTCGCACAGGCCACGGATCATCTGGCGGATGGCGCGCCCGTCACCGAATCCAAGCCGGAGGCAAAATAGGCCATGCAGTGGCTCGCGGAAATCTCGGTCAGGCGACCCGTGTTTGCGTCGGTGCTCATCCTCTCCCTGGTGGTTGTGGGAGCCTTCTCGTACTTCCGCCTGGGGGTTGACCTCTTCCCCAAGGTGGACTTCCCTATCATCACGGTGACGACCCGGCAGTCCGGCGCCGCCCCCGAGGAAATCGAAACCGAGATCACCGACAAAATCGAGCGGGCGGTGAACACCATCTCGGGGATCGAGGAGCTGCGCTCCGTCTCCACCGAGGGCGTCTCCCAGGTGTTCATCCAGTTCGCACTGGAGAAGAACAGCGACGTGGCCGCGCAGGAGGTGCGGGATAAGATTAACCAGATCCTCCCGGATCTCCCGCAGGACATCGACCAACCGGTCGTGGAGAGGCTAGATCCCGACGCGGCGCCCGTCCTCTACGCGGCCCTCTCCGGGGATCGGCCGATCCGCGAGATCAGCGAGTTCGCCGACAAGAACCTGCGGCGCGAGATCGAGTCGCTCTCAGGTGTCGGCCAAGTGACCCTGGTCGGCAGCCGCCTGCGACAGGTCAATCTCTGGCTCGATCCGGCCCGCCTGCGCGCCTACAACCTCACCGCCGCCGAGGTGAGCCGGGCCGTGGCCAACCAAAACCTCGAGCTTCCCGGCGGCAACCTCGGCCAGGGCTCGCGGGAACTCACCGTCCGCATGCGGGGTCGGGTGAACTCGGTCCCCGAGTTCAACGCGCTGGTCGTGACCAACCGCGGGGGCACCCAGATCACCCTCGCCCATGTGGCCAGGGTCGAGGACAGCACAGAAGAGGCGGAGACCGCCGGCAACGTGGACGGCAAGTCCGCCGTCATCCTGGCGGTCCGCCGCCAGTCGGGGACGAACACCGTGGCCGTGGTCGAGGCGGTGACTGGGCGAATCAACGCGCTCAAGTCCCGTCTGCCGGCCGGTTACTCAATCGAGATCATCCGGGATCAATCGGTCTACATCAAGGATTCGGTGAGGACCGTGCAGGAGCACCTGATGGTCGGGGCCATCCTGGCCGCCCTGGTGGTGCTGCTCTTCCTGCGGAACTGGCGGTCCACGCTGATCGCCGCCGTGGCCATCCCGGCGTCCATCATCAGCACGTTCGCCCTCATCTATGCCATGGGGTTCACCCTGAACATGCTGACCTTGCTCGCGCTGACCCTGGCCGTGGGCATTGTCATTGACGACGCCATCGTGGTCCTGGAGATCATCTACCGCCACATGGAGGAAAAGGGCCTCGCACCCATGCAGGCGGCCATCGAGGGCACCCGGGAGATCGGTCTGGCGGTGCTGGCCACGACGCTCTCCCTGGTGGCGGTGTTCCTCCCCGTCGCATTCATGGGGGGCATCGTCGGGCGGTTCATGTATTCCTTCGGCCTCAGCATGGCGTTCTCCGTTCTGGTGTCACTCCTCGTCGCGTTCACCCTCACGCCCATGATGTGCAGCCGCTGGCTATCGGTGGATGGCAACGCGGGCCACGGCTCGAAGGACTCGTGGTTCTTCCGCCTCCTGGACACCGGCTACGTGAAAGCGCTCCGCTGGGCTATCGCCCACCGGTGGGTCGTCGTGGTGGCGTCGGTCGTCACCCTGGCTGCCATCGTGCCCCTCTTCATGTCCGTCGGGAAAGACTTTCTCCCGAAGAATGACGAGTCCCAGTTCGAGGTCAACCTCCGTCTCCCCGAGGGGACCACGCTGGAGCAGACCGAACTCATTGCCACCCGCATCGGCCGCGAGATCAAGCCGCTTCCGGGCGTGGCCTACACGGTCGTCCTGGTGGGTGACGACGCACGACAGACGGCCAACCTCGGCAGGGTGTTCGTCAAGTTGCAGGACATCCACCAGCGGAAGCTCGGCCAGCACGAGATCATGGACCAAGTACGCAAGAGCATCCTGCCGAAGTTCGCAGCCGAGAAGCTCCGAACCAGCGTCTCGCAGGTGGCGGCCGTCTCGGGAGGGGGCATGGACAACAAGGAGGTCGCCTTCTTCATCAGCGGGCCGGACCTCCAGAGATTGGCCGAGTACTCCCAACGCCTCACCGCGGCGCTCTCCAAGGTCCCGGGTGTGGTGGACATCGACACCACCCTCATCCTGGGCAAGCCGGAGATGTCGGTAAACCTGGACCGGAAAAAGGCGGCCGAACTGGGGGTGCAGGTGGCGGACGTTGCCGACGCCCTGCGGGTCATGGTGGGCGGGCGAAAGATCTCCACCTACAACGAGGGCGGCGAGCAGTACGAGGTCCACGCCCGGGCCGTCCAGCAATGGCGGACGACGGCGGAGGGAATCAGCCAGATGGCGGTCCCCTCGGTGAAACTCGGCGCCGTGAGCCTGGACAACGTGGCTCGGTTCCGGGAGACCGAGGGGCCGTCCCAGGTCAATCGGTTGGGCCGCCGGCGCCAGGTGACCATCACGGCCAACATGCGGACCGGTTACGACCAGCAGTCAGCCCTGGACGCCCTCTGGAAGGAGGTCAAGGCCCTCAATCCGGATCCTTCCTACCGGGTTGGGACGACCGGGATGTCTCGGGAGATGGGAATCGCAGCCCGGAACTTCGGCATCGCGTTCCTGCTCTCGATTATCTTCATGTACCTCATCCTGGCGGCCCAGTTCGAGTCGTGGCTCCACCCGGTCACCATTCTCCTGGCGCTGCCGCTCTCCGTCCCGTTCGCCCTGATCTCGATCCTGATATTCCGTCAGTCCTTGAACATCTTCTCGGCGCTGGGACTCCTGGTCTTGTTCGGGATCGTGAAGAAGAATTCGATCCTCCAGATCGACCACATGATCGGCCTTCGCGCCCAGGGGATGCCCCGGGACGAGGCCATCATCCAGGCCAATCGCGACCGGTTGCGGCCGATCCTGATGACCACCATGGCGTTCGTAGCCGGGATGCTTCCCCGGCTCGTGTCCAGCGGGGTCGGGTCCGCGACCAACCGGGCCATCGGATCGGTCATCGCCGGCGGGCAGACCCTGGTCCTTCTCTTAACGCTCCTCGCGACGCCCGTCGCCTACTCGCTCTTCGATGATGTGGCGGTCTGGCTCGCATCCAGCGCTAAATTAGGCCGCCTGGTCTCCAGAAGCGCTGCGACAGCGGCGCCGGAGGTCGGCTCGTAAGCGTGGCAGGCCTTTGTCCCGTCAATCCCTTATTCCCACAGGAGGCTCCATGGTCCAAATCGACATCACGTATGACGGCGGACTTCGGTGTCAGGCCGTGCACGCCCCGACCGGCCAGACGCTCACCACCGACGCGCCGGTGGCAGCCCGGGGGAAAGGCGAACACTTCTCGCCCACCGATCTTGTAGCGGCGGCGCTCGGAACCTGCATCGCCACGATCATGGCGGGCCTGGCCGACCGTGAGAAAGTTGACCTCACAGGAATGAAGATCACCGTGACGAAGGAAATGGCCGCGGCGCCGCAACGCCACATCGGCAAGCTGGCAACCCGTATCACGGTGCCGTGTACCCTGACCGAACAGCAAAAGGCAAAATTCGAGCGGGCGGCCCATCTCTGCCCGGTGCACGAAAGTCTTCGACCGGACATCGAGATGCCGGTCGAGTTTATCTACCCGTAGCCCCTACAGGATTGTTCATCGCGCGGCGGGAAGTACGGGGGGACCGACCACCTCTCAGGACAGGAACTCTTTGACCATCTCCCCGACCTGTGAAGGCTTCAAAGCAACCTTGACGCCGGCCGCCTCCAGGGCCTCGGTCTTTCCCTGAATGGTCCCCTTCCCGCCCGTGATGATGGCGCCTGCATGCCCCATCTTTTTTTCAGGAGGGGCTGTGCGGCCGGCGAGGAACGCGACCACGGGCTTGGTAAATCCGCCCTGGACGATGAAATCGGCGGCCTCCTCCTCCATGGTGCCACCCGGCTCGCCCACCAGGACGACAGCCCGGGTCTTCTTATCCCTCTGGAAGAGCTTCAGCACATCCACGAACCTGGAACCTGGGACCGGGTCGCCCCCCAGGCCGACGACTGTGGACTGGCCGAGGCCGGCCTTGACGATGTGGCTGGCGACCTCGTTGGTGAGGCTTCCGCTTCGGGTAGCAATCCCCACCTGACCCGGGCGATACACGTGCATGAGCCAGAAGGGCACGAAACCCAGCATGGCCTCCCCCAGGGTGGCCACACCCGAGGTGTTGGGACCAATAATCATGGCGTTCTTCTCGGACGCGACGGTCTTCATCTCCAGCATGTCCTGGACTGGCACGCCGTCGGCCAAGAGCACGACCTTGGTGATCCCAGCATCCAGAGCCTCGAAGACCGCGTCTTTGCAGAAGGCTGGAGGGACGAAGAGCACCGAGGCCTCGCACCCCTTCTCCTTGACCGCCTGACGCACGCTGCCATAGACAGGCACACCGTGCACCTGCGCGCCGGCCTTCCCCGGAGTGACTCCGGCTGCGATTCTGGTTCCAGTCTTGAGCATATACTCTGTCCAGAACGTCCCCTCGCCGCCCGTGATGCCCTGGACCACCACCCGTGTCTTCCTGGAGATGAAGATGCCCATGACGGTCACGCCTCCGCAAGCTGGACGGCTTTGCGCACAGCCTCTTCCGTCTCATCGTACGTGGGGATGCCCAGAGTGCGCATGATCTCTCGAGCCTTCTCTTCGCCCGTGCCCCGGACCGCCGTGATGATGGGGAGGGTGGGCTTAATCTCCTGGATGGCCTTGACCAGGCCCTCGGCGATGACGTCTGCCCTGGCGACCAAACCAAAGGTGACGATGAGGAGGACTTTTACCTGGGGGTTCTTGAGGGCGATGCGAAGCGCTGTGGCGGCCCTGGTGTAGGTGGCCCCACCGAACTCCATGAAATTGGCCGCGCGCCCCCCATTCATCTTGACGAGGTCCAGGGTGGTCATGGTCAGCCCCGCGCCCGTGCACAGGACGCCGATGTTGCCGTCCAGCCTCACGTAGCTGAGCTGGTTTTCCGCAGCCTCGAACTCAAGATCATCCTCGAACTGCTCCCGGCCCCTGCTGAAGCTCTTCTGCCGGAAGAGGGCGTTGTCGTCGATACGGAACTTGGCGTCGGCCGCGACGAGGGTCCCGGTGGCCTCCACGACCAGCGGGTTCACCTCCACCAGCTCGGCGTCGTGTGTCCGGAAGAGACGATACAGGGTACCCAGGATCTGCGAGCCGGCCTTGGCGGCATCGCCGTTCAATCCCAAGGCGGTCACAATGTCGCGAATCTGGTACGACCTGAGCCCCCGGAAGATGTTGACCGGCTCCTTTATCACGGCTGCCGGGCGGGCGGCGGACAGTTCCTCGATTTCCATGCCCCCTTCACCACATGCGATGACGACGGGGGAGCCCAAGGCTGGGTCGATGGTCACGGAGAGATAGATC
>Ga0105152_10000568_pt1 | contig 11272 bp, 9 predicted proteins | sample LakBais05cmmetaG_FD_81534 | JGI IMG/M metagenome (GOLD analysis project Ga0105152, IMG submission 81534) | Lake sediment microbial communities from Lake Baikal, Russia to study Microbial Dark Matter (Phase II) - Lake Baikal sediment 0-5 cm | ecosystem: Environmental > Aquatic > Freshwater > Lake...
CTCCTGCGACGGTTCGGCGAGGAGCCCAACGCCACAAGAATAGCCAGAGCTGTTGTGAGGGAAAGAACGAAGTCGCCGATAATGACGACAACCCGGCTTGCCGACTTGATCGCGGGGGTGTCGGGCGGCAGGAAAGGACGTTTGCATCCTGCAACCAAGGCATTTCAAGCGTTGAGGATATACGTCAACAACGAGATGGACGCACTGGATATGGGGTTGCTGGCGGGGTTGAACCTGCTCACGGGCGGCGGGCGAATGGCTGTGATTTCCTTTCACAGTCTTGAGGACAGGGCCGTGAAGTCTTTCTTCAAGCGTCATGTGGGCAGATGGGAGTCGCTGCAGGAAGGCGGACGGAGACGGGTCATTGAAGAGCCGGCCGTGGAAGCAATCACCCGGAAACCGGTAGTTCCGACGGACGCCGAGGTCAGGAACAATCCGCGGTCCAGATCGGCAAAACTCAGAGTGGCCGAACGCATATCCTAGAACAAAGGACACGGGGAAGCAGCAGGCTGGCAAAGGGTATCGAAATGATGGCAAGGAAGAACAAGAAGAAAAAGAAGCTGAACGGTTTCATGATTCCCGTTCCGCTTGCAGCAGTGGTAGCCGTGGTGTCAATTGTTGCGTTGGCCCATGTGTGGCTGGCTTGCACGTGTGACTGCCTGCGAAAAGAAATCAAAGCTTTCGAGGCCAGGAAAGACGTCCTGGAGAAACGTCTTCATGCCGAGGAGTACAAATGGATGAAGATGAAATCGCCCTCCAACATTGAAGACGCTCTTGCCAAGTTCAAAATAGAAATGACCTGGCCCCGCAGAGATCAGGTGGTACGGCGTTCCGCCGCAGACATGCTCAATACCCAGTTTGGCGCATCGAAAGACCTCGCCCTGAGATATGCAAGCATCGAAAGGAAAGTGGCGCATGAGTGAGCTGGCCATGAGGGTCCGACTTATCGTCAGCGGCACGTTGTTGACGCTGGCGTTGATCGGATTAGCATTTCAACTGGCCTTCCTGCATCTTGGGACTCATGAAGAAATCCGGGCCGTCATAGATCGAAACAGGCAAGTGGAAGAGAAGCTGCTGGCGCAGAGGGGCAACATATATGACCGGAACGGCAATAACAACATTCTCGCGCTCAATCTCACAGTCCAGGATGTCTGCGCGGACCCTGAGACCATCATAAAGACCAACGGCCTCGAAACCACGTCTGCCGAGCTTGCGCAAAAGCTCGATCTGTCCGCTCCCGACATCGCGAACCGGTTGAACCGCCCCGACAAGCACTTCGCCTACGTGCAGCGTTTTGTTGACGACGACAGGGCCCAGGGAATAAGAGACAAGAAGTTGACAGGGGTCTTCTTTCGCGATTCAACACTTCGCTACTATCCGCACTCATCGCTCATGTGTCATGTCCTGGGCTTTGTCAACTACGAGGGCGTTGGCAGCGCCGGCATAGAACAGTATCTCGACGGGCGCCTCAGGGGTTTGCCCGGAACGCGCCAGAGCCGGCTCAATGCCCTTGGTCATAAGCTGTACTGGGAAGACGGCAAGCAGATTCCTCCGCAGAGAGGAGCTGACGTCTATCTCTCGCTTGACCGGAATGTGCAATACATAGTTGAGAAGGCGCTGGATGAAGCAATGCTGCAGCACCATCCCAAAGGCGCATGGGCCATTGTGGAACGGGTCCGCACCGGCGAGATCATTGCAATGGCAAGCCGCCCTGCATTGGACCTGAACAACTTTTCCACGAGCGCCGCGGATGTGATGCTCAACAGAGCCATCGGCCACGTCTATGAACCCGGTTCCTCTTTCAAGTCCACGGTCATCGCCTCGGCGTTGAACGACGGCACAGTAACGCCCGGCACGGTCTTCGATTGTGAAGACGGCGCGTGGCTCTACAACAACCGCATTTTACGCGATTTCCATCCATACGGCAAACTCACGGTTGCCGACGGACTTAAGAAATCCAGCAATATTCTGACAGCCAAGGTTGCGTTGAAGATGGGTGAACGGCGGCTGTATCAGTGCCTCAAAGCCTTTGGGATCGGCGAGAAGACCGGCGTGGACCTGCCGGGCGAAGAGCAAGGCATTCTGCACCCCGTCTCAAAATGGTCAAACATAAGCGCGACCCGAATCGCCATTGGACAAGGCGTCTCGGTCACAGCCCTCCAATTACTTAACGCATATTGCGCCATAGCCAACGACGGCTACCTGATGCGGCCCTACGTTGTCAATCATGTCACCGGAAACAACGGTGCGGTCCTGCTGCAGGCACAGCCTGAGGTCGTCGGACGTCCTATTTCCTTTGAAACCGCGGCAATCATGAGAAAACTGCTGACTCGCGTCACGGAAGAAGGCGGCACCGGCGTGAGAGCCCAGGTTGACGGTTACGAAGTGGCAGGCAAGACCGGCAGCGCCCAGAAACCGGTCAACGGCGGCTACTCAACCACGGCGTATACGGCATCATTTGTGGGGTTCCTCCCGGCCGAAGATCCTGAAATCGGCGTGATTGTTGTAGTGGATGAACCTCAACCGGTCCATTTGGGTGGTGTTGTCGCTTGTCCGGTGTTCAGCAAGATCGCGAGTCAGACAGTACGATGCCTTGACATTCCTCCTGTCCAATACAAGGTGGCCAGCAGGAAATAAGCCAGACGATCGCCCTGAAACCCGGGAAGAAACAGCAGAACGGGGAGCTGTAAGTGAAAATCGAGACGCTTGTCAGGGAGATTCAACCCTCCGCCGTTGTGGGGCCGCAGGACCCCGACGTGCTTGGAGTCGTTTGCGATTCCCGGCAGATCACCAAGGGTTGTGTATTTGTCGCAATCCCCGGCAACAAGCAGGATGGCTGGTCTTTTGTGGATGATGCCGTTGAACGCGGCGCTGTCGCCATTGTGTCCGAGCACGACGGATCAGCAAGACGGGACATATGTCAAATCCGAGTGAGCGATGCCCGAAAGGCCTTGGCTGAACTTTCCTGCGCTTTCCACGACAATCCTTCCCGCAAACTCAAGATTGCAGGTATCACCGGCACCAACGGCAAAACCACCACAGCATACATGATTCGGAACGCCATGAGGGCCGCGAGCTGGAAGCCGGGTCTTCTCGGGACCATTGAGTACGAGATTGGCGAACGTGTCATACCCGCCGCTCGTACTACGCCTGAAGCGCCGGCACTCCAGTCCATGCTGGCCCAGATGGTCAATTCCGGCTGCAAAAGCGCTGTAATGGAGGTCTCGTCCCATGCTCTCAATCAAAAGAGGACATTGGGCATTGACTATGACGCCGCGGTGTTCACCAACTTGACCCGAGATCACCTTGACTATCACGAAACATTCGAAAAGTACTTCGAAGCCAAGTCACTGTTGTTTAAAGGCTTAGGTAACGGGAATAAGCACGCATCAGCCGTTGTCAATTCAGACGATCCGTGGGGACAGAAACTCAACAAGATGGCAGATTTGAAGGCAGATATCCTCACCTACGGAATTGAATCGGACGCCCTTGTCAAAGCAACGAATGTCTCGCTCAACAGCCACGGCAGCAGTTTCATAGTCTGCACTCCATGGGGGAACGAGCCAATCCACGTCAAGTTTCTTGGCCGATTCAATATTCATAACGCGCTCGCCGCGATAGCGGCTTGCGGCGCCATGGGAATCCCCCTGAAGACGATAATCGGATCCCTCTCGGAGATGACCCTGGTTCTGGGCCGTCTGGAAGAAGTCGTGAACGGCAAGGGTTTCCGCGTCTTTGTTGATTATGCTCACACGGATGACGCTCTTGAAAATGTGCTCAAGACGCTGCGCGAATTGAATCCAAAACGCCTGATAGTTGTCTTTGGTTGCGGAGGAAACAGAGATAAAACGAAACGTCCCCTTATGGGTCAGATCGCCGCGCGCCTTGCCAACTATTCGATTGTCACCTCTGACAATCCGCGCAAGGAAGACCCGGCTACGATCATAGCTGAAATCCGGCAGGGATTCGGGGCGTCCGGCAATTTTGAGACAATCGAGGATCGCGCACAGGCAATCAAGCGATCCATCGAGATAGCGGCAAAGGGCGACATCATCCTTATTGCCGGCAAGGGACACGAGAACTTTCAGGAGTTTGCAAACACAATCGTTCCATTCGATGACCGGCAAGTAGTCAAGAGGTTCTGGTAATGCCTGTCTTCTCTGCATCAGACATGGCTGAATGGAGCGGGGGAACGTGGGCCCCCGCCCCGCCTGCAAACATTGACGGAGTGTCCAACGACACGCGAACTATCGGTGTCGGCAATCTCTATTTTGCCTTGTGCGGCAACAGACTGGACGGCCACGATTTTGTCGCGGAAGCATTCCGCAAAGGCGCCAGCGCTGCCGTTGTCAACGCTGAGAGGAAGATCCCGGCGGGAAAAGACAAGCCTCTCCTGCAGGTCGGCGATACGACCACAGCGCTTGGGGATATTGCAGGCGGGTATCGCCTGCAAATTGCCCCTGAAATGATAGCCGTGACCGGAAGTGCGGGAAAATCCACAGTGAAGGAAATGACTGCGCAGGTCTTGTCCGCCGCAATGCCTGCGGCATGCACGAAGGGCAACTGGAACAACAATATCGGCCTGCCTTTGAGCATTCTCGCCATGGAGAAATCCACGCGGATCGGCATTTTTGAAGTCGGCGTAAACCATCCCGGCGAATTGGCGCCTCTATGCAGGATACTCAAACCAACGTGGGGAATAGTGACCAATATTGGACCGGTCCACGTAGAATTCTTCGGCTCCATCGAGGCCATAGCCGAAGAAAAAGCGACCTTGTTGAGAAGTCTGCCCGCCAACGGCACGGCGGTATTGAACAGAGATAGCGATTGTTTTGAAATACTCCATGCCGCCACAGCCTGCAGGATCATTACAATCTCGACCCGCCAGGATGCCGATTATGCCTGCATATCAAGGGATTCCACAAAACAACAGGCGACAATTGAAGAAAAGGCCGGCGGCGACAGATTTGCTTTTCGTACGTCTGTCCCCGGCGAACACAACGTCTCAAACGCCCTGTTTGCCATAGCCGTGGCTCGAGGGCACGGGATGGCGTGGGACCGCATACGGGACGCAATTGAACAGTACGCCGCCCTGCCAATGCGATGGCAAAGAGAAACGATCGGTGATCTCCGCATAGTCAACGACGCGTACAACGCCAATCCGCTCAGCATGCGTGCAGCAATACAAACCTTTGCCGATGAGCAGACCCAGGGCGGCAAGTGGTTGATACTCGGGGGGATGCTTGAACTGGGTGACAGCGAAAGAAGGGAGCACCTCGCGGTTGGCAAATTCGTGGCCAGAACGGCGTGGAAAGGAATGATCGTCGTAGGTTCCCTCGGCAAACTGATTGCGGAGGGCGCGGAAGGCGCAGGTCTTGACAAAAGCCGTATCTTTTGTTGCGAGACGAATGATGCCGCGACATCTGCGCTGCTCAAGAACGTGGCGGCCGGCGATTCGATCCTTCTTAAGGCATCACGCGGTATACATCTGGAAGAAGTGTTTGGAGAACTGAAAGAAAGGGCATGAATCATGGCCGAACTCATCGCCCAGACCTACAGGGAAGAAGCTGAACCTGTATTGGAGAACCGGGTCGGTGACGAAGACAACAGCGTAACTCTTCGACATGCCGATTACGCTGAAGGGTATTCACGATCCTTGTCACTTGTTGACAAGATGCCGAATGGAGACCCCCCTTCGGTAATGCTCTGGGGAACAGAAGAATAGGCAGTACCCGGGTTCGATGGAAGAGACAGCCGCATACGAAAGGCTGACGAAAACATATGTTGTATTATCTTCACTTGTTGCATGACTGGTACTCTCCTCTGAGAGTATTCAAATACATCACCGTTAGGGCCGTTGCGGGCGCGGGCACGGCCTTTCTGTTGAGCGTCGTGCTCGGTCCCTGGGTGATAAACAAGCTCCGCAGACTCCATATCGGGCAACATGAACGCAACGAGGAAGCTCCTCCACTGTACGCCCTGCACGCCTACAAGGAGGGAACGCCTACAATGGGCGGAATACTCATCATATCCGCAATCCTCATTTCAAGCCTGCTATGGACCGTGCCGGGAAATCTCTATGTATGTCTGAGCGTCACAACGCTGTGCTACATGGGAATAATCGGCTTCTGGGATGACTACGTGAAGGTCGCGAGGAAACGTTCAAAAGGCCTGGGAGCAGGAAGCAAGCTGATACTTCAAATGCTGTGGGCCGTCGTCATAGCCGCCGTTCTGCTCACCCTGCCCGAAACGCGAAGCAGAACACGTGAATTCATGGCGCCCTTTCTCAAGGAACCGGTCGTAAGAGACATGGGCATAATTCTCTCATTCCTGTTTATCGCGATCGTGCTTGTCGGTGCAAGCAACGCGGTAAATCTGACCGACGGCCTTGACGGCCTGGCGATCGGATGCAGCAGTTCCGCCGCGCTCTCTTATCTCGTTCTATCCTATGTTGCCGGACACGCGACCTTCGCTTCGTATCTTTATGTGCCGCGTGTTCCCGGCAGCGGCGAACTCGCCGTCTTCTGTGGCTGCATGGCCGGCGCCTGCCTCGGATTCCTCTGGCATAACTGCCATCCTGCCGCGGTCTTCATGGGAGACACAGGGAGCCTGGCGCTCGGCGGGGCAATTGCCATTGTGGCCATATTGATTAAACAGGAACTCATTCTCGTAATCGTTGGAGGAGTGTTTGTCCTGGAAGCCCTGAGCGTGATTCTCCAGGTGATTTCGTTCAAACTGCGGGGCAAGCGCATCTTCGCAATGGCGCCGCTCCATCATCATTTCGAAATGAGAAAGTGGAGCGAAACTCAGGTGACAGTCCGGTTCTGGATACTGTCAATTATCTTCGCGCTGATTGGCATACTTACTTTGAAAATACGATAAAGCTGAAAGAAGGAATTTAACTACGAAATGCGCCAAAAACGCGAAAAACAAAGAGGTCGGAGAATGAACGGTTTTCGCGAATTTCGCCCCGAAGATAAATCGGGGCCCCGACTCATTCGGGGCGTGTTTCGTAGTGGCTCCAATTGATAGGTCTACAATGAAACGCTACAAGACAGCTCTTGTCCTGGGCTTGGGCACAAGCGGCTTCGCAGCAGCCCGCATGCTCTGCAACGAAGAAACGATTGTCACCGTGGTGGATAGCCGTCGCAACAAGGATCTCATCAACAGGGCCAGGAAACTTGAGAAGCTCGGCGCGCAGGTCATTCTTGGCGCCAGAAAACTGCCCCGCCTTAATACAACGCGGGACTTCGAGATATGCATTATCAGCCCGGGCATCCCGCCTGACTCAGACTGGACAGGAGACCTTGAACGCAGGGGCATCGAGATCATCTCCGAATTGGAACTGGGGGCGAGCCGCTGCAAATGCCCGATACTCGCCGTCACCGGTTCCAAGGGAAAGAGCACTCTCGTGAAACTGTGTTTTGATGCGATGAAACTGGCAGGCAAACGCACCGCCATTGCCGGCAACTATGGCATTCCGCTTTGTGAGGTCGCGGCCGCAAGCCGAAACCTTGACTGGGTCGTCCTGGAGGTCAGTTCGTTTCAGTTGGAACGAGTTCGAGACTTCAGGCCGCGAATCGGTGTTCTCCTGAATGTTCAGCCTGACCATCTTGACAGGCATGGCGATATGAAGACTTATCTCGAAATCAAGTCGCGGGTATTCAGGCGCATGCGGGAAACGGATGCCGCTATCGTATTCGACAGGAACATGAAAGATGTCCGTCGCACAGCGGCGGGAAAACGCCGCTGGATCACGTTCGGCCTGTCCAAAGAAGCCAACTTCAGATACGCGGAAGAACGCGTGTGGTTCACCGGACAAAACAGGCGCAAATCCATATCACTGGCCGGGTCAATTTTCGCGAACGACATTCTGGGCGTCTCGGCAGCAGCGGCTGTTGCCGCTGTTTGCGCGTGTCGTCTTCCGTCTGCAGCCGTCGAGAAAGCGGTTCGAGCCTTCGTGCCCCTGCCACACAGGATGAGTGAAATCACCGTGACGGATGGTGTCAGATTCGTGAATGATTCCAAGGCCACGAGCATCACGGCTCTGTGTGCCGGCGTAAAGATGTGCGGTGGCCCGGTCCGGCTGATTGCCGGCGGTCTTCTGAAAGAAAAGGATTTGACGTTGGCAAAAAAAGTACTGGAAAGGAGGGTCAAGAGTATCTATCTTATCGGGAAAGCTTCGCAACAAATGAAGAAAGCATGGGGTTCTGCGGTTAGATCCTGCCTCTGTGGCGATCTGGAGACTGCCGTGCGGCGGGCCTTTCGGGATGCAAGAACCGGAGAGACTGTTTTGCTATCTCCCGGATGTGCAAGCTTCGATCAGTTCATGAATTTTGAAGATCGAGGAGATCAATTTGTCAAAATAGTGAGGTCAATAAATGAGGAGAAATGAAATGAAGACCGGATGGATTATAGCGATTGTTGTGGCTGTGCATTGCGTGGCTGTTGGTTCGCTCATAGTGATCCAGGGGTGCGGCACGTCCAAGGCGCCCGGTGTTGCTCAGCCGGGTGAATCCGTGAAAATGCCGACACCGACGACCGAATTGAAACCGGTCTCCAAACTGTCGGAAAAGCCTGTTGTTGTGCATCCGGGCGTAAAGACCACGCTGTACAGTGTGGAACCGGGCGATTCACTGTCAACAATAGCGTATAGGTTCCATTTGCGGGTTGCCGACATCCAGGAACTGAACAGCATCAAAGATCCGAAGAAGCTCAAACTCGGCCAGAAGCTGATTCTTCCGGGCGAAATAGACGTCAACGCTTTCCCAAAACCCAAGAAATCCCCGGCAAAACCCAAGACTCAGGTTGCGGCGCCGCCGACACAAGCATTGGGCGACTCCCATGTTGTGCAAGTGGGAGATACCCTTTCCGAAATAGCAGCAACGTACGGAACAACTGTTGAGGCAATCCGCGCTGCAAACGGCTTGACCGGCAAGACGCTCAAGATCGGCCAGAAACTGGTGATACCAGCAGGTGCGCCCAGGAAAGAACCTCTCCAGCAGAAAGCACCGGAAGCACCCGCACAGCCTGTCAAGAAGGAACCCGCGCCGGTGGCTTCAGTCTCCGCGCCTGTCAAGACCACGCCCGCTCCGGCAGTTCCCCAGGTGAAACTTGATATCAAGCCCGTGAGTAAACTGCCAGCACCGCCTCCTGCAGCCGCCGTTCCGGCGCCAAAGGAAGGCACCAATGTGGGCAATGCCGGCAAAGCGATAACCGTTATCACGCATACGGTTGCAGATGGTGAAGATCTGAAGACGATTGCCAGAACCTATGTCGTCAGCGAAGAAGAGATAAAGAAATTCAACGGTCTTAAGGATGCAACATTGAAGTCCGGCCAGACGTTAAAGATTCCGATGGCGGAATAACTAATGCGCAAAACAATAGCCGCGCTTCTTGCCGTTGTTCTTATTTTGCTTTCAATTGGGATTGTAATGCTGGCAAGCGCCAGCACTGTAAAGGGTATATCCAGCTATCACGATCCTTACTACTTCCTCAAACGTCAAATCGTGTGGCTCGTCATCTCTCTTGCCGCAGGAGTGGTTCTCCTGCGTTTTGACTATCACTGGTGGCGGCGACTTGCTGTGCCCGTCGCCGTCGCCTCGGTTCTCCTTCTTATCCTGGTTCTCGTCCCGCACATAGGAATGGAAGTCAAAGGCAGCAGACGATGGCTGCGTCTCGCATTTCTCAGTCTTCAACCGTCTGAATTCGCCAAGTTCAGCCTTGTTGCCGTCCTGGCTTCATGGATGGCGGGAGCGGGCCCCCGCGCACAGAACATGAAAGAAGGTCTGTTCATTCCACTCACGTGGATCGCGCTGATTGCCGGTCCAACGCTTCTTGAACCTGATTTCGGAACCGCATTTCTCCTCGGTCTTGTTGGAATGACTATTCTCTTTGTAGGCGGCACAAGGATTGGCTATCTCCTGATCACCGGTACAGTTGGCCTGTGCGGATTTATTCTTATGGTCCTGCGCGATCCCGTCCGCCTGGGACGGATACTCTCGTTCGTCATGCCCGAGAAATACCCCGACAAGGCGTATCATCTGATACAGTCGAAAGTGGCTTTCATTCGCGGCGGCTGGTTCGGCGTGGGACTTGGCAACGGCATACAGAAACAATTCTACCTTCCCGAAGCCTATACGGATTTCATCCTCCCGATAATAGGCGAGGAACTGGGATTCGTTGCAACGATTGCCGTGGTTCTGCTGTTCTTTGCCATACTGGTTTGTGGAGTCATCATCAGCACCAAAGCGCCTGATCCTTTTGGCAAACTGCTTGGGTTCGGTCTCACGATGACCATCTCGTATCAGGCCGCCATTAACATTGGCGTCGTCACCGGTTGTCTTCCAACCAAGGGACTGCCTTTGCCGTTCATAAGCTACGGAGGATCGAGTTTGCTGGTGTGCCTGGCCAGTATAGCCGTTCTATTGAATATTGCGCGGCATTGCACCAAGGAACATCCTGACGAACACACGATGGTCTTCAAAGACAAAGCGCACGATTTCTAGAGCCCAAACGGCGGTCGCGGCCGACCGCCCTCCAAGCGGAAAATACCAACTATTTCTTTGGAGGGCGGCTGGCCTCAGCCGCCGCTGGATAAAGAACCGAACTTGACTTAGCGCCATTCGAGTCTGCCGCTATCCGCCCAGTTCCACACAGCGCTTGCGGTAGTGCAGGTAATTCTCGTAACTCACTTCAAGCGGCACACCGTGGTCGCACGTTGGGTAATACCCGCCGCGTTTCAGCATGGCCGGCAGGATGCGTTCCAGGCATTCGTCTATGGCCTTCTTGCTCCGGCCCAGCACGCGCTTGTCAATACCGCCGTTGATCGCCAGCCAGGGATACTGCCGGCCGATTTCCACCACGTCGCACCCCGACGCCACCTCGAACGGGCTCATCACGTCCATCCCAAGTTCCCGGTAAACCGGTATCGTGGGCTCGGCGTGCCCGTCTGTATCAATCTGGAAGTAGAGATGCCGGTTCTTGTCAATCTGGCGCGACTTGATGTTCGCAATCAACTGCTGATAGTACGGCAGGAGAAACTCGCGCATCATGTCCGGCGAGATCAGCGACCCGTGGTTGTAGCAGATGTCCTCGCCGAAAAAGAGCTGGTCGAGGGTGACATATTGCTGGTGCCGCGCCGAGACGGCATCAGCAAGCTCGAACCACGTCTTCATGCAGTCGTGAATGACCTCGGGCATGTCATAGAAGGCGTAGAGCAGTTTCTCAGGCCCGATCAGGCTTCGGAGATACATGTAGCCGCCAACGCACC
>Ga0105152_10000569_pt1 | contig 11267 bp, 6 predicted proteins | sample LakBais05cmmetaG_FD_81534 | JGI IMG/M metagenome (GOLD analysis project Ga0105152, IMG submission 81534) | Lake sediment microbial communities from Lake Baikal, Russia to study Microbial Dark Matter (Phase II) - Lake Baikal sediment 0-5 cm | ecosystem: Environmental > Aquatic > Freshwater > Lake...
AGATGGGATCTACATCAAATCCATTGGAACGATATCCCTGGCGAAAACCGATGTCAGTTACAGCGGAGCGCGCGGCGCGTACCTGGACAATGTAGATGCAAGCCCGACCGCCAAATCTGTCACCGGCAGCTCATTCGACGATAATGGCAATACCGGGCTTACCGTTTACTCGACCAAAGCTATCACCCTCACCACGGTTTCCGCCAGCGGCAACCTGGGGCTTCAGCGATAGGAGCATGGATCGGATCGCAAACCTCTCTGACCATCAAGAACGGCAGCTTTATTAAGAATGGCTCTTTCGGGTTCGATACGCTTTACCCTTCCCAGGGAGCGATATTGCTGGATACAGTGTATGCCAATAACAATGGTAATGTTGGCATTGCTATCGGTAACAACGGTGCGGTGACCCTCAAGAATGTGCGGGCAAATGATAATGCTGATGGGGGAGCGTCTATTAACACCTGCAATAGCAACCCATGCACATACACTGGTGCGGTAACCGTCAGCGACAGCACCTTCCTCAGTAACGATGGAGTTTTCGACGACCCGGGATTGTACATTTCAGCCAATGGCATCATCTCTCTCACCAATGTGGATGTTTCCAGCAATGGCAGCGTGACACACACCATCCGTGGAGCTTGGCTCATCAATAATGTATCACCCAGCGTCGGCACGGTCACGACTTCAAGCAGCACTTTCAACAACAACTACGATGATGGTCTCGAAATCCTTTCCAAGGGTAATGTCACGCTCAATAACATCACTGCTCTTAGCAATCATGGTCAGGGAGCGGATATTGTTAACACTTATGGTATCGGCAACGTGACCATCACGGGTGGGGACTTTGAAAGCAATGATACGGATGGCTTGTATGTCCAGTCGCATGGCTCGATTACATTCAACGGTCCCGCCAGCGGGAATAGCCTTGCTTATTCGAATGGTATGACTGGATCGGGTGTTGGAGTGTATCTGGAAAACTTCACTGTCACAACACCCAAACCGGTGGCGGTCACCAAGCTGGAAACTGCTCAAAATGCCGGTATTGGTCTATACATTGCTACCAGGGGCATTATCACATTGGACAGCATCAACGCGCACGACAACACCGGCAGCGGCTCCGACGGCGTGTATATCAATGGGAATGGGGTGGCAACTAACGTCGTAGTAAATACAAGCAAGGGACCCAATTATTTCTCCAACAACGACGGAAAAGGACTGCACATTTTCAATAACATTGGGTCACTGACATTGAACAACGTCTATGCTCAGGGCAACGCTGAACAGGGGGTATACGTGCATTCCGGAAGCAGCAGCGCGACTACCATCAATAACGGCTACTTCTCCGACAACGGCTATGAAGGCATAAGCATTACCACCTTGGGTGTCATTACTTTGAATGGCGGCTACGCCAACTCCAACGGTACCGCAGGAGTTTATCACGGTGCTAACTTGGTAAATGATAGCAGCATCAGCCCAACCCCGGTGAACGTTTCAAAATTCGAATTCTCGGATAATACTGGCTACGGGCTGTGGGTGAGTTCCCAGGGAGCCATAACGCTCAACCATGTGACTGCTGAATCCAACAAGGGGTCGTTTGGAATCCGATTGTGCAACAATAACAGTTTCAGCAGCCCGGTCAGCGTGCTTAGCACGCTGGGTCTGAATGAGATCAACTTTAATTACAACGACCAACTTGGAATTGAAAGCTACGGTTTGGTCACGGTGAATGGGGTGGTCATCGATGGGACCGGCACAAGCGGTTATGGGATTGACATTAACAATGTCACCCCTAGTATGCCAACCACCATCCTTCCCACCAACGTGAGCCTGAGCAACGACACAGTCTCGCACACCCTGTTTACCGGGATCAGGATCGCCACCAAGGGCAACGTCACTTTTACCAACGTTAAGTCAAACTACACTGGGAATGTCATACATGCGAGTACGGGTGCGGACATTACTGTCACTGCCACCACTACCCTGAAAACGGTCACCATCACGGGGGGGAATTCAATCATAACGCTGGGGATGGCTTGGATGTAACCACAACCGGCAACATCAGCCTGACCAACGTCACTGCCAACTCCAATGGGGATGCCACCAATTGGCAAAACGGGATCAATCTCAGCAACACCGGCGGCAGCGGCTCGATCACGCTGAGCAAGGTGACGGCTGACAGCAACTCCAACCGGGGTTTGGATATTCGTTCGGCAGGAGCCATTACGTTGAACACCGGCAGCGCCAGCTCAAACGGCTATGCCACCAGCAATTACGGTGCATACCTGGATAACACGGCCTTTGCCGGGCTCACAAATCCGCCTGCCATCAGCGTCTCCAAGTTCACTTTCAATGGCAACACGAGCGATGGCTTCGAAATCTATTCAAAGGGTGCCATCACCCTCAACAATGTCACGGCCAACGACAACACGGGTGGTTTCTATGGTGGCTTTGTGACCAACACCTCCACCTTTGCCAAGGGGGTGAGCATCCTGAACACGCTCGGCAACAACCAGTTCAAAGGTAATCCCAACATCGAGCTCAGCATCAGCAGCTATGGACCGGTGATCGTGAACGGGACGACCGCCGATGGGGACAACAAAACCAATGCCAGTTACGGCATTTCGATAAATAACATGGGAGGCGCCAGCCCGGCGGCGGACGTGTCCCTGAGCAAGGTCATTGCCATCGGGAACCTGGGAGCGGGGATTTACGTAACGACCGCCGGCAACATCAGCCTCAGCCTGGTGGAAGCTTCTCATAACGGTGGCATGGGTGCCTGGTTCATAGGTCCGACACTGGGTGTCAATAAGACTGCCACCATCAGTGCCAGCACTTTCTCTGAAAATGCCAACGGTGGTCTGCAGGTTTCCACCACCGGTAACATCACCCTCACCAACGTCACAGCAAGTCTTAACGGCAATCCAGTCTCTTCCAACGGCATCTCCGTTTACAACACCGCAGGCACAGGAAATATCACCCTGACCAACAATATCGCCGTCAATACAATATCAGGCAACTGGGGTACCGGGCTGGATGCTCGCTCTAATGGAACCATAACCATCAGCGGCGTGGTTGCCTACCACAACCATGGTTTGGGGATATACCTGGTGAATGACTCCAGTTCCAGTGGGGCGGGGGTGACCATCACCAATGTCAATATCGCTGATAGCTATGTTGACGGCTTAGATGTGTATTCGAAGGGTGCCATCACCCTCACCTCGGGAGTGTTTGATCAAAACGGCTTCGATTCGGGGTCTGGTCGAGGAGCCAATCTGGGTAACTTCAGCGGTACGAATAAAACGGTCAGCGTATCGAAGAGCTCCTTTACCAGCAACTATGGGAATGGGCTGTTGATAATGGCAAGCGGCAACATCACACTCAACGGGGTGACAAGCCGGGATAACCATGTCGTGGCTGGTTCCGATGGAGTCTACCTGAACAACTCAGGTACCGCCGGCAGCACGGTGAGCGTGCTCAACTCGCTGGGCGCCAACGTTTTCAGCCAAAATGATCTGGATGGATTACGGATCATCGGGGGAGGTGGTGCTGTTAAGATTACTGGGATAACAGCCAACCAAAATGCCAATGCGCGTGGTGTCAGTATCACAGGAGCCGGAACGATCAGTGTGACAAATGCCGCTCTGCAAGGCAATTCGACCCAAGGGTTGCTAGGCATAGGCACCGGAAATATCACCCTTAATAACATTTCAGCAAGTTTCAACGGCGGTATGGGCACTAGCATCAATAACTCCACAGGGAGCGGCAAGGTTTCCATCCTCAGCACGCTGGGTGTCAACACCTTTAACAGCAATCGTGGATCAGCAAACGTTTATATTTACTCCTACGGGGATGTGACCGGGGATAAGATCACTGCCAACCTGAATATCAACGGCAGAGGGGTGTGGGTGGACTATGCCAACAACTTGACCCTGACCAATATCACCGCCAATAGCAACCTACAAGAAGGTCTTCGGGTGAATATCTCCAGTGGCTCCGTTTCCATCTCCAATGCCACGATTTTTAACAATGGTGTTTCATGGGGAGCCGATGGCATGTATTTTGGAGCATTGGGGTACGATGTCACCATTGCCAACAGCACGATTTTGGGCAACGGGTTTTACGGCATTCGGGCCTTGATCGGTGTTGGTCAAAGCTTGACAGTGAACAGCTGCCTGGTCATCGGTAATGACCGTTGGATCCCTGCTGCGCGTCCGGATATCTATACTGATGGGACACTGATCATCCATTAAACATAGGCGATAGCATGAATCACGAGGGCGGTAACTGCCGCCCTCTTTTTTGTATTCTTTCGAATTAGCAATCTATCTTCCGTACAGAACACTTACTTGATCCCGGAAGAGAAGTTGCCAACCAGCGCCTGTTAATTCATTCACTAGCGGGCGATATGGTTCAAGCAGGATGAGATGAACATTCCATTGATCCAGGACGGATTGCCAACCCGGATCCGCTTCGACCACACTGACCCATTGACCTATGATCTCGTTGCCGTAGGGGTCAACCCGACCATCGATGAAAACCGGGTATGTGGGCAAGTACCAGGTGAGAAATCCGCCCCAGTTGTAAGCGTTGAACAAATTCCCTTGGGGTTTGTTTTCCTTGATCCAGGCGACGGCTCCGACGGGATAAGATTGAGCCATGTAAGTGTTGACAAGAGCAGGGTCGGTGGCATAGACAAGCTTGCTGATGCCTACGAGGGCGAGGATGCCAAAGATCACTAAGTTGAGGACATGCTGACCCCGGAAAGTTGAAGGTTTGGCTTTCTTTGCGGGGAAGCTTTTTTCAAACCATAACCGGATGCGGTCCCAGTGCAGATAGTCCCGATTGGTCTCCCAGGCTGCAGAGAGTTCGCGGCTGAGAATTGGGGCAGAAGCCATGGCAAAGACTCCCATGTTCCGCTGTGAGATCAGGGCCATGCCGGTGAACCAGGCAAAGGTGAGCAGGTTGGTCAGGTCCATGCGGCGACCGGAAAGCGCGATGGCAGCGAGCATCCCAAAGACCATGACGAGGAAGGGGATGAAGAAGGGGTTGTGAAAATCGGGGGAAGCCCATTCGCTGATGAGGGGAAGGGCCAGGCTTACGCCGACATTTTGGCGGAGAGGAGCCAACCAGAGGAGAAAGCCATTGGGATTGATATTGACCGCCAGGGCGGACACCAATCCCCAAAGCGCCAGGTTGCGGATCGATTTCCAGGAGAGGACATACTCGCCTTTCATCCCAAGGAGATGGTTGAGCACTTCACCGGCGATCATCAATCCCACGAGCATGAAAAGGACGAGGAACCCGGCATGCAGGTTTGCCCAGACCAGGGCGAGGATGGGTAGCAGCCAAATACAGTTTTTACCCTTCCATTTGTACCTGTACAGCACAAGACCGGTGACTGCCATCATCACCAGGGTCAGGACCTGTGGACGGGCGGACCAGTTCCCGCTGGCGATGATCCCTGCGAGGATGACCAGGAAAGCTTTGACCAGAGGGAACCCTTCCATTTGGAACCAGAGAACCGCCAGGCTCAAGACTGCCGAGATCGCGACAAACAATCCCAGCGCGGTGAATCCCCCGGAGGTGAACATCAAGTACATGCCCACATCGGGGAGCCAGGAGTGATCGAGCCAGTAGACGCCGGGGCGGGTGTAGGAGAAAACGTCCGGGGTGCGAAGGGAGCCGGAGGTGACGATCTGTTTGCCAGCGCTCAAGTGCCACCACATGTCGGTGTCGAGGGGAGTACGGGCAGCCATGATGAAGACGAGTAAAAGGGTGACGACGAGAATGAAAAGCTCGAATTGGCGCTTGGACAGGTTTGGTTTAACTGCTGGTTTCGTGATTGAGGACATTTTCTGAATTCCGCGGTGAACTGCTTTCTGTCCGCTGAGTAAACTATAGCATAAGCATTACGAAGGGACAAACTTGGTTGACCTGGTTCGTTTTTTGAATAAATAAACTATTGAGTTAACAAATCCTATAGTGAGATCCGCATGACTCAGAAATTCGTGGGGGAATTGATGTCTCGGAATTGGATTCGTAATCAGTAGGAAAAATGTCCGACCTATTCCCAAAAAGCCCGTAAGATGTCACTTAGATTCCTCATTGTTATGGAATAATGACATCGCACTTAGCATAGGTGTTATTCCCTGGCCCACCGATGCAGACATTGTAGCCATTCCCTCCGGAGATATCATCATCCCCGCCACCCCCCAAAATGCAATCATCACCATTGCCGCCATCTATGTTATCGTTCCCCGCAGACCCGATAATGAGATCATTCCCATTTGTTCCCTTTACATGACCCGAACCGACCACGATGTTGGTCAAATTGAGGGTAGCACATGCGGCAGGTTTAAGCGTATTGGCACTGATCCCGGTCCGCCAATCCCCCAGGTTGGTCGGGGGAACAGTATTGGATGCAGCGATTGCATTGACCGAGGAAACAAGAATCAAGATTATCAATCCCAAAAGTGCCAACCCATATAGAGAGCGGGTTATCATTTTGCTTTCTCCTTAGCTTCCAACGAATCTTCCCAGGATCCCATTTGAGGAAAATCCTTTTTTTTCTTGAAGGACAGCGGATATTTCCTGCGCAGGCATGGGTCGGCCAAGCAGGTATCCTTGAGCTTGATTGATGGCATGTGAACGCAAGAAGTTGAGTTGCTCTTCTGTCTCTACACCCTCAGCTATGATATTAATGCCATAATGCCGGGCATTGGCGATAAGGGTTTTCAATTTCTCGACAGTATTTTCATTATTTATATCTTCAATAATGTGACGATCGATTTTTACGCTTGAGAAAGGTAATTGCTGCAAGGAAGAGATTGTTGAACTTCCTGAATAGTGATCGAGGGACATCCGGATGCCAAGATTTTGAAGTTTGTGAAGGATGGGAAGGATTGCACTAATATCCTGAGTCACGTAGGATTCAGGTACGTCAATTTGTAAAGATTCAGGATGCAAACCCGAGTTCAGCAGTGCATGAGTGATAAGTTTTACGGGATCGCCTTCCAATTGCCGTTTGGAAAAATTCACCGCAAGTGTAAGATTCGGATCTTTCAATCTCCATTCTTTAAACTGAGCGCAAGCCACTTGCAGCATCCATTCGCCGATCACATCGATCAGCCCCGTTGCTTCACAGGCCAGGATAAACTCCTGGGCAGTGGTTAGACCACTTTGAGGGCGCTGCCATCGTAAGAGAGCTTCAATTCCAGATATTTTTCCATCAATCAATGAGACGATGGGTTGGTAATAGACTTTAAATTCCCCACGCTCGATCCCTTGGCGCAGGTCATCCGATATTTGCGATCGACCTGGTACAAAGTTCTGATTTTTTCCATTACCGATCGAGAACCGATAGGTTATCTGATTGTCCTGCAGAAAATAATTGTGGATCGTTCCCTGAGATTCATGCAAGATCACAGAGTTGTTCTTTTCGGCCATCTTGACCAGATCATCCATTGAAAGAACATCCACCGCGGGATTGGACGATGCCAAAGAATGCTCCTGGACATCTACCAGCATCGAACCGTATTTAATCCGCACCAGAGCTTCTTCGTCATGCTCGATTGCCTTCGAAATATAACTGAGTAATAATATGATTCCTGCAATCGAGATTATCAAACCAAGCAGGGAGACTAGGCGCCCTGTCAACACGGGGAGTTGTAAACCCAGGATGTTAAGGGTGTTCGGCTCAATCAGTATGTTCTTGATCAAACCGATCTGAACTGGTTTCAATGGATCACTTTGGGGATCGGGGGTCACAAGAAAAAACTGGACCTTGTCAAATTGAAAAGTAAGCGATTTCTGGAATGTATCTGCCAAGGGCAGATTACTGACCTTTCCACCCACCTCAACATTAGGGTTGATTTGCAAAGAATAAAAAGAAGGATGCAAGTTTGTCTGCGTCTCAAAGGCTGCTGCCAAAGATTCGATGTCGCAGAGGTTTATATTCACCGTTGAAGAAAAAGAATTGCCGGTGAACGGTACCTTGGATTCAAGTGGGATGGCTCGTTGCCATTTGCTTTGATTCTCAATAACCAGAGCTGTCAGTTGATGGGTTCCAGTGACGTCCTGCAAAAGAGGAGCAGTCACTTGATAATCGAACATTAACACCATGCCACAGGTTAGCTTTGGGAAGAATGGTTCCCCGGAATTGATCTGTCCACTATCATAAACGCCATCTGGGGCAACTCCTGTGTACGTGAACAATCCGGTCTGCTGATATTGAATGTCATCCGGGGCATTTCGGAAGACAGGATTGGCAAACGAAAAGATCCCCAGCACCAGGGATGCCAAAGCCAGTAGACCCAGGATAAAGAAAAGCGCCTCGATCGTTCCGCTGATTTTTTTGGATTTTCGCTCAAGGGGTCGGTTGCCTCCTGATGGTACGGGGGGAGGCATGACGATGGAATAAGATGGGCGCGCCATGTTCTTTTCAGATTTCACCTGTTTACCCTCCTCAGGTTGTAAATGACCAAATAACCATTGCTTGACTGGAATGAACCGGTTGGATAAAGAATTATGTTTCCTTTTTTTTTTGTTCTTCGACCTGGTGAGCAAAACTGCCATGACTATCGCAACTGTGATCCCAATGACGAGCGTTATTATCCACGGGTTTCGAATCCAAACAACGAATTTCCCTACTGAGGGCAAATATAACCAGGCTTTGCCAATGATTTCTTGCGTGGTCGGTTGATAAGAATCAAACCAGGTATTGGTATCTCCTTTGAGAATAAAACGATCGAGGGTTTGACTGATAATACGGTGGATTACGTACCTTCCGAGGAGCGGGTCCCAGTAAGTGACGATATCGCCCACCGAGTATAAGTGCGCATTCCTCACGATGACCAGGTCGCCTGTGTGGTAAACGGGTTCCATGCTGTTGCCGGTGATCATCACGTAGGATGCCTGACCACCCAAAGGATGGGGGGCGAAAAAGATCCAGGTGAGTGCAACAATCACGAGGGTTGCACCAGCCAGGAATGTGAGAAACCACCGACGGTTAGTATGCACTATTGTCCAGCTTAAAAAAGATCTGTTGAAAAAAGACCTGCACCTCCATCTTATACCACGTATTGCACCCGTGAAAGATGGTCGTGCAGGTTAGGTTCCGTGTGTGACCAAGTCAATTCTTGATCAGCGGAAGGCATTTCTTATGGATCAATGATACGAATCGAAGAATGCCTTAGTGGATAATTCGTTAATTACTGGCAATCACGCGCAATTGATCAGCAGCTAATACTGTGACTGCTCCACCGACAGTGCATGAGACCGAAGTTCCACCGGTGATTGTGCAGCCATAGTACGTTGTACCAGCCGCCACAAGTTTCACCTTAACAAGAGTCGCGGCATGGTCGAGGGTGAAATCAACGGTATTGATTTTCGATGGATCAGTTGCATCTAACGTGTAGTGGATTGCACTGACTACATACCCACTGATTGTACCCTGACCATCGCCTGCATATGTATCCGGCACAGTGTTAGCCGCAGCGAATGCATACGTGAAACCAGAAAGTGATAATGCGATGATTGCAATGAAAACGATTTTGACTGTATTTTTTGTGAACATTTTTGTCTCCTTTTATTTCATAGATATGCAAATAGTATATGGTCAAATTCCTAAGAAACGCATTACAAATAAATTACAAAAATAGCATACGAGACCCCAAAATTGCAATTTCATTACTAACTTGATTTGGGACCCTTTGCAAAGTTGCCTAATTATGTCTGCAGTTTCAAACTCTTGACGTTATTTGCCCTCGGTCATCATTCATTACGAGAGCTGCAAGTGAAGCTAGAAATTTGAACATCCGGAATCTAAAATTCTTGATTCGTTTTTCGAAAAAATTGGGAACGAAAAACGAATCCTTGCGCAAAAACCGTGCAAGGACTGCGCTTACAAGTACAGCTCGCCTGTAACGAATGTGATCCTGAGCAAATGAACTTCTCTGGGCTGCTATCGCAAGTGAAGTTCGCTTGTAATTCGTTCTCTCCCCGAAAATGCGTATAGCCATATAATATAGATATAGGTCCAATTTTATTGGAGAACAAAAATACTATAATGTCAAATATTTTTTAGGGGGCTAATGGTTATTTTCTGCGACTTTTTTAACCTGGTGATGAAACCAATGCATGATGACCGGCTCATATCGGCGAACCATCAAAACGGAGCAGGGGGCTTGTTCCACTACCTGATCGTCGACCTTACCGAACAAATAGCGACGAGAATCCCATTCATCTGAAGCGCCGATGACGAGCAGATCATAGTGAGTCGCGGCCACATTTTGCAGGATACCGGCTGAGAGTGAATCGGCCACCGCAACATCGATCTTCACACCCAAAGGAATATAACCGAGCTCATCTTCAACGATTTCCTCCAGGATACTTTTTTGATCCTGGAGCTCTTCGGGGCTGCATGTGGATGGGCAGGTCCTCAGGATGTGCAAGCGAGCCCTTTCCATTTGAGCGATTTCATACGCCATTTGGATGGCAAGGCGGGAATGGGGGCCACCACCGACGGGTACCAGGATATTCTTGATCTGCTTAAACTGCTTTTGTTGAAAAACAGCGACATTGGTCTTGGCTGAAATCAGGACTTCGTTGACTACATTATGCGCCAGGGAAGCTTTGCTCAATTTCCCCGGCCAGCCCATCAGTACCAGGTCCACCTTGCCTTCGACATGGATCTCATCCAGAATGCTTTGAGCCAAATCGTGGGTGGAATGGATTTTTGTATAAAGGGCAGCCCCACTTTTACGGGCAAGCTGGACAATCTTGTTGATCAAGCCATTGGTTTGGGGGTTGTCCATTGGCAGCAGACCGCCATTTTTGCCGTTTGATTTTTCGGTGAAAACAGAGGTGCACGCAAATACACAAATGCTGGCATCTTTTGAGCGTTCCACAATGATGGAACCAATCCGCACAAGACCTTCAGCGGTTTTCGGATTCGCCACCGGGACAAGGATACGACTGCTCCTGCTTTCCAAATAGCTGCGGTTGAGGGTCTTGGTCCTTTTTAACGCTTTGGAAACAAAGTAATAGATGCTGAAAAGGACCAGCACCCCTGCCAGGAATAAGAGCGCACGAGGGTTCGAAAAGGCAATGATGAGAACACAAGCGGCAGCAGCCATCCAAACGGTTAAGGGATAAAGGGGTACTTTGAATGGTCGCGCAAGATCCGGGAATTTTTTACGTAAAATGATCAATGACACACTGCCAAAAAACAAGACGAACAGATACCCAGCGCTCGAGATAAAGCTCAA
>Ga0105152_10000570_pt1 | contig 11260 bp, 12 predicted proteins | sample LakBais05cmmetaG_FD_81534 | JGI IMG/M metagenome (GOLD analysis project Ga0105152, IMG submission 81534) | Lake sediment microbial communities from Lake Baikal, Russia to study Microbial Dark Matter (Phase II) - Lake Baikal sediment 0-5 cm | ecosystem: Environmental > Aquatic > Freshwater >...
ATTACAATAATTACCCCATGTGTGACAAAATGAACAGAGGAGCCTCGAATTCTCAGACTCCTCTATTTTTTATACGGGATAAGGGTTAAATCGTGTTGATGATCTGTTGGAAAATATTGCCGATTGCCGGGCCGAGCAGAGCCAGCACCGCAATAACAACAATAGATACCAAAACAATAATCAAAGCGTATTCAATTAAGCCCTGTCCCTTTTCTGTCTTTGTGAAGAACATGTATTTCACCTCCTTTCCTCTTTTAGTCTTATATGTATTATAAACAATTCGAATAATAATACAACATATTTCACTTTACAAAAACCTTACAAAGCAGGGATTGATAAATCAGTATTCTTCACCGGCAACCTGATCCATGTAAAAAGATTACAAGTAGTTTCTGCTCTGATATGATATGCACAATTATACCATCGTCATTGTGTTTGATGATACAACAATCCATTGCAAATGATTGGATCATATACCCATGGTAATAAATCCTCATGACCCTTGGCGATTATTTTAGAGACCGAACCAGGATCACCGCGGTTTCATCTGTGTACACGTTGGTCCAACTACTTTCGTTCTGGAGTGCTTGTATCAGCGGTGAGTCTTCCGGCATCACCACCCACGTAATCTGATAGCGATCGATGACTTCCTGCCAGCCGCTTGCGAGGGTGACAACCCTGGCATATTCGCGCGTCAACATCCCGGTATGATCAGACATGCTATCAATAAAGACCTGTTGATCCGGCCATCGATTGAGGATTAAATATCCTCCCCAATTGAAATCATTAAAGACATTTCCTGATTGCGGGTGACTATTTAACCATATGGTTGCACTTACCGGGAATTTTAAACGGTCGAACTGATATAAAGGAAATGTCTTTCCAACAACCAGCACAATGCAGCAAATCAGTGCGGTTACGACAATAACGAAATACTTACTTAACTGACTTTCTACTCGTATAAGTACACTCTCCAACCTTTTTATCGAAGCATATTCATTCAAACTGGTGAGTGTCCCTGCCAAAACAAAGGGGATCACAATGCCATAGAGGTGAACGCTCCTTGCAGATAATAATGTCATCGCGGTGATACCAGAGATCAGGATTACATAGGCTTTTGGAATTTTCCTGGAATTGAGTGCCAAAAGGATGATCGATAAGATGATAAGCCCGAGTAATACTGAGAGTTTTGCCTGATGAAAATCCGGCGTATTCGTTTCGTTGATTACTGTCATCAAGTAATCGTTACCAAGATAATTGGTTACTCGAAGCCAGGGTTGAATTCCAGCAGGATTAATTAAAGTAACCAGGCATGAGGTCACAAGGACAATTAACAGCGTTATTCCGGTTCCCGGCATAACATTATTGCGATCAGTCAGATACTCCCATACCCAGCCAAATAAATACGCAAGTGATATGAGAACTCCAATGATAAACTCAGCGTGGATATTACACCAAAACAACATCAGAAGCAGGAATTTCCATAACTGAATGTGTTCCCCTCTTCTTAACCGGTCCATCCATATCAACCAGACCGCAAGAAAAAGCATTGTGAATAGATGCGGTCGCGCAATCCAATGCAATGAAGAAGCCGCGGCTCCCCAAACGATCAAACAAAAAATCGGCAGGTGAAGTGTATATCGTTTGGATAAAAAGCCATATAGAAGGTAAAAAGTTACAGCGATCAATAAAGCGCTGAATACAACAATCCCGTTTAGTCCAAGAGCCTGATAGATCAGATAATAAATGACGCCAAAGAGCCACTCATGTGGAACGTAGGGTTTTCCCAGATATGGGTAAACAAAAGGTTCGGTGACCGGCACTTTCCCTGTTTCCAGGATCAGGCGACCCGTAGCGATATGACGCGGGAGATCACCATCTGCATTAATCATCTGCGTGCCCAGAATTAATGCACCGATAAATATGGAGATAAATAGAACATCAATTAATCGAGGAAGAAGATACTTAACCGGAGTAGTCTTCAAATCTAAACCTTAATTATTCCAAATAGAAATGCTCGATCGATATGTTTCTTTTCCAAGCAAGAAACAGTCGGCTCGCCATTCAGAAATAATAGATTTCAGTTACAAGATACTGGCACTATTGTACCTTTCAATCCAGATCGAAGTCAAACGAGATCATGGATCAGGTCGGCGAGACCTGATCCCCATCTATCAAGCATGGTATAATTTCGCCGCTTAATCGAGCATAGATGCTTCAGGAGATAGTTTATGTCTGGTCATTCCCATTGGGCAACCATTAAAAGGAAAAAAGGGGCGGCTGACGCAAAAAAAGGTCAGGTCTATACCCGCCTGGCACGCGAAATCGTCATGGCGGCGCGGGATGGCGGTGGCGATATCGGTTCCAATGTACGGCTGCAATTGGCAATTGACCGTGCGCGCGCACAAAACATGCCTAAGGATAATATCGAGCGGGCAATCAAACGCGGCACGGGCGAGAGCAAGGATGGTACGGATTTTGAGCAGATTTATTATGAAGGCTATGCGCCCCACGGCATCGCCCTGATGATCGAATGCGCCACAGACAATCGCAACCGGGCTGTCGCCGAGATCCGTCATGCTCTGACCCGCGGCGGTGGAAACATGGCTGAGGTTGGTTCGGTGGCATGGCAGTTCACCCGCACAGCATATTTCTACCTGCCAGTCGCCGGCAATGACCCGGATAAAGTGTTCGAACTGGCAGTGGAAGGTGGCGCAAACGATGTCATCGTGGAAGATGAAGACATCGAAATCGTTGCCCCGGTGGAAGCCTTTAAAACCATCGGGGATAAGCTTGGCAGCGCCAACATCCATCCGGATGAAGCCGGCATTCGCATGACACCCAGTCAGGAAATTGAACTACCCGTGGATAACACTCTCCAGGTGATGAAGACCATTGAAACTCTCGAAGAGCTGGATGATGTTCAGGACGTATTCTCAAACATGAAAATCACCAAGGAAGCCATGGCTGCCTTGGAAGGTGAATGATGTCGCATGTTGGTGCTTGGGATTGACCCGGGTACCGCAACAACCGGCTTCGGGCTGGTGTATGAAAATGAGACGGGCGTTCTCAGCGCTAATAGCTACGGCGTGATAACCACCACCGCAGATTTGGAAATGCCAGCCAGACTGAAAAGTCTCTATCAGCAGATCGAACAACTCATCCTTCTCCATCGACCGGATTGCGGCGCAGTGGAGAAGCTTTTTTTTCAACGCAATGTATCCACTGCCATGAGTGTCGGCCAGGCGCGCGGTGTGATCCTGCTGGCTTTTGCCAACCAATCCATCCCGGTGGCCGAATACACACCGCTCGAAGTCAAACAGGCAGTTACCGGTTACGGCTCGGCAGGGAAAAACCAGGTCCAGAATATGATCAAAGCCCTATTGGAAATGGATCGGCTGCCTAAACCGGATGACGCTGCAGATGCCCTGGCAATTGCTGTGTGTCACATCAACAGCCATCGTATAAAATCCCTGGGAGCTGCATGATCACCAGCCCTTCCAACCCGCGCATCAAGCTGCTCCGCAAGCTTCAACTTCGCAAACACCGCGAGGAAAGTGGCAGTTATTACCTGGAAGGTCCACGACATGTCCTTGAAGCGCTTACAACGAGTGCGCCGATCGACTATGTCGTCATCTGCCCTGAGCTGTTGACCAATCCAGAGAACATCTTGTGCCGGTTAAATGGCCAACTCGAGCAGGATCAAATCCTGGTTGTCAGTGCAGATACCTTCAAAGGTTTTTCCACGAAAGATGGACCGAAAGGGCTGGCAGCTGTTGTCCGGCAAGTCTGGGCATCTCTGACCGATATTAAAGATGGTGAATGCCGCTGGGTGGCGCTTTCCAGCGTTGCCAATCCAGGTAATCTCGGTACGATCATACGCACCTGCGACGCTGTGGGCGTTGATGGGATCATCCTGCTGGATCAATCGACCGACCCCTATGATCCTACGGCGTTACGTGCCAGCATGGGTACTAATTTTGCCATCAAGCAGGTAAAGACAGGATTCGACGAGCTGGTTGATTGGAAACGCGCCAACAATATTGGATTGATCGGTACGAGCGACCGGGCTGAGCTTGATTACCACCATGCCCGCTACCCGCGTAAATTCATCCTGCTCATGGGCAGCGAGCGTGAGGGTTTAAGCCCGGAGCAGATGAAACAATGCGATCTGATGGTCAGGATACCCATGCGCGGTCAGGCAGATTCCTTGAATCTTGCGGTCGCCACAAGTGTGCTGTTGTATGAGATGTATAATCAAATACGGGACAAGCTATGATCGATACCATTTCAGGCAAGCTTGCGCGCGTTGATAAGGACGGCATTGTCGTAATGATCGGCAGTATCGGTGTGCGCGTGAGTGTGACCGAACCCTTGCGAGTCCGGTTAACAGCCGGTGATCATCTGGAGCTTTTCACCAACCTGGTTGTGAGGGAAGACAGTCTGACTTTGTATGGTTTTTCCACCCTCGAGGAAAGTCAATTCTTCCGGCTTTTACTGTCAGTGAGTGGTGTTGGTCCGCGCACAGCCTTGACGCTTCTCTCGGTGCTCTCGACGGATGCGTTACGGCGCGCCATCCTCTCCGAGCAGCCGGAAGTAATCAGCCGCGTGCCGGGGGTAGGCAAAATGACATCTCAAAAAATTGTCATAAGCCTGCAAAAAAAGGTGGGTTCAGCGGCAACCGAAGAACTTATCGCGCCGACAAGCGTGGCCGACACCGAAGTGCTGGCGGCTCTCACCAGTCTTGGATACAGTGTCATTGAAGCCCAATCCGCATTACAGTCCCTGTCTCAGGATGCCCCGCCGGATGTAGAGACGCGCTTACGTATGGCTTTGAAATACTTTGCCTGAAGGTAGAATTCCAAAATTCGGAGCATCCTTGCAATCAGGTATAATTGGCAACTGCCCTGATGGGTTTTAATTTTAATATTCCGCGATTTTATTTAGTACTGGAGTCTGCATGACTGATATCGCTAAAAAAATATCCGCCGATCTAAAGAGTGTCATTACCGGATTTCAACCCCAACCAACCATAGCTGCCATCGGCACTGTTCTGGAAGCCGGCGATGGCATCGCCCGCGTTACAGGGTTGGATGATATCCCTTCACAGGAACTGGTCGAATTCGAAAATGGCGTGCTTGGAATTGCTTTTAATCTGGAAAAATCCTCCATTGGCGTCATCATCCTGGGTGAATACGCCGGCATACACCAGGGAATGGCCGTAAAGGCGACAGGCCGTATCGCGTCAGTCCCGGTTGGAGTAGGCATGCTGGGACGGGTCGTCGATGCTCTGGGGCAACCGATTGATGGAAAAGGCGCCATTACTTTTCAAAAGTACCGGCCGATCGAACGCATCGGACCGGGGGTTGTGGCTCGCCAGAATGTCGATACTCCCGTCCAGACCGGTATTAAAGCCATCGACAGCATGGTTCCGATCGGTCGCGGGCAACGCGAACTGATCATTGGTGATCGCCAAACCGGTAAGACCGCTCTGGCGATCGATACCATCATCAATCAAAAAAACAAGAATCTCATCTGCATCTATGTTGCCATCGGTCAGAAGAAATCATCGATCGCCCGCACCATTGCGCTGCTTGAACGAAATGGCGCGATGGAATACACCATCATTGTCATGGCAGCTGCAGATGAAACCGCCACCATGCAATACATGGCTCCCTATAGCGGCTGCACCATCGGTGAGGAGTTCATGGAAAACGGGCAGGATGCGCTGGTCATTTATGATGACCTCTCAAAACATGCCTGGGCATACCGGCAGGTCTCCCTATTGATGCGTCGTCCACCCGGGCGTGAAGCTTATCCGGGGGATATTTTTTATCTGCACTCACGACTGCTCGAGCGTGCAGCGCGTTTGTCTGTTCATTATGTCATCGTTCCCGCGGATCACACTGCGGATAACGCCAATCCAGGAGACGCGGTTGATCATTTGGTTTATACAGGTCCGCGTTCCTACGAAGATGCCCGCCAGGCGCTCGAGGCAATGAACAACAAGGAACAGTATACGATCAAGAAGGTCGAAGGTACTGGTGGATCACTGACTGCCCTGCCGATCATTGAGACTTTGTTGGGAGATGTCTCAGCCTATGTTCCGACCAATGTTATCTCGATCACTGACGGTCAGATCTATCTGGAAAGCAATCTGTTTAATGCAGGTATTCGCCCCGGCATCAATGTCGGTATTTCAGTTTCCCGTGTGGGTGGTTCCGCCCAGACCAAAGCCATGAAACGGGTTGCCGGACGCTTGCGTCTTGAAATGGCCTCATTCAGGGAGCTGGCAGCTTTTGCCCAGTTCGGTTCCGATCTGGATAAAACCACCCAGGCACAACTGAATCGAGGCCAACATTTGCAGGAGATCCTGAAACAACCCCAATATCAACCCATGTCAATGGAAGATGAAGTATTGGTACTATTCGCGGGAACAAATGGTACCAGCGATCAAGTCCCGTTGGAAAAAATGCGGACTTGGGAGGCGGATCTCCTGAGATTTATGCAGACCGCGCATCCGGAAATCGGGAAAAACATATCGACCACCAAACAAATCACACCGGAGATCGAAGAGCAGCTTCGGGAAGCAATTAAAGCTTTCAATGCCGGTTGGAGTGCCTAGAAAACCTCCTTAGGTCTTAATTAATCATGTCAACAGCCCGAGAAATGCGGCTCCGCATCCGGAGCATCCGGAACATCACTCAGGTGACCAAAGCCCTTGAGACGGTCAGCGCATCCAAGGTGCGACGGGCAATCCAGTCAGTATCCGCCACCCAGCCGTATGCCGTAAAGGCCTGGAAAGTCCTGCTTCACCTTGCGCGCCAGCCCGGGCATGCTGCACTTCACCCTCTGTTGCGCGGACGCGATAAAAAAAATAACACATTGGTCGTATTTATTTCCGGAGATCGGGGTCTGGCGGGTGCCTATAATATCAACGTCCTGCGGGACACACTCACCTACTTCAAGGATTGGCCACATACGGTTAAATATCTCGCCATTGGATCCAAAGGTCGTGATCTGTTGTTGCGTCGCGGAAAAAAGGTGATCGCCGATTTCAGTGGACTGCCTGCCGCACCTTCCTTCATGGATGTTTCAGCCATTGGTAAACTCGTCATCAACGATTTTCTGCAGGATAAAGCGGACGAGGTGTTTCTGGCATATACGGAATATATCAGTATGGTCAGGCAGCGTATCACCATCCGCAAGCTGCTCCCCTTCGAGGTCCGCTATAGGGACGATGGCGCTTCCAGATACAATGTCACCCACCCAACCCACTCCGTCTTCACCTATGAACCGGATGAGGAGGAGGTGCTTAAACAGGTGGTCACACGCTTTACTGCGCTGCAAATTTATCAGGCAATCCTCAGTTCATTGGCAAGTGAACACGCCGCACGCATGATGGCCATGCGCAATGCCACCGATAATGCCCAGGAATTAATGGGGCTGTTGCAACTGGATTACAACAAGGTCCGCCAGCAAACCATCACCAGCGACATGTTGGATATCGTCGGTGGGGCAGAAGCGTTGAGACAGACATAGACCGTTCAAACCATGGAAATGATCAACCGAGAGGTTATTGAATGATATATCAAGCGGATGGCAAAGTCGTACAAATTCAGGGAAGTGTTGTGGATGTCGAATTTCCCGAACAAAATCTTCCCGAGATCTATGAAGCAATCAACATCCGGCGGTCGGAGCAATCTGATCTGGTCCTTGAGGTGCAAAAGCACCTTGGAGGCAACCAGGTACGCTGCGTCGCGATGGATTCAACCGATGGATTAAGACGCGGTTTACCGGTCCAGCGCACGGGAGCCCCGATCAAGGTTCCGGTCGGGGATGCCACCCTCGGGCGTATCTTCAACGTGTTAGGCCAACCGGTGGATAACAAAGGCCCTGTCAATGCAACCTTGTATTACCCCATCCACACAACAGCTCCCCTACTCAGCGAGCAGTCGACCCGGATCGAAGTATTTGAAACGGGCGTGAAGGTCATCGATCTGATCGCTCCCTTCACGCGCGGCGGCAAGACCGGCATTTTCGGCGGAGCGGGAGTCGGTAAAACCGTCATCATCCAGGAGATGATCCGCACCATCGCCACGGTCCATCAAGGCAACTCGGTATTTGCGGGTGTTGGCGAGAGGACTCGAGAAGGTACAGAAACTTATCGCGAAATGCTTGAGTCAGGTGTCATGAAGGATACCGTGATGGTCTTCGGTCAGATGAATGAACCAGCCGGAGTACGTTTGCGTGTGGCGCTTACCGCGCTCTCGATGGCTGAGTATTTCCGCGACAAAGGTAAGGATGTACTCCTGTTTATCGATAATATCTTCCGCTTCACCATGTCTGGTTCCGAGGTATCCGCCCTGCTCGGACGCATGCCATCCGCGGTTGGATATCAGCCCACTCTGGCGACTGAAATGGGCGAATTGCAGGAACGAATCACATCCACCCGACATGGATCCATCACATCGATGCAGGCTGTCTATGTACCGGCGGATGATTACTCTGATCCAGCCCCAGTGGCGACTTTCACCCACCTGGATGCCACCATCGCACTGGAACGTTCCATTGTCGAAAAAGGCATCTACCCGGCGATTGATCCGCTGGCTTCCACCTCCCGCATCCTGGATCCGCATGTGGTGGGCGAGGAGCATTACAATACCGCACGTAATGTTCAGAAACTCCTGCAGCGTTACAGGGATCTACAGGATATCATTGCCATCCTGGGAATTGATGAGCTTTCAGAGGATGACAAATTGATCGTTTCGCGCGCCAGGAAGATCGAACGTTTCTTCTCGCAGCCGTTCTTCGTGGCCGAACAATTTACCAGTTTGAAGGGCAAGTATGTGCCCTTGAAAGATACTGTGCGTGGTTTCCGTGCCATTTTGGCCGGAGACTGTGATGATTTGCCTGAACAGGCGTTCATGATGGTCGGCACCATCGAGGATGCGCAGGAGAAAGCCATCCAGCTGGTAAAGGAAAACCAATAAACCGAAATGCCCATTCGTTGTGAGATCGTTTCGCAGGACAGGATCGTTTACCAGGGTGATGTGGAGATGGTCACCATCCCCGGTGGAGACGGCGTGATGGGTATTCTACCCAATCATACCCCCCTGTTGACGACGCTTCAATTCGGTATCATCACCGTTAAAAGCAAATCTGATGTTTTTCACTTCACAGCGGCTGGGGGAGTCGTTGAAGTGCAACCTGACCAGATCACCATCCTGGCTGACGCTGCCGAAAATGTGGCCGAGCTGGATGAAACCCGGGCTGAAGCTGCCAAACAACGTGCAGAAGAATTATTGAAAAAAGGAATCCCGCAGGATACCGATACCTATTTGACCCTGCAGTCTGCCCTGCGCAAATCCAACTTGCGATTGAGCGCCATTAAACGATATCGTGCAGGGCAGCGCTCTTCTTAACTGGATTTCCTGTTAAACACTATAATATGTGTATGTTCGAGGTATATAATTAATGTTGACATTATCCCGTGACTTGGGCATCGATCTTGGCACCATCAACACAGTCATCTGTGAGGGTAATCAGGTGTTGATTCAGGAACCCACCATGGTGGCGCTACTCGTGGATGAGCAGAAAATCGTCGAATGGGGGCAAGCTGCCCGGGATATGGATGGTAGAGTACCCGAGAGCATCGAAGTCGTCCGGCCCATTCAAAACAGTGTCATTGCCGATTTTGAAATAACAGAAAACTTTCTGAAAGTCATGATGCGCCGGGTTAGCGGTCCAATGCTGATCTTCAGACCACGCATCATGATCACCATCCCCTTCGGCTCCTCAAGCGTGGAGACGCGTGCGGTTCACGAGGCAGCTCTCGGTGCCGGTACACGGGATGCCTATTTGATCCACCAACCTCTGGCAGCCGCTCTAGGGATCGATCTGCCTATCGGAACCCCGACAGGCAACATGGTCATATCACTCGGTGGAGGCACCACCCAAGCGGCAGTTCTGGCAATGAATTCAATCGTATCGGCTGTATCCAGTCATACGGCCGGTTTAAAGATGGATGATGCCATCACCAGCTATGTTCGTAAGAAATATGGTTTGATCATCGGTCAACCCACTGCAGAGCAACTGAAGATCAAGGTGGGAGCGGCAACCCCTCAAAATGAGGAACTTGTGATGGAAATTCAAGGGCAGGACCAGGTGACAGCCCTGCCTCGCCCTGCCACCATCACCACCAGTGAAATTGTTGAGGCACTCGAGGAACCACTCTCAGAGGTTGTAGATACAGTTAAAAAAGTATTGGAAAAGACTCCTCCTGAACTCATCTCAGATATTATCGATCGCGGTGTAGCTCTTTGTGGTGGAGGTTCTCTTCTCCGGGGTATTGACCGCTACCTCACCAAAGCACTTGGTATCCCGGCTTATCTGGTTGACAATCCCACCACTTGTATCGCCGAGGGGGCTTCCAGAGCGCTCGTCATGCGTGAAATCCTGGCTCGTAACCTGCCATCGGTCTAAAAAAATCTCCGCTCGATCGAGCGGAGATTTTTATTCTTTATTCGAGGTAATATGTCATGCGTTGCAACTCGATCACCGGGTCAATAACCCGCATCCTGATACCTTGAGGAACCATAAGATTAATCGGAGCATAATTCAAGATCGTTTTGACTTCTGCTTTGACCAACCTGTCTGCGATATCCTGAGCCTGACCGGCAGGAACTGTGATCATGGCTATCACGATCCCTGCATTTTTAATGGCAACGTCCATCCCTGCGATAGGTTGTACGGTGAGATTCCCATACTTTTTTCCAATCTTGCCCGGATCGCTGTCAAAACCCATAACGATGTTGAAACCACGCCCTTGAAAACCCTGATAGTTGGCAATGGCTATGCCCAGCTGCCCAACACCCACCAGCGCGACCTCCCAGTTGTGATCCACGTGTAGTATTTTGCGTAATTCCTTGGTCAGGTAAGGAATGGAATAACCCATTCCTTGTTTTCCGAATCCCCCAAATTGCGACAGATCTTTGCGTATCTGGGCTGCCGAGATGCCCAAATGATCCGCCAGTTCCTGAGAGGAAGTGGTCTGTTTTCCGTCCATCTCAAGCCAATTTAAAGCACGCAGATACTGAGGCAATCTGCTGATAATGATATCGGGGATCTTATCGTTTAACATTTTTACCTCGCCTTTCATCCTAGACGATTGTATTTTACTTTAACATAAAACCCCTAATAATTCAATATACTAATTTTATCAAATTTTTAGATAAATTCCAATACATTAAGACAAAAT
>Ga0105152_10000571_pt1 | contig 11244 bp, 12 predicted proteins | sample LakBais05cmmetaG_FD_81534 | JGI IMG/M metagenome (GOLD analysis project Ga0105152, IMG submission 81534) | Lake sediment microbial communities from Lake Baikal, Russia to study Microbial Dark Matter (Phase II) - Lake Baikal sediment 0-5 cm | ecosystem: Environmental > Aquatic > Freshwater >...
CCTTCACAGGGCTGGATGACCATATCACACTTATCGAGGGAATGACATCATTGATAATGACTTGAAATCAAGTATCTTCATCGAGGTTGACGTTTTACTGATTACAGCTTGCTGTGCGCATTCTACACGAACGGAAATTAAGCCGTCAAGCATTTCCGCCTTTCTCGTGGTAATCAGCGAGACTTTCTCCAGAAAAACATAGGTGTGGCCGAAAAACTCTCCACCTACGAGTCAAGGGTTTTCGATTTGGAATTGCGGTGCAGATTCCTCTTTGAAAGTTGGAACTGTAGTCTCTGATAGTGTGGCAGAATTCAGTTTACCGAATCATCTGTTTTCCCCTGGTTGGGGCTCGGTACGGCGCCCAGAAAACTGCTGGAGGAGTTACGGGAACTCAAATCCCTTGACGTGCTTCTGCCGACACGGGAGAAAAACCTCAGACTCAGAATGGTGACAACTCCGGATAAAGAACTCAAGGTGCTTATGTTTCTACTTCCCGTATTTTGTCAAGATGTTTGTCGAGTGCGTGACGGATCTGCCAGGCTGTGGCTTTGATCGACGACCATGCCGGGCGCCCGAATTCGGTCTGCAGGCTGTCGAGAATGTCGTAGGTCGGAAGCTGCGAGCAAGCGATGAACAGCGCGTCGCAGTCCTTACCCATCGTTGCCCGGGCGCGCTCAGCCACGGCATCGGACTGGATGCGTCCCAGTTCCTCGACATCGGCCACACGAAAGCTGTCCAACCGCTTTACCCGGATATCGCCCTCCGTTAGAAAGACCATGAGCTGCTCATTGACATGGTCGGAGTAGGGTGTCAGGAGCGCGATCTCTATGGCCCTGATTTCCTGCAACGCAAGAACCATCGCTCTGGCTGTGGTCACCACCAATTTCCCGGTGGCTTCGGAAATCTGCGCGGCGAGTTCTGCCTCGCCGGCAGGTCCGGCGATGAATCCGGCGGCGGTGCAGCCATAGGCAACGACATCGATGTCAGCGTCCGAAAACGCGGCGGCAAGCGCAATCGCCTGCGCCTTGTAAGCCGGCATCGTTTCCGGCGTCAGCAGGCCCTTGCCGCGCGGGATGCGCAGTGTGGTGCAGGTCGAGCCTGCCGGTAGCCATGCAAGCAGTTCGCGTTCCATGGTGGTGTTGTTGATCGGCACCATCAGGCCGACGTTCAACGGTTCATTTTTAAAGGTTCTCAAATTGCGGCTCTCCTTTGATGAAATGGTGTCTCAGTTACAAAACCGCCCGTCGTATAGCGTTGCATCGAAGCTTACCGGGCTGCGTATAGCCGGTCAATCGAATCATGCTCCCTTCAGCGTAAAATCCTCGCCCATTTCGATGTGCCGCATCCTGAAGGATCTCGACTCACAAAGCGGTCGGCCCCGTACGATCGGGCAGCTCGATCCCCAGCATGACATTGCAGAGGCTCTTTCCATGAACATCCTGCGCAAGCGATATTGTCACGCCGCCGCCGAGGGCCTTTTCGATCACAAAGTTGAACGCCTTGAGATTCCGTAGTTCGTAGCGTCGAACGGGGCCGCCGGCGATGTGCCTGAAAGCCTCCATCACGCGTTCCGGCGTCAGCTCGCGCTGCAGGAACTCCCAGTCCTTCTCTTCGTAGCAGATGACCGAGATGTTGGACGCATTGCCCTTGTCGCCGGCACGACCATGGGCCAGATCATAAACACGCACGCTCACAGCACTCCCTCCACAACGACTTTGGTCTTCACAAGCTGCTTCGGCAGCAGCACCGATTTCACGGCCAGCACGTCGCGCACGCGCGGTTCGCATCCGCCGCCGGCGCCGCCTGGACCGTTTATGTGCATCGCCCGTACCTCAAAACCGATCGCATGCGCGGCGCGGCGGTCGGGGGTGCGACCGGCAATCCGAAGCCGTACCTCATACGGTTCCGGGCGGTCACCCGTATCGCCATGCAGACTTGAAACGCCGATCAGGTCCACACGGAAATCGTCATAGGCAAATCCACGCAGCCGCAGCCGCTCCTTCACGACTTCGGCCGCCCATTTGGCACGGGCGACGGCATCGATACCGCCGTAGGAGACTTCACCTTCTCCAATGAAACCATCCGCATATCCGACGGTAACCTTGTACGTGTCGGTGCGGGGTTTTGCCCTCGCCCCTTCGACCCGCACCCGATCCTTCGCCTCCTGAATCAGCCGGATACCGGTGATGTCGAGCACACAATCGGGCGTGTAATAGGCCGTTGGGTCGTGAATCTCGTAGATCTGCTGTTCGGTGCAGGTCATTACGTCCACGCGGCCTCCGGAGCCCGGCGTCTTGCCGATCGTGACCGTCCCGTCCCGTCCGACATCGGCAAAGGGGTAACCGACGTTTGCCAGGTCGGGGACTTCCTTTTTCCCCGGCCAGCCGAAACAGCCTCCGGTAACCTGCGCGGAGCATTCCAGAAGATGCCCCGCCGCCGTGCCCTGCGCGATCTTCGGCAGATCATCATATGACCAGCCGAACTCATGCATCATTGGGCCCAGGAACAGCGACGGGTCTGCCACGCGGCCGGTCAGCACGATCGGCGCACCCGTTGCCAGCGCCTCGCAGACCACATCGGCGCCCAGGTAGGCGTTGGCGGAAGCCATGCGTTGCAGAATGGACTCGAGCGGCTCCCCGGTCTCCAGGATGGTCAACGCGGGATGCCTGCGAACGATGTCCGATACATCATCACCCAGAACGACGGCCACGGGTATATCGCCCAGTCCCAGTTCCTTCGCTTCCCGGCGCGCTGCACGCGCGCCCCCGATCGGATTGGCGGCCCCCATGTTGCTGATGATACGGATGTTCCTTCTTACGCAGGTCGGCAGTACCGTGCGCAACCGTTCGTGCAACGACGGCGTGTAGCCTTTGTCCGGATCTTTGGTGCGGGCGAGGTTCTCGCGGGCCACTGTGCGTTCCGCCAAGCACTCGAATACCAGGTAGTCGATATCGCCGCGCTCCGCCAGCTCCAGGGCAGGCACCATCCGGTCATCTGATGTACCGGCTCCGGCGCCGATCCGTACCGTATCCTTCCCGTCCATGGTCGTTGTCCTTTCATAAGCAGTTCATCGTTATGGAGAGCGCTCAGTCGAAAAAGCCTTCGGGGATCAGGAATCACAAGTTGAACAGTCGCTGCGGGTTGTCGACCAGAATCCTACGCCTATTTTCTTCATCCGGCACCCAGCGGCCGAAAAAGTTGAAGAGCTCGACGGTTCCCACCTTGTCCGCGAAGGAAAGGTGCGGATGGTCACTGCCCCAGATCAGGCGGTCCGGCGCCGCCTCGACAAGCGCCTGTATCATCGGACCCGCATCGGCAAATCCGGGGACAGTCGACATCCGGTAAAGACCGGTCATCTTCACCCAGCAGCGCCCCTTGCCATGGCGCAACAGGTCGAGCAATTGTTGGAACCCCTTCTGGTTGACGCCGTCGCGCGCCAGGAACATGCCCATGTGGGCCAGCATGAAATTGGCCTTCAGACGGCGCAGGGTATCCATCAGCTCTTCGGTCAGCCATCCCGGCGTCAGGAAATCCAGGATCCACCCGAGTTCGGCGCAACGGGCGTCGAGCCGTTCGATGCGGGGCAGAAGTGTGGCGCTGAAACCGGGATCGGGCGGCATGATCGGGCGAACGTTGATGCGGACGCCGCAAATCCCCGCGGCGCGGAGCGTCTCAAGTTCGGCGTCGGGAATATCCTCGTGGACGTCGACGATCCCCCGGCATCCGGGCAGCTCGCGCATGGCGTCGAGCATGCAGGCGTTATTACGGCCGTACGCGCTCGGCTGAACGAATACCCAATGCTCAAACCCGAGCTTTCGCGAGAGCGCAAGGAAATCGGCGAGCGGCGCCAACGGGGGGTTGTAGCGAAGATCGGTTCCATAGGGATAGCGTTCGGCGGGGCCGAAAACGTGAAAGTGGCTGTCGCAGGACAGCGGCGGCGCCTTGAATTCCGGATCGCTTTCATGATGAGATGGCATGGTTTCTCCCTTTTCAGTCGAAGTCGTAAAGTCGGCCGGGGTTATCGACCAGCACCTTGCGGCGTATCTCCGCATCGGGCAGCCATTCGCCGAGCGCATCGGCCAGATCGCCGTCGTTCGGCATGTAGGCTGTATTCGGATGCGGCCAGTCGGTGCCCCACACGCAGCGGTCCGGTACAGCAGCCACCAGTGCCCGCGCCAGCGGTGCGACATCCGGATAGAGGGGCCATTGCCGGGAAATCCGATACGGACCGATCAATTTGAACCAGACATGATCCAGTCGGGCCAGTCTGAGCAGGATCTTGAACTCCGGGGAATCCACGCCGCCGTCCGCGGGCGCGTGCCCGAAATGATCGATGATGCAGGGCACCGGCATCTCGGCAATGATTTGCTCCAGCGACGGAACCTGGCCGATCCGGACAAAGAACTGCAGGTGCCAGCCGAGCGGCTTGATGCGCGCCGCCAGTTTCGGCGCCTGATCCAGGGGAAGGCCCGGCGTCTTCGATGAAAGGTTGATCCGGACGCCGCGGACGCCGGCCCGGTGGAGCGCCTCCAGCTCCGGATCGCTGACGCCGGCATCCACCACCGCCACTCCCCGAAAGTCGAACACACCCGATGTCAAGGCTGCCAACATGCAGCGGTTGTCTGTTCCGTAGATGCTGGGTTGCACGAGGACCGCCCGTTGGCAGCCGATCGTGCGCAGCATACGCACGTAGTCTCGGGGCGATGCATCCTCAGGAATGAATGCGGCATTCGGCAGATACGGAAACGCCTCCTGGGGCCCGAAGACATGCGCGTGGCAATCGCACGCACCGGCGGGAAAGGGTGTCCGGGGAGGTCGCGGATCAGGGTCTGGACCAGGAATGGTGGCGTGACGAACCGCAGGGCTGTTGGCAGCGCTCATCGCGTTTTTCATCTCTCAATCGGCTTTAATGTTACCGTCCTTGATGACCTTCGCCCATTGGGCGGTTTCGGCCTTCAGGAAGGCGCTGAACTGCTCCTGGGTGCTGCCGACCGGTTCGGCGGCCATACCGTACAGGCGTTCCCGGACATCCGGCATCTGCATGATCTTCGCGATATCGGAGTTGATCCGTTGGACGACGTCGCGCGGCGTCCCGGCGGGAACCATCAACCCGAACCAGTTGGTGAGCTCATAGCCAGGGATACCCGCCTCCACCATGGTCGGGACGTCGGGCAGCATCGGCTGGCGTTTCGGGCCGACGACCGCCAGCGCCCGCAACCGTTCGCTTTTGATGTACTGCAGGGCCAAAGGCAGATTGTCGATGGTGTAATTGATCCTCCCCCCGAGCAGATCGGTAAAGCTCGGAACGCTGCCCTTGTAGCCGATATGCAAGACATTTACGCCCGCCATGCTCTTGAAGAGCTCTCCCGCAAGGTGGGGAAGTCCGCCGGCGCCGGAGGAGGAATAGTTCAGTTCGCCGGGTTTCGCCTTGGCCAGCGCAATCAGTTCCTTGACGGTTTTGACAGGCATCGACGGGTGCACCACCATCACGAAGTTGACCATAACCACAAGGGAAACGGGGATGAAATCGCGCTCCATGTTGAACGGCAGATTACGATACAGGGAAGGGTTGGCGGAGAGATTTCCCAGCGTCCCCAGGAGCATCGTATAGCCGTCCGGCGCGGCCTTGGCGACAACATCGGTGCCGATCGTTCCGGCGGCGCCGGCGCGGTTGTCGACGATGACTGACTGTCCCCACATGTCTGTGAGCTTTAACGCAAGGATGCGCCCCACAATATCGGTTGCAGCGCCTGGCGGAAAGGCAACAATGATCTTTGCGGGCTTGCTTGGAAAATCGGCCGCCGCCGCGGGGAGTGCAAACAATATAGAAAATACGAGCAGTATTCCGAACGCCTTAAACATCTGTGTTTTCATGCTTTGCATGGACATCTCCTTTCTGTGAGAGCCTACCGTTACCAAAAAGTTAACTGCCGGAACACAACGCGGCCTCCGGTAATTAGAATGTCATTCCCCATAACCGTTTCACCAACAAATCCTTTTCAGCCCTTCGCGTCGTTACACCATTCACCTCTCCTGCCTCCATGAGCCCCTACTCCTGGAATGCTTCCTCTCTTTTGTTGCGGATCGTCGGGATGAGCGCCGCAACAAGAGCGGCCGCGGCGACGATGAGGATCACACAACTGATCGGCCGCGACAAAAAGACCGTAGGATCACCACGAGACATCAGCATGGCGCGGCGGAGATACTCCTCCATCATCGGGCCCAGGATCAAGGCGAGAAGCATGGGGGCAGGTTCACAGCCGAGCTTGGCAAAGACATACCCGATGAAGCCGAAAAGGGCCAGGAAATAGACGTCGAACTGGCTGTTGCTGAGGCTGAACACACCGATTGAACAAAAGACGAGAATCGCGGGGTAGAGGAGGTGGTAGGGAACCATGCAGAGCCGAACCCAGAGCCCGATCATGGGCAGGTTCAGCACCAGAAGGAAGAGGTTTCCCATCCACATCGAGACGATAACGCCCCAGAAGAGCGCCGGTTGCTCCGTCATAACAGCGGGTCCGGGCTGAACGCCCTGAATGATCATCGCACCGATCATGAGGGCCATGACCGGGCTCGTCGGAATGCCGAGGGTGAGCATTGGAATGAAGGAGGCTTGGGCCCCCGCATTGTTCGCCGATTCCGGCGCCGCCACTCCTTCGATAGCGCCCTTTCCGAACTCGCTGGAATACTTGGATACCTTTTTTTCCACCGAATAGGCGGCGAAGGACGCTACCAGGGCGCCCCCTCCCGGCAGAATCCCGAGGCAAGCTCCGAGCAGAGTCCCCCGGAGAGTGGGCGAGATCATCCGCTTCCAGTCTTCTCGAGTCGGCATGAAACTCGATAATACGTGTACTTTCCTCTCTGTCGTGCCCTCGTGATCGAGATTCAGGACAATTTCACCGATCCCGAACATCCCCATTGCAACCGTAACAAAGCCGATCCCGTCCATCAGTTCCGGGATCCCGAAGGTAAACCGCTGGGCGCCGGAGCTCACGTCCGTGCCGATGACGCCGAGGAGCAGGCCCACCACGATCATGCCGATGGCTTTGAGAAGGGAACCGCTGGCAAGAACCACAGAGCAGACAAGACCCAGGACCATCAGCGAAAAATACTCCGCGGGACCAAACGTGAGGGCCACGTTGGCCAGTGGGGGCGCGAACAGGGCGATGATGATGGTCGTCACGGTGCCTGCAAAAAAAGAACAGATGGCTGCAGTGGCCAAGGCCACTCCGGCACGGCCCTTAAGCGCCATCTGATACCCGTCAAGGCAGGTTACGATGGAGGATGCCTCACCGGGCAGATTGACCAGGATCGAGGTGGTAGATCCGCCATACTGCGCTCCGTAGTAAATCCCGGCCAGCATGATGAGCGATGACACCGGCGGAAGAACAAATGAAGCCGGCAGAAGCATCGCGACCGTCGCGGCCGGACCCAGGCCGGGGAGGACACCGATCAGCGTGCCGACGAAAACGCCGATCAGGCAGTAGAGCATATTGATGGGCGTCAAAGCCGTCTGCAAACCGATCCAGAGACCCGCGAAGAGGTCCATATCTCAACCTCCTATCCAGGTTCCGATGATCGGGATCGGGATTCCCAGCAGCACGATAAATACAATCGCAGAGGAGATCGCGATCCCGACGGCGAGAGCCACAGCAACAGGCCAACGGAACTTTTGGCTGGCGTAAGCGCTCACGATCACGATGACGATGATCGCGATGACAAGTCCCATACCTCGCAGCAGCAAGCCGAAGAGCAGGATCGACCCTACGACCCAAGCGACCTTCCCGAGCGCGAATCGGTCCAACGGCAAGCCTGAACGAATAAAACTTCTTAACACCAAGGCAATGCCGATCAGTACCAGCAAAGTGCCCAGCATCGTGGGGAAGTAGGCCGGTCCCATCCGCATCGCGTTCCCGATCGGATGGTTTTGTGCAAAGTATACGGCCGCAAGCCCCACAACAGTAAATAGGACACCCGTCCATAAGTCTTTAGGATTACGGTTCAGTATTCCCACTCACTTCTCCCCTCGGACGCCGCGGCACGCCCGTTATCGAGATCGTTAATTTTTATTGCCCGGCGCCCGGCCGTCCGGATCGATCATCAGCCGCTGCGCCGACTGAAGGAAAGATCCGGTTTCAGGCCCGGTTCTCAAGCACCCTGCCGTCACTCGGGTTTTATTCCGGCATCGCGCACGATCTTTGACATACGCGCGGTTTGCTGGTGGAGGAACTCCGTAAACTGTTCGGGCGAATCGCTTGCCGTGAGGTCAACGCCCAGAGCTTGAAACCGGTCGCGGATCTCCGGCTGCTTGACGGTCTTTGCGATTTCGCGCTGCAAAGTGACCAGAACGTCCCGCGGCGTGCCGGCCGGCGCCGCGATGCCGTTGAAGATGGAAGGATCGTAGCCGGGCATGCCACCGGCCTCGGCGACCGTCGGCAGGTCGGGAAAGATGGGGGAGCGTTTATTGCCCGCCAGCCCCAGAGCTCGAACCTTGCCTGCCTTCACGTGTTGGATCGACGTGCTGAAGGTGTCGAAGGACAAGTCAACCTGGCCGCCGAGCACATCGATCAGCGCCGGGGCACTGCCCTTGTAGGGAATCTTCAACGCCTGAAGATCGCCACCGGCCATCTGGTTGAACATCTCCCACGCCATGTGCCCGGATGTTCCGAGACCCGCGTGAGCTACGGTAAGCTTGCCCGGATTCGCCCTCGCGTATGCAATCAGTTCCTTAACCGACTTCACCGGCAGCGTTGTCCTGGTCACCAGGATCAGCGGCAGCCAGCAGGTCTGGCTGACACCGACAAAGTCTTTGACCGGATCGTAACCGGCGTTCAGCGCGATGCTGGGTGCGGTGACCGTGGTGCTGTGCGCGATGAGCAGGGTGTACCCGTCGGGCGCCGACCGGGCCACGAGCTGGGTGCCTACCAGGCTGGCGAAGCTGGGACGGTTTTCTACGATGAACTGCTGCCCCAGGCCTTTGGTAAGCGCCTGAGCCATCGCGCGAGCGACCATATCAAGATTGCCGCCCGCTGCCACCGGCACAATGATTTGAACCATTTTCCTGGGATAGTTCTGTTCTGCCGCCTGCAACGCCGCAGTGCTGTAACAGAGCACACATACAGCAAGCAAAATGACCGTGAATAGCTTCTTCATGTTCACCTCCCCTGGTTACTAAAAAAGAGTGGTTCTGCCTCCGCAGAATAAACAAGTACTGAACCGGCTTAAATCATGAAAAGACGTATAACACTTCCCTTGAAGATTAACGAAATAAACCAAAACCTTACCACCAAGATGCTGGTTGCCATGTGGGTACTTAATTTATACCAAACTCACCTGTCAAGAATTATTTGCGAAAATTCCCCCGGCGATACAGAAATCGGGAATGGGGAAAGCCTCGCAACCTTCCCCATTCCACATCCTGTGGCGTAAATTCACTTGACACACAAAATCATTCTTCATACATTCGCGCTCAGACCCTGGTGACCAACCCGGCGGTACCTGCCAGGTCAGTCCAAGAACTCCTCGCGCTTGCAAAGGCAAAGCCGGGTGAACTCAACTTCGGATCAGGCGGAGTAGGAACGACCCCACACATGGCCGGGGAACTGTTCGCCTCGATCGCCGGAAGCACTCCCGAGCGATTCTCCGGTTACATCAGGTCCGAATTCACCAAGTGGGCGCAGGTGATCAAGGATGCAGGCGTGAAGACGGAGTAGCCTCTGTAGTGAAGATACCGGTCTCGTGACAACCGTGAACGGTCCGGACGTACGCGGCCGGTCGCCCGGCGCGACTGCCAAACCGGACGGCGGCGTATCCGGATCGCTCAAAACAGGTTTCCTGGCGTCCCGCCTATAAAGCGGGAGCGTGTTCCTCAGTAAGCCGGGCGGACACTTATGCGAAGGAGGAAATTATGTCGATTGATTTGCGTTACCTCGGTTGGTCGGCCATTGAGGTCACAGTCGAGGATGGCAGGCGACTGCTGCTGGATCCTTATTTGTCCGGCCGCCCGAATGAAGGCATTGCACCAAGCCCCGCCAGGCTTGAAGAGTTTGACGATGTCGATTTCGTCCTGGTTACGCACATTGCCCAGGATCACTTAGGCCAAGCCTTTGATGTCCTTGGAAGAAGTCAGGCCACATTGGTATGCGACGTTGCCACTCGTTTCGCCGCCCTGGCGGCGGGAATCGCTTCCGAACGGATCTTCCACATGGTCCCCGGCGTTCAGTTCGCCTTTAACGGCCTGCTGGTAAAGGCCCTGCCGGCAGAGCACCTCTCCTTTCAGAAGCTGGGTGAGAACGCGTATATCAGCGCCCCCCCGCTAAGCTATCTCGTCACAACCCCGGGGGGGATTCGGGTCTTCTTCGGCGGAGACACGTCCATCAGCGCGAACCATCAGCTCTTCGGTCGTCTCTACAAGCCTCATGTGGCTGTTCTGGGGGTAGGCGGTGTGGAAATACACGGCCAATCCTTCACGGAACTGTATCCGGATGAAGCGGCGTTGGTGGCGAAGTGGCTGGGTGTGAAAGTCGCCCTTCCTATCCACTACCGCTTCGATGAAGGCGCAACCTTCGTGAAGGAACTCAAGAGGCAGGCCCCTAGGGTCGAACCGGCTCTCTTGAAGGCGGGCGAGTCCTATCGTTTCAGCCAGAATGACGGCGGCGTCCGTCGCTCGGCTGGGAGGAAATGATGACCGGGAGAAGATAGGGATACCAACGCTCATGATCGAGGCGGAAATGTCAGGAATTTTGTCAAGGAAGAACGGTGAGAGCTGGGAAAAAGCTCTTGTCCTGTATGGAGCCGTTCAGAAGGATGTTCTCCTCCTGGAAGAGAGGTAGCTGTTTAATGGTATCCGAATGATCTTCTGCTTCAAACATTTTCCCGAATAAACTCCGTAACTCAAGTTCATGGTCCTAAAATTAACAGGCCTAGCGGCCGATCTTTGCCAGAATTTCCAGGGCGAATGTCTTCCCGTCGGCGAGATCCGATTCAGTGGGATGTCCGCACGCCCCCTGCGCCTCTTCCGCCCAGGCCCGATGTTCCGCCTGTTTGATCAGCGCCTCAATGATCTTCACATCCACTTTACCCCGGACCCCGAACGTGCCGAGGATCTTTGCCCGGGCGGCAATGCCGATCGCGTGTTCCAGCGCCTGCTTGGGAAGTCGGCCGCCCCGGAGCGAACCGTGGGTGCAGAAGAGGGCGATGTTCTGTCCTTCGGGCAGGTTCTTGAAGAAGGGAAGGGCCTTGGCG
>Ga0105152_10000572_pt1 | contig 11242 bp, 9 predicted proteins | sample LakBais05cmmetaG_FD_81534 | JGI IMG/M metagenome (GOLD analysis project Ga0105152, IMG submission 81534) | Lake sediment microbial communities from Lake Baikal, Russia to study Microbial Dark Matter (Phase II) - Lake Baikal sediment 0-5 cm | ecosystem: Environmental > Aquatic > Freshwater > Lake...
AGGTTATAGTGGTCGAGACAGAGAAATTTATTGAATATTTCCAAGAGATTGAGCTAAAAAAACCAGCAGACACTATTATTCAGCAAATCAAAAATCTAATTTCTTCGGGTATTTTGAAACCAGGAGACCGCTTACCTTCTGAAAGGGCCCTCGTCGAGCGCTTTGGCGTTGGGAGAGGACATATACGAGAGGCGATCAAAAAATTAGAGTTCTATGGGATTCTCAAAACCATGCCCCAAAGTGGAACATTTGTAGCGAATCTTGGGGTTAAGGCTCTTGAAGGTTTGATCTCAAATATACTCAACCTTGAGAAGGAAGATTTTGAATCGCTAATGGAGACACGTGGTTTGTTGGAGGTCCATGCAGCGAGGCTAGCTGCTAATCGAGCATCCAGTGAGGAGATCGAGGAGATTGCTAAAGCACACAATGAGTTTAAAAAGCGAGTTGAAATGGGAGACTCAGGTCTTGAGGAAGATTTAATATTTCATCTTAAAATTGCGGAATTTTCCAAAAATTCTGTCCTAAAATCTCTTATCAGTTTGCTTACTACAGATATCATCAACTTAACAAGGAAATATGATACTTGCCGGGATGGAAGATTTCGAGTTGCGCTTGAAGAGCACAAATCTGTCCTAGAAGGGATTGAGAGAAGAGAACCAGAGAAGGCTGCAGAGGCGATGGCAGAGCATATGCGAATGGTACGGCTGGAGAGGGAGACTCTGAAAGGTACAGGAGATAAAAAGTTTCGTGGTACAGACGGATTCACTCAAGAGGAAAAAAATAGAAAGGGAGGTAGTTTTAGAATTTTCTAAACAACGGAGGCGGATCTTGAAAATTGGACTTAACCCAGCATTTCTTTTTGCTCATTTTGGAGATAAGGTTTTTTTTGATCAAGTTATTACAGGGGCTACGCGTGCTAAAGAATTAGGTTTCCCATCTCTTGGTCTAGAAATATACTGTGATGAGCAGTATGAGGCTTATACCTCCAAAAACATTCGTCGAATCCGTGACCATTTTCATGCTTTAGGATTGGAATCAACTGCTTTTTTAGCTTGCGCACCGCGAGCTAAACTTGCCAGTATAACAAAAGAAATCCGTCAAGAAGGGAAGAGAGATTTCCAGCGTATCGTTGATGTCGTTTCAGAAATGGGAATTACAAATACAGTATCATTGGTTTCTTCTGCTCCCCCGGAAGCTGTTATTTCTTATATGGAAACATACCCAGGAGCGCCACCGAAATCTATTGCATTACCTCCCTCATGTAGTTGGGAAACGGTATGGAATACCTACGTAGATACAATAAAAGAATGCCTTGAAATGGCTATTTCAAGAGGTTTGCGTCTTGCTATAGAGCCTTTGCCTATGTCTATTGTTAGTACATCGGACAGTTATCTTCGATTAGCCGATGAGATTCGATCTAACGATTTCGGTATCCTTATTGATACTTCGCACCTGTTTTACCAACGTGAAAGCTTATCAGTGGCGATTGAGAAGGTAAAAGGGCAGCTTTTTGGCTTTTGTGCATGCGACAATGACGGCGTGCAGGATTTCCACTGGGCCCCTGGCAAGGGCAACATTGACTGGCGAGAAGTTCTAAGAACTTTAAAAAAGGCTGATTATGAGGGCTATGTTGACCTCGAAATTAATGTAGCCGATGAACCTGACCTTACTTATCTGAATGCGCGTGAGTATCTCGAAAATATCCTGAAAGAGCTGTAAAGCTAATTCACTAAATATGAAATTATCGCTCAAGAAGGGGGGTGATCATTCTTATTAGAAAGAAATGAACAATTCTTTAATGAATGGAGAAGGGAAGGAGGGGGTAAGACAGTCTGAAAAATTGACAACGGATTGGCTTTCTGATAATTCTCAAAGCGGCTTAAAACAAAAAATAGCAAAGGAGGGAGAATGGAATGAGCCACAAGACAAAATTTGCATTAATGTGTAGTCTTCTTGTCCTCATTGGAATTTCATCTCCAATTTGGGCAGCGGAATGGAAACCCACAAAACCCATCACTGTTATTGTGCCCTGGCCGGCAGGTGGTGCTACAGACTTGACCGTCCGTTTCTTAGCCAGCGAGATGGAGAAGGTCCTGGGTCAACGGATTGGGGTCGTAAACACAGCGGGGGCGACAGGGGCTATCGGGATGAGGAGTGCATGGGAGGCCCCGCATGACGGATATACATGGACTGCTAATTCGGATACCTCAATGCTCGTTTTACCTGTATTAGACCTTCTCAATGTGACCCACCGGGATTGGATCCAATGGTATGTCCTGTTCACGCCATGCATCGTCTCGGTCACAGCAGATTACCCGGCGAAGGATTTTCCGGAACTCATCAAAATGATGACGGAGAAACTGGGACAGGTGGCTGTCGCCTCTGCAGGTGTCGGGAGTTCGGGACACATGGCTATGGAGGTGGTAAAGAACGTAACGGGCGCATCGGGCAGACACATCCCTTATGCCGGTGGTTATCCTGCAGTAGTGGCAACTGTTTCGGGTGAGAGCAATGTGGTCATGCAACTCTCCATGGAGCAGGCAGATATGATCCGGGCAAAGAAGCTGAAACCTCTGGCCAATACCAGCCTTCAAACGCTCAATGTCTCGGGCTACGGCGAGGTTCCATCCATCGCAAAATGGTATCCCAAGTTCCCATTGACAGGCTCACACTTCGGTCTGATGGCTCCGAAAGACATACCAAAGGAGGCTGCGGCTGCCATTAGTAAGGCCTTCGATGTAGCAGCTAAATCGGCCGCCATCAAAAAATTTGCTGAGGAAAAGGCGGTTTTCCTGGTGAATCTTCAGGGGGCTGAGGCCCTGGCCAGCGCAGAAAAGCACGCCTCCATGATGACCTGGATCATGTTCGACGGCGGCGCGGCAAAGATTTCGCCAGCTCAATTCAATATCCCGAGGTATAAGGATTGATACAGCTCGGGAAAAATTTCGGGGGCGGCCTTAAAGGAAACAAAGAGTCGCCCTCCGGATTTTTTCAATTCGATAAATCCAAAGCGACAAATCGCCATAGGAAGGAACGGTCGAGAGAGGAGAAGGTTTACGCTGAGGAAATTTTTCAAGGGGAATCCATAAGATGTATGAATTAAGACGACAGGATTTCTATACAGGATTAATCATCATAGTCATCAGTCTTTTTGTGATGGTGGAAAGCTGGCGGATGCCCCGGCACATACAGGACTGGGCTGCCTATGCAGCGCCAGGAATGGTTACAGGTCTCCTCGGCCTGGGGTTCCTGGTCATGGGTATCATTCTAACCATTAGATCAACCCGAAGAGAAGGTGCACCATTGGCCTTTAAGGGATCCGATATTTCTGCTTACCTGAGCGATCCCAAAACCCACCACCTCGGCTTGATGTTTGCCTTAAGCATCATTTACTGCCTGTTTCTCGGCAGAAGGCTACCTTACACGGTTGTCACAACAATTTATCTCTTCACAGTTATGTTAGTATTTCGGGACCCTGGTCCTATCAAGTTCTTCGCTATATTCAAATTCTTGATCATTTCTTTTGCAACAGCCGCAGGAGTTGCTTTCGTGTTTAACCGGCTCTTTCTCGTCCCACTTCCATGAAAGGAAAGGCTAACGATGGAACTTGGCCCAATATTAATTTTTAAGGAATTGCTCAAACTCTTTACTCCGATCGTCCTTTTCCACGTATTCTGGAGCACCTTCCTTGGCATGATCATTGGAATGTTGCCGGGTCTTACAGCGACGATGGGTATCGCCTTGCTCACAGGTCTCACTTTCGGCATGGAGCCGAGAATGGCCATCATCATCTTAATTTGTGTCTATGTGGGTGCAATCACAGGAGGGAGCCGGTCTGCAATCCTTCTCAACATCCCTGGAACACCCGCTAATGCTGCTGCCTGCCTGGACGGGTTTCCCTTGGCCCAAAGAGGAGAGGGTGGCCAAGCGATTGGCCTGGCGGCGACAGCGTCCTTCATTGGAACTGTTTTCGGCCTCTTCTGCATGGCCTTCTTTACCCCTTTCCTCGGAAAGATTGCGCTGGAATTTTACTCCTATGAGTTTTTCTGGCTAGCGATCTTCGGAGTTATAATTTGTGGAAATCTTACAGCCCCTACAGATCCCCTGAAGGGCTGGATCGCTGGATTCTTTGGTCTGTTGGTTTCTCTTGTTGGTATGGAGGGAATCACCGCTTATTCAAGGTTCTCCTTTGGCTTTGAACAGATGCGGGGCGGCTTCGCATTAATTCCGGTCCTGGTGGGGATGTATGGAATCGCTGAGGTTCTCGGAGGGATGCGAGAGACGATTCTACCGAAGGTGAGATCGAAGGTTGGAAGAATCATCCCACGGATTCGGGATTTGTTGGACCATTATCGTCACATCCTTCGTTCTGGGGTGATCGGTGTCATCGTCGGTGCAATTCCTGGGGTGGGTGAGGATGTGGCGTCTTGGGTCTCCTATGACTTTGCCAAACGTGCCAGCAAGAAACCAGAAATGTTCGGAAAGGGCTCCTTAGAGGGCTTAATTGCTGCTGAAACAGGAGATAATGCCTGCATTGGCGGCGCCATTATCCCTGTCCTATCCCTGGCCGTTCCAGGGAGCGCACCAGCGGCTGTTCTCCTTGCGGCAATGTGGCTCCATGGGGTGCGCCCTGGCCCATTGCTCATGTTAGAATTCCCCAACTATATTTGGGAAGTCACGGCCATGATGATTATGGCATCTTTCGCCTCCCTTGTGGTGAGTCTCTCGTTTGTCAGAGCCCAGGTGAAGATCCTATTAGTTCCCCGATATATCCTCATGCCTATTGTCTTCGTATTATGTGTCATCGGATCTTATGCCATCAATGTAAGGGTATTTGATATCTGGGTGATGATGGCCTTCGGGGTTATCGGCTATGTCATGCGGAAATATAATTATCCGGCTGCACCGTTGGTCCTTGGAGTGATCCTCGGAGATATGGCAGATGTGAACTTGCGTCGAGCCCTGATCCGCGCTGCGGGTGATGTCTCACCATTTTTCACCCGCCCCATTTCATTGATCTTGATCATTCTGATTATTCTCACAATGATCAGCCGGACCAAGTTGTTCAAAAGCGTCCTATCATTGGCTTCAATGAAGGCAAAAAAGATATTCCGAAAATAGCATTTCTAAAAATGTCGAGGAGGATTATCCCATGGGGAAAATCGGTACCGGAATCATTGGGTCCCGTTTCGCTGCGGATCTTCATGCTCGTGCTTTAGAACAATTCCGTGGAGAAAAAGTGGACTTACTCGCTGTCTGCTCTAAGACAAAAGAGAACGCCGAAGCCTTCGCCAAAAAGTTTAGCATCCCTTATGTGTACACGGATTATTCTCAGATGCTGGAGCGTAAGGACATTCAAGTGGTGGATCTTTGTGTTCCGACGGACCTTCACCACACCATGGCGATCCATGCCGCCGACGCAGGAAAACATATCATCTGTGAGAAACCCCTCACAGGATTTTTTGGAGATGGGAAAACGATTTCTCGGCAGATCATGATGGAAGAAGCTCTCAAAAATGCGGCAGCCGTTTTGAAGTCGGTTAAAGAGAACAAAGTGAGATTCTGCTATGCTGAAAATTTTGTTTACGCTCCTCCCGTGACGAAACTGAAGAACCTGATGAAAGCTTGCCAAGGTACGGTCTTAGATATCCGGGCAGAAGAAAGCCATTCAGGTTCTCATGCTGCGTATTCTCGCGAGTGGAGGACTTCTGGCGGAGGCTCACTGATGCGATTGGGTTCCCATCCAGTGGGTGCTGTGCTCCACTTGAAGCATTACGAAGGCCTCATGAAGTTCGGCCACCCCATCCGGGCAAAGTCGGTCATCGGCGATGTTGGCCATCTCACCAAAATGGAAGCCTTCCGAAAAGAACCAAAGAAATGGATGGTCGATTCCTGGGTAGACGTGGAGGACTGGTCCGCTGTTCTGATCACCTTTGAAGACGGATCAAAGGCGACCATCCATGCCACGGATGTGAGCTTAGGGGGCGTAAAGAATTTGATGAGTGTCTACATGTCCAATGCCGTGGCTCTTGTAAATATCAATCCAAACACCAGCCTTGTGGTCTACTCCCCGGAAGGCAACATCTTTGGTTCAGAATATATTACGGAAAAAGTTGAGACCAAAGCAGGTTGGCAGTTTCCAAGCCCTGATGAGGATTGGATGAGGGGTTATCCTCAAGAATTGGAAGATTTTATTGATTCCATCATAGAAGATCGCGATCCTATCTCGGGTGCTGATCTGGCTTATGAGGTGGTCGAGGTGATCTATGCAGCTTACCTTTCAGCTGAAACCGGGAAGAAAATTGAACTCGTGAGAGAATGATTTATTACAAACTCATAAAACAATATAAACATGTAGCGCAAGGCTTCAGCCTTGCTTTAAGCCTGCCTACCGCAGGCAGGCAACCCTGAAGGGTTGCCCTACAGAATATTTAATCCGTTTTTATGGTAAGTGGAGGAATTCGATAAGTTGGAGACCGAAGCTCGAGCCATGGTCTTGGAAAAATTTAATGAGCCTCTTGTGATGAGGACCTTCCCTATCCCAGGGCTCAAAGAGGGCGAAGTCCTTGTAAAAATCGAGGCGGCAGGGGTTTGTGGTTCGGATGTCCATATGTGGGAAGGAAGGGACCCCCGTATTCGACTGCCCATGATCCTCGGGCATGAAGGGGTGGGAGAGATCGTGGAGATGAATGGAGAAAAGCGGGATGTCTACGGGAATCCACTCCATGTCGGAGACAAAGTTCTATGGAACCGTGGAGTGACCTGCGGCCGTTGCTACTTCTGTAAGGTAAAAATGGAGCCTTCTCTCTGTCCTCACCGATGGGTCTACGGCATCCACACCTCCTGTGCAGAGTCTCCCTACCTCACTGGAAATTATACAGAATATCTTCCTTTGGTTCGGGAAGTCGATCTTTTTAAAATCGAATCTGAGACTGACCTTCAAGTCTTAGTCCCTGCCTCCTGTTCAGGTGCTACGGCGGCTCATGCCTTTGATCTCTCCAGAATGGAATCCGGGGATTCGGTGCTGGTCCAGGGTGTGGGTCCTCTTGGAATATTTGCTATCGCCTTTGCCAAGTCTTTCGGAGCTTCTCAGATTATAGCCATTGGAGGAACCGAAGAAAGGCTCAACATGTGCAAGGCCTTTGGGGCCAATCTCCTTCTGAATCGGAATCAATTGTCTAAAAAAGATCGAAAGGAAGCTGTGATGGAGGTGACCCATGGCCGGGGAGTGGATGTGGCTTTTGAGATGGCTGGAGAACCTGAAGCATTAAAGGAAAGTATCTCCTTGGTCAGGACAGGCGGCGCTTGTGTCTCAGCAGGTTTCGGGGAACCTCATGGAACGATTGAACTCGATTGCTTTCACGATATTGGACGAAAAAACCTTCGTCTCCAAGGAGTATGGGTAAGTGAAACTCGGCATACTCATATGGCCCTCCAACTGATCTTGAGTCGGATAGGAGATTTTACGAAACTGATCACCCACCGTTTTCCTTTGGCCCAGGCCAATGAAGCCATCCGGGTGATGAAGACAAAGGAGGCCGTGAAAGCTCTTCTTCTTCCACATGAAGTCTACCCGAGAACTTTCCCTCCTCTGGCAGGAGGGGATTCACCCTGTTAGATAGAAGATTTCTTGAATAACAGGGCTGAATAGACAACCTTATCTAACAGGGTGAAAGGAAGGGGGGACCCAAATCATTTTGTCCACCCCCACCCTACCCTCTCCCGTCGAAGGGGGAGGGTAGGGTTAAGGGAATGCGATGGAAATCATCGAATGTGACGTTTTGATTATCGGGAGCGGCGGTGCTGGCCTGAGGGCAGCCATTGAGGCCAAGGAGACCTTCGAGGAGGGAAAGGTTCTTCTTGTTTCGAAAGGGATTGTTGGGAAATCCGGCGTCACAGCAACCGCATGTTCTGACCGAATGGCCTTTCACGCCACACTCCCTTATACAGAGCCCGGAGGACCGGATAACTGGAAATATCATGCTAAAGATATTTATCGAATAGGAGGCTATGTCTCAGACGGTGATTTAGCTCACATTTTGGCAAAGGAAGCTCAGCAAGCCTTTGAATATCTGGATCGTCTGGGTGTCCCTTTTGTAAAGAAGGAGAGTGGTCGCGCTGACCAATTCATCACGGATGGCTCTGAATATGCCAGGGCCTGCTATACAGGCCCAAGGACGGCCAACCATATTGAAGAGGCCTTGCTGAAGAAGATCTCCTCAATGGATATCCCTATCCTCAATCACTGCATGGTGACAGAACTCATCAAATTCCGAGGAAGAGTGATCGGTGCCTTTGGATTGGATGAAAGAGAGGCAGAGATTGAAAAAAGGCTTAAAGTTTTTTCAAGCAAAACAGTCATTCTGGCAACAGGAGGAGCAGGAGAGGCCTTTAAGGTCCATGTGTTTCCCCTCTGTATGACAGGAGATGGCTATGCCATGGCCTACCGAGCAGGAGCAGAGCTTGTCAATGTGGAATTCATCCAGATCGGCCTCTCTTCGATCAAGACCAAATTGGCCTGTTCGGGGAGTATGATGAGGGCAATCCCCAGATTTTTGAATGATCAGGATCAAGAGTTTTTACAGAACTATCTTCCTCAAGATACGCCTCTGGCAGAGATTAACAATTTGATTTTTGAGAAAGGAGCAAGCTGGCCTGTCTCAAGGGAGAAGAAGACACATTTGATTGATGTGGCTGTATTCAAAGAGAGGACCAAGGGGCATCGCGTATTTCTTGATTACAATACAAATCCAAAGGGATTCCGATTTCAGAATTTAGATATGAAATGGCAGGAACGATATAAAAGAGAGAGCAAGAGAGAAATCGGCAATGGAAAAAGGGAGGACTCTCCTCTTCATCGTTTGAAGGAAATCAATCCTGAATCGATCCAGTGGCTTCAGGAGAATGGGATAGACCTTTATGCTGGGGAGAAAATTGAGATTGCTCCTGCCATTCAACACTTTCAGGGTGGCATCAAAATCAGGGGGAGGGGAAACACTTCACTGAAAGGTTTGTATGCAGCTGGAGAATGTGCAGGCGGTCAACATGGTGCAAATCGTCCGGGAGGAAATGCTTTATTGGACAGCCAGGTTTTTGGAAGGATCGCTGGCCATGAGGCAGCCATGGAGGCAAGATCCATTGACCAACGGAAAGTGAATTCCAATCAGATCCATAGCTATCTGAGGAAACTGAGAAAACTGGACAAGGGTAAAAAGACCTCAGAGGTAAGAAGCGAAGTCCAAACCATCGCCTCCCAATTTGCCAGTGTCGTCAGAACAGAAGAGGGATTAAAAGAGGGATTAAAAATTTTAGGAGCTTTAAGAAGGGGAGGAATCGCTTTAGATGATAACGGCTTGATCTTCGCCTTAGAGACCGAGAACTTGATGGATATGGCAGAGATCATCTTAAGGGCATGCCTCTTACGTAAAGAGTCAAGGGGCCCTCATCTCTTCTTTGCCCATTTTGAGGATCTTTCTCCCCTTCCTCTTCAGGATCTAGGATGGAGAAAATATATCGTCATCCAAAACCAGATGGGCAAAATGGTACTGAGAAAGAAGACGCCGGTGAAATTGGATTCCATGTCAAGGGGGACGAGATGAATTTAGAGATGCTTCCTTTACCTATAAAAATCGGAAGTAAATTGGCACCCAACAGTATTGTGAATCAACCCATGGAATGTAATAATGGGGATGCCCAGGGAAATCCTACAGAACTTACCTTAAAGCGCTATCGAAATTTAGCAGAGGGTGGGGCGGGTATCATCATCGTCGAATCCCTGACGATCAGCTATGAGAGCCGGGCAAGAAAGAACCAGTTAAAGATCTCTGAAGAAACAGCAACTGGCCTGGGAAGACTGGTGAAGGCGATGAAGGAGATCAATGAAAAATCCCTGATCCTCTTCCAGATCAACCATTCGGGAAGAGTTAGCGGTGCTGCCTTTTCAAAAGTGGTCTCTCTCTATCCCACCGAGGATCCAAGTGTTCACATTCTGACGGAAGAAGAGATTGAGGATATCGGAGATATGTTTGTCAAAGCCGCTCTCATTGCAAAACAGGTTGGAGCGGATGGGATCGATTTCAAACACTGCCATGGATATCTCTGTGGAGAGATGCTTCGGCCTGCCAATATCAGAGAGGATTGTTTTGGAGGAGGTTTTGAAAACCGGACCAGGTTCTTCAGAGAAACCACAGCGAGAATAAAAAAAATTGTGGGAAAAGATTCCTTCATCATTGGATCAAGATTTTCAATCTATGAGGGGATCCCCGGAGGGTTTGGGACACCCGGTCCGCAAGAGGTAATGGAAGATCTCGCTGAACCCTTTAACTTCGCCAAGATGATTGAAGAGATGGGAATGGATTATATCAATGTCTCAGCCGGTATACCAGCCATTACTCCTGAGATTGTGAGGCCGACAAAGAATTATCCTGAAGGAGTCTACAGACACTTTGGGTGGACTAAAACAGTAAAGAAATTAGTGAAGATTCCAGTGATCGGTTCAGGATATAGTTATTTGAGGGATGGGAAAAACGATTTGAAAGAGCCCGATCCATCAAAAAAGAGCTTTCTCTACTGGGCAGAGAAGAATCTGAAAGATGGCAACGTCGATCTCGTGGGAATTGGAAGGCAGTCCCTCGCAGATCCACTCTTTGCGAAGAAGATTTTGTCTGGGAATATTGATCAAGTCAACTTCTGTACCGCATGCGGAGGTTGCAGCATTCTTCTCGGATCTCAAAAGGAGGTGGGGTGTACCGTTTACAACAAGTATTACAAAGGGGTATTGCGTCAAGTCAAAAAAAGTTAAGAGTTATGAGTTATGAATTATGAATTGTGAATTGAAATCAAATAATTTTTTTGAAAGGAGGATAATGTTATGTACGACGTCGTGACTTTTGGGGAGGCGATGGTTAGACTCTCACCAACCCATTTTCAGAGATTGGAGCAGACTCGAAGTCTCGATTTAAATGTGGGGGGTGCAGAACTGAATGTGGCCGTTGGCGTGACCCGTTTTGGAATGAAGAGCGCATGGGTTTCAAAACTTCCGAAGAATCCCCTTGGATACCTGATCAGAGACCGTGCTCAAGAGTTTGGAGTTGACTGTTCCCATATGGTCTGGTCGGATAAGGGAAGAGCTGGATTATATTTTCTTGAGTTTGGGGCATCACCCAGAGCTTCGAGCGTGCTCTATGATCGGGCAGGGTCATCGATCAGTATGGTTCAACCCGGGGAAGTCGACTGGACAAAG
>Ga0105152_10000573_pt1 | contig 11240 bp, 11 predicted proteins | sample LakBais05cmmetaG_FD_81534 | JGI IMG/M metagenome (GOLD analysis project Ga0105152, IMG submission 81534) | Lake sediment microbial communities from Lake Baikal, Russia to study Microbial Dark Matter (Phase II) - Lake Baikal sediment 0-5 cm | ecosystem: Environmental > Aquatic > Freshwater >...
GTGAAGGCAATATCTGTGGAGCCGTCAATGGAGATACGGTTATCATCGTACAGGTAGATAAGCTTCCCTAGCCGCAAATGACCGCCCAGCGAGGCAGCCTCGGCAGTAATCCCTTCCATCAAATCTCCATCGGTGACAATGGTATAAACAAAGTGGTTTATCACTTGGTTGCCCGATGTGTTGAACTCAGCGGCGAGATGTGCTTCGGCAATCGCCATCCCAACGCCATTGGTAAAACCCTGCCCAAGCGGTCCAGTGGTTACTTCTACCCCAGGTGTGAGTCCATATTCAGGATGGCCGGGTGTCTTGCTTCCCCACTGCCGAAAGTTCCTTAATTCTTCCAGCGGGAGATTATACCCGGTCAGATGCAGGAGCGAATATAGCAGCGCGCACCCGTGACCGCCGGAGAGGATGAAACGATCCCGGTTAGGCCAGGCTGGATTCCGGGGATTGTGACGCAGGTGTCGGGTCCAAATTGTGTACGCGATCGCGGCGCAACCCATGGGTAGTCCCGGGTGTCCGGAGTTTGCTTTTTGCACCATATCCGCCGAGAGAAAGCGCAGTGTATTTACTGCCTGTAAAATCAGGTCATCATTTTTAGTCATCGTGTATGTCCTTTTTCAATCTGCTTGAATTGTTAGCGTTCCAGTATATGTTCCAGCCAGGTAGCCCAGCAAGCCCCCGGTTATTGGCCAGTCACCTTAGACCTAGTTCCATTAAATTCTTTCGCATTTGTAGTTCATTCGATCGTGATTATATATCACATCCCAAAAAAACCAAAATGGTACAATATCAATAATGTCAAAGACTGATCTGATTGTGATTGGTGGAGGACTTGACGTATCGGAAGCTGCCTGGCAAGCCGCACAACGTGGGCTGCGTGTCCAGTTGTTTGAAATGCGCCCGACAGTCTTCACCGGTGCCCACCGGACATCGGACCTTGCTGAACTGGTTTGCTCGGATTCTCTCGGCTCGAACCTGCCCGACCGCGCCTCCGGCATTCTTAAAAACGAGTTGCGCCGGCTTGTTTCGTTATTGATGGAATGCGCGGAAACTACCGTACTCTATGCTGGTTCATTCTTGACTGTAAACAAGATAATATTTTAGAAATTAGAAATGAGAGTATTATAATGTCTACACGAAGATTACAGATATTTATCTTTACATCCTTGGGGATCTTGCTGACGGGGTTATCGGTTTGGTTGGTCTACAATGCACTCCAGCCCGCCATCCGCTTTAACGGTCAACGGGCATATCAGGATGTACTCGCCCAGGTTTCGCTCGGCCCGCGCACACCGGGAAGTGTTGCCCACGCTCAGACAATCGCCTATATCCAGCAAGAATTGGAAAAGGTCGGATGGAAAGTTCAAATTCAGGCAACTGAATGGCAGGGATTTCCTATTCAAAACATTATTGCATACCCCTCGGAGGTCACCCCTAGCATCATCGTCGGAGCCCACTATGATAGCCGTCTCCTGGCAGACCAGGATCCGGGTCTGGGACGCAACGGACCAGTGCCTGGGGCCAACGATGGGGCTTCAGGTGTTGCCATCCTGCTGGAACTTGCGCGTACGCTCCCTTCTGACAGCGTCCCAGTCTGGCTAGTCTTCTTTGACGCCGAAGATAATGGCGGATTGTATAACCGGCAATGGATCATGGGCTCACGGGCATTTGTCACTTGGCTGAAGGAAAAACCGCATGCAGCCGTCATCGTTGACATGGTCGGTGACGCAGATTTGAATATTTACATAGAACGTAATTCGGATCCCGCACTAACAGCTGAAATCTGGGCGCAAGCCGCTGCTTTGGGATTTGGGCAATTCTTCATTTCTACGCCGAAATACGATATGATTGATGATCACACCCCGTTTCTGGAGGCTGGCATCCCGACAGTAGACATTATTGATTTTGATTATCCCTACTGGCATACCGCCGCTGACACTGTGGATAAGGTCTCTGCACAAAGTCTACACACCGTAGGCGAGACACTTTGGGCATGGCTCGAATCGCAAAAATAGATAAAATACACTCTTTACGATGGCACATTCCTCGTGGACGGCCGCACCCTGCCCTGATTCATCCGGGTACAATAACTGATAAACGTAGTTTTCTACAGTCCTGCGTAACTATTTGGAATCAAATTGTCATTTTCCCATGTTTGTTTGCCGTTTCAGTTTAGCTATTTGTATTAGGAGCATTAAATGCCAAAGAAGATTCCCACACCGACCACCCCCCCACGTGAACGCGCCTTTCTGGTCGGTGTTGAAGTGCACGGTCAGTACCATCTTTTGACTCTCGAAGATTCTCTTACAGAACTTTCCCTGTTATGCGATACTGCCGGGTTGGAAGTAGTCGGTGATCTGACCCAGAAAATGGACCGTCCTAATCCGGAGACATTTATTGGGTCTGGGAAGGTGGAGGAACTCAAGGCCCTGGCCGAGGACTCCCTGGCGCAAGTGATTGTTTTCGATAATGAACTCTCTCCGCGCCACCAGCGGGAACTCGAAAAGCACATAGGCGAGAATGTGCGCATCCTCGACCGGACAGCAATTATCTTGGATATTTTTGCCCAGCACGCTCACACCAGCGAGGGCCAGTTGCAGGTCAAACTGGCACAATATGAGTATTTTCTGCCGCGCTTGACCGGTCAGTGGACGCATTTGGCGCGGCAGGCAGGCGGCGGTGGTGGACGTTCCGGCATAGTTGGCGGGGTGGGCCTGCGCGGTCCCGGTGAAACACAGTTGGAAGTGGATCGGCGCGCTGTCCGGCATGAAATCGCCCATCTCAAAGGTGAACTCGAAAAAGTGCGCGCCCGCCGCCTGCGCCACCGCGTCCAACGCAAACGCAGCCGTATTCCGGCTGTGGCACTCGTCGGCTACACTAATGCCGGCAAATCCACTCTGCTTAACAGATTGGCAAAATCGGATATTTACGTAGCTGACCATTTGTTTGCCACGCTCGATCCGACCACCCGCCGTGTCGAACTCTCCGGCGGTTATCAGGCACTATTTACCGATACCGTCGGCTTCATCCAGAAACTCCCCACCACGCTGGTGGCCGCTTTTCGCGCCACACTGGAGGAAATTGCAGAAGCAGACTTGCTTTTGCATGTGGTGGATATTTCGCACCCGAACGCCATGAACCAGTCTGAAGCTGTCCAAGAGACCCTAGTGGAAATCGAAGCCGAACACGTTCCGGTCATCACCGTCCTGAACAAAATTGACCGATTATCGGACCCTGCAGCTGCCCGCAACGCGGTGGAGCATTTCCCGCAGGCTGTTGCCATTTCCGCCCGTACCGGCGAAGGGATCGGCGACTTGCTCGGCATGCTTCGCAGTATACTATACGAAACCTTTATCCCAACCCTGGTCCGTCTGCCTTATCAGCAGGGACAACTTATCTCGCTTTTCCACGAATTTGGTCAGGTTGAACGCCTGGAACATGGACGGAAAGGTGTGCTTATGCAGGGACGCATTCCAGGACGGCTTGTAGCTCAATTCAAGCCCTGGCAGGTAAAGCCGGGTGAGAAAGAGATGGAGGAGGAAAATGATCCAATGGTTGAATAAAACAATTGATAACCCCTTCGAGTTCCTCGCCCCGCGCAAAGGACTCCTGCCGCTCATCGGGATGTTCCTGATTGTTACAAATTTCGTTCTTCAATATCTCCCGACCGGCGGGTTCTGGAAAGTAATTTCCTACTTCACTTCGGGTTGGTGGTTGTCATCCTCGGCATGATGCTGACCTGGGCACTTTAATCCACCATGACCGGGATCCGAAACACTCCGGCTGTTTAGGTGAAAAATATAACCCCCACCTTTTCGCATGCTGATGGGGGTTTATACTTTCAGATTTTCGGTCCTGCCGCAATCACTTCCTTCGGCGTGTCTGTTTCAAATTTCTTCATGTTATCAATAAATCGTGACGCCAGCTGCTTGTACTTTTTCCAATATTCAGTCTCTTCCTGCCAGGAACGGGACGGATACATCACATCTTCGGGCACTTCCGGGCAAGTCTTCGGAACTTCAAAACCGAACACCGGATCTGTATAGAATTCCACTTGTTCCAGCTCCTCATTTAGGACAGCGGTGAGCAAGTTGCGAGTGTGGTGGATGCTGATACGTTTACCCACTCCATATGGTCCGCCCACCCAGCCGGTATTAACCAGCCAGCATTTGACATTGTAGTGTTCAATCTTGCGACGTAGCAGTTCAGCATAATAAGCCGGTTTGTGAACCATGAACGGCCCCCCAAAGCAGGCGCTGAAAGTTATTTCCGGCTCATCGCGCAAACCGACCTCCGTCCCGGCAATCTTGGAGGTGTAACCGGAGATAAAATGGTACATGGCTTGTTCAACGGTCAGGCGTGCAATTGGGGGCATTACGCCAGAAGCATCACACGTCAGGAAAATAATGTTTTTAGGGTGCCCACCCCGTTTTTTGGGTATTGCATTCTCGATAAATGTAAGCGGATAAGCAGCCCGTGTATTTTCAGTAAGGGATGAATCACCCAGGTCGATGTAACGGGTCACCGGGTCATAAACCACATTTTCGAGCACAGTCCCGAACCGGCGAGTACAGGCATATATTTGCGGTTCGGCAGTCGGTGAGAGTTCGATTACCTTGGCATAACAACCGTCCTCGAAATTGAACACACCGTTGTCAGACCAGCCGTGTTCGTCATCGCCAATCAGACCGCGGTTAGGGTCCGCGGAAAGAGTTGTTTTCCCTGTCCCTGAAAGGCCAAAGAAGAGCGCAACATCGCCACCTTTGCCCACATTGGCCGAGCAGTGCATGGTCATCACGCTGTCCCGCAATGGCAACAGATAGTTCAGCAGGGTAAAGACTGATTTCTTGATCTCGCCCCCATAAGCTGTGTTGCCGATGATACAAAGCTTCTGGGCGAAGTTGAGCACGATGAAGGTCTCGGTGGGCGTCTGGTCAATCTGCGGAAAAGCTTTGAAGCCAGGAGCCGAAATGACGGTAAATTCCGGTGCAAAGTGGCGATACTCCTCCGCTGTCTCCGGTTTGATGAACATGTTGCGAGTAAACAGGCTTTGCCAGGCTGCTTCAGTGATAACCCGTACCGGCAAACGGTAATCGGGGTCTGCACCGCCGTAGCAATCCTGGACGAAGACATCGCGTCCTTGCAAATAACCTTGGAGACGGGAGAACAGCTCATCGAATTTCTCTGGACCGAACGGCCGGTTATATTGACCCCACCATATATTATCCTCGGTTGTTGCCTCGCGTACCACGAATTTGTCGCTGGCCGCCCGGGCAGTATGCTTGCCGGTATTGACCACGATTGGCCCCTGATGGGAGATACTGGCCTCGCCGCGGAAGATCACTTCTTCGTACAACGCCTCGGTTGGCAGGTTCCAGTAAACTTTGTGCAGGTTGCTCAAACCGAGGTAATCCAAACCGTAGTCGGCACGGCTGGCTGCAGCCTGCCCTTCGGCGGGAGTTTTAATATTCAAAATATTATTCATTATTCACTCTCCATCACTCTCCTTCCCCAAAAGAAAGGTACCGGGGGGTTAGGTTCTATAGCCAATCCCTCACCAGTTTCCGGTCGCCGATGTAAATTTCGCTGGGGGCGTTCGGGTCGAGCGCCCACTTCATCCGCTCGATACCTTCCGTTAGCTCCTTGACCGTCCCGGCATAACTCAGACGCAGATGGCCTTCCATTCCAAATTCCTTGCCCGGTACAGTAACCACCAACACCTTCTTGAGCAGGAAATGGCAGAGTTCGACCGAATTCTTGGCAACGCTGTTGCGACAATAGGCCTTGAAATCAGGCAGGGCGTAAAACGTGCCCTGTGGTTTGACGCAATGCACATCGGAAAACGAGTGCAATTCCTGCATCAGTACATCACGATTATTTTGAATGGACAGACGCAGCGACTCGACTATGGACTGCATCCCGGTCAACGCGCCTTCGGCGGCGGCCTGCATCACTGGCGAGACGCAGGTGGTTGTCTGTGACTGGACGTTGGTCATGATCGCGACTAATTTCTTGGGTGCAATCACCCAGCCGACGCGAAAACCTGTCATGCCGTAGAGCTTTGCCACGCCATTCACCAGGATGATCTTCGAGTTTTCCACGTCGAGTTGGGTATATTTGCAGGCCGGTACAGCCACTTTGCCATCGAAAACCAATTTATGGTAAATATCGTCGCAAATCATATAGATGCCCTTGTGCTCGCACATATCCACGATTTTGCTGATCAAGTCTTCAGGATAGACCATACCCGAAGGATTATTCGGGCTGTTGACAATGATCGCCTTGGTGTACGAGCCGACCGCCTGTTCGATTTCGTCGAAGCGCGGAATGAATGAACCATCTTCGGGTGTCACAATCACCGGGATGGCGCCAATCATCCTGATCATCTCCGGGTAACTCACCCAGTATGGAGCAATGACAATTACTTCATCTTGTGGATTACATAAAGTGAAGAGTATGTTAAAAAGCGACTGTTTGGCCCCATCAGAGACGATGATATTCTGCGGGGCAACTACCCGGTCGTAGTTCTCCTCGCTATAACGGACAATAGCCTTCTTGAGAGAGGGCGTTCCATCTGTTGGCACATATTTAACGTCCCCGCTGGCCAGCTTGGCTGCCGAGCTCAGGATGGCCGTGATGGGGGTCTTGTTTTTTGGTTCACCTATACCCAGGTGAATAACCGGTTCTCCTTTTTCGCGCAAGAGCCGGGCTTCCTCGTTCAACGCTATGGTCGGCGAGGCGGGAATTGAAATTGCGACTTGACTCAAACTCATGAGGTTCTCCTATCATTATCGCAAAAATTTCGATCACATATCTAGAACGAATTAATGTCAGTACTATAATCCTATTATAATTTAGATGTCCTTCACGCTGCGTGGTCTGGTGTCACATCTTTTTCGAAATATTGACCCATTCAGTTAGCAAGATCAGGGGTAATAAGAACAGACTCCAGTGCATCAATCGCACTCCTGAACTATCCACCCCTCTCAGCCTGAAAGACCATACGACCAGCAACCTGGATCTGCTAACGCATAGGGAATCTACCTTATATAAATAAATAGCGGGCCGTGGAATTCACGGCCCGTTTGTTCTTTATTTCCTTGTTACTTCTTCTTTTCTTCTTTCTTAACCTCGATTACTTCGCGGCCTTTATAAAAACCGCAATTCGGGCAAACAATGTGTGACTGGATCATCGTTCCGCAATTGTTGCAGGCTACCAGGTTGGGTGCTTCCAGTGCATCATGTGCGCGGCGGCGATCGCGGCGGCCTTTCGAGAGTTTACGTTTTGGTTGAGGGGGCATTCCTTACTCCTTTAGATGATTCCGGTTAAGCGGGCTGATTATATCGGCGAAGCCTACGAGCGTCAAGCCCGATTTTACGGCTTTCTATCTTGTCGCAAATACGCTTCCATGAACTCTTCCAGATTTCCATCCAGCACCGCCTGCGTGTTGCCGGTCTCGTGTTCAGTGCGATGATCTTTCACCATCTGATAAGGATGGATCACGTACGAACGGATCTGGCTGCCCCACTCGGCTTTGGTATATTCGCCTCGCAGAATGGCAATCTCTTCTTCCTTTTCGGCCTTCTGAATCTCCAGCAAACGTGACCGCAAAATCCGCATGGCAAATTCACGGTTCTGTGATTGAGACCGTTCATTCTGGCAGGTGACCACAATCCCGCTCGGGAGATGGGTGATGCGGATAGCGGTGGCATTCTTTTGAACATTTTGCCCACCCGCTCCAGATGACCGGAAAACGTCTATCTTTAAATCTACCGGGTCAATCGGGACCTCAGGGCTGTCGAACGCGACCTGAGGCAATACCTCCACCAGGGTAAATGACGTATGCCGCCGGTGCGCAGCGTCAAAAGGTGAAAGACGCACCAACCGGTGTACGCCCTTCTCTGAACGCAAATATCCGTAAGCATATTTCCCCATGATACTGATTGTGGCAGATTTGATGCCTGCTTCTTCACCGTCGCTCGAATCCAGGATCTCGGTCTGGTAGTCATTCTTTTCTGCCCAGCGCAGGTACATCCGCATGAGCATGGCAGCCCAATCTTGCGAGTCGGTGCCGCCTGCTCCAGCGTGGATGGCGAGCAGGGCATCATCGGTATCATAGCGTCCTGACAACATCGCTGTAAAGGAGCGTTTCTCCAGTTCAATTTCCAGAGCCGAGATTTCAGTTTCCAGGTCCACTCGCAAGGATTCATCATCCAGGCCGGCCAATTCGTATGCGTCATTCAGACGCCGTTCAAAACTGCGCCAGTCGTCCACTTGCTCGCGCAAACCCGCAGCGGTCTTGCTCACCTGCTGGGCATGCGCGGGATCGTCCCAAAAGTGCGGAGCGCTTATTTCTTTTTCAAACTCGGCGAGTTGAGATTCTTTGACAGGTAAGTCAAAGACGCACCATTAACTGGCGAAGTATATCCCCCGCAGTCTGCAAACGATTGAGTAAATCTTGCATTTGAAAATCCCTTCTAGCCTTTGCGATACTTGAACATGTTAGTGTACGACCAGTGCGTCTGGACGATCCGCCAGCGGCCGTCCGACTCCAGCCGGTAGGCCTCGGTGCAATTCCAGCGCGAGGTCTGGTCGCCGGTGTACGAAACATAATTGAAAGTCAGCACCGCCAGGTCGGCGGAGGCTTGCACATGCGGGTTGAGCAGTTCGAACCGGTCATATCGGACCTGGCCGCGGATGGTTTCGTACAGTGCAATCAAGGCCGGCAGGCCATCGAGGCGCATCTCCATACAGGGGTCAAAATATACCACATCCGGGGCACAGATTTCCAGGAAACCGTCCGGGTCGCCCTTGCCCCAGCGGCTCAGGGCGGCTTTTTCCATGGCAATGATCTCCTCAGCAACATCGCTCATAGGTTACTCCGCCAGAATTCCCTTCACGAACGCATCCGGGTCAAAAGGTGTGAGATCTTCAGCTTTCTCACCCAGGCCGGCATATAGGATTGGCAAGCAAAGTTCGCGTTGAATGGCAAAGGCCATGCCGCCGCGCGCTGACGAATCCAATTTCGCCAGGATAATGCCAGATACATTTACGGCTTCCTTGAAAGCTCGCGCCTGAACCAGGGCATTTTGTCCGGTTGTGGCATCCAGCACCAACCAGACGGCATGCGGAGCGCCCGTGAGCGCCTTTCCGGCCACACGCTGCACTTTCTTAAGTTCTTCCATTAAATTGTAACGGGTGTGCAGACGTCCAGCCGTGTCTACCAGTACCAGGTCATAGCCCTTTGAAATAGCCGACTGGATGCCGTCGTAAACCACCGCTCCGGGATCGGAGCCCATCTGCCCGGCCACGATGGGCAATTCCAGCCGTTCGGCCCAGACCTGTAACTGGTCTATAGCTGCCGCGCGGAATGTGTCGGCTGCGACCAGCAGGACGCGTTTCCCATTGTCAGCAAAATGGCGGCCCAGTTTGGCAGCCATGGTGGTCTTGCCGGAACCATTTACACCCACCAGCAGGATGATCGACGGCTTGGATTCAAAATCCAATTCGGGAGGCGTATCGAGTCGGTTCCGCAATTCGGTTTCCAGCAAGGACTGGAGTTCGGTCGCGCTGGTCACTCCCTGGGTCCGCATGGCGCTGCGGAGGCTGTCAAGCACTGATTCGGTTGTCTCCAGACCCAAGTCGGCCTGGATAAGCAGACTCTCCAGTTCTTCCCAGGTTTGGCTGTTGATTTCAATCACACCGAACAGACTGGCCAGCCGCCCAAAGGCGGCTTTGCTGCTGCGTGAGAGTCCGGTTTTCCAACGCGAGAAAAGGTCAGGCATATCGGGCAGATTATACTGCAAGTACACAGTACCTTGTACTGCAGGTGCGCAGGTGAATGGCTAATTTTGTAGGTTAACCACTCTCTTCACCACTAGCCCACAGTACCCCGGATGATGTCGTCGCACCCATGCCCAGACCGCAAGGGCTGGGAAGAATGCTCATCCCCAAGACCAGGGGAGATGTCCAATGCGGGGACGATGTCCCCTTCGGGGATAATATCACCCAGGCTTTTTGGTGAAAGTAAAAAATGTCAAAACGACCAGGAACGACCCTCCTTCCAATAGGAGTTCTACATATAAAAGAACCGTTATAGGGCGGTTTCACCGGAAAATGTGCACTCGTTTTCTTGAAAAAAGAGGAGCGGATTCCCTGCACCCTGTGGGTACCTTCGGCGGGGACCTTCCCCTTCGGGGATGATATCGGAGGGTACGATGTCCCCTTGGGGGATGATATCATTTTCCGAAATATTCAGTTTTAAACGAACCATGAAACGGTATATATTACACAGTGAAGGATGAAAATCTATTTTCGTAGCAAGGTGCAAAAGAAAAATCGGCAAGGATACCCAACGAAGTCCCTTGGCGCGGATTAATTATAAAACATATGTTCTATTTTGTCAACCAATTCCGTGACAGCATAATACCGTTGACACCAGGCATACACAGTTTATGTACTGCATGTGCAACACGAATCTAAATTATGTAACCTCTTACAGATGTAACTTTTTCCGTCACTTTGCATCATAAAAGGTACTGACTAAATATTTGAGCTCAAATCGTCGTTTTTTTCTTTACCTTTTGGCCATTCAGTTCGGATATTTTTACAAGGAGCAGTAAAAATCAGAGCCGCAAAATTTTTATGATATACTCGCACCAACGGAGCCAGAGGAATAATGAACCAAGGATTGACCGAAATCACTGCAACCTGGAAAGGCGAAATGACTTTCGTCGGCCAGAACGCAGCCGGTGGGACCGTCCCAATGGGCGAACTTGATGGGAAGCCGGGTGTCAGCCCAATGCAATTATTGCTGGTTGCCATCGCTGGGTGCACCGGCGAAGATATTCTCTCCATCCTGCAAAAGAAACGCGCCGGCCTGACTGATATGCAGGTGCGGGTAAGCGGCAAACGTGCTGATGATTACCCTATGATATGGACCCACATTCACATAACATATCTGATCTGGGGCAAGAGTATCAAGCCTAAAGATGTAGAACAGGCCATTGAGCTTTCTGAAAATAAATACTGCTCAGTTGGGATTATGCTTGGTAAATCTGCCAGGCTTACATCCGAATATCGTATTCTACCGGGTGCTGCGTAATAACTGAACCTAAATTCCGTTATTTCCGAGCCTGTCAATACAGGAAAGTTCATGCGTTTATGAGTCCACTGCAAAAACTCTTTTTAACCGCGAAGAGCGCAAAGAACGCGAAGGAAATTCAAAAATGTTTTA
>Ga0105152_10000574_pt1 | contig 11235 bp, 10 predicted proteins | sample LakBais05cmmetaG_FD_81534 | JGI IMG/M metagenome (GOLD analysis project Ga0105152, IMG submission 81534) | Lake sediment microbial communities from Lake Baikal, Russia to study Microbial Dark Matter (Phase II) - Lake Baikal sediment 0-5 cm | ecosystem: Environmental > Aquatic > Freshwater >...
CCTGAACACCTGGCTGCATTCGGAGTGAGCGGCTTTGTTCCGGGTGTAGTTCTCTATGCCTATGATGCGGATGCGCCCGAATCTAAGGACTGGATTGTTGCATCGTTAGTGAAGGTGGGCAATCAATCTCCTAAAGTCACATCGGACATCAAAGAGGAGACTCTGGCGGACGGTACCAAAGCTTACACGTACAAAGCAGGCTATATTTCTGCCACCGGGTATGAGATAGCTTCTTACTTCCTCGATGCAGATAAGGACGGCAAGCGGATTCGTGTAAATGTATTTACCATAGATGCGTTCGCTCCTTATGATGAAAAGCTATTTTCGGAGATAGCGCACACCCTTACATTCAAGTAGCAACCGTTTTAGCCATTCTGGAGACTCCGGGCTGCTTGCGGTCTGGAGTCTCCACAGAGGCTTGCCAAACAGTTTGCCGGTTGGTAATATTTAAGTGGCAAGCGGAATTGGGCGTGCTATAGTTGATAAATTAGTAAAAGGAGGTACGATGGCAAGTAAAACGTACAAATTCGTAACAATCTTGATGGTCATGTTGCTTGTTCTCGGTCTGACCTTAGTGGCCTGCAAGGCACCGGCTGAAACCGTGACGCCACCGGCGACACCCGCAGCGACGCCGCCGGCTGCACACCAGCTGACGTATAAAGCCAAGACGTATACTAATAGTGAGTATGGCTGCTCAATTCAATACCCAGCTGATTGGTCAGAGTACTCCGCGGTCGTGACCGGGACCGTCGTTGCCTCATTCAGTGTACCTGGATTCGTCCCGGGGGTAAGTCTTAGCGTTCGTGATGCGGATGCTCCTATAACTGCCGATTGGGTCGTGGCAGCGAATACGGCTGAGGGGAACACGGATGTTAAAGTTACCTCGGACCTCAAACCAACGACTCTTAGTGACGGTACACCAGCTATTCAGTACACATCAAGCTTTACGTCTGGACAATATGACATTGTTTCTTTTGCTACCAGCACAGACAAGAACGGCAAGCGGATTCGTGCTACTGTATGGACAATAGATGCATTTTCTCCGTACGATGAAACCCTGTTCTCTGAGATAGCGCACACCCTGTCGGTAAAATAAGAACTCGTTTTAGTCCTGTCTGGAGACTGCAGGCTGATTGCAGACTGCAGTCTCCCTGAAGGTTTGCTTGTTTGGTACTGTAAAGTTAGGCAAGTCAAGATTGAAGGTTAGGTAAGATAAGATATGATTGAAGGAATTATAGTTCAGACTCTGGTGAAGGGAAGTGTGTATGCACTCCTGGCTCTGGGTTTTGCCCTGATCTTTGGTGTAGCCCGGGTGCTGCAGCTGTCACATACGGCGTTTTATATGCTGGCAGCCTTTGGTATATATACTTTTGCCGACTTACTCGGTTTGAGCCCGGTTGTGTCCATTATCTTGTCTATAGTTATTACTACTGGTCTGGGGCTTCTGGTTTACAAGTTGTTCATTGACCGTGTACGTGAGCACCATGTAACCGTGATGCTGATAACCCTGGCTGTAGCCATGGTCTTTCAGGAGCTTATGCTTATTTTCTTCACAGGTCAGTACCGTTCAGCGCCAGCCTTTGTGACGGGATACTGGGAAATACTGGGCGTAAAAGTTGCCTTCCAGAATATGCTGGTATTTGTGGGAGCGGGGGTTGTTCTACTCATTACATGGGCGCTTTTATCAAAGACAAGATTGGGTATTGCCATCAGGGCTACCGCCCAGGACACCGAGATTGCCAATCTAATGGGTATTAATGTCTCCATGATACTGTTCACGGTTATGGGTATTGCCGCAGCACTGGCTGCGGTTGCTGGTGTGCTGGTGGCGCCAACGTTGATACTTGAACCTCGTATGTTATGGCCACCGTTCGTTATGGTCATGGCCATGATTACGTTGGGGGGTTTGGGAAGTGTCAAGGGAGCCGTTGTCGGGGCTTTTATTCTGGCGTTGGTTGAGGTTCTGGTTGTTTTCTTGCTGCCCACCGGTGCCTTTCTCAAGGGGGCCTTTGCCTTGGTAGTCATGGTGATAGTACTTATTGTAAGGCCTGAGGGTCTATTTGGCGTAGTTTTCGAAGAGGAGAGATTGTAAATTGCTAAGTAGATTTTTTAAAGATTTTCAGGGCGATGTAGTGGCCATACCGGGCAGGTTGATAGCTTTAATTTTCTTTGTGCTCTTGTTTCTCATTCCTACATTTACACAGCAGCCTTATATACTGCGCATGCTGATTTTTACGAATATGTTCGTTATCTTCGCTGTTAGCTGGGATTTTGTATCCGGCTATACCGGCCAGCTGAACTTTGGCCATGCCCTCTTCTTCGGGGTGGCTGCCTACGCGTCAGCTATGCTAAACAGGGGAGCCCCCCTGGGCCCACACTGGCCAATATGGGCAACGATACCGATTGGTGCCCTAGCGGCGGTAGTAGCTGGCGTTGCTATGTGTTTGCCGGCGTTGAGGTTGAGAGGACCCTACCTGGCCCTGGTAACCCTGGCCTTTCCTCTGATTCTGCTGGGGGTTATTTTCGCAAATACCCAGTTTACCGGTGGTGAGCTAGGAATTTCCGGTATTGACCGCATTTCTGACTCCAGGATAACTGACTACTATATCTCAGTGGTGGTTATGCTAGTCTCGATATTCATAATGTGGAAGCTTACAGATGCCCAGAGTGGCCTTGTCAGGACCGGGATTATTCTTCATGCTATACGCGAGGATGAGATTGCAGCTCGTGCCAGTGGAATCAATACCATACGATATAAGCTGTTTGCCTTTGCCGTAGGCGGTTTCTTCGCTGGAATAGCGGGAGCTATGTATGCGCATTTTCTCAGGATCGCCGGTCCCTCTAGCCTGGACCTCACGTTGTCGTTCCAGGCGATAATATGGACTGTTTTCGGTGGTATCGTTAGCATTTATGGGGCGGTGGTGGGGGTTTATATCCTTTATCCTCTGACGGAGTCACTGCGTTTTATCTCGCAGTTCCGGATGTTGATATTTGCCGGTATAGTGATACTGATTCTTCTTTTCATGCCCGAAGGTATTGCCGTCTGGATACGGGACAAGATTGAGAGACAGTGCCCTCGTTGCAAGCTAACCAATGTGTCATGGCGTCATACCTGTAGAGCTTGCAGTACTGACCTGTACTAAGGGGATGCTTAGATAAGCAAAGGCTTAGAATATACTAGAAAAAGCTAGAGATTTTATAGTCCGAGATACGTTTTTCTAATAGTTTCGTCTTTGAGCAACTCTGCAGCCGTTCCGTGGGCGATTATGTGCCCTCGGGACATGACGTAATTTCTTACCGACAGGTCAAAAGCGAAACTAATATCTTGTTCAGCCAGTAAAATAGTTACTCCCATTTCGTGGTAAATCTCTTCTACACGTTTAAACAAATCCTGCTTTAATTTTGGTGCCAGCCCGCTTGATGGTTCATCAACCAGCATGAACTTGGGGTGACGCATCAACGACCTACCAATAGCCAGCATTTGCCGTTCACCGCCGGATAATGTTCCTGATATTTGCTTCTGTCGCTCTTTCAATGTGGGGAACAGCTCATAGACTTTTTCCAGGCTACTATTAACTTCCTTCTTATCCTTCACAAGATAAGCGCCGGCCAGCAGGTTATCCTTAACCGTCATTTCAACGAATGGTCTACCTCGTTCGGGGCAAAGGAGCAGGCCTCTCTTAGCTATCTCAGATGCTGATAGTTTTTCAATCCTCTCGCCCTCAAATTCTATGGTTCCGTCAAAGGTTATATCCGCCTGTCTGGTTCCCTTCGAGACCTCTATCTCCCATTTTATCAATCCTGATATAGCCCTGAGCAAGGTAGTCTTTCCGGCACCGTTAGGGCCGACAAGGCTTACCAATTCGCCTTTTTCAATCTTAAGGCTGGCGTCATCCAGCACCATAGCTGTGTCGTAACGGACGGTTACGTTTTTAACTTCCAGCAATGAGCACCTCCTTACCTGTGTAGGCTTCAATCACCTGCTTATTCTTGGATATTTCTTCAGGTGTGCCTTGGGTGATGATTTCGCCAAAGTTAAGTACAATCACCCTGTTCACTATTTTCATCAGCTCACTAAGCTTGTGTTCTATGATAAGCATAGCCGGCCCTTCGCTGTGAAGTCTGCCAAATCTCCCGCCTTTATGCAGTCTTTTCAGCGATTTGGCCACAAGCTCTGTTTCTGCGGGATTTAATCCGCCGAAAGGCTCATCGAGGATAAGCAATTCCGGTTCGGTAGCAATGGCCCTGGCCACCTCCAACCGTTTCAAATCACCGTGCGGCAGAATGGAAGCCGGTTCCAGAGCCTGGTCGGCGATACCGACGAATTCTAAGGCGTCTCGTGCCTTTACTTCGGCCCTTTTGACCCATTCGCCTCGCTTGGTTATCCGTGGGCAGAGACAACCTACCATAACGTTAGCTATGATAGGCAAATGGCGGAAGGGTTTTACTACCTGGAAAGTTCCCACCATACCTCTTTGGACAATGTCCCACGGTCGTTTTTTTGTTATATCTTTGCCATTAAATATGACTTTCCCTGAATCCGGCTTCAATATGCCGAGCATACAACGTATGAGCGTGGTCTTGCCCGAACCGTTTGGCCCAATCAGACCGACGATTTCATCTCTTTCTATCTTGAAGCTCACATTATTAACGGCAGACAGCCCGCCAAAGGTCTTAGTTAAATTTTCGACTTCTAAAAACGCCATTTTATAGCTACTCCTCTCTCAGCTCACGGCGAGATACTTTACCGACATCTGTCTTGGGTACCTCGTCTCTGAACTCGACAATTGTGGGACATTTGTAGTCAGGCAGCCTTTCAGCGCAATATTTCATAATTTCCAGTTCTGACAGTTTTCCTCTGGCCTCTGTCTCGAGGACGACCACTGCTTTTACCTTCTCTCCAACCTCTGGGTCGGGAAATCCGATTACGCCCGTCTCCTTGATTTGCGGATGAGCCGCCAGGACTTCTTCTACCTCCCTGGCATAGACAACCTTGCCCTTGTGCTTAATCATATCACGTTTTCTGTCGTAGAAAAAGAAATAGCCATCTTCATCCATTTTGCATAAGTCGCCGGTCCGAAGCCAGATTTTGCCGTCTATTTCAGCAAATGTTTCCTTGGTCTTGATTCGTATACTGCCTTATTCGTATCAACGGCCATTACGCCACCTTCCCCTTTATTTGAGGCAAAGTATAGCATAGTGCTCGTGTTTTGCCAATGGGCTGGGGATGTTTGGTGGTGTTAGTAAATTGCGAACGGAACCTACGAACGATTGATTTTTAGGATTTACCAGCTTTCGCCCTGGTACTTTCATAATAGCACCAAATTCTAAGCTCCCTTGACGGGGAATATTTAGCCTTCAGTTATACTTTTTTCCTCTCCCTCCGGGGGAGAGAGAATAAAGAAGTAATCGTTTTTAATTTCTTGAACTGTCTGATATCGGTGTTACCCATCTATCTGGACAAGTCAAGCGGTCTTACAGCTCGTCCTCTCTCAGTTCCCGGCGAGATACTTTACCGACATCTGTCTTGGGCACTTCGCCCCTGAACTCTATTATTCTGGGACATTTATAGTGCGCCAAATTTTCCGCGCAATATTTCATAATTTCCTCTTCTGAGACTTTACCTCTTGCCTCTGTCTCAAGCACGACTATGGCTTTGACTTTCTCACCGACCTCTTTGTCGGGAACTCCAATTACACCAGCTTCCTTGACTTGTGGATGAGCGGCCAGCACCTCCTCTACCTCTCTGGCGAATACAGCCAGGCCCTTGTATTTAATCATGTCACGTTTCCTATCGTAGTAAAAGAAATAGCCATCTTTATCCATTCTGGCTAAGTCACCGGTTCGGAGCCAGGTTTCGCCATCTATATTAACAAACATTTTCTTGGTCTCTTCCGGGTTGTGCCAGTATCCTGGGGATATTTGTGGCCCCTTGATGACAAGCTCGCCTATCTCGCCAACGGGAAGAAATTTGGTACTTTCGGGGTCTAGTATTCCAGCGATGGTGTTAGGTAGAGGTACGCCGAAAGAGCCGACTATTGGCTTCCCGTAGGGACTTAGCATTCCCACTGAGCTTGTCTCGGTCATCCCCCAACCTTCGTGAATTTTAGTGCCTGTCCGTTTCTCCCAACCCACAGCCGTGTCCTCAAGAAGAGCATCGGCACCGGAGACGAGAACCTTTATACGCTTCCAATCGATTCTGTTGGTGCGGTGATAATCCCTGAGGTATTCATACAAAGATGGAACACTGTAAAAAATAGTTGCCTTGTTGCTTTCGATAGCGTTCAACATGTCATCGAGGTCGGGGGTAGTGAATATAACCAAAGTGTATCCCGAAGACAATCCGCCCAGCATACTCACCGCCTGACCATAGATATGGTAAAAGGGCAAATAGGCTAATATGGTCTCTTTGCCTTCCTCGACAACATTTCCCCAGAACTTTTCGCCCAGGTACCGAGCTGCCGCGAGATTGTAGTGGGTTATCATAGCCCCTTTGGGCGTTCCTGTTGTGCCACCGGTATATGGAAGTGTTACCAGGTCTTCCCTAATGTTGAACTTGATTTTTGGCGGCTTGGGCGGATATTTCTTAATCAAGTCCTGAAATTGATAGAATCCTTCTCTTTCAAATATCTCGCGAGGCGGTGATGCCATCTTCTGGTATACAGCCCGGAGTACACTGCTGCCCAGGAACTTTTTCATCCCCGGCAGGTATTCTGCAATGCTGGTCAGGATGACCTTGTCCAGCTTGACTCCTGTACGTTCAACATTCTCGTAAAGTATATCCTGGCAGACGATTATCCGGGCGCCGCTGTCTTCAATTTGATGTTTGATTTCGGGACTGACATAAACAGGACTGATGGCAGTCAGTACGGCTCCAGCTTTTAGGGCGCCAAAATAGGCTATGATGAATTGAGGTGAGTTCAGCAGCAGTAAGGCAACCCGATCTCCTTTCTTGACTCCTAAATCCTGCATAGCTGTAGCAAATCTATCGACATGGTCTCTTAATTCGCGGTAGCTTATCTTTCTGCCGTAGAATATTACTGCAGTCCTATCCTTCCATTTATCTGTGGCTTCATCGAAGGTTTCGACTACGGATTTTTCCGGGATTTTGACATCCGCGGGCACCTCCTTGAGGTAAAACTTCAGCCATGGCCTTGATTCATATTTTGCCTTGTTTGGGTCAGCCATCATTGTATCCTCCTCTTTTGTTAGGTAATAAGTATAGCACATTATACTCGTATTTTGCTAGCGGTAAGTATAGCACACTATACTCGTATTTTGCTACTGTGTATGATGTGTTTGGTTGCGTTGCTTTTAAATACTGAATATCCAATTTATTGCCACGCAGGCTCTGAAACTGATAAAATGCGTTACCTTGGTGCGATTGCGGGTTAAATTAGCAGGTAACACCGGGCGTAGTTCACAGTATAATCAAGCAGGCTCGTCAAATATTAACCACAAGGAGGTTCGATTGAGGAATAATAGGAAACATTGGATTTTGCTTTTCGGACTTATCATCCCATTACTTGGTTCTGTCGTTGGTTGTGGTCAGCCGGGATTTACCACATACAACAATGATGTAGAAGGGTATAGCATTAGCTATCCGCTCAGTTGGAAGGTCGAGGTTTCTAAAGACGGGACAACATGCTTAATAACATCTCCGAGTCGCACGGCTTCACTCATGATATATGTGGCAGCATCTATGGCAGCTCAAGATGCTGCCCAACGTTGGCTTATGTCATTGGGAACACATTGGTCTGAAATAACCCAAATAGAAAATAAACCAATGGAGGGCTTGTGGAACTGGTATGTTTCATATGATTATGAGGCGGCCACCGGCCCGTTTCACGGAGAGGCTTACTTCAAGAGCACTGCAGACCACCTTTATAGATTGGATACAGCAGCAGATTCGGCTGGATATAATAGTTATCCCTTCTCTTCCATAATCTCATCATTTAAGCTCAAGTAATGATGTAATTCAGTCCTATCTATATCGTGCAGGGCAACATCGTCATAAAAAAGGGAGAAACCAGCGCTGGTCACTACGCTGGTTTCTCAGTTTGGTTAAGGGGGCGATGACTCGCTCCTGATAAGTAAAACGTAATTAACCCACCAGAAGTTTATGCTGCTTAAGGGTGAGGCTCAGAAAATTTTGTTGCTGCCGCGGAATAATCTTTCAAACGGCGAGCGATGAGCTCCCGGGATGGCACCCTTCCAGAACGCTCTTGGCATGGCTCACCACCTGTGACGTTAAGGTTTGTCTAAGAAATAAGATATCACACAAGCCCGCCAATCGATATATTTTGTTATGTAATTTCCCACTCTTGGGTCACTTAATTGAAAACAATCAGATAGTAAGAGTTGGGGCGTCGGAACGTGAGGCTTTATGTTACGGAGTTTAATCGCCAATGTTGTTAGAGCGCAGGATAATATATGCACGCCGGCGCCCAATGGATTTGAGTGCGTTGATTGCCATACCTTATCTCAGTATGATCGATTATTCCGACTGTTGTGGTTGAAGTTATGGGATAGGGATAGACCAAAGTTTGATGTGGGTGAACAAAACGATAATCTTTAAAGTAGGTCAATTGCTTGAAAACAACCTTCCCAGCAATGGACTTTGTATCAGAATGGCTCCATCCGGGCACGTTTCTTGACAGCAATAGCAGCGAATACAGCGGTCGTAGTTGTGCCTGGGTGGCTGGGATTTGTCACCTTTATACCAATCAACGGCCTTAGGCCGAACAGGACACATCTTAACGCAGACACCGCAAAGGTCGCAACTGGCTTTATCAATAACCGGCCTCTGGGTAATTCTGTTCTTGATGAAGGTACTGAATCGCCCGCCGGAGCTATGGGCAGGAGGTGTTCGATTTACTTCAAAACCGGGGTCGAAAAAGGAATCTATATCTCCGCCTACGAGCGCGATATTCTCAGCGTGGTAGGTTCCCAGTCTGGCAGCTTCACCCGGCTGGCTGGTGGGTACGATGGCAGGATTAAGGTTAATAATTCGGCAGGCTGTAGCATCTAGGGCTATGGGGTCGCTGGAGAATAACAGGACATTTAACTGCTTCAGCCTCCCGCTTCTGGGACCGTTACCCTCCATGGCTGTAATCCCATCCATAATGTAAAGGCGGGGTTTTATAAGCGTATTCAAATCAACCAGCATGGTGGCGAAATCGTAGGGGTCGGGCAATTTAACGTGGTACTGGCTCTTAAGAAGGCCGGGTATGCAGCCGAATTGATTTTTCACGGCTCCGGTAAAGCGGACAAGCCCGTGAGTTTTGAACCTGGGCAAACTTACCAGGCCATCACTGTCCAGTACGCCATTGGCAATGACGAACTTCTTGACGAGCAGGGCATTCTTATGACTAACTGATTTGCCGGAATCGAAATCGGCTAATTTGAGCTGCAATTCATCACCGACCTGCTTCAATCCGGCTCTTCTAATATTGGGCTCACATTTGCCGAACGCCGGAGAGTCGCCGTAATACACGCTGGCACCGGTTTCTTTGAGCAAGGTGGCTGCGGCTCTGAATATACTTGTATGTGTGGTCACGCCGTTGTTGGGACTGGTGCCAATTAACACATTTGGTTTCAGTACTATCCGGTCACCGGGTTTTACGAAGGCGGAGACTCCACCGAGAAGGTCGAGTCCGGCTCGAACGGCTTTGAGTACGTCAACATTATTGTAGGTATCACATTTTACCAGGGCGACTTTTGACTTATTCAAAGTTACTTCTTCTTGCCGGTAGGCATCGTTTTGCCAGAGGCGAAGAATCAGGATTCCCTGTCCTTTTTTAAGATATAGTCCCGGATAATTTTAAGAGATGCGGCTACCAGCTCCGGTTCAATGTATTTGGTTATGTCATTCCGCGTGTGATACACCAGGCCGTCACCGAACTGGCTGATATCAAAGCTGATGCCTGCCATGTTGACAGCCTCTACGCCTAGCTTGCCGAATTCAGCCGCATCCGTGCTGCCGGCGCCAAAGGGCATGGCCGCGATTCCGGCGCGATAGCCCAGCACTTTGGCAATGTCAACGCAGTCCTGCGCCATGGCATGGGAGAGCCTTACGGATCCATTAAGGTCTTTATCCAGAAAAGTGAGGTCTTCGAGCTGGTAAAGCGTGTCGATATTAAAGACATAAGTCTTGGTGTTCAGCAGTTCTTGGCCGTGTTTTCGGCAGAAAGCCCGCGCGCCGCGGAGGCCGGCTTCTTCGGCATCAAAAGAGGCTACTATCAAGCGGGTATGTCGCAGGGGGTTGGTGCCGGTTTGTTTGGCCTGGTGGAAAAGCCTGGCCGTCTCGCTGGCAACAGCTACGGCAATCATATCATCGCCGGCAGCGGGAGATACTTCTCCGGTGGTAAAAAAGGCCAGCGGTAGCTGGAAAACGCCGCAAACAATCAATGCCACAGGTACCCAGAGTTGTGCCCAGACGGGAACCGGGATATGAAACAGGGCCAGGACGGTCCAAATTAGGGAAACCAGGAAGCCGAGCAGCAGAAATAGTATACCGGCGTTGATTAATTTGGCATAGTATTTAGGTGCGTGAGCCAGGAGTTGAAAGACATAGGCGGCGTCATGATGGGCGCTGACCACGACCTGCTGCTTTACCGCGCCCTCCGGTTCGATGGAGCCGAAGACATTATATCCGGTGGCTTTGGGAAATAGCGGGTCGAGTACTTGCCAGTAACGGACGAACTGGGCATAAAAGATAAAAATGGCTAAGGCGTACACCAGAAATGCCGGCAGCGCGAACTGTAAGAATAATAAAATTGAGCCGATAAAATAGAGGACCACCAGTCCGGGGATGTATTTTAAGAAACTCCTGGGGTGGACTGTGAAATCTTCCACCTGTACCGACCCCGGGTCACAATACTTTATGAATTCCTGTTTTATATGGTCGGCGGCCTGGCGGCAGGCTTCCGTTCCTGCCAGGCGGTTGGGGTATCGTTCTACGACTTCATCGGTTAAATCGAAGACACGCTGTACGTGAGTTTTAGTTATATCTAAGCCAGAAGTTTTCATAGCGAAGTACCATGTAAATGTTAGAATGCTGCCGGCCGGTTTGTCAAAGCGTGCCCCCTCACTCTAACTCTCTCCCTCCAGGGGAGAGAGAACAAAATTCTACTTTTTTCCTCTCCCTTGGGAGGAAGGGTTGCCAGGCATCCAGCGAGGATTTACTCCCGCTGGGATATGGGGAATGGGATAGGATTAAGGTGAGGGTGAAAC
>Ga0105152_10000575_pt1 | contig 11219 bp, 12 predicted proteins | sample LakBais05cmmetaG_FD_81534 | JGI IMG/M metagenome (GOLD analysis project Ga0105152, IMG submission 81534) | Lake sediment microbial communities from Lake Baikal, Russia to study Microbial Dark Matter (Phase II) - Lake Baikal sediment 0-5 cm | ecosystem: Environmental > Aquatic > Freshwater >...
CGGGGTAAAAACGGAATCGGTTTCTTTCGGGCAGGTTCGAACAGCCCCTCCGCCTGCAGGCGCTGCTTCAATTGCTCGAAGGCCTTCTGGAGGGCGCCGACGCCCTTGGGCTCCGCGGTCTCCACAATGAGTTGATATTCACCGCGGGCCGCATAGACGCTGAGCCGGGCCCGGCAGATAATCTGCATGCCTTCCTCAAGATCAAACCGGGTCTGCTGACTCCAGGCAGAGGCTTTGTGCCCATAGGGGGAACGGAACATCACGGCCCGCACCTGACTTTTTTCATCCTTCAGCGTAAAGTAAACGTGACCGGAAGCAGGCCTGCGCAGGTTTGACACTTCCCCATCCACCCAGATCAAATCAAAGCCTTCCTCGAGCAAGCTTTTTATTTGATCATTCAGTTCTGTAACCGTCCAGATGTCTTTCATGATTCATTACCGTCCGGAATGGCCGTATCAGAATTTTGACGCCCTGACAAGGCATGATTGATGCGCAGCCTTTTTGCATAAGCATCCTCATTGACATTTCCAGGCTTCTACATTATAAGCACCTATAAAAAAGACGGAAGGAATCCTCCTCAGGACATTTATGAAAAAGAAAGACCTCCTGAACAAGCCGGTGCAGCACATCGACATCGCCGCCTTCGACGCCACACCCATTATCACCGCTATGAGCGGCATGTCTTTTACGGCTCGTGATTTGGCCAAGGCTGCGGATATTTATGACCGGATGTTAGCCGATAAAGATTGCGCGGTCTTTCTCACCCTTGCCGGCAGCACGAGCGCTGCCGGATGTATGCAAATTTACGCGGAATTGGTTAAGAACAACATGGTGGACGCCATCGTTGCCACGGGCGCCGCGATCGTGGATATGGATTTTTTTGAAGCCCTGGGGTTCAGGCATTATCAAGGCAGCCCCCATGTGGACGACCGACACCTGCGAAAGCTCTATATTGACCGGATTTATGATACATACATCGATGAAGAAGAACTGCAGATCTGCGATCGGACGGTCAAGGAAATCGCCGATGCGCTGCCTCCGCGTGCCTATTCTTCCCGGGAATTCATTCAGGAGATGGGCCGTTACCTGACCACCCATGCCCTGAAAAAGGATTCCCTCGTCCAGGCGGCCTACGAAAACGGGGTCCCTATTTTCTGTCCCGCCTTTTCCGACAGCAGCGCCGGCTTTGGCCTTGTTTTGCATCAGGCGCAACATCCCCGGCATCATGTCTCTATTGATTCCGTCAAGGATTTCCGTGAATTGACCCTGATCAAAATCAAAGCCAGGTCCACCGGACTCCTGATCATTGGAGGGGGCGTACCGAAAAACTTTGCCCAGGATACGGTCATTTGTGCGGAACTTTTAGGCAAAAACGTACCGATGCACAAGTATGCGGTACAGATCACGGTGGCCGATGTGCGTGATGGCGCTTGCTCGAGCTCGACGCTGAGGGAGGCCAGTTCCTGGGGGAAGGTGGATACGGCTTTTGAGCAGATGGTTTTCGCCGAAGCCACCTCCGTGCTGCCGCTCATGGCCAGTTACGTCTATCACCGGGGCGCCTGGAAAAAGAGGAAAAAACGGCGGTTCGCCGGCCTGTTCGAAAAATGAAACGGGGACGGGCCCTTCGCCTGTCCCCGCAAATAAAAGACTGGTGGAGATGAGGGGGCTCGAACCCCTGACCTCGGCATTGCGAACGCCGCGCTCTCCCAGTTGAGCTACATCCCCTGCCTTGACGGGTCGTCCGGAATAAACCTGCGCTCCGGCCGGCATCCTATATATGACATGGTCCGGCGCTGTCAAGCAATAGTTATAAACGTGACGTCTTTGAAGCCGTCAAATAATAATATACAAGGAGAGTGCCCATGGCAAAAATTGACGCCTTTTTTCAGCTGATGAACGAACAGGGTGCATCAGACCTTCACCTCGTCACCGGTCAGCAGCCTGCGCTGCGCATACGGGGGGATATCGAGCGGATAAAATTCAATGTGCTGGAAAATGATGAACTCAAGGCCATGCTTTACGAGATCGCACCGGAGCATAAGGTCAAGCAGTTTGAAGAAACGGGCGATGTGGATTTTGCGTATGAGATTCCCGGTCTCGCCCGGTACCGGGCCAATTTCTTCATGCAGAAGTACGGTTGTGCCGCGGTATTCAGGGAAATCCCCACCAAGATCATGACCACGGAACAGCTCGGCCTCCCTGCCGTGGTTTCCAAGCTGGCATCGCTCCCCCGCGGACTGGTGCTCGTGACGGGTCCCACGGGCAGCGGCAAGTCCACGACGCTGGCCGCCATCATCGACGAAGCCAACAGAACCCGGAAAGACCATATCATCACGGTCGAGGATCCGATCGAATTTGTCCATCAAAGCCAAAGCTGCATCGTCAATCATCGCGAGGTGGGTGTCCATACAAAGACTTTCACAGCAGCACTGCGCGGCGCCCTGCGCGAAGACCCCGATATCATCCTGGTGGGTGAAATGCGGGATCTGGAAACCATTCGGCTGGCGGTGGAAGCGGCTTCCACGGGCCATCTTGTTTTCGGCACGCTGCATACTTCGAGCGCCGCCAAGACCGTGGACCGCGTCATCGAGGTCTTCCCGGCCAGCGAACAGATGCAGATCCGCTCGACCCTGGCGGACGGGCTGCGGGCAGTGCTTTCCCAGGTGCTGTTCAAACGGGTCGATAAAAAAGGCCGGTGCGCGGCGCTGGAGATCCTGGTCGCCAATTCCGCCGTCCGGAACCTCGTCCGGGAGGCCAAGACGTTCCAGATCCCCTCCATGATTCAGACAGGGAAAAAATACGGCATGCAACTGCTCGATGACGCGATCATGGAACTCTTGAATCGAGGTTGGATCAGCCCCGATGAAGCGTATATAAAATCCAATGACAAGGCCAAATTCAGACCCTTCTTGAAGACGTCGCCCGGGGATTTCACGGAGGCGTAAATATCCGCTGCGTGTAAGTTGCGGCTTCGATTCCGGGGCGCTCAGGGCCGGCGGCAGGAAAACAGAGGCGGGACGTCAAACAGATAAAGGAAGAAGCCATGAGAAAACAGGAAGTCGATTACATTATGGGAAAAATGCTCGATGCATTCAAGAATGTGTCCGACCTGAATATTACGGTCGGCAAGCCGTTTCAGGTGGAAACCTCCGGACAGTTGACAGAGGTCGATCTGGATCCCCCTTTCAAAAAATTGACCCCCTTCCAGTCCGAAATATTTTCGCTCAATCTCATCAATTCTGACCGCCGCCTGACGGAAAGGCTGCTGGCAGAGGGTTCCTGCGACGCATCCTACGAACTGGCGGGCAAGGCCCGTTTCCGGGTCAATATTTTTGCCCAGCGCGGAAACTATTCCGTCGTCCTGCGCAAGCTTGAAACGAAGATCCCAACCTTCCAGGATCTGAACCTGCCGGAAGCCTTCCACAAGATGGCGGAGGAAAAAAACGGCATTATTCTCGTTACCGGCGCCACGGGCAGCGGAAAGTCCACATCGCTTGCCGCCCTCCTGAATGAAATCAACGAACATAAATCCGTCCATGTCGTGACGCTGGAGGATCCCGTGGAATTTTCCCATCCCCACAAGAAGGCCACCTTCAATCAACGTGAAATGGGAAATGATTTCGATACCTTTGCGAGCGGTTTGCGAGCCGCATTGCGCCAGGCGCCCAAGGTCATCCTCGTGGGCGAAATGCGGGATCGGGAAACCGTGGAAATCGGCATGTCCGCCGCCGAAACGGGGCACCTCGTCCTGAGCACCCTGCATACCGTCGACGCCGGCCAGACCATCAACCGCATCCTGGGCATGTTCACTACGGAAGAGGAAAACCAGACCCGAATCCGCCTGGCCGATACGGTGCGCTGGATCATCTGCCAGCGGCTGCTTCCCAAAGAAGGCGGCGGACGCGTGGCCGCCTTTGAAATCATGGGGACGAACCTGCGCGTTAAAGACACGATCCTGCACGGAGAATCGGAGGGAAAAACCTTCTATGAGATCATCCAGGCCGGGAAAGCCTTCGGCATGATCACTTTCGACGACTATATCGTGGACCTGTATACAGACGGAAAGGTCAGCGAAGAGACCGCCCGGGCGTATGCCTCCAACAAGGGGATCGTCGGACGCGGGATTGATTTTGTCAAGAGCAAGAAAGGCGAGACCACCACGACCCTCGGCAAACTCCAGGTCGACGGCACTTACGGAAAACCGCAGCAACAAAAAGCCCCCTGGAAAAAGTAATTGGAGGAGACGATCATGGAAGAGGAAAAATCCTTTTTAAATCAGGTTGATTCGGATTCATACGATGCAGCAGACAAACCCTTCGACTTTGTGGACATGGAAGGAGAGACGGCCCTGGTCTGTGAGTCCGATCCGTCCATTCTGGAAAAGATCAGAGAGGCCATGAAATTGCTGGGCTACATGATTACGGAAGCGGCCTCGGCCAAGGACGCCCTTAAAAAGATGCGGTTTCATACCTATGACATGGTCGTCCTCGACGAGTGTTTCGACACGACCGTCCCTGATGAAAATGACGTCCTTCGATACCTGGAGAGCCTGTCCATGGCAACGCGCCGGGATACGTTCGTGGCCCTGATCACGGAAAGATTCCGCAGCATGGATAATATGGCAGCCTTCAATAAAAGCGTTAACCTGGTCATCAATACAAAGAATATCGACGATGTGGGGACCATTCTCAATCGGGGAGTCTCTGAAAACGCCGCCTTTTACCGGGTCTTTAAGGAATCGATGCAAAAACTGGGCAAATGGTAGGAAACAGGGGCCGCCCCCTCACCCTATTTCCCGGCTTGCCGGAGGGCTTCAGCCGCCGCTTCCGCATTGCCCAGCGACTGATAGGATTCGGAAAGAGCGATGTAATAGAAGGGATTCCGCGCATCGAGCGCAATGGCCTTTTTGAATACCGCGACGGCTTCCTGATGATAATGAGCGCGGGCAAGCGTGTGGCCCAGTCTGTTCAGATACACACCGGCGGCGTTGCGGTCAACCTCCATGATCATTTCATAGACCGCTGATCCTTCTTCGAGCTTTCCCTGACGGATCAGGACATCCCCCAGGTCCATCAACAGCATCGGGTCGCCGCTGTGCTCGGCCAGGCCCTGCCGGAGAGCATCTTCCGCCTTTTCAAGTTGCCCCGTATCCTGATAGACATGGGCCATCCGGCCCAAGAATGAACCGGCCTTGTCAGGATCAATGGCGGCAGCTCGACGGTAGGCGGCCTCGCCGCCGGTAAAGTCACGATTCACGATGCGCGCCTGACCGAGACTGCAGAAAAAGGCAGAAGCGTCCGGTTCCATCGCCGTCATTTTTTCGAAAATACTCACGGCATCGCTCGCACGTCCCGCTTTGAGATAAGCGTCGCCCAGTTCGCCCAGAAGGGCGATATCTTCCGGCTGCGCCGCCACGGCCCGTTCGCAGACATCCACCAACCGGTCGTACTTTTTGTTTTCTTTATAGATTCTGACCAGCTCATCGAAAGCAAATCCCGTAAAGACCCGTCTTCGCAGTTCCTTCTCGAATATCTGCTCGAAGCAGGCCACGGCCTGATCCGCCTTCCCGGAGTCATGATAGGCCCAGGCGAGACCCAGCCTATAGGAATCATCGCCGGGATTGAGATCGATCAACTGCCGATAAAAGGCGATTGCCTCCTCAAAACGCTGCGCTTTCAGGCATTCTTCAACAAGAACCCGATAACGCTGAGTTTTTTCTTCATTCGTCATGGGAAGATAAAGGGTGCGCCGCGGCGCACCCTTTGAATGTCAGCAACTGCTGCAGGAAGATCCGCAGCCGTCGCCGGCCGCAAGACTGGATGTCAGCTTGAAACCGGGCCCCCTGCCGGACTCCATGAAGTCAATATTGATCGGCTTGACTTCTTCCAAAAGTTTCTTATCGACCAGAAAGGTGATCCCCCTGTCCGTAAAAACCTCGTCGTTTCCCTGTGACTCATCCAGAGCCATTCCCAGTGAGGGTCCCCCTCACCCGGCCTGCATGAGTATCCGGATGGAAGGCGCCTCCGTCCGGCTTTTCAGATATTCTTTTATCATCTCACTCGCTTTTTCCGTTACCTCAAACATTTCTTCCTCCCTCTTCGGCGCGGCGGCGGCGCTTCGCCCGTTATTGTTTTCGTAAACTATGCATGTCTCTGAGTTTTGTCAATGAGCTTTTTTTATCACCAGTTTCCTGTATTTCCCACGATTCAGATCGTTGCGGAAAACCCTGCTTTCATCGTCGCTCCGCTGCTCAACCGAACGGAAGCAGGGGAAGTTGTCTCAGGCCAGCTTGCGCTCTCCCGATGCGATCTGCTGCAAACCGGTCCGGTCCAGAATGGATATCCGGTTCCCGCGCAGGCGGATCAATCCCTGCCGACTCATGCGCGCCAGAATGCGGGAGAGTGTCTCCGGGATCGTTCCGAGCAGGGCGGCCATTTGTCCCTTCGGAATCTCAAGGCTGATTTCATCGGCGGGGCGCCCCCCGCCCAGATAGAGCAGGTGGGCGGCAAGACGCGCCGGCGTTTCCTTGAGCGAAAGATCGTCGATCAGGCGCGCGAATTTCTGCAGGCGGCGGGACAGCACAGCCAGCATATTCATCGCCAGGGAAGGGTCCTGACGGATCAGCGCCACAAATTCGCGGCGCGGGAAGAAAAGCAGAACGCTCGTCGTTTGCGCCTCGGCAAAAGCGGGAAACCCCTGTCCGGCAAAGACGGCCGCCTCCCCGAAGGATTCCCCCGGACCAAAGATGTGAAGGATCTGTTCTTTGCCGCTTTCCGGTGACAGCTTGAAGATCCGGACGCGGCCGGATTGCACGATATAAAAACCGATGCCTTCATCCCCGTCGGCAAAAATCATCTGGCCTTTCCGGCACGTACGCAACAGGCAGATTCCGGCCAGGGCCTTGAGCTGCTCACCAGGCAGGCCTTCAAAAAGCGGGATTGCTGCGATCTGATCCACAATGCCCATGCCTTGCCCTCCTTATGACAAAATAATTTACACCGGTCCTTGACTTAAGTCAAAGCAGTTTTCCGGAAAGTGCATTATATTGAGATAAAAGACAGATGAGAAAAGGGGGAAGAAATGAAAATAAAACGAAAAATCATCCAAATCGACGAAGAAAAATGCAACGGCTGCGGGCTTTGTGTACCGTCCTGCGCCGAGGGCGCTATCGGGATCATCGACGGCAAGGCCAGGCTGGTGGCTGAAAAGTACTGCGATGGCCTGGGCGCCTGTCTTGGAGAATGTCCCCAGGATGCCCTGACCATGATCGAGGCGGAAGTGGAAGCCTTCGATATGGAAGCCGCAGAAGCGCATGTGAAGGATATGAAACCGGTCCTGCTGCCGTCAGCGCCGTCCATGCCCTGCGGGTGCCCGTCCACATTGATGCAGGTCTTTCCTGCTGCAACCGCCTGCGATAAAGCCGCCCCACCGATTGCTCCGGACAGACGTCCATCGGCTTTGTCGCACTGGCCCGTGCAGATCCGGCTGGTGCCGGCCACGGCGCCGTTTTTAAAAAATGCCGACCTGCTCATCGCGGCCGATTGCACACCTGTGGCCTATGCGAATTTCCATCAGGATTTTCTGGCGGGAAAGGCGGTGCTCATGGGGTGCCCGAAATTCGATGACGTCCCGGCCTATGTGGAAAAATTCACACAGATCTTCCGTCAGAATCCGATCAAAAGCGTGACCGTTCTGGTCATGGAGGTCCCCTGCTGCCAGGGTCTGCCGGCAATCATCCGGAAGGCCATGGCCCAGTCCGGTCAGGAAATCCCCATGAACATCGCGGTCATCAGCCTGCGCGGAGAGATTCTGAAATCGACCGCCCTGTGAGAATATGGAAGAATCCCGGCATCCGGGCAACGCTCGGTTGGGTAAAACAGAATAAATGATTACTTTGCCGTTTTTTCCATCATTCCGGCAATCTCGGCAATTCCTTCGGTGATCCGCGGCCCCAGACGGAAAAGGGGATCTCCGATATAATGGACCCGGCCGAGACGGACGGCCTCAACCTGGCTCAACCTGCCCAGCAAACGGCGGGACTGGTCCATGACGACATCCTGCATCATTCCCATGAAAATGATGTCGGGCGATTGCCGGATCACCTCCTCAAGGGAATACCTCGGGTATTGCGTCTTCGCATCCGCGGCGATATTCTGCAGTCCGAGCAGCTTCAGCACATCATTAATGGCGGTGCCGGGGCCGGCGACTATCAGCGGGTCCGGTTGAACGACGAACAGGACTTTCTGCGGCAGATGTCCGGCAGATGACTGCGTTTTTTCAGCATGTCGGCGGATAACGCTTTCGATCCGTGCGGCGCGCCGATCAGCGAGACCATGAACATCGAGGGCTGTACCCAATGCCCTGATTTCGCTGGGAAGATCCGCCAATCGTTTCGCCCGGAAGACATGGGTGCGGACACCCAGCTGCCGGAGTTTCCGTTCTATTGCACGGGGATTGCCGTCGTCGGTCAAAACAACCATCTCCGGCCTCATCGCGATTATCGCTTCCAGCGAGGGGTTGGACATGCCGCCGATGGTGGGCTTCGCCTTCACCTCCGGCGGGTAGTTGCAGTAACGGCTTACGGCGATAACCCGCTCGCCGAGTCCCAGGTCATAGAGGATCTCCGTGAGATTGGGCGCCAGCGAAATGATCCTCGCCGGCGTCTGGGCCACGGCGGGCGCGGCCAGAAAGATCCATATACAGAGCGCAACTAAAGCATGATTCATGATGTCAACCTCGAGAACCTTGCATAACCGGTAAAAAATGGTTCGCAAGCGGCGAATCAAAGATTTTTCGACTTTCCAAAAATTATACTAATTTATTGATTTCATTTATATTTAAGCATTGTCATATTTATAGCGAAAAAAATTTTGAGCGGCGGCGAAGCCATTTTTCAAAGGTTTTTCCCTTCTCATCTTCTGTATATTCTTGACAATCCTTTCGTCTCTATGATTATCATCAGCGCCGGACGATAGGCAAGGAAATTGAATCGCTACAATCAGGGAGGCCTCGCGCATGGCCAGGATTATCTTCATCACCGGCGGCAGCCGCAGCGGCAAGAGCGCCCATGGACAGGCACTGGCCGAATCCATCGCCGGACCGAGGGTTTACATTGCCACCTGCCCGGTGATGGACGAGGAAATGGCCGCCCGGATTCAAAAACACCGGGCGCAGCGACAGGCATCCCACTGGCAGACGATCGAGCAGACCATCGATCTTGCCGGCGCCCTGCGCGGAACGCAGGAAAGCTCCGTGCGCCTCATTGACTGCCTGACCCTTTGGATCAATAATCTTCTCTATCAGGCGGAAGGGCTGGCGCATGAGGTGACGGAGGACGACATCGCCCGGTTATGCGCAGATGTCCTCTCGGTTTGTGCGGAGCTTCCGGGAGACGTGATTTTCATCGCCAATGAAGTGGGGATGGGCATCGTTCCCGATAATCCCTTATCCAGGCGTTATCGGGACCTTGCCGGACGGTGCAACCAGATCATGGCGGCCGACGCCGACCGGGTCATTCTGATGGTCTGCGGTTTGCCCCTTGAAATCAAAAATAGCCAATGAAGAACGCCTAACCTTGTTCACTCAAAGAAAATCGGATGGGAATATCCACGGTCATGACCAGGGGGGTGGCCATTTTTCTGGCCGGTTCAAACCGCCATGCCCTGACGGCATTCAGGGCCGACTGATCCAGCAGGGCATAGCCGGATGATTTTTTGATCCGGACCTCGCCGACGCGGCCATCCGTAAGTACCTGCACCGCAAGCAGGACCATGCCTTCATAGCCTCTCACTCGCGCCATCAACGGATAAGAGGGACGCGCTGCATTCAGATAGCGGGGCAAAATCATCGGCCCTGACTCTGACTTTCCCGATCCACCCTGCGGCACGGCTTGGAGATGATTTCCGGGTGCTTCACCGCGGGACGCGATCTGCCCGACGACGTCGCTTCCCAAAGACGGCAAGTACAGCGACACCGGGGCATCCGTTCCCATATCTTTCGCCTGATTCGCCCTCACACGCTCCACCACCGTTGCTGTGGACTCCTCTTTTTTGACCTCTTCACTAACCGCTGGCCGGGGCTCCACCGGCTGGTTCACGGTGCGGACGGTCCGGTCTGCTGCTTGATGCACGGGGGGTGAGGTCTTCTGATGGCTCTGGCCGTTCATGGCATAGATCAGAGAAGCTGTGATGAACGGGACATTTTCGATGGTTTGCCGCGGCGTGACGACATTGGCGTTTACAATAACAAGCATGGCCAGCGCCAGACCATGGGCGCCCAGGGAATATGCAACGGCCCTTGGGAGTGTTTTTATTTTCATTGCAATACCCGCCTCATGACATTCAGGGACTGGTTCAACGCCTCTTCATCGAAGACCTCCAGCGTCAAAACACGGGGTTTTTCTGGCTCGCTGCCCAGACGGTTCACGAGGGCGGTCAATAAACCGTCGGGCAGGAAGGCCAAACTGCGGTGGTCGTGCCCCTCTTCCACTCCGTGGAGATGGAGCACTCTGGTCCGCGGCAGATAACGGTCAAGATATTCTTCCGGCTTAACCCCGTAAAGAAGGTGATGGCCGATATCAAGACAAACGCTCAGTTGATAGTCAATGACAATGTCTTCAACGAGTCGGTAAGGATAATCCAGCGTCTCCACGCACAGGTCTTCAGGAGAAACGTTCTGAATAAGCCGCTCAACGGCATGCCGATGGCCCTCCTGCCAGCGCATCAGGTCCGACGACGGACACCCCCCCCGGCGATCTCCATGAAAATGGATGATATAGGCAAAGGGGTTCAGCAGCGCCGTGAGCTCGATGACTCGGAGGCACTTGTCCACAGATTGCAACCGGACATTTTCCTCCGCATGGCCGAGACAGGCATCGAGCGGAAGATGAACGGTGTAGGTCAGGTCATGCCGGTCCGCCGTATCCTTCAGTACCCGTAAGGTGGCGGCATCCGGCAGATTGCTGATTTCATGCGACTCGAACAGCACCAGTTCAATATCATCCACCTTGTCCGCCAGAAAGGTGACATTTTCCCTGAGATCCGCAGGAATGACGTAGGACGTCGCTCCCAGGCGGAACGGAAAGCGGTTTTTCAGAGACGCACCTCCCTTAAAAGTCACCTCAAAAGACAAAGGAAAGGCCTCCCTTAAAGGTTATCCCGGGCATGGGGTAGTAGGTATTGACGCCCCCCCACGAGACATTATCCGAGCCGAAGGATGCA
>Ga0105152_10000576_pt1 | contig 11212 bp, 14 predicted proteins | sample LakBais05cmmetaG_FD_81534 | JGI IMG/M metagenome (GOLD analysis project Ga0105152, IMG submission 81534) | Lake sediment microbial communities from Lake Baikal, Russia to study Microbial Dark Matter (Phase II) - Lake Baikal sediment 0-5 cm | ecosystem: Environmental > Aquatic > Freshwater >...
AGCGGCAAAACTCGAAAAATATGGCGATATTTTTCTGGAGATCTTAAATCAACACAGACATAGTCATAATATCCCGGAACTATCAGATCCATCTGAGGAAAAAACTACACCTCCGGTTTCACCCGGGGACAAATGAAGCAAGAGTCAGCCAGGCAATAAAAGAGATGTTGCAAACTGATTGCCGGGATTATCGCCAGGTGAGCGCCATGGTATTGAGCAACTATGGACAAAATGACTCAGGCGGATTTGGCCATTGCGGGTGCGGGAGTCCCCGAAACCCAGGTTACCTTTTTCACGGGGACCTTCACGACTGAGGGTTTGCGGCTCTCCAGGACCAGCGCGGCGGCGTTCTTTTCGTAAGTGCAAACCGGCTCGTAGGCCCAGCCCGCAGTTAGACGCGCCTCTTCCTTTTTCAGGCTCATGTACACGTATCGCCCAATCAGGGGAGCGACCATCCTGGTTTTCCAGCCGAATTCAGCATAGATTGCCTTCAGGAGCACATCCATCTTTCCAGCGAGCCTCCCGTTGTTGCGGTACCACTTGCGCATCGCCCAGACGGCGCCCGCATAGGTCGAGCGCAGGGGGAAAACCTCACGGGAATAGCGATCCCGCACCCGGCGCTCCGCGTGATTCTGATGGCACCGCCAGCCTTTGAGTGTGACGTCGATCAGGCGGGCCAGGCTCGGACCATTGATCTCAAAATCCCGCCGGAACGCTTTCAGCAGAACATGTTCCTCTTCGCCGTTGCGGAAGTTTTTATGCCGATAACTGAAGCGATGCTGACCGTGGGCGTCCGCCGCAGGATATTCATCCTCGGAAAGCAGCGTCCCCTCGCGGCGATGGCTTTCGTACAGGGGCGTACCGGGATTCGGCATATAGAGCATGAACTGGTGAAACACGGTGTCATGACTCACGGCATGATTGATGACGGCGTCGATATTTGCGGGGCTGTGGTCGTCCAGGCCGATAATGGATGAGCCCAGCACGCGGATCCCGTGCGAATGGAGACGATCCACCAGCGCGTGCGTATCCACCCCTTTGAGCTTCTGATAGTCGCTGTTCTCGCCCTCGAGACCCATCCACACCCAACTGATGCCCAGACCGACCAACTGATCAATGGTATAGGATTCCAGGACGCGGGCCGAACTGAAAACGTAAAGCGCCCAGCTTTTGCGATGGGTTTCCATCAATTCCAGCAGACGCAGCGCCCGTTTTTTATGGAGCAGAAAATTTTCATCAAGAACAAAGAAGGATTGCGTTTTGAGCTCCTCCTCAATGCGGGACATCACGGCGAAAATTTCATCGCCCGTTTCAAAAAAGTTGATGAAATTTCCCTTGCCGCCGAACAGGGCCGAGGTGGAACAGAAATTACACCCCACGGGACAACCGACGGACGGGATCAGGATTGCGGCCGTCCCGCCCGGCCTCTGTCCGAGATCGACGCCCATGACGCGGCCGCCGAACGCGGAAAGGACCGCCGGATGGCGGACAGCGGCGTCTTCATCCTCGCCTAAGAACCGGCGAAACCAGCGGATACCGTCGCCCCTGACGATCGCGTCCGCATCGATCATTTCAAGAAGGTCATCCTTGCTCGCGATATGTCCGCCAACGACAATCCGGGCGCCCGGCCGATGCTGCCGGATGAGTTCACACATCCGCTTGACCTTCCCCATGTTGGGAATAATGGCGCCGATCCCGATGACATCGTAGTCATTTTCCTGAATTTCTTCTATGAAACGGTCCTGGGAGGGAAAATCCAGCAGCGTGCAGGGCGCATCGATATTGGCCTGAATCATCATCAGCCCGAAGGAGCGATGAAACATCCTCAGGGAAAAGCCGCCCTGAACGCGCGTCACCTGGTTGTGATAAAGCTCCATGGGGTTGATGGCCCGGCTTCCGTATACGTCATCCTGCGCATAAGGCCCGAAGACGCTTGTCAATAGAATCCGTGCCTGCCTTTCCTTTGGGGAACGGTTGATCTGCTGCTGCATGCTTGCCTCCGGCTTTTGTATTGTTGCCCATTCTTCAAGTACTACGTACGTGATTTGCAATGACCTTAAAATATTAAATTACTGAATGAAAGCAATATCTTACGTTTTACAAAAGTTTTACAAACCAGGATTGGAAGATGTCCCGTTAACCGGTGGCAGGGGATGGAGAGCAATGGTACGCAAGCGACGAAGCTATTTTTTCGAAGGTATGCGGTTGACACTTGGGCTCGCCTGTGCAAAAATAAATCATGATTACGCGACTGAAGTGGTTTTTCCACCCGGTATTTATATTTGTATTCTCCATCCTGGCTTTGGCCTCGTCACTGTTTCTCTATATTTACTGGTACATCGAGGTCAGTTCCGGACTCAAGGCAGCCGTCCACCGTTACAACCTTGATCCGCAGCAGTTCCTGGAAGCCCAGACCTGGGTGGTCATTCTCGTCCTGTCAATCCTCGTGGGGATCATTCTGATCGGGATTTTCATTATCTTCGTGTACAGCCAGAAAATGGCGCACCTCAACCGCATGCAGCACGAATTCATCAACAATTTCACGCATGAGCTGAAAACCCCGGTCACATCGCTGAAGCTCTACCTGGAAACGTTCCTGAAACACGAATTGCCCCGGAAGGAACAGGCTAAATATATCGGCTACATGCTTCAGGATGTGGAACGCCTTGCGGACAACATCAGCCGCATCCTGAACCTGGCCAGGATCGAGACGAAGACCTATGGCGGGGATTTTCTCCCGGCCGATCTGGTAAAAAACATTGAGCAATTCCACCAGAACAACCGCCACCTTTTTGGAAATTGCGACATTCGGATTCACAATCCTTCGGGACAACCATTTTTTTACAACATCAATGCGCCCCTCTTTGAAATGCTGGTCATGAATATCCTGAACAACGGCGTCAGATACAATGACAGCGATAACCCGAAAATTGACATCCACTTTCGGCAGGAAAGCGGCAGGATGAACATTCGCTTCGAGGACAACGGCATCGGCGTTGAAAGAGCGGAGAGAAAAAAGATTTTCCGTAAATTTTACCAGACAAAAAGAGAGGACAGCCTCTCGTCCAGGGGCAGCGGCCTGGGGCTGTATCTGGTCCAGAATATCGCCCACATGCACCGGGGAAAGGTCATTGCGGAAAAACGGCCGGATGAAAAGGGGTCTGTTTTTACGCTGATCCTGCCTTTCCGTCCTCAGCAAGCGTGATGCAGGAGACGACCATGGAAGATTCGGGGAAAAAACGAATCCTCATTATTGAAGATGACAGCCATATTGCCGAGGGTCTGAAGCTGAACCTGTCTTTCCAGGGCTACGAAGTGGACATCGCCCCGGACGGGGTCAGCGGTCTGCAGAAATGGAAAACGGGGCAGCCTCACCTCATTGTCCTGGACATCATGCTTCCCGGAATCGACGGACTCTCGATATTGCGCAGCATTCGCCTGTCGGATGAGCGGCTGCCGATCCTGATTCTTTCGGCAAAGGGAAGCTCTGAAGACCGCATCAAGGGGCTCCGCTACGGCGTGGATGACTATCTGGCCAAACCCTTCAATCTGGCGGAGTTTCTGCTGCGTGTGGAGCGACTTCTGGCACGTTTTTCCTGGGCCGCGGGGATGGACGACCTCCAGCCGGCCGGTCTGCCCCGGACCTACGCTTTCGGCGGCAACCGGATCGATTTCGGCGATTTGACAGCCGATTGCAGGGCAGGCAGGATCACGCTGACTGATCAGGAAATGAAACTCCTGAAACTGTTTATCGCCAACCGGGGCAAGCCGCTCACCCGGAAGCAGCTTCTCGAAATCGGATGGGGTTACACCGGGGTCATCACCACGCGAACCGTGGATAATTTTATCGTCCGCCTGCGCAAATACTTTGAAGACGATCCCCATCAGCCCGTCTATTTTCGCAGCCTTCGATCCGTGGGTTATATTTTCGATCACGAAGACCCGGCGCCGTATTGAGGGGGGATCAAGTCAGCGGGTGATCCGCACCATTTTTTGTGTCATTTTTATTGACTTCACAATTCGTACATGTTATGAGGCCCACCGCCGATGGATTCTGACAACAGAAAATCATTTGTTCAGATGGCTTACGCTGGCAGTGTCGGTTTCGCTTTCGTTCTTTTGATCTTTGGTGGGCTTTTCGTCGGCGCATGGCTGGACCGGAAGATGGGAACCTCGTTTCTCTTCACAATCCTGCTTTGCGTCGTGGGCGTGGCTGCGGGATTCAGAAACCTGTATGTCCTCATAAAAAGGTCCTTCCAGGACGACAAGACGATTATCACAAGCATCAGAAGCGAGCCGCACCGGCAGCGACCAAGACCGGCAAAGGAATGAAATCATTGACATTGTCTAACCGCTGCACCGGCATTGACAAATAGCGTTGCGCTGAGGAGGTTCATAAGAAGATGCACAGTCTGTCTTTCCTGCAATTAATATTCCCCTCGATTCCCACATACATCACCTATACCTGGTTTGTCATGGCGCTGCTGGTTTTTTTCTCGTTCCTGGCAACGCGGCGCTTGCAGATGACGCCGGGGGTTTTTCAGAATGCCATGGAGGTTTTCGTCGGCGTCATTGACAAACTCCTCCTCGATACCATGGGCCACCATGGAAAACCTTTTTTCCCGCTCATCGCGACCCTCGGGTTTTTCATCCTCACCTCAAACCTGGTCGGTCTGCTTCCGGGGCTGGAGTCGCCCACATCGAATTTGAATACAACCGTCGCCATGGCCCTTGTCGTCTTCTTTATGACCCATATTGTCGGCGTTAAGATCCAGGGCCTCAAGTATTTCAAGCAATTCATGGGACCGGTCTGGTGGCTGACGCCGCTGATGCTGCCCATCGAACTCATCAGCCACATCTCCCGTCCCGTCTCCCTGTCCATGCGTCTGTTCGGGAACATCGAGGGCGGTCACATCGTTCTGTTGATCCTCTTCTTTCTTGTGCCGCTCCTGGTGCCGCTGCCCATCCTAATTCTGAAGCTCTTGATTTCCGTCATCCAGACCCTCGTCTTCATGCTGCTGTCCATGATGTATATCGCCGGGGCAATGGAAGAGCATCACTAAATCCGGGGCACACCGTCCCAAACCGATCCGGGCGGTTCCCGGATTTCTTCATCCGGCAGCAGGCGGGACCGCTTGGATGCCGCCCCAATAAGCCGGCTTCAGCGGGAAATCGAAAGAAAGAGACATCGGTTGCTTGAAGGTATGCGGTATCGGGTCCGAAAGGAAGGAACTGAATTGACGCAGCTGCCGCATGAAAGAAAAGCGACACAGAAAAATAAAATCATGCCTCGAATGAAAGCAGACAACTCGACCTATTTCGAGCTGCCTTCTGGCCATACACCGATGACCTCTATGCCGGATAAACTGACGGAAGTCCTTAAATTTCGAAGAAATTACGGGATGCAATGGTCATTACATGATCCTTTCGCCCACACATCCTGTTCATTAGCTTAGGATCTTGTGCTCTTCTCTCCGGGAACATGCGCTGGCTCTTCCACACCAGACTTGTTTCCACTAAGGCTTATCCGCCTAAGATAACCCTTTGGATTCCAAGTTATGAGAAAGGATTCTCTGCTCCTGTCAAGCTCGAAGTCTCCATTTTCCTTCAGAAACGCTTCAATCGCCTCATAAGGACCTGGCTTTGGTCCTACAGATAATCCGTGATGACAAATGCCATCTTCGACAATAAAATAATCACCCGGCTTCAACAGAACAGAATATGTGCGCAATATATTCAATGTGTTTTGATATGTGTGAGAGCTATCTTCAATTATCAATACTTTGTCATTTGCAGAAATCAATTTTGCCGCATCTACAAGACACTGACAGGCATCTCCTTCAATGAACGTTATTCTACAATGGTTCTTCACATGCACGGGTACGCTCTCATGTGAGATGTCGATACCGATAATTTTACCCCTACCCAGAATATCACAAATATGCGCCAAGGATAGTGTGCTTCCGCCACTTGCATTACCTATTTCGATTATAATATCAGGCTGAGTTTCGTATATCAGTTCCTGATAGACCCAATGATCAAGTGGGTTCATTAATGCTTTCACACCCAAATAGGTTGTCTGGTTCATAATCCGATCTTGCATGATGGATAGAGCTTTTCTTAACGGCATGTCCAGATTTTCTTCCATATAGTAAGTCAAGTCTGTTCTCTCCCCGCACGTGAGATAATGGGGACGGTTCTATTTAATTGCTAACTGATTGGAACAGCCTGCCGAGAAATGATTTATTTAGAACCGTCCCATTAATTTCCCGGAGTCGTTAGTATTCCTTGGTCAGTTTATCCAGTTCCGCCAGAGAGAAGACCGGGCCGTCCTTGCAGACGTATTTGCTGCCCACGTTGCAGCGTCCGCACTTGCCGATGCCGCATTTCATGCGCATCTCCAGCGAGGTGATGATGTTCTCGTTGGAGAAGCCGAGATTGAAGAAAACGGGCAGCGTAAACCGGATCATGATGGGCGGCCCGCAGATCACCGTGACGGCGTTTTCGGAGCTCGGGGCGACCTCCTTGCAGACCGTGGGCACAAACCCCTCGCGCCCCTTCCAGCCCGCGTCGCCCTTATCGACGGTCACATTCAGATTGATGTCTGAACGTTTCGCCCAGACCTCCAGCTCATCCTTGTAGAGGAGCAGCCCCGGATTCCGCGCACCGTAGATGACGGTGATATTGCCGAAGCGGGCGCGGTTGGATTCGTGGATCATATAGTTCAGCAGGGACCGCAGCGTCGTAAAGGCAAACCCGCCGCCGACGATGACGACGTTTTTGCCCTCCAGATATGCGATCGGCCAGGAATTCCCCAGAGGCCCCCGGACGCCCATGAGCGTTCCCGCCTCCATGTCATGCAGCTCGCTCGTCACGACGCCTGCCCTCTGGACGGTAAATTCGATATAGCCCGGCTGCGTCGGCGAGGAGGCGATCCCGATGGGAGACTCACCCTTGCCGAAAATGGACAGTTCCGCGAATTGTCCCGGAGTGTAAGCGAACTTTGCCTCATCCTCCTTGTTGACAAACTCAAGGCGGAACGTCTTGATGTCCTTTGTGTCCACTTCCGTGATGATTTTTGCAACCTTGACCGGATAAGGAATATATGGATTCTCCATGACGACTCCCGACGTTATAGTTTCGAAATTGCTTCGACGATTTTTCTGATATCGATGTTCACGGGACAATACATGACGCACCGCCCACAGCCGACGCAGGCAATGGCATTGAAATTGTCCACAAAATACTTGAATTTATGCATCGCCCGCTGACGCCACCGTTCCTTCTGGCTGGACCGGGGATTGTGGCCGGAAGTTTCCTTCGTGAACAGGGGAAACATGCAGGAGTCCCAGTTTCTCAGGCGAACCCCGTCGTTTCCCTTGACCTCGTCGCTGATGTCGAAGCAGTGGCAGGTCGGGCACAGAAACGTGCAGGTCCCGCAGGCCAGGCACTTCTGATGAATCGTGTTCCAGAAGGGATGTTCGAAGTTCACGTCCAGGATGGGCTTGACGGCTTTCGCCGGAATGTGGGATTTGATCTCCCGGGCGGCCTGATCGGCGACGGCCTTTTTCGCCGCCAGCACATTGTCATCCGCCCGGAGGGCGTCTGCAAAATATTTCAGCAGTTTTTCGCCTTTGGGCGTGATGAACTCGGCCAGATAATCCGTCCCGATCTGCGTAAGCAGAATGTCGGCGCCGTCCGCAGCGGTCGGGCTCCCATCCACGGAGGTGCAGAAGCAGGTGCTATAGGGCGGATGGACGCAGGCCAGGGAAATCACCACGGTCTTTTCACGCTTGTCGATATAGTAGAGATCACGGTATTCCTTCTGATCGAAGAGCATGTCGAGCAGCAGATAACTGTGGGCGTCGCAGGGGCGGACACCGAACAAAACCGATTCCTTCGCACCCTCGGCGGCGCCGGCAAATGCCATGCCGTTTTCCGTCCGGGTAAATTTCATCATCTGTTCCGAGTGGGGGAAGAAGAAGTTTTTCGGAGCATTTTTGGAATTGGCAAAACGGATCAGCGGCGTTTGGCCCTTTTCCAGTTGCTTGAAGAGAATGTTGTCTTCCTCTCTCACTGGTGCAAAAACCGGCATGTCCTGCGACATCCTTTCGATGATCCCGGCCAGCTTATCCTCTTTGATTACCCTCGTTTCCATATTTTCCCCATAACCCCTTATGCTTAAATCAGAGCCAGGCTCTTCATGAGCGGCCGCGGATCCACGTTGTGCAGCTTGAACCAGGTGTCCGGTCCCTGCAGTCCCAGAGCGAGGGCGATCAGCTCGGTAAAGTAGAATACGGGCAGCCGGACATTGTCGCCCGCCCGCATGTCCAGATTCGCCATACAGACGGGACAGGCCGTCACGACGCAGTTCGCACCGGCTTCCCTGGCCATGGTCATGATCTTGCTGACCATTTTTGTGACGATATCCGTCCGGCTGATGGTCAGCGACCCTCCGCAGCAGTCGGTCTTGTACGACCAGAGACGCGCATCGGCCCCCAGTGTGTTGAGAATCTTGTCCAGGATCACCGGATTCTCATAATCGTCGAATTCGCAGATCTCCGGTGGACGCAACAGCAGGCAGCCGTAATAGGAAACCGGCTTCAGGCCTTTTAACGGCTTAATGACCTTGCCCTCCAGGGCATCCAGACCGATATCCTTGAAAATGATGTCCAGCGGATTCCGGATGGCGATCCCGCCGTGGTATTTGCCGCCGATAATCTCTTCCACTTCGCCTTTTAATTGCTTGTCCGCCTTGAGATGATGTTCGGCCGTCTTGAAACGATTGAAGCAGGCCGCGCAGGGCACCATCACATCGAGGGCGTCTTTTTCCGCCGCCACGAGATTTCGGGCAGGCAGGGCAATGGACAGCTTGAAGTTGGTGCTGTGGGCGGAGGTGGCGCCGCAGCAGGACCAGTCGTCCACTTCCTTGAGCTCGATTCCCAGTGCGCGGCTTACTGCCCTGACCGACTGGTCATATTCCTTGGCCGTGCCATGGAGAGAGCATCCCGGATAATATGCAACTTTCAACGATAGCCTCCTTCGTGTCTATTCGCGCTTGTTAAGCTCGCTTGGTCTTCTCGAAAATTTTCTTGACGGAGCCGAGATCCTTCGTTTTCGGGGAAGACAGCGACAACTTGCCCTTCAAGAACATGTCGATGCCCATGCCCATATCGGAGAAAAGATCCCCGGATTTAAGTTTATACTGCACCATCATGGTGGGCTCGTTGATCCGGCCGAACATCTTGATGTTGGACAGAAACGATTCATGGAATTTCAGGATGTTCTTTTCCTTTGCGCCCACGCCCGATTCGATTGCCATCTGCCGCAGGACATCCATCATGCGTGCGATGTCCACCTCATTGGGGCAGCGCGTGATACAGGTCTCACAGGAGGCGCAGAGCCAGATCGTGGAGCTGTTGAGAACCTCCTTCTTGCGGTCCATCTGGATCATCCGGATGACTTTGTTGGGGTTGTATTCCATGGCAAAGGCCAGGGGGCAGCCCGCCGTGCATTTCCGGCAGTGATAGCACCGCTGCAAGGGCACACCGTCGATTTTCTCGTTGACTTGCTCCAAAAAGGTTTGCATGTTCGCTCCTAATGCCCGCCCCCGCCGGGGTTGTAAGTGAAGTCTTCCTTGTCGCTTTCCTTGTACGTGCTCAGCGGCGCCGGGCTGTCCAGCGATGCGCCGGCCCGGTGCTCAAAGAGTTCAAAAGCGTCTTTATCGAGTTTCTTCAGAAACTTTCTGAGGTCCACGCCCATGGGGCAGACGCTGATGCAGGATCCGCAATCCACGCAGCGGCCCACCATGTGATACATGCGCATCAACTGAAACATCTGCGTATCCGACGGATCGTCGCTGATGCCGACCCACTGGGGCTGGCTCTGCTCGGCAAAACAGATCCGGCAGTAACAGGACGGACAGGTGTTCCGGCAGGCGGCGCAGCGGATACATTTTGCCATTTCCTTGGTGAAATAGGCCCAGCGTTTCTCGATGGGCAGGTTTTCGAACGCGTCCACTTCCGCATATTCCGAGGCGGCGTCCATGGGCGGGGCCGGTTCGCCGATTATCAGATCTGAAATGACAGGATTGTTAAACCTGCAGGTCCGGCAGTTGTCGGCCAGAACCTCCTTGAGGGCGATCTTTTTTTCGCCCGTCGCCGTCCTGGCGATCAGTTCATCATTCGTCGCCGAACCACCCAGAATTTCCTCCTGGTTGACTGCAATGGCCAGTTTCTTCTTATCGACATACCCTGTGCACGGAACGCCGATGATCACGCATTCGCTGCGATCATACTGCAGCTCCTGCAGTTGAATGACCAGTGAGCGCGAGGTGCAGCCTCTCGCCACGACGCCGAAGGCCTTCTTGATGCGATCTTCGGGTTTGACGCGTTTCTGTGATTCCTTGTGCTGCATGACCAGGTCATGAAGGAATTTCGCGAGGTTCTGCGTGCAGAACCTGTTCCAGACCAGCTTATCCGCGTCGTCGGGATTGGTGATAAAACAGGGCGTGGCCGTCAGAGGCAGGGTTCCCTCTTCGTACCCGATAACGGCGTCCACCTTTTTCTCGATGAGCAGTTTCCTGACTTCTTCCCGCAGTTTCTTTTCGATATTTTCCACAGTTCCCGATTCCTCGTTTGTTATTTATATCTTCTTTACCAGCTTGCCGGCCGGACCCAGTTCCCTCACGGCCTGGGTAACCCCTTTGATGACCTGGGCAAACCGGTCGCCTTCGGAAGCGGAAATCCACGTAAATATGGTTCTGTCGCCTTCCACCCCAATGTAATTCAGGAATCTTTTTAACGTCGCAAACTTGCGCCGCGCCACTAAATTTCCTGACAAATAGTGGCATTCACCCGGATGTCAACCGGAAACCAGAACGCCGTCGGCGCCTTCCTGAAGGGCCTTCATGACATAAAAGGGGTTGATCCTGCCGGTACAGGGAACGCGGATGATGCGGACATTGGGCGGATACTGAATCCTGCTGATCCCTGCCAGATCGGCCCCGGCATAGGTACACCAGTTGCAGACAATGGCAGCGATTTTCGGCTCCCAGCCCTTTTTTGCTTGATTTTCAGCCATATATTCTCCTTCCAGCGGCAATGCGGCGTTAGCAGCCGTTCGCCTTAATTGATATTAAATATCTGCGCCAGCACTTCCTCGTTGTTGAAGCCGTTGAGATCTGCCACGTTCATGCGGCAGGAGGCCGTAC
>Ga0105152_10000577_pt1 | contig 11210 bp, 11 predicted proteins | sample LakBais05cmmetaG_FD_81534 | JGI IMG/M metagenome (GOLD analysis project Ga0105152, IMG submission 81534) | Lake sediment microbial communities from Lake Baikal, Russia to study Microbial Dark Matter (Phase II) - Lake Baikal sediment 0-5 cm | ecosystem: Environmental > Aquatic > Freshwater >...
ACCCGATCCTTCAGATAATCCCAGAAGCTGACATTATTTTTGCGGCAGGTTCCCATAAGATTGAGGAAAATGTCCGAAGCCTTCGCGCCGGCGTAACTCCGACGGCCGTTTCGAATTTTTAAGGACCCCTGGCCCTTCTTGATCCGGAGCGAGCGGAAATACTGCTCCCCTCCGATCAAAATAGTATTTGACTTAGCTGGCTTCTTCATGTATGCTTGCTACGCAAGCATACATGAAGAAGCCAGCTTCCTCCTATTCTCATTTCGCGGAAAAAGATATCAATTTTTCTTCTTGACATCATGAGCCTTCCTATGTTATGCTTGCTTCGCAAGCATAACATAGGAAGGCTCATGATTCGCATAAAACTCCCACCAAGATGGGAAGAATTTCTTAAAGCTCTCAATGAGCGTTTATCGAAGACGACCCCATCATTACCATGTGTTCGTTGCTTGACAAAGAAAACACTATCCCACATGTTCAGGGAAATCCAAATAGAATTAAAGCTGCCCTCAACATATCCAAGTGGAGTGAAAATCCTAGAACATCTGATTTCCATGGGACTGGCGACGCGGGTTCCGATCGAAGACGCCCCAAAGTCTACGCCCTCAAAAGAGTTTTTTCTTCTGGGAATCCGGGGATCACGTGAATTGGATGTCGACCCCCTGGAATTACTGCAGGCCTATCATCAATCAGGCATAATCTGCTATTTTAGCGCCCTCGCCCATCTCAACCTGACGACCCAGATTGCCGCCCATCATCATGTCGCCATTCTCACTCCGCGGAGGATCAAGACGAATATCGAGCCATCGGAAATAATCCCAAAATCAGATAGTTCGAAGCAAAAAATAGAAAGATCAAGACTCGGGACGCCTGCCTTTTCCTACCAAGGGATTCCCTATTATTTGGTAAAGCGAGTCAAAAATTCCCTTCCCGGCGTCAAGATCAGAATTGTATCCCCATGGACTAGAATTCGGATGACTACGATCGAGCAAACTTTGTTAGATACCCTCCAGTACCCATTTCACTGCGGAGGACCGGAGGCTGTATTCGAAGCCTGGGAGAAACAGATAAAAAAAATCGATGACGATCTGATCTTCGATTACTTGGAAAGAATTCAAATCGCTCCACTGACAAGACGAATCGGAGCTATTTTCGATCTATTGGGTCATCAACCTACGAAAAGGCTCGATTTATTCCTAAACAAAACGAGAAATCAGTTTTTCGTTCAGTCCGAAATTCAACATATTTCGCTTTTAAGGGGAACCCATTATTCTCAGATTAACTCTTCTTGGAATGTTTTAGTCCCATAAAATGAATAACCGTCAATACGAAAACTGGAAATTCGAGGTTATCTCACAAATCCTCATTGCTTTAGCAAAAAACGAACACATCAAGAACAACTTAGTTTTTAAAGGGGCCTTGATCTTAAATAAATATCTTCCAACCCAAAGAAAATCCCTCGATATTGATGCCAATTTTGTTAGCGCCTTTATCAATAACTTTCCGAGCCGAGAACGGCAGAAATCGTTTCTAAAAAAGCATTTGGAACAAGCCATCTCTCGTCACTTTGAAACGCATGATCCTGTAAGGTTTGAACTGTTGAATTTACGGATCGAACCTAAACCAAGGGACTACCATCCGAGAAGATGGGACGCTTTCCTAATCACGATCTCTCTAACCGACCATGAGAATACAGGTGTCCGCGGATTACCCAACCTGACAATAGACGTTGCGGCACCAGAATCTCTGTCAGAAAACTCTCTTAGAGAGATGAGCTTTGGCGGATCGAAGATCCAGGCGTATTCGCTTGAACGCATCGCGGGGGAAAAAGCTCGGGCCTTTCTTAGCACTCTCCGGACATATCGAGATAAAGTCGAAAAGCCCGGAAAAGCGGTCCGACTCAAAGATCTTTATGATCTCACCCGAATCATCCGAGCGAGAACGATTTCAGACAGAGCGTTTTGGAATATCGCGGGGAGCGAATTTAAACTCGCCTGTGAATCTCGGTTTGTGGATTGTTCAGGAGTCGACAGCTTTCGGGAAGGATGGTCTGAAACAAGCGAACTCTACAAAAAGAGCCCCGCAATCCCAAGGGATATCCCGTTCGAAGAAGTGACGGCTTCTATTTCCGCTATTTCAAACTACTGGAAAGAAACGGGGATTATTCCCTTCTCTTTCCCCTTACCGGTCCTATGAGGTTGATCATCAAAAGGGACTAAAAACGACTGAAGCCTATCGGCAACAAACGTCGGCTTGAGATCGGCCTCCGGCTTCGTCCAGGCTCGAACGCGGCTATGGACGTTGAACCCGGTATGCCGCGAGGAAAGAATCCTCTCCGCCTGTTCCGGGCTCAGCAGCTCCTTGCGGACAAGCATCGCCAGGACCTCCCGGGCGAAGATCTCCGCCAGCCGCGCGTCGTCGATCCGCGGGATCTCGTGGAAGACGCCCGCCGCGTCCATTCCGCCCTCGGTCACCAAGAAATGGAGGTGGGGATGAAACCGGAAAAAACCGTACTCCCGCTCGAAACGACTCTCATACTCAATCAGGAACCGGTCGAAATGATGGAACAGCACCCGGTAGAGGACGGTCCGCTCCGGATGTCGAGGACGATAGACTCCCGCTATGGCGGAAGAATGGCGTCAAGAAACGGGCCAACCTCCTCCAGTGCGCCTGGCCGCCCGCGCACCAGGCCTATGCCGAATGGACCCCGAAGCGGATCTTTGACTGGACAACCAAAGCCGGAGTCTCGACCAGGGCTTTGGTCGATTTCTTATACCGCACGGACACGCGCGCTTTCCAGCGTCCCTTGACAGACGTGGACTTTTGTTCCAAATTCAAGGGGTGAAACGCCACAAGCACCCCCCCGGGGAGCCGGGAACGGAAGACGGTAGGCCGATATGCCGGGCATCTTAACGGAATTCCGGACATCCGGAGCGACGTCCATTCTGCGATCATGATCTCCGGCAATGTCCCGGCCCGACAGACCGTGATGATGAAGGATGATTGAGGCCGAATGAAGACCATCTCCCGCGAGGCCGAGAGCGCCATCGAGATCAAGCACTCGAGATTCATCGGGCGGAGCCTCAAGGCTGCCACGCCCGATGAGGCGCTGGCTATCGTCAAGCGCATCCGGGAAACGTGGCACGACGCTACGCACCACTGCTGGGCCTACCGCGTCGGGACAACAGGCGAGCAGGCCCGTTACGACAACAGCGGCGAACCGCAGGGGACGGCCGGGCCTCCCATCCTGGATGTCCTGAAGCACCTCGACCTCACGAACACGCTCGTCGTCGTGACCCGTTATTACGGCGGGACGAAGCTCGGCGCAGGAGGGCTCGTCCGGGCCTATAGCGAGGCCGCAAAGAAAGCCATTGAAGCATCCGGAGTGACGGAACTGCAGCTCATAAAGGAGATCCGGGCCCCGCTCCCCTACAACCTGCTGTCCCAGCTGGAAAGCTATATGGCGCGGGAGGGGTTCGAGATCGCCGCCAGGGATTTCGGCGAACACGTTGTCCTCACGCTGAAGATCCCATCGGACCGGGAAGCGGACTTCAGGTCCTTTTACACGGGACTCGTCAGCGGGAAGCTGGCGTACATCGTCCTGGGCAAGAATTAATAAATCGGGGACACAATACCAATTTCCGAATTTCGTAATTTCCCCCTGGAAAAACACCCCGATTGATTAAATCGGAAATTGGTATTGTGTCCCGGTTTTATCGAGCTGCCGGGCCTGATAAATATCACTGTCCGAGCCTATAGGGGATGAGCGCGAAGGGGTGTTTTTTCTCGGAGAAGTCCTTGCTATTCCGGGTCACCAGCTTAAGACCTTGGTCGATGGCCAGGGCGGCTTGAAAAGCGTCCGGAAGCTTCCAGCTGTTCTCCCGCCGAAGGTCCGCGGCGTGGTCGGCGTTTTCCTTCGTCAGCGGTAAACAAGCGAATTGTTCACATAGATCGAAGGCGGCCACCGCCTCGCCGGGAGAGCCCCCGGCCAGGACTTCAGCGCGCGTGATCACGGAGATCACGGCCTCGCCTTCCTTGAGTCCCCGCAGCCAGGTCGTGGCCGGAACAATTCCCCGAAGGTGATCGATAAGGACGGCCGAATCCAATAGATATAGGGGCTTCATCAAAAGCGTTCCCACTCTTTCCGCAGGCCGTCCACGAGCTTCTGGCTGTCGCCTTTGACGGACTTCCAGGTCCCGGCGGTTTCCCTGATCACCGTCTGCAGGTTCCTGCGTCCGACCCGACCGCGATATTCTTTGATCGCCCGCCGGACGAGTTCAGCGTTCGAAAGCTTATGGCGACGGCCGTAGCTATCCAGCCATTTCTTGTCTTCCGCCGGTATCGAAATGATGCTTCTGATCATGATTGAACCATCCGAGATACATATATCACTCAAGTGATATCATGTCAAGTCGTCGAAGCAACGAGCGGAAGATAGCTGGACCCGAGTTCGGAGTCAGTTCTTCTTGAGATGTGCGTCGGTCGCGCCCCAGCCGCCCTCATCGGGGTCGCCCTCTGGGTTGTCGCGTTTGCCGGGCGCCGTCTTCAGGCGAGCCAATCCTCGACGGCCAGGCCGGGAATCCTGCAGAACTCCCGGGTGTTATGGGTCACGAGGACAGCGCCCAGGCTGAGGGCATGCGCGCCAATCTGGGTGTCGAGCGGACCTATAGGCGTTCCAGCCGCTTCGAGTGCGGCCCGAACCTTGCCATAGGAGCCGGCGGCCCCTGCGTCGAAATCGGCGATCTCCAAGGGGAGGAGAAATTCATCCAATGCCTGGCGATTGCGCTCTCTCTGCGCGCTCTTGGCGACCCCGAACCGCAACTCGGCCAGCGTGATCGCCGAGATGCCGGCCTCGCCGGGCGAGAGGGACATGATCCTGCGCAGAGCCTTGGCCGGCTTCCGCTTGATCAGGGCGATGCACAAGCCCGTGTCGAGCATGAAGCGCATCAGAACGTCTCGCGGTCCTGGGGGGCAGGCTGGCTGCGCTCGGGCATGAAGTCCTCCGAGAACTTATCCAGGCTCCCGACGAGAGAATCCCAGGCGCCCTTGGCGGGCAGAAGTACGATAGTGTTCCCGGATTTCTTGATATAGACGAATTCCCCTTCGAAACGGAACTCCTTGGGCAGGCGGACAGCCTGGCTTTGCCCGTTCCGAAAGAGCTTGGCCGTCTTCATTGCAGTTTTCTCAAAGTATATACTTATCATATATACTACCTCCGGCCATCAGTCAAGGGATTTCCTAATTCGATAGACGCGGTCCGACCGCAAAGATTCTCGTGTTCGCCGTAAGTTAAGGTATCATTCCCTGAGCCGGACGATCGTCGCGCCCCATCCGCCTTCGTCGGGCCCTGCGGTCATATATGACACCACCTCGGGCATCTTGCCTAAGATTGCGCGGACCGTCCGCGCCAGCACCCCGGTCCCCTTTCCGTGGACGATCCGGACCCTGAGGACCCCTTTCTCGCGGCAGGCCTTGAGGTATTCCGGAACGAGGTCTTTGACGTCGGAAGGCCGGAAGGTGTGCAAGTCGAGCGTCCCCTCGACGGGGATCTCGACAGGCTCCGTATCGTCAGGATCGATCAAGAACACTTCCCCTTCCCGGCGCCCGACCACAGCGAGGAGAGCGCTCCCGGTTCCTCCCGAGCCCTAAGCAACCGCGTCCGCTCAGCCCATCCAGAAGCCTTTCCGATGGGAGACGCCCAGAACTTTCTTGCAGTGCGAGCAGAAATAGACATAACGTTTCCCGAAGACGGAAGCCAATCGCCGGCAGAAGATCTTGGTCAACGGGGCCTCGCAGTGAGGGCAGATCGGGGTCTCTTCTTTTTTTCTTCGCATTCGATCATGATCGACTCCTTTCTTTAGGCTTCCTCGACGACCTTCCAGCCAATCGCATCGGCCAGGCCGCGCACCGGCTCCTTGAGGTCGCCGTAGAACGTCACGCGATGCCAGCCCCACGTGTCCCACATCGTGAAGAGCTTCTCGATGTCCCCGACAGGCTCGGCGACGAGCTTGGTCCGGCAGGCCCTATCGTCGGGATCGTTCGAGACGGCCTTGGCCCGGTGAAAGAGGATCTCCTTGCGGTCGTTTGAAACCTCGACGCTCGTCGTCATGAAGCCCGTCGGCAGGACCGAGCGGACCGAAGCGCCCTGCCGGTCCTCGGAGTGGGTCAGGATCTGGAACGGGTTCGCGGCGCCGCCCGGACCGAAAGCCTTGTTCGACGCGACACAGTGGGCGTAAATAATCCGCCGCTCCGATGTATCGATGACCGGATCGGAGATGTATCCAGGCCGACCCTTGGTCATCGCTCCCAACGCGACCATGGCCGCGGTCGAGGGGACGTCGCACTCGCAGGCGCCCACGAGTCCCTCGTTGAGCAGCTCATGGAAACCCAGGCACGGATAAGCATGGATATGACCGCCGTAGAAGCCGCCCAGGCAGTTGATCGTGATAGCGTTGGCGCCGTGCTTCTTGAGGACGGCTTTCTGGCCGAGATACATCGCCGCCGAATTCTCCAGTTCCTTGAGGCTCACCCCCTCGACGAGGGCGGCCGTTTTCATCCAGCGGGCGGCGATCGCCTTCGCCTCCTCCTTGTCCGCGGCGGCCCAGGCATCGTTGACCTCAGCGAACGGGACCTGGATGACCGGGACGCCCATGAGCGTTGTCTCCGGGCCGGATTTGTCATCCCGGACGGCCAGGATCTTCGAAGCTTTCATCCGTCGGACAGTCTCGGCTGCGGAGAGCGTCGCGAGCGCGTCAGGAGCGCAGGCGAGATCGCCGGGTTTCGGCGTCCGCGAGATGCGGACCTTGGCTGTCTCTGCCGCGAAATCGAACCCAGGACCGGCGGCCTTCGCCTTCTCGAAGCCGCGGACGGCCTCGATCATGTCTTCATAATCAGAGGACGCGACAAAACCGACATTGCGCGCCCCGGCGCGGAGGAAGCCCGCCGTATAGACGAGGAATCCGCCGCTCCCGGCGTATTGGAAATCGGCGTAAAGGACGGGCTTGCCCGAAGCGGCCATGGTTTGGGCGACCCTGTTCCAGCAGTTCATCTGGTAGACGATGTAACCGTCGACAAACGCGGCGTTGTCCCCATCGAGGACCTGTTGGGCTTGTTCGGGGCCCGTGGCCAGCGTGGGGACGAACGTCCAGTCGGGAAAACGCCGGCCCAACTCGCCGTTAATCGAGTCCATGACCGGCTGGAAATCGAAACCGATGTTTGGCCAGTCGGGTCTGTCCTGCTTCGCCGCGTGCAGGGCGTAGAGGATTCGGATTTTGAGCTTGTCGCCTGGCCGTCCAGCCGTCCGGCCTCCGATCGAAGGGACCCCCGAACGCAGCCAGGAAGGCGTGCCCATCAGGCCGGCCGCCCCAGCACACGCGGCACACCCCGAGAGGAACCGCCGACGGCTCATGCCGCTTCGAGCGCGGCCCGGGATCATCCGGTGTGCCATCTCTTTGTCTTTTCTCATGCCTCCTCCTTCCCGGCGGGGCTTTCGCCCGGGGGGTCTACCCCCGCCCCGCGAGTCCTGAACATACCGTTCATAGGCCGCGGTTGTCAAGGCTATGGGGGCGAGTCTTCCGCTTATTCCAGCCACCCTTTCCACCCGGCTTCGAATTTGATACGCTTACCATGGCAACGACAAGGAGGAGCCGGCATGAAAAGAACACGATTAAGCCTCGGCGCGGTCGTCGGATGTCTCATCCTCATGGCCGCATCATACAAAGATAACGCAACCGTCCCGCTGCCGGTCAGCTGGAAGTTCATGGCCGGCGACAACCTCGACTACGCCAGGCCGGGATTCGACGATTCCAAGTGGAGCCCCATCATGGTCGACCGGAACTGGGACGCGCAGGGGTACGAAAAGCTCGACGGCTACGCGTGGTACCGGGTGAAGGTCGTCATCCCCTCGTCCTTGAAGGACAACGCCTACATCCAGGACGGGCTGAGGGTCTACCTGGGCAAGATCAACAACTTCGACCAGTCGTTCCTGAACGGCGCGCTCATCGGCATCAACGGGAAGGCCGTCCCCGCCGGCGCGTCCGGCGACGACTCCTTCACGAAAGCCGACACGAACCTCTACGATGAAGCGCGCGTCTATGTCCTTCCTCCCGACGACCCGCGCATCCTCTGGGACAAGGAGAACGTCATCGCCGTGCGCGTCTTCGACGCGGGCGGATTGGGGGGGATGTTCACGGGGGACGGGTTGCTCCGCCTGGTCGCCCTATCCGACTATCTCGAGACGGACAGAGCTGCGCGGCCTTTCGTTTTCAAGGGGAACGACATCGGCAAGACGTTCTCGATTCGGAACACCTCGGGGGTTCACGCCTTCAAGGGCCGATTCGTCATGCGCGCGACCGACAAGCTGACCGGGGAAGAGCTCTTCCGGAACGCCGAGCCCGTCGAGCTCGGACCGCTTTCGACCCGGGAATTTGCTATCGCCCTCGCCACCCCCGACCGGCCGGCTCGAATCGAGTGCGAATTCACGTTCGCCCCCACCGGCGAGAAAGTCGCGTGGAACGAAGAGGCGCCCTACGTCCTGACCCCGCAGCCGTCCGAAAAGCCCCGTATCAACGGGGCGACGATCGTCGGCGCCAGGCCCGGACGTCCGTTCCTCCACACCGTCGCCGCCACCGGCAAGCGCCCCATGACGTTTGGCGCCCAAGGGCTGCCCGCCGGCCTCACGATCGATCCCGCGACAGGGATCATCAGCGGCCGGACATCGGCGCACGGAGAGCATAAGGTCCTCCTCACCGCGGAGAACGCCCCCGGGCACGCCGAGCGCGCGCTGACGATTTCCATCGGCGACCGCATCGCCCTCACGCCGCCCATGGGCTGGAACAGCTGGAACTGCTGGGGCCTGAGCGTCGACGCGGACAAGGTCCTGGCCAGCGCCCGGGTCTACAAGGAAAAGGGCCTCCAGGACCACGGCTGGACCTACATCAACATCGACGACGGCTGGGAGATCAAGGGCGACTCGGCGGCCCCCAAGCGCCGCCCGAATGGGGACATCGTCACGAACGAGAAGTTCCCCGACATGAAGGCCCTCGGTGACCGGCTCCATGCCCTCGGCTTCAAGTTCGGCATCTACAGCTCCCCCGGCCCGCTGACTTGCGGCGGCTACACGGCAAGCTGGCGGCACGAGGCGAACGACGCCCGCAGCTACGCAGCCTGGGGCATCGATTATCTCAAGTACGACTGGTGCTCCTACGACGGGATCGCCAGGGATTCGTCGCGGGCTGAGCTGATGAAACCCTACGTCCTGATGCGCGGACACCTGGACGCCGTTGACCGCGACATCGTCTTCAGCCTGTGCCAGTACGGCATGGGCAAGGTCTGGGAGTGGGGCGCGGAGGTCGGCGGCAACCTCTGGCGCACGACGGAGGACATCGAGGACACATGGGAGAGCCTGAAAGGCATCGGCTTCTCGCAGATCGAGAACGCCCCCCTCGCCGGGCCAGGACACTGGAACGACCCCGACATGCTCGTCGTCGGCTGGGTCGGCTGGGGACCGAACCTCCACCCGACGCGCCTGACGCCCGACGAGCAGTACACCCACATCAGCCTGTGGTGCCTGCTCTCGGCGCCGCTCCTCATCGGCTGCGACCTCGAGCGACTGGACGACTTCACGCTGAACCTCCTCACGAACGACGAGGTCCTCGCCCTCGACCAGGAGCCGCTGGGGAAGCAGGCTGTGCCGACGGTCAAGGACGGAGATATCCAGGTCTGGGTCAAGGAGCTCGCGGACGGCGGGCGCGCCGTCGGCGTCTTCAACCTGGGCGGCGGGCCGAAGGACCATGCCCTCGACCTCGCGAAGCTCGGATTCGCGGGCCCCGTCAGGGTCCGCGACCTGTGGCGGCAGAAGGACCTTGGCGAGTTCAACGGGAGGTTCCAGGCCCGCGTACCCACCCACGGCGTGGTGCTGGTTAAGATCACAAAATAGGAAGCCGACCGCCCTCGAGCCGTCCGCGACGCTCCTTCCAGGGGCCACATCCGGAATGGTGGGTGGACCCGGCCTGCAGTATATCCGAGTCCGGGCGTGTTCGTCTACGCGGGACGTCCCTATCGCTCACCCCAGTGCACGACATTGACTCCGAGGCCGGGAGGTAATACATTAGGGCTTCGGCAAGGGGGCCGTGTCAACCGGTTCTGCCGGTTCCGGTCCACCCTTGAAAAGAATAGGAACCCATTTCGAGGAAACAGGTCATGTGCGGCATTATCGGCATCGCATCCAGAACTGAATTCCCGTCCCGGGTCCTCCTGGAGCGGCTGAAACGGCTGGAATATCGTGGCTACGACTCCTACGGATTCTACGATTCACGGAATCTGAAAAAGCGCGTCGGGGGCATCGACATCGAAACCGCCGGACGCGCGACGACCCGGATGGGCATCGCCCACACCCGTTGGGCGACCCACGGCGGCGCCACCGAGCGGAACGCCCATCCCCACGCCTCGTGCGACGGGAGGGTCGTCATCGTCCACAACGGCATCATCGAGAACCACGAGGAGATGAGAAAAAGCCTGGAGAAAAAGGGGCATCGCTTCGCGAGCGAGACCGATTCCGAGGTCATCGCCCATTTTTTCGAGGAGGGCTTAAAAAGAAAACCGGCCGAGGCCGTCATCGCAGATTTCTTCGCGGCCGCAGCGGGCACGTTCGCGGTCCTGGCCGCGATCAAGGGCCGGGAAGAGATCTTCGCCTTGAAGCGCGATTCCCCTCTCGTCCTCGGCGCCGCGGACGGCATGAACATCCTCGCCTCCGACATCTACGCGTTCTCGGACGCGACCTCGCGGGCGGTGTTCTTCGAGAACGACGAGTTCGCCGTCGTCGGCGCGGAGAGTTTCCGGTTCTTCGACCGCAAAGGCCGGCCGATCGAAAAGGCCATGCACGAGTTCGTCTGGGACCAGAAGGAATCGGTCAAGCGGAGTCACAAGCACTACATGCTCAAGGAGATCCTGGAAGAGCCGGCCGCCGTCGAGCGGATGTTGTTCTCGATGGAGAACGACCAGAAAGCGGCGTTCGACGGCCTCATCCGGCTGATCCGGGGCTCGAAAAAGATCATCTTCGCCTCCTGCGGGACGTCCTACCACGCCTCGCTCCTCGGCGCCTATTATCTTCACCGGACGGGCGTCGAGAGCCAGACGCTGATCGCATCCGAATTCCGGCACTACGCCAACGTCGACCGGGACACGCTCATCATCGCCCTCAGCCAGAGCGG
>Ga0105152_10000578_pt1 | contig 11209 bp, 8 predicted proteins | sample LakBais05cmmetaG_FD_81534 | JGI IMG/M metagenome (GOLD analysis project Ga0105152, IMG submission 81534) | Lake sediment microbial communities from Lake Baikal, Russia to study Microbial Dark Matter (Phase II) - Lake Baikal sediment 0-5 cm | ecosystem: Environmental > Aquatic > Freshwater > Lake...
GAAAAATAAGCGGTATTGATTTAGGAACGACCAATTCGGTTGTGGCGATAATGGAAAAGGGCGATATTAAGATCATCACCAATTCCGAAGGCGGCCGGACCACCCCGTCGGTGGTCGGTTTTGCCAAAGACGGAGGCCGGCTGGTCGGCCAGGTGGCCAAACGCCAGTCGATCACTAATCCGGAAAACACTGTCTATTCCATCAAACGCTTCATGGGACGCCGGATCTCTGAAGTCAGCGATGAGATCAAAATGGTCCCTTTCAAGGTGGTCGGCGGACCCAATGATGACGCCCGCGTCAGCATTGAAGGCAAACAATATTCACCTCCCGAAATCTCGGCCCTGATCTTGCAGAAACTCAAGGAAGCGGCCGAGGACTACCTCGGGGAAAAGGTCAGAGAGGCGGTCATCACCGTTCCGGCCTATTTCAACGATGCCCAGCGCCAGGCCACCAAAGATGCTGGAAAAATAGCCGGCCTCGACGTCAAGCGCATCATCAACGAGCCCACGGCGGCGGCCCTGGCCTACGGCATGGACAAGAAAAAGGATGAGCTGATCGCTGTCTACGATTTCGGCGGCGGCACGTTCGACATTTCCATTCTGGAGATCGGCGAAAACATCGTCGAGGTCAAATCGACCAACGGCGACACCCATTTGGGCGGCGATAACATCGACCAGAAGTTGATCGACTGGATCGCCGAGGAATTCAAAAAGGACCAGGGCATCGACCTGACCAAGGACAAGATGGCCTTGCAGCGATTGAAGGAAGCAGCCGAAAAAGCCAAGATCGAACTCTCGACGACCCAAGAAACCGAAATCAACCTTCCTTTCGTCACGGCCGACGCTTCGGGGCCCAAGCACTTGGTCATGAAACTGAGCCGCGCCAAGCTGGAACAACTGGTTGTAGAGATCATTGAACGGTCCATAGCCCCTTGCCGGCAGGCCATCAAGGACGCCGGGGTGAGCACGGCCGATATCAAGGAGGTCATCCTGGTCGGCGGCATGACCCGCATGCCCTATATCCAGGAACTGGTCAAGAAATTTTTCGGCAGGGAAGGGAACAAGAGCGTGAATCCCGATGAAGTGGTCGCCGCCGGTGCTGCCGTGCAGGGCGGCGTCCTGGGCGGAGAAGCCAAGGATATCCTGCTGCTGGACGTCACGCCGTTGTCGCTGGGCATTGAAACCCTGGGCGGCATCTCGCACAAACTGATCGAGCGCAACACCACGATCCCGACCAAGAAAACCGACATTTTCACCACCGCCGAAGACAACCAGTCCACTGTGGAAATCCACGTGCTGCAGGGGGAAAGGGATATGGCCCGCGACAACCGCACCCTGGGCAAATTTCACCTGACCGGCCTGCCGCCGGCGCCGCGCGGGGTTCCCCAGGTGGAAGTGACTTTTGATATCGACGCCAACGGCATTTTGAATGTATCGGCCAAGGATCTGGCCACCTCCAAGCAGCAAGCCATCACCATCACCTCATCGAGCGGCCTTAATGAAAAGGAGATCGACAAAATGGTCAAGGACGCCGAAAAATTCCGCGAAGATGACCAGCGCAAGAAAGAGGCTATTGAAAACCGCAACAAGCTCGACCAGTTGTCGTACGCTCTGGAAAAGCTGGTGAAGGAGAACAAGGAAAAAATCCCCGTGGACATGGTCAGCGAAGTCGAAAGCGCGATCAAGCGTGCCAGGGAAGCTGTGGAAAAAGGGGACAACCAGAAGATCCTCGACGAGATAGAGAATATCAACAAATTGTCCGGCAAGCTTTCGACCGAAATGTACAAGACGGCCGGCGCCCAAAAAGAGCCCCAGCCCGGACCCGATGCCGGCAAAGCGCCGGAAGCCGATGCCGCCAGCGAAGGCGAGGTCATCGATGCCGAATTCGAGGACATAGGCAAGAACAAAAAGTAATTTTTCCTGTTTCTCTTCCATAACTCTCCTCGGGCAAGGGACAGCCTAAAAAACCGCCCCTTGCTTACATTCACCCCATTTCCATTTGCTTTATTCGCCAGGATATGCTAAATTTTGATCTATGTTATAGGAGGCACAATGAAAACAAAACTTATTGTTGTGATTTTTTCAATAATGCTTCTGACTGCTTTTTGCAGCAAAAAGATCGACCGCAAAGGTGTGGTTCTGAAACTCGCACTCTCTCCGGAAACCATCACCGATTCCCTGTATTTAAAAATGGATTATGAATTCAAGACCGCCAGTGATTTTAAAAAATTTGACAATGATTATTCCATTTTCGTCCATTTCTGGCGGGTGAACAGCAAAGAAATGCTGCTGCAGGATGACCATCTGCCTCTGAAAAAATTCAGTGAGTGGGTCGCCAATGACAGTATTAAATATTCGCGGATCCTGTTCATCCCGCAATTTTTGAACGAGTTCGACGTCGATTTTGAGGGCTATGAGGAATTGCGTCTGACTGTGGGTTTGTACAATCCCAAAGTTCAGGGAAAATCAATCGTCCTTTTTGAAAAGAAGATCAACATTCAACCGGCCTCGATCAACGCTCCGGAAATCGTCTATGATGAGGGTTGGAACGAAATTGAAACCAACGTCAACACCAATGACCAATTTGACAAGAGCTGGCGCTGGACCACGGCCAAATCGGTCTGCATCATCGAAAATCCCAAAAAAGAATGCACCCTGATTATCAAGGGCGGTGTGAACAAGACCGCTTTCCAGGACCAGAAATTGATCTTTAAAATCAATGACGCGCTGCTTGATGAATTCATCCCCGATGAGGTGAATTTTTCCAGGGAATACACCGTAAATCCGCAAATGATGGGCAGTGGCGATGAATTCTCGCTGAAGATCGAGACCGACAAGGTTTTCATCCCGACCAATGTTTTTCCCAACAGCAAGGACAACCGCGAACTTGGCGTACAGATTTTTTTCATTTATTTCCGGGAAAAACTCAAATAAGGATGCCTGACCCTTCCGACATGCAAAGCGCCGGCCGGAGGCAAGATGCTGGATAGTGATCTTAAGGAACTCACAGCGGTGGAAGGCAGCATGGAAGCCGAGATCATCAGGTCCAAATTGGAAAGTTATCAGATACCGGTATTGCTGCAATACGAAGCGGTTGGCCGCATTTTCGGCATCACCATGGACGGCTTGGGCAAGGTGAAGATCATGGTTCCCGAATCTTTTTTGGAAGAAGCCAGGAAAATATTGGCCGAATAATCCTTTCCATTCCTGCTTGTCCGCGTCCTTGAACAGGAAATAATGGGCGGAATTTTTTTAGCCGCTCTCTGACAGGCTAGAACCTGAATTGCTTGAATGCCTCGGCCAAAAGGCTGTGATCCTTCGGGGAATTCAGGTCATATTTGATGACACTCAGGGAAACATAGCCGTTTTGCACGGCCCAGACATCGGTTCCCTCGCGGTCGGCATACGCGGGTGTGCCGGTTCCGATCCAATAATACTTGCGGCCCCGCGGATCGGTTCTTTCAATGATATCGGGAGTGTAACGCTTATTCCCCAATGTGGTCGCGGCGATTTCGCCGCGGTTGGGGAAAGGGATGTTCAGGTTGTAAATGACGCCGTTGTAGGGGAAGGAGATGAGCATTTCCAAAACCTTGGCGCTGATTTCCGCTCCCTGCACGAATTCAAACTCCTGTTTCTGATACTGGCCCAGACCGGTTAGCAAAGAGACGGCCAGGGAGGGAATGCCATACAGATAGCCGGAAAAGGCCCCGCCCACGGTTCCGGAAAAAAAAATATCTTCAGAGAGGTTTTCACCCAAATTCATTCCCGAAATGATGAAGTCGGGCCGAGCGGGAAGTATTTTCTGCAGGGCGATATTGACGCAGTCGGCCGTTGTGCCGTTGACGGCGAAGACCTTTTCTTCGACCTGATTGATGCGCAGGGGGTGGTTCAAGGTCAGGGCCATGCTGATGGCGCTTTTTTCCCGGTCCGGAGCCACGACCCAGATGCAGTACTTTTTTCCAAGTTCAGTTTTTAAGGCGCTGATCCCCTTTGAGTAGAAACCATCGTCGTTGGTCAATAATATTGTTTTCATTTGGTTTGGATTTCTTTTTCAAGTCGGGGCGAGTGGATTCGAACCACCGACCACACGCACCCCAAGCGTGTACGCTAACCAGACTGCGCTACGCCCCGGCTCAATCAGTTTTTATCATCTTTGGCGAGTAAAGTCAATATTTCGCTAAGGCCGCGGCGAATCCTTTTTAATTTTTCCGGATCGACCGGCTCCTGATTTGAGCCCGGCTGGGCATTAGCCAGGTCGCCGAAATTCTGCAACAACAGGTCCCTGATCTTGCCTTTATCGCACTTCTCCTGAATCAGCCATTGCTTGATGGCCATGATGATCTCGACATCGCGGCGGCTGTAAAATTTTTCTCCGCTCTGGTTGACTACAGGAGCGATAGCGGTGAATTCCTTCTCCCAGTAATCCAGCACCCGGCCGTCAAGCTTGGCCAGCTGCATGACCTCCTTGCGGCGGAAAGTCAGTTTGTCGGGAATATTGTTTTTAGCCATTTACCCGTTTCAACTCCAAATGAAATTATAGCGGAATTCGTGTGTGAATTAAATAAGCAAATAAAAATTTCCGGTTTTTCTAAAAGTTGATCACTATGCTGCCGCCGAAATAAAAACCGTTCTTGAATCCGGCCTCGGCCCTGAGCAGGAATTTGTCGTTGATATTGCCCATGATCCCCACCGGAATGTGGCCGACCGGCACAACAGCCTTTTTCTGGTAGGTTCCACGGATGGTCGTGCCCAGTTCGTCCTGGTGAACCCCTTCCGCCCAGATGCTCATCCGGCCGAGGCCGATGCCGCCGCCGATATAGGGATGTATGGGAGAACTGGGGAAAATATGCATCAATATAGTGGCGGTGAAATTGAGTTGGGTGACTTCCCCGGAACCGAAAATTCGTGTGTCGTAATTTTCCACCCGCCAATAACCTTCTCCGGAAATGCGGCTGTATTCCAGGCAATATACCCCGCTGAAGACCGAGCGCGGCCCCTTGTCTCCATAAGAAAGGAATTCGAAAGACATGGCGCTTCCGGTCAGCTGCGGGTGTTCGTAGAGTGCCAGATCCAGCAGGGCGTTGGGGAAGCCGAAGGAGCTTAACCTTACCCCTGTGCCATAGCGGAATACTTTTGTGCCGGCTGCGGGCAGGCTTATGGCCAAGAGCGCAATTAATACCAGAATCAGTTTTGATTTCACTTTTTCTCCTCAGTCCATCCGGTAATTGGGAGATTCTTCAGTGATGATCACGTCGTGGACGTGGCTTTCCTTTAAGCTGGCGTTGCTGATGCGGATAAAACGGGTCTTGTCACGAAGTTCGTCTATGGTGCGGCAGCCGGTCAAACCCATGCCGGCCCTGACGCCGCCGATGAGCAGCGGGATCAGGTTCATAACCGAACCTCGGTAAGGAACCCGCCCCTCGATGCCTTCGGGGACCAGTTTGGATTCCGAATACTCATCGTCCTGGAAATAGCGGTCGCGGCTGCCGGCCTTCATGGCGCCGATCGACCCCATGCCGCGGTATTTTTTATAGGATCGGCCTTGATAAATAACCATTTCGCCGGGACTTTCGTCGGTTCCGGCCAGGATGGAGCCGATCATGACCGAATTGGCTCCGGCGGCAAGGGCCTTGGTGATATCCCCGGAAAACTTGATGCCGCCGTCGGCAATGACCGGCACGCGGCCGCCGACTTCGGTTGCGACATCCATGATGGCCGATATCTGCGGAACGCCGGCTCCGGTCACCACGCGGGTGGTGCAGATCGATCCTGGGCCGATGCCGACTTTCAGGCCGTCCACTCCCAGTGCCAGCAGGTCCCTGGCTGCCGCGGCCGTGGCGATATTGCCCACGACCAGGTCCACCCCGCTCGCGGCGGCTCGGATTTTTTCTATGGTTTGCATCACTTTGCGGGAATGGGCGTGCGAGGTATCGATGACCAGTGCGTCCACCTTGGCGGCGATCAGGGCGCTGACCCTATCCAGGGTATCTGCGCCCGTGCCCACGGCGGCGCCCACCTGCAGGCGGCCCAATTTATCCTTGGAAGCAGTGGGGAATTTTTCCGTTTTGACGATGTCCTTGAAGGTGATCAGCCCCTTGAGAAAATTGTTTTTGTCGACGACAGGAAGCTTTTCGATGCGGTTGATGTGCAAAAGTTGCTTGGCTTCGGCCATTTTGATGTTCTCGGGGGCGGTGATTAGATTTGCGGATTTCATAATGGTCGAAATTTTGTCGCTGAAATTGCCGGCGAAAGGTAGATCGCGGTTGGTCAAAATGCCGACCAGTTTCCCCTGTTCATCGATGATGGGCAAACCCGAAATGCCTTTTTCCCTGACCAACTGCAGGGCTTCTTGGATGGTGTTGTCCGGGCGCAGGGTGATGGGGTTGACGATCATGCCCGATTCCGAGCGTTTGACCTTGAGTACCTCACCGGCCTGTTCGGCGATGGTCAGGTTTTTGTGAATGATGGCCATGCCGCCGAGCTGGGCCATGGCAATGGCCATCCGCGATTCGGAGACGGTATCCATAGCCGCTGAAACCAGGGGGATGTGCAGTTGAATGTGGCGGGAAAACAAGGTCGCCGTGTCAGCCTGGTTGGGCAGGACTTCGGAATAAGCGGGGACCAGCAGCACGTCGTCGAACGTCAGACCCTGGTCGGCAATGATTTTTTCTTTGGTTTTCATCTTCTCTTCTTGTGTTTGCCTCCGGGCATCTTGAATGCCGGAGTAGACATTTTGGGCTTCTTTTTTTTGCGCCAATCCTCGATTTCCTCGTCGCTCACCGGCCGGAACAGGAACAGGAAGCGCAGTACCTCCTCATCGATCCGGTTCAGCAATGCTTCGTACATCTGGTAACTCTCTTTCTTGTACTCGATAAGCGGATCTTTCTGGGCGTAGCCGCGCAAGCCGATGCCCTCTTTCAGATGGTCGATGTTGAGCAGGTGGTCTTTCCATTGCGAATCGATCACCTGGAGCAGGATCAACCTTTCCAACTCGCGCATCTGCGCGGAGCCGACAAGCGATTCTTTTTCCTTGTACATGGTTTTGATTTGCTCAAGGACGTTTTCCTTCAGGAGCAGGGGCGGGGTATCGCGGAAATTATTCTGGTTCGCCTGCCTGAGGTCCAGGCCGAATTGCAGGAGAATTTCCTTTTGGAACGATTCCACATCCCACTGATCGGATTCCTTGTTTTCATCGATGTAGAAAGTGAATATTTCCTCATACAGATCTTCGATCAGCTCCTGGATATACCCTGTAAAATCCTTGCCGAAAAGGATGTCCCGGCGCAAGGTGTAAATATGCTGGCGCTGCTTGTTCATGACGTCGTCGTATTCGAGCAGGTGCTTGCGGATGGAAAAATTCTGCCCTTCGATCTGTTTCTGCGCGTTCTCGATGGCCCGGGAAACCAGCCGGTTTTCCAGGGGGACGCCGTTGTTCATCCCGGCGCGAACCAGCATGCCGCGGATGCGGTCCGAGCCCAGTATTTTCATCAGGTCGTCCTCCAGGGAAATGTAAAAGCGCGAGGAACCCGGATCGCCCTGACGACCGGAACGGCCGCGCAGCTGGTTGTCGATGCGGCGGGCCTCGTGGCGTTCCGTGCCCAGAATATGCAGGCCGCCGCGCTCGATCACCGCTTCGTGCTCGCGGTTCACCTGATCGGTTATTTCGGCTTGCGCTTTTTCTTTGACCGCCGCCGGCGCCGTTTCCAGGCTGAAGCCCTTTTTCTTCACTTCCTCCCGGAGCAGGGATTCCGGATTTCCGCCCAGCAGGATATCGGTGCCGCGGCCGGCCATGTTGGTGGCGATGGTCACCGAATTGAGCCGTCCTGCCTGAGCTACGATCTCAGCTTCCGATTCGTGGTACTTGGCGTTGAGCACTACGTGGCGCACCTTTTCCCGGTGCAGCCTGCGGCTGAGCAGTTCCGAATTTTCAATGGATATCGTCCCCACCAGGACCGGCTGGCCTTTTTCGTTAAGGGCATTGATCTCCTTGGCCACGGCCTCCCATTTTTCTTCCTTGCTGCCGTAGATCACATCGGGGAACTCGGTGCGGATCAATATTTTGTTGGTCGGGATTTCGGTGACGTCCAGGTGATAAATGTGGAAGAATTCGGCCGCTTCGGTCATGGCGGTTCCGGTCATGCCGGCCAGCTTTTTATACATGCGGAAATAATTTTGGAAGGTGATGGTGGCCAGGGTCTGGTATTCCTGCTCGATCTTGACGTTCTCCTTGGCTTCCAGGGCCTGGTGCAGGCCGTCAGAATAACGGCGACCGGGCATGATGCGGCCGGTGAATTCATCCACAATCAGTACCTGGTCGTCCTTGACCAGGTAATCCACGTCGCGGTTGAAGATCAGGTGGGCCTTGAGCGACTGATAGATCTGGTGCAGCAGGTCCATGTTGGGCAGGTCGTAGAGGTTATCGATGCGGAAAAATTTCTCGGCTTCGCTGATGCCGCTTTCGGTCAGGATCACGGTTTTCGATTTCTCGTCGTGGTCGTAATATTCCTTGCTGCGCTTGATCCTGGCCACGAATTCATTGACCCGGTAAAAGAAAGAGGTGGACCCCTCGGTGGGGCCGGAAATGATCAGCGGCGTCCGGGCCTCGTCGATGAGAATGGAGTCCACTTCGTCGACAATGGCGAAGTGGAATTCCCGCTGGCTCAAACTCTGTACGTCAAATTTCATGTTGTCGCGCAGGTAATCGAAACCGAATTCGTTGTTGGTGCCGTAGGTGACATCGCAGCCATAGGCCTGCTTGCGCTGTTGGTCATCCATTTCGTGCTGGATGACACCGACCGACAGGCCGAGAAATTTGTATATTTTGCCCATCCATTCCGAGTCCCTTTTGGCCAGGTAATCGTTGACGGTGACGACGTGCACTCCTTTGCCGCTCAGTGAATTCAGATAAGCGGGCAGGGTGGCGACCAAGGTTTTCCCTTCCCCGGTTTTCATTTCGGCGATCTTGCCCTGATGCAGGATCATGCCGCCCAGCAGTTGCACGTCAAAATGCCTCATGTTCAGCGCGCGGCGGGCCGCTTCGCGCACCACAGCAAAAGTTTCCGGCAAAAGTGCATCCAACTCATCGCCGGCCAGCGCTCTTTTTTTGAATTCATCTGTCTTGGCGCGCAACTGCTCGTCGCTCAGCGGGAGCAGGGCGGATTCGCAAGCGTTGATGCGGGCCACCAGCGGTTGCAAGCGCTTCAGGTCCCTTTCGTTCTGGGTGCCGAAAATTTTGCGCAGGATAAATTTAAGCATGGTGCCCGTATTATAGCAGACATGGCGGTTTTTTATCAAATGGCAAGCGGGGTTCCGGGGCCAAGCGGCATTGACTTTTCGTATGGGGCAGCATACCCTATTGATAGGTTCTGCCGGCAACAGGTTTGGCTATTTTTTGTCTTCGAGAATAGCGAAGTCCAGCAGAGCGGCCATGGTGCCGCTGCCTTTTTTCAGGTCCTGGTCCTGCTTTTCCTTCAGCCGGGTGAGTTCGCCGCTGAAATCTTCTTCGGGTTCTTCCATGGTCAGGGACAGGGTTTTGCGCTCCGCATCGACCGCCAGTATGCGCACGTTGACCGTGGCTCCGACCTCCAGGACCTCTTTGGGATGGTTCACACGGCGGTCTGCACCCAAGCGGGAGATGTGCAGCAGGCCGGTCACTCCAGGAAACAGTTCAATGAAGGCCCCGAAGGGTTTCAAGTGGACGACCTTCCCAGCGAATTCGGTGCCCACGGCCAGCTTGTCGCCGGCAGCGGTCCAGGGATCGGCCAGCAGGGCTTTGAGGCTCAGGGAGATCTTGCCGGCTTCCTGGTCGAGCTTGAGAATGGCCACTTTCAGTTTCTGGCCGGGCTGGAGCGCTTCCTTGGCGCTCTGGATTTTCTGGTAGGAAATTTCCGAAATGTGCAGCAGCCCTTCCACGCCGCCGATATCGATGAAAGCGCCGTACTCGTGTACCGAAGTCACGGTGCCTTCGTGCACCTGCTTCACCTCAAGCCCCTGCCATAGCTGCCGCGCCTTTTCCCTGTCTTCGGCCTGCAGCAGTTCTTTGCGTCCGATCACGATGTTGCGTCCGTCTTCTTCGTACTGGGTGATCAAAAAGGAATAGGTCTGTTCCAAATGGGTTTCCGGGTTCTGGCAATATTTTTTTTCAATCTGCGATATTGGGCAAAAAGCTTTCTGGCCCATGACCTGGACTTCGAACCCGCCTTTGTTCACGGCCTTGACCCTGCCCTCTACCGGGATGCGGGCAGCGTACGCCTCCCGCAGCATAGCCAGGGACGGCGAGTCCTTGGCCTGGCGGAAGTCGCTGCGGCCGGCTTGGTGCAGCCTGGCCGTGCAATGGAAGATCCCGTCCCGGAAAGCGGTCACCAGGACCTGGACCCTGTCCCCCGCTTTGACGGTCAATTCTCCCTGGCGGATAAATTCTTCACTGTCGATCATGCCTTCGGCACGGCTGCCCAGGTCCAGGAAAATATTGTCTTTGCCGATGGAAATTACTTTGCCCTCGGCTACTTCGCCTACTTTGACGCTAGCCGTGGGGTGAAAGGATGCTTTGAACATGTCGGAAAAGCTTTCTTCCCCATTTTTTGCAGATGCCTGTGTTCCATTTTTGTTTTCTGTCATGGATTTTCCTTGCTAGCTTTTGGATTGATTTGGATTACCAAGATGATATTATTAGTTTAATCCGTTGCGGCCAAAATGTCAATAGGCGCGGTCCCGGGCATTTGTGTTACAATGGCAAAGAAATGGTGAAACGGCTGTTGCTAATTTCTCTTTTCCCGGCTCTGCTCATGCCGGCCCAGACCGGGCAGAAGAAAAAGAATCTCTGGCAGAACGTGGCCATTGTTTCAGCCGCAACCTGCGTCTATGTCCTGGTCTTGCCCGACACGCGGGAACGCATTTTCCGCGAGGCCTCGATCAGGAGAGTCTGGGAAAATTTCAAATATCCGGTCTGGAGCGCCCGCGAAGGCGGGAGACGCGACCACAACGGTTTTTGGATCAACTATGTCGGCCACCCGCTCAGCTACATGGCCCTGGGCTTGTATCTGCAGGAACGGGGATACAACAATTTGGAAACTCTGGCGTTCACGCAGACGGTGAACGTTGTCTGGGAGTATGTGATCGAAGGGAGCATGTGGCTGCCGTCTTCCAAGGATCTGCTCTTCGACCTGTGCGGTTCGCTGGCCGCCGTTTATATATTGGCTCCCCTGTCCGAC
>Ga0105152_10000579_pt1 | contig 11206 bp, 11 predicted proteins | sample LakBais05cmmetaG_FD_81534 | JGI IMG/M metagenome (GOLD analysis project Ga0105152, IMG submission 81534) | Lake sediment microbial communities from Lake Baikal, Russia to study Microbial Dark Matter (Phase II) - Lake Baikal sediment 0-5 cm | ecosystem: Environmental > Aquatic > Freshwater >...
CCCAGATCTGGGGGAGACCGACACAGCGGTAGATCATCTCGTCCTCAGCCCGCTGGCGGGGGATGTATTCCCGTATAAAGACACGTCTTTCCTCGATCGTCATCTCGAATTCAGCGTTCTCCTTTCCTCGTCCTGCGGGGATATAGTCGAAGACCTCCACGGCCTTGGCTCCCCATTCCTTCGCCTTGTCGGCGATGGCTCCCCATTGCTCCCAACATCCGTGACGCAAAGTGGGCGCAATCTGAAAGGAGATGCCTGCCTGACGAATGTTCTCAATACCCTGCAGCGTCTGCTCCCACGCTCCCTGCAGCCCACGGAAGGCATCGTGCGTGTTCGCATCGGCTCCATCCAGGCTGATGGCGATAGCCTCGAGGCCAGCGTCGGCCAACTTCATCGCTACCTCGGGCGTGATGAGAGTGCCATTTGAGCCCATCACGGGGGTGAGACCCACGCTCCGCGCGTGACGCACAAGCTCGAAAATGTCGGAGCGCATCAACGGTTCGCCCCCGTCCAATATGATAAGACGCGCTCCAGTCTCGGCAATTTGACCGATCAGCCGCCTGGCTTCAGCGGTATCGAGCTCTCTCGGATGAGGTGAATCTATGGACTGACTGTAGCAATGTTTGCACTTCAGGTTGCATTCTCTGGTCACAGCAAAACTGACCAATGTTGGCGCTCCGGCTTTCATCGCTTATTCTCCTTGCGAAATCCGTGTTGGTTACCACTGTTTATAGTGTAGGGTCTAACAAGTTGTTCGATGACCTGTTAGACCTGTAAGACTTGTTAGACTTTTGAGATTAATCTACGAACTGTTTCAACACATCTACTACTTCGCCATCAGCCTTGCGGATGGTGACCTCGAGCGGCATCTGGCCAGGCAGGGAGTGGGTGGCACAGCCGAAGCAAGGGTCGTAGGCGCGGAAGGCCATTTCGACCATGTTCAGCAGGAGCAGGCCGTCAATCTGCGACAGGATTTGCTCATTACTGAAGCCTGTGCCGCTGATGGCTCCAGCCGGGCAGGCTGCCAAACAGGTGCCGCAGCCCTGGCACAGCGCCGGGTTAACTTCGCTGACCATCTTGTCTTCGTGGAAGAGGATGGTATTGAACAGGCACATGGTATTGCAGATACGGCAACCAGAACAATTTTCTTCGATGACGGTGGCGCGTACGGGTTCCAGGGCGATTTCCTTCTGCTGGATCTTGCCCAGGATGCGGGCCGCTGCGGCTGCGCCTTGTGCGACGCTGGCCGGGATGTCTTTCGAGCCTTGCATACAACCGGCGATGTCAACGCCTTCGGTCATAGTTGCAACCGGGTCCAGCTTGGGATGCCGTTCGATGTACCAGCCGTCTGCCGAGCAGGAAATGCCGAAGGTCTTGGCGAGTGCCTTCGAGTCGGAGCGGGGTTCGAGACCCAAGGACAGGATGACCATATCCACCGGGATACGGCGCTGTTTGCCGATCAGGGTATTCTCGACCTGGACGATGAGATTGCCCTCTTCGCCGGGATTGCGGGCCGCGTCGGTAATTTCGGCTACCTTGAAGCGTACGAACAGGGTCCCTTCCTCGATGATGCGCTGATAGAACTCATCGTAGGCCTTGGCAGGAGTGCGGATGTCAATGTAGAAGTTGTACACCGTTGCGCCGGTCTTCTCGTGGACGAGTTGAGCGAATATCAGGCTCTGGCGGCGGCCAGTTCCACCTGCGTATACTTCAGCCGTTCCAGCACGGCCACGGCCACGTTGCGCATCAGGGCGTACCCGAGTTTCGGGTCCACTTCCAGCAAGGCACGCAGGGCGATCCCATCGATCTCCACCACCTTGACCGGGACGGTCGCCTTGGCGGAAGAGATGAATTTGTAGGGCTCGATCAGCGAGGAAACGCCGTACACCTCACCCGGGGCGATGGAGCCCACCAAGGCGTTGACGATGGCGCCTTCACCGCCGCCGCTGTAGACCAGGTCCACGTCGCCCTCGAGCAGCAGGACGAGCTTGTTGGCGGCCGTGTTCTCCTTGATGAGCACATTATCCTTTGGGAAGATCTTCTCTTCGGCAATCATGGCAATGGCCTTGAGCTGATCATCACTCAGGGAAGCGAAGAAGGGGTAGCGGCGCAGCAGTTCGGGGGAAACCATATCTATCTCCTTGTTTATTATCTGTAAATAGGGTTGAAAAACCCTGCCTTTAGGCAGGCCGTTTTCAACACCACAGTAGCGATGGTTTGCAAGTGTTTGTGAGTAATGAAGGTCTTTTCAATCTCTGGACCGGACAATTGTGCAGAAGTTGTCAAGAAGCGAAAGCGATGAACTCGGGTTGGTCTATGTTTACAAATGGCCCTTGTGTGGTCGGATTTCTTTAGGCGAATTTCATTCGCTCACCAACCTACCGGCTTTTAGCCGATAATAGTTGAGTTTTAGTCGAGCATTTCCAGCACTGTCTTCAGGGCCAGAGGAAAGGCCGCTGCGACAGGGGGGGACAATTCCTATGAGAAATCATACACGTTTTCGGCCTCGATGGCAACCATGATAATATCCTCGTTATTGGGCAGGGCGATATCCATGCTGCGGCCCACGTTGAGGGCGGTAGGCAGGGACATCTCGTGGGCGGAGGTGGAATGACCGGCGGTCGGGTCGGGGACCTCGTCGAGGCTAAACCGGCTGACGGTCCCGACCGGTTTCTTGCCAGTGTGGATGGCGTCGATCAGGACGACGCGCTGGCTGCCGGTCAGGCGCTCCATGAGACTCAGCCTGCCCAGCGAGACGCAGTCCACTTCAATCTCTGGCCGGTCCGCGCTTCTTTTGGCAACTTCCTCCGCGGCCTTCTGAGTCTGGCAAACCTGGGTTTCATCGTTGGCCTTGCGGACGGAATATTTGCTCTGCTTGCTGGAATTCTTCCGGTGTATTGAGGTTAATAAAGGCCTGGTATCGCGGGGTAATTTTTTCTGTTTCTTCAGGCGAAAGTTTGTGGACATTAACCTGAGGAAACCAGCCGATGAGTTTTCGTTCTCCTGCCTCTATGGCTGATTTTATGACCGGCAAACAGGTTTCGCCTCGGTAAATGGCATGGAGTGGTTCGAGGCCCTGGGGGGTTGACGGAATGACCACGTCTGCACCCGTTGTACACATGATCTCACATTCATATTCAAACAGAGGCAGACAGGAAAAGGGCATATCACAACCCACAACGGCGACAAGTGGGTGCTTCGATACGCTGAGGGCTGTGTAGATACCTCCCAGAGGGCTATGACCGGGCTTGAGGTCCGTGTGGAGCGGCAGGTCGAGAAACAAATAATCTGCCGGCCGGTTCATCACCACAAAAACATCTTCTGATAGGGGCCTGAACCGTTCAATGATGTGCAGGATGAGCGGCTGCCCTAAAAACGATCTGAGAGCTTTATCCTGACCCATGCGGCCGGATTTTCCACCGGCTAATATAGCTAAGGAGATCATAAAGAGAAATGAAAATTACAGATAAAGGGAATTCAAGATGCCGCTACATGTACTTTCCTGTAATGTAATCAGAAAGTTGCGAGATGATCGCTTCCTGCTCGTCAATGATGGATTTAACCACGTCACCGATAGAAATCAGCCCGACCAGCTTTCCCTCTTCGAGCACCGGCCAGGTGGCGGATGCTCTGCTGATTGACCAGGGCCAGACATTCCTGGACGGACGTTTTGGGGTTGACGTAGTTAACTTTATCGGTCATGATCTCTTTTACCGGGGTATTGATGGACGATTTCCCCCGTAAAACAATTTTGCGGGCATAATCCCGTTCAGAAATGATGCCAACAAGCCGGTCATTTTCCACAACTACCAGCGCGCCAATCTCTTTCTCGGCCATGAGCTTTAATGCTTCCATTACAGTCGCTTTCGGCGAAATTACCCAAACGTCGCGGCCTTTTTTCTGGAGGATCTCATCGACTGTTTTTTTTCATTGCGTTTGTACTCCCGGGTCTTGAAAGAAACCGACGAAAATATTACCGCATCGCTTCTGCTTATCACTGTTAAATTCTAGGAGAAAGAGCCGCCACCTGTCAAGGATGCCTGCCGGCTGCACAGCCGGCAGGCATTTTACTGCAAGGAGACTATTTGTCGGTTTTGCGGTTGTACACAAACCAGTAGACCAGGCCGACCATGATGCCACCGCCGATGATGTTGCCGATGGTGACTGGCAGCAAATTGGCGATGAAGAAATTGCCCCAGGTCAGGTGCGGGAAGTCTGCGGCGGTCTTGCCGATGGTCTCGAAGAAGGCCGGATCACCCCAGTTCTTGACGAACAGGGCCACCGGGATGAAGTACATATTGGCAACACTGTGCTCGAACCCGGCGGCAACGAAGCAGGCGATGGGTGGAATGATCGCCAGGATTCTATCGGTAGTGCTTCGGGCACTGTAGCACATCCAGACGGCCATGCAGACCAGGGTGTTGCACATGATCCCCAGGGCCACAGCCTGGATGAAGGTCAGGGCGGTCTTTGCTTCGCCGATGCTCAGGGCGGTCAGGCCGATGGCGCCGTTGCCGAAGGCATACTGCTTGCCCAGGAAGACGATGTAGGCCGTCAAAATTGAGCCGACCAGGTTACCGACGTAGACAATACCCCAGTTACGCAGCAACTGCCCCAGGGTCACTTTCTTGCTGGCAAAAGCCATGGTGATGAGAGTGTTGCCGGTGAACAGTTCTGCGCCACCGACAACGACCAAGATGAGGCCGACGGTGAAGGCGAGACCTGTGAGCAAGCGCACAACACCGTAGGGCAGGCCGGTTGCAAAGGCAGCCGCACCCGCAGCGTCCTTGATGGACATACTGCCAGCGGCGACGGTGGTAGCGAAGATGGCGCCGATGCCGATGAACGCGCCAGCTAGGACGGCCAGCATGAACATGTTGAAGGCTTTCAGGTTGGCTTTCTTGACGCCCAGGTCTTCTGCTTTGGATGCCATGGCAGGCGGCAGAAGTGCATCAAATGAAATCTGTTCATTCATGGAAAATTCTCCTTATGGATTGATAGATTGTTCGGTTTGGTCGAACACGATATTGGGGTGTGCACGCTATGAAAATTGTTACGAATCAAGCCTCCTTTGACAGGTTTTTTATGAACACACCCTCACTTTGTTGCAAGATGCGCTCAGGATGTGTGTACACAATAAATTGATCGCGCCGCGCGTAACCAATCAATGTGATGCCCCATTTCTCTGCCATGCTGACAGAGAGGGAAGTTGCGGATGTGCGCGAGATGACGATCGAGGCTCCAATGCGTGCAGTTTTCTGGATCATTTCAGAACTGATTCTACCAGTTGTGACCAGAATTCTGCGCGGCAGTTCAATTGAATTAAGCAAGCAATGACCGGCTATTTTATCCAGAGAATTGTGCCGGCCCACATCTTCTGCTGTAACGACTACGCGTTTCCCATCGCTCAAAATGGAAGTGTGCACACCACCAACTTCTCGATATAGTTTTTGCGAATCTAGTAAATCCTCGACGAGGTGGTTGATGGCTTCGGGCGTAAGAAAAAGGCCATTATTAAGTTCAGGGTGCAGGCTTTCCAGAATCACCGCGGTCGCGCCACCTGTGCACCCGGAGGTCCGCCGCCATTGACGCGGTTGTTCTACCGGATGATTAATCCAGACATCCACGTTGTCACCGTGCGGACATACTTGCACCAACTCGATTTCTTGCTTACTTTTGACGGCGCCCTCGTTGAACAAAAAACCAACCGCCAGCGCTTCCAGATCCGTCGGCGTACACATCAGCGTAATCCAGACCTGCCCGTTGACAGTTATCGAGACTGGCGTTTCAACAATTACTCCGTTCCCCAGCGTCTCCCATTGACCTACGTGGTAGCGCAGGGTTTGAGGCGATTGGGTTCCAGGCTTCATTCGCAAGCCTTAGCCTCCCCACGGCATCTGGGAATAGATCTCGTAAGACTTGTCGTGTAGTTGCTTGAAGAGCGCCTCGTGGCCGCGTTCCCATTTAGCCAGCATCTGCAATACCTTCTTGCCCTCGCCAGTCGCCTTTTTGGCGGAATTTTCGTAATATTCGGCGAAGTCTTTTTCAATCAGGTAAGCCATGCGCAGGACCGGCAGGTCGGGCACCATGGCCTCCAGGACGGTCTGGTCGAGCATTTCGGAGTGCGCCCGCTGTGAGAAGAAACCATCCCGCTCCAGTTCTTTGCCCAGCGTTTCGCTGGCAGGTTGGCCTTTTTCCAGGGCGGCAATCTGGCTCTCGATGAACTCAATGTGCTTCTGCTCTTCGGCAGCCAGTTCCTTGAATGCTCCCACAGCCGCAGCATGGCTCAAGCGGCCTGCATTTTCTTCGAAGAAGCGTTTGCCTTCGTGTTCGCGCTGGAGCGCATATTCGTAGATTTTTCGAATGTCCATGTTGTTCCTCCAAATAAAGGTTGCCTGCTCCGTACATTTGCGTTCTACGGAACAGGCAACAATAACTATACGACTTCGACCTTTACGGCGCAGACTTTATATTCAGGGATCTTGGCAACCGGGTCAATGGCTGAATTGGTCAGCATGTTGGCCGCTGCTTCAGCAAAGTGGAAGGGGATGAAGACGATGCCGCGCTTGATGTCATCGGTGATGCGCACGCCCAGCTCAATCTGTCCACGGCGGCTGGTGACACGCACATGCTTATGGCCGTTCAGGCCAATCTTCTTGGCATCGTCCACATTGACCTCAATGTAGGCTTCCGGCACCTCGCTGTGCAGTTTCTTCGAGCGGCGAGTCATCGAACCGGTGTGGAAGTGGAACATCAGGCGTCCCGTGGTCAGTGTGAAGGGATACTCTTCGTTCGGGAGTTCATTGGGTTCCTTGAAATCGAGGGCAAAGAACTTGCCCAGGCCGCGCGAGAACTTGCCTTTGTGCAGATAGGTCGTCCCCGGATGGTCCACTGCTGGGCAGGGCCATTGCAGGGAGCCAAGTTCCTCCAGGCGCTCGTAGGTGATGCCACCGTAACTGGGGGTCAGTTTGTTGATCTCTTCCATGATCGCCTTGGCCGACTGGAAGTCAAAGCCCTTGGCGCCCATCTTCTGGCCCAGTTCGCAAATGATGACCCAGTCCTCTTTGGCCTCGCCCACCGGCTTGATGGCCTGGCGCACGCGCTGTACGCGCCGCTCCGTGTTGGTGAACGTGCCGTCCTTTTCGGCGAAGGATACGCCCGGCAGGACCACGTGGGCCATCTGTGCTGTCTCGGTCAGGAAGATATCCTGTACCACCAGGAACTCTGTCTGCTCCAGGCAGTGGCGGACGTGGTTGAGGTCCGGGTCGGAAACCATCGGGTTCTCGCCCATCACAAACAGGGCGCGCACTTTGCCTTCCTGGGCGGCGTGCAGCATTTCGGTGACGGTCAGACCTACGGTCAGGGGACCGGCCGAGCCCCAGGCGTCCTGGAATTTCTTCTGGACTTCGGGGATGGTGACGGCCTGATAGCCAGAGTAGACGTTGGGCAGGCCGCCCATGTCGCAGGCGCCCTGAACGTTGTTTTGGCCGCGCAGTGGGTTGACTCCGCCGCCAGGGATGCCCACGTTGCCGCACAGCATCGCCAGGTTCGAGGTGGACTTGACGTTATCTGTACCGGTGGTGTGCTGGGTGATGCCCATGGCGTAGATGATGGCGGCGGGTTTTCCCTTTGCGTAGGTGCGGGCAATCTCGCGGATGCCATCCGCGGGGATGCCGCTGATTTCAGCGACTTTCTCCGGGGTGTATTCGGCCACCAGTGTCTTCAGGGCTTCGAAATCTTCGGTGCGCTCGGCGATGAAAGCCTCGTCTTGCAAGCCCTCGCTGATGATGACGTTCATCAGGCCGTTGAAGATGGCCACGTCACTGCCGGGGCGGAAGGTGTAGAAGATATCGGCCCAATGACCGATTTGGTTTTTACGCGGGTCAAGTACGATGACTTTGGCGCCGCGCTTCTGGGCTTTGAGCACCCGGGTGGCAATCAGCGGGTGACCTTCTGATGTGTTCGAGCCAATGATCAGGAAACAATTGGTATCCGTCTCGAATTCGGGGATCGAATTCGTCATGGCACCACTACCAAAGGATGCGGCCAGACCGGCCACGGTGGGAGCGTGTCAGAGACGGGCGCAGTGATCGATGTTATTCGTGCCGATCACCGCGCGGGCGAACTTCTGCAGAAGGTAGTTTTCTTCGTTGGTGCATTTTGCCGAGGTCAGGAAGGCGATGCTATCGGGGCCGCTCTTGGTTTTGAATTCGCCAAGTTTATCGGCCACCAGCTTGAGCGCCTCGTCCCAGGTCGCCTCTTCCAATTTTCCCTTCTTGCGGATCAAGGGTTTTTTCAGGCGGTCAGGATGATTGACAAAGGCATGCGCATTCCAGCCTTTGATGCACAGGCCGCCCTCGCTGACGACGTGGTTCTTCGCCGGGAGCACGCCAACCAGGGTGTTGTCCAACACCTGGAGGTGCAGGGCGCAGCCTGTGCCGCAGTAAGGGCAGGTGGTGAGAACATTTTCGTATTCAATCATAGTATCTCTCCTTAGTGCGGCAGGCCGGTGCGCTCGTACTCGCCTTCTTCAAGCACCAGCAACTGCGGCGGTTTTTGTTCCATGACCGCGCCTGGCTCGTAGTTGAACATTTCTTTGACGTCGCGGGCGATCAGCCGGAATTGGACAGCCATGGGGATGCCGGCCGGGCAGGTTTCTTCGCACTCACGGCAGGCCACGCACTTGGCGGTCATGTGCATGGCGCGTACCAGGTGGTACATTGACGGGTTTGCCATCGGCAGGCGGCCGGTTTCGACCCATTTCTCGTCTTCCAGGGCGCAGATGTTGCAGAAGCACTGTGGGCAGATGGTGCGGCAACCGTAGCACTTGATGCAATGTTCGAATTCCTGCTTCCAGAAGGCCAGTTTTTCGGGCTGGCTCATGGCCGCAATCTTCTCTGTCAGGGGGTCGGGAACGCCCTCGATCGGCTGGCCAACTATCGTCTTGGCATGAACCGTGAAGGGCTTGGCGCAGCGGCAGAACTCGGCTTCGTCCTGTTCGCATTGCAGGCCGATCAGGGTCACGTTGTTCAGGTTGAGTTGGGCGTGCTTGAACATCTCAACGATGCCGCGCTCTTCACAACCCCGGCAGACGATGGCCAGTTTCGCATCCGGATGGGCACGCAGGATGATTTTCAGGGTGTCGGGCACAGGCTCTTTGGGCCAGATTGCCTGTTTTGCCAGTTCTTCGGGGTGCTCTTTACTGAACAGGTAGGGGGATACAATCCCGCCTGGCCCGCTTCGCAAGGCAAGCACGCCATCTACTTCAGGCAATACTTTATCAATCGTTTCGCGCAGGGAAGTCAGTCGGTCGGTCATTTCATCGTCTCCACAAAGGGCGGCAGGGCGCTGATTTTCTCGGTGAAGTCCTTGATGACGGTGGCGAACTTTTCACCTTCTGCAGCCGAGACCCAGTTGATATACAGCCGCTCCGATTCAATACCGGTATATTCCAGCAGTTTCTTCAGTACAGGCATGCGCTTGGCGGTGCGGTGGTTGCCAGTGCTGTAGTGGCAGTCGCCGATATGGCAACCAAGCACCAGGACGCCGTCCGCGCCTTGGCGAAATGTGCGCAGGACTAGTTCGGGGGAGATGCGTCCGCTGCAGGGCACGCGGATGATCTTTATGTTGGGCGGGTATTTCATGCGCGCCATACCGGCTGCATCAGCCCCGCGGTAGGAGCACCAGTTGCACAGAAAGCCGATGATCTTTGGTTCGTACATTATGCCACCTCCATCGTTTCGAAGGATTTCATTACTTGCATAGCTCCGATCATCTCGGCAACAATTTGCTCATCCGTGAAATGCTTGAGCATGATGGACTTGGGCAGGCAGGTACCCACGCAGGTGCCGCAGCCCTTGCACAGCGCTTCCTGGACATAGGCTTTGCCCTTGTCTTCCAGGAACTCAATCGCCTGGTAGGGGCAGGAGGCTATGCATTGCTTGCAGCCCACGCAGGTGACTTCGTCCACAATGGCAGTAGCGGCTTCGATTTCGATCTCCCCCTGGCCGATGATGGAGAGCACGCGGGCAGCAGCCGCTGCTCCCTGGGCTACGCTGGCAGGGATATCCTTCGGGCCCTGGCAGGCGCCGGCAACAAAGACGCCGTCGGTCATGGTGGCTACCGGGTCAAGTTTCGGGTGGCGTTCAATGAACCAGTCGTCCGCACTGCAGGAAATGCCGAACTTTTGGGCAACTTCCTTGGAATCCGCACGGGCTTCGAGACCAGCTGAGAGTACCACCATGTCCACTGGGATACGGCGCTGTTTACCAACCAGGGTGTCTTCCACCTGGACGATCAACTTGCCTTCTTCGCCGGGTTCACGGGCGGCATCGGTGACCTCGGCCACTTTGCCGCGGATCATGTTGACCCCTTCGTGGATGATGCGCTGATAGAACTCGTCGTAGGTTTTGCCCGGGGTACGCATGTCAATGTAGAACTGGTAGACTTCGCCGCCGGTCTTTTCCTTGACCAGGTGGGCAAACTTCAGACTCTGCATACAGCAGATGGCCGAGCAATAGTTATGGTAGTTCTTGTCGCGGCTGCCCACGCAGTGGATGACCGCCACACTCTTTGGCTGGGTGACACCGTCGCGCAGGACGACTTTACCCATGGTTGGGCCAGAGGCATTGGTCATCCGTTCGAACTCCAGGCTGTTGAAGACATTTGCCAGGCGTCCGTAGCCGTAGTTGGGGATCTTGCGGGCGTCGAATAGGTCGTAGCCGGTGGCCAGGATGATGTTGCCAACCTTGACGGTCATGATTTCATCCTGCTGGTCGAACTTGATGGCGCCGGTGGGGCAGAATTTTTCACAAGCCTTGCAGGTGCTCTTCTGGAAGTAGGTGCAGTTATCATGATCAATGACCGGATACTTGGGCACGGCTTGGGGGAAGGGCACATAGACAGCTTTGCGGTAGCCAAGCCCGGCCTCAAACACGTTGTCTACTACCTTCTTGGGGCATTTTTCCCAGCACACACCGCAGCCAGTGCACAAATCCTGGTCAATAAAGCGGGCGCGCTTGCGGATGGTGACGGTGAAGTTGCCAATGTACCCCTCCACCTTCTCGACCTCGCTCCAGGTCAGCATGGTGATGTTTTTATGATTGCCAACATCGAACATCTTGGGGGTCAGAATGCAAGCCGAGCAGTCCAGGGTCGGGAAGGTCTTGTCGAACTGGGCCATGTGCCCGCCGATCGAAGGTTCGCG
>Ga0105152_10000580_pt1 | contig 11204 bp, 3 predicted proteins | sample LakBais05cmmetaG_FD_81534 | JGI IMG/M metagenome (GOLD analysis project Ga0105152, IMG submission 81534) | Lake sediment microbial communities from Lake Baikal, Russia to study Microbial Dark Matter (Phase II) - Lake Baikal sediment 0-5 cm | ecosystem: Environmental > Aquatic > Freshwater > Lake...
ATCAAGCCAGGCTCGCCCATCGCCCACCAGCGCATACCCGTAGTCGATCGTTTCCGCCTCCATGGGGACATCCCCGACGATCTCGACCTCACGCCATTCTCGGGCTGTGATCGGCCTGTCAGCCATATTGTCATAGAACGCCACGTTCTGCCCCTTCTTCATGACCCGCAGCCAGAGATAGGCCTGGTTGCCCGGACCCGTGACGTCTGCCCGCGCCGCCGCGCGGAGCCTGATCCGGCTGCCGCGATAGCCGGTCGCGTCGATCCGCTGGCTGAAGCTGCCGTACATCTCGCCGTAGTGCCGCCCGGGTGTCCGGCTGATCACCGCGCATCGCTCGCCCGTCCGCGGGTTGACTTCGCTTGTCGTTACAACAAAGTCAAAATCCTGTAAGTAATTCGGCAGTATCCAAGCCGCCGGCGCCTCTCCCGGTCTGCTATCCTCGAAATCAAGGTTGGCCGGGGTTTTCAGTCTTTGCTCTCCCGGGCGCCGGCCTCCTGGATTCAGTCGAGCCGCGGCGGTATGCTCGACGAAAAATAGGGCGTCGTATATTTGGGCGACCTTTTGTTTGAGGAAGCGTTTATCCGCAATTTCCTCGCTATAAGGAAGGCCGATGCTGCGCGCCAATTGGCCTTCGTTGAACCAATCCGCCACCGGCCCCTCTTCGGGCAGGGCGTGGAGGTCGATCGCAGCAACCTTGAGGCCGGTTGCAGCGAGCGTCGCGTCCAGAGTTCCCGCGGGGGCCGGACCGACACTGAACACGTAGGCCCCCTTTTCCGACGGCCATGGCAACCCCAAGGCCTGAAATGATCCTTGATTGAAGGCGAACCCGACCACGACCATGTTGCGGCCGAACGTCCTTCGGAGATGATGGCCCATCGATTCGACGCTGAAAGCCGTTTCATCAGCGACGTGGCCGTTATGGGCCCAGATGACCATTTTGGCGTCCGGTCCCTCATGATCAAGGATCCAACGGACGTTCTCGGCCATAGATCTGTCCCGAAAGGACACGTATCCATTGTAATTTTCTGCGTCTATCATCCGTGCGCCTTCGATGACCTGGTCAACGATTCGCGCGTGCTGGCGGACGATGGACCGTTCAACGGAGCTTCGCTGATGAATATCGCCCGGCACCTGCTCATCGAGAAGCCCGAGGATCGTGCGGACTAATGCCGCCGCGGCTTCTTTCCACTCTTCTGGCTGCCGCCCGGTACTGGTCGATTTGATGTCTGAGCTGAAGTGAGTGGATGGTGTTGACGTGAAAGGATCGGCCAGCACGCCGAGAGTTTTCGCAAAGATCTTCGCTTGGACGGGATCGACCTTGTTCAGATACTCCAGCGTGACTTTCATGGCCCGCGGAGCGTATTGCATATCGAAGCCATAGAACTTCACCTTTTTCGTGTGAAGGGGATCCGCATTGTATCGCTTCATCCATTGGATCATTTCCAGCATCTCTTCGGTATCCCAGAACCAGAAGTAGAGTCCGGCGAGCGCTTTCACGGGATCACCTTTGCCGGTTAGTACGTATGAGTTGACGTCGAATGCCTCGGGCATCGTTGCTTCGAGGCCGAAAACCGTGAATCCCATCTCGCTCACCAGGAATTCGAGCATCCGGTGCTTGAGCTGGAAGAATTCCCGCGTCCCGTGGGTCGCTTCTCCCAGGGCGACGAGCCGGGCAGAACCGATGAGCCTCTTGAGCGGCTGCATGTCCTCAAAGCTATGGCCGGCTTCGACGCTTCGAAGAGGAATCGCGGTGCTTCTCAGCCAGTTCTCGACGGACTCAATTTTCTCTCGTTCTTCGGCGAGGCGCGAGAGGTATTGCTCAGCTGTCAGCAGCTCCAAGATCCTCAATCGGTAGCGGCTAGTCCCGGCCGTCTGCTCAAGCGCCCGAATGTCAATTCGGAAAAGGCCGGACTCCTTCGCTTCCAGGGATATGTATTCAGGTCCCTCTATCCCCCCGAGATTCGCGATTTCGACAAGCTCCCGTCCACCCGGGCTGAAGACCCTCGCGGTCACATAGAGGTCGCTCTGTTCGATGACTGCGCGCAGGAATCCGCCCTCGGCAAGGATGACACGATAGGAATGAACTTGGGCCCCCGAGATTTCACGCTCGATTGTCTTGCCCTTTTCAAGTGTGGGGGTATTTTCGCCCGGGTGTACGAGGTGATGCCTCAAGAGGATCGCACCGACGGCCAGCAGGAAAATACATGCCATCAAAAAGATCAGAATTCTTGTCCTCATCGGACCTCCAATCCTCCAACAGCAACAGAATCATATAGCCGGCCGGCGGCTATGGTCAAGAACTCATAAAACACCCATGATAACGTCCTTCGCCCTGGATGACCGGTTAGGACGGCCGAAAAATCGCCCGAACAACGGCAAACGGTCTCCCCTCTCAAAATCAGCCGCCATTCATGCTCCCCGCTCTCCTCGGCCGCTATCAGGGCAACCAGCTCGAATACATGGGAGGTGGCGGGAATATAATCAGCATCGGCCTCTCAGCTCTCTGGGATACAGACCTCCAGCGCCAGAGACCAGAATGCTTGAAAACCTCACTTCCGGGGCGGTATATTGAGAGGGGTAGGTCATTGGGCGCCGAGAGGGGTCTTTGACTTGAATCGCAGACGGGGCATATAAAAAGGACGGATGTCTTTAGCGGAGGGACACATGCGAATCCTAAGGAAATATGTTCACTCTACTTTTGGGATCGTTGTCTTGCTATTACTGCCGCAACTAATTGGCCAAAGCTGCAGCAGACGCGGCGCGTCTCTGGAACTCGAGTTTCACGAAGGTACGGATATGGAAGCGTCGCCCTCACCGGACGGCCGCTATCTAGCGCTTCAACTATGGTCACAGATTTGGATCCTGGATATGAGCAACGGAAACGCGAGCCTGCTCACAGATGCCATCACACGTCCCGATGAACATATGTCCCCACGCTGGTCGCCCGATGGGGCATCCATAGTCTTTTCTTCTCTTCGATCAGATGGGGGGCTCTTCGTCGTTCCGATCTCCGGAGGCAAGCCGCGGCAGCTCACTTTCCATGAATTTGACTTCCAGCCGGATTGGTCTCCAGACGGTCGCACCATAGTCTTTTTGGGGGTGGGTCGCGGTGGCCTGTGGACGGTCCCTGCCCAAGGAGGAAGCCCGCAGAAGATCAAGTCAGAAGCAGAAGATGCTCAGTCTCCTGCATGGTCACCCGATGGGAGATGGATCGCTTGTATCTGGCAGGGTGGCGTTGCCGTCATGGCTTCCGACGGAGGCTCTGTTCGGCAAGTTACAAAAGGACCGGACGACCTAGCACCTTCGTGGTCGCCCGACGGCCGGCAACTCTTTTTTCTATCGCCAAAGGCCGGCGAGCTGCAGGTCTGGTCCGTGCCAATAGAGGGCGGCGGCCCTATCCAATTGACCGACGAACGGGCTCTGTCCGGCTATGCGCCACAATGGATGCCCCGCAGAAACCTTCTGTCATATGTCGCAGGGGGGAAGATCCGCACCTTGGATACGAAAAGCGGGACGCGCGGTACTATCCCCTTTTCCGCCCGGATGACATTAGGGCGAAAAAACTACAAGCAGATATCTCCGGAACTCCCTGCCCCCGGCCAACGGCTGCCCGTCCGTGGTATTTACGGTCCGTCACCGTCTCCTGACGGCCGGCTGATCGCTTTTTCGGCTCTTGGCGATCTCTGGCTTAGACACGCGGACGGCAAAGCAGAACAACTGACATCAGGACCTGAGGATGATGCTGACCCGGCATGGTCTCCGGACGGCTCGCAGCTGGCGTATGTCTCTAATCGCAGCGGGGACTATCAGGTGTGGGCACTGGATCTTGCCGGTCGAGCGAGACGGCAGGTTACGACCACGGCGGGCGATGCCCTGACGCCAATTTGGCAGCCGTCCGGAGAAAACATCGTCTTTGTCCGGAGTTCATGGTGGCGGCAGACGCTCTGTGTTGTTCCGGCGTCCGGCGGCGATCAGCGGACAATCGTTCCTGCGGGAGCGGAGCGGATAACGCCGTTGGGTTGGTTTCCGGAAGATCAAAGCTTGGTTATTGAGCAATTGGTCAGTGACTCAAAGACGCAGATTCTGAGGAGTACGATCAATCGCGTCCGTCTTGACGGCAGCGCCGTCTCCTGGACAATGGACCTGCCGGATCAGGTTGAGTTCGCTGCCCTTTCGACCCAGGGCGACACGCTCGCCTACGTTTCAAATGGGGAGCTCTGGATTCAGGATTTGGTGTCTGAGAAGGGATCCGAACAACGTCTCATTCAGGGGCCCGCCTTTTTCCCTGCTTGGTCGCCGGACCGCGCCTTGCTGTTTGTCAGCTCGGGAAAACTCATGCGGGTCGACGCCCGCACCGGAGAACAAAGAACTCTTCCTGTCCAGTTTTCTTACGAAATTCCGCGTGCCCGTGAATCTTTGCTGCTCCATAACGCTCGGCTGCTCACGCCGGAGCCGCGCGAGGGCCTATGGGACGTGTTATTGCGGGATGGACGGATCCGATCTCTCCGCCCGGCCGGAACGCAACCTGCGCCCGCCGACCGGATCATGGATCTTGAAGGAAGGACTGTCATTCCCGGATTGATCAACCTTCACGAGCACCTGTACCGCGGCCATCCCATGGAGGGCTTTCTCTACTGGGGCAACACATCGGTCGCAAGCGCCGGTGATGAAGGCCACTGGTCTGTCGCACAGCAGGAAGCGATTTACAGCGGACGACGAGAAGGCCCGCGTCTTTTTCCTTCCGGTGGGTTTGTGGTGCCGACCCATGTGAAAGCCCTTCCCGATCGCCTGCGGGTGAGGACCACGGAACAACTGCGAAGGTACATGGATCATCTGAGTAGGCTCGGTGCTACGCAGATAAAGACTTCGCCCTACGACCATCGCGATCCCCGGATTGAGGTGGAATGCATCGAGGCCGCGCACCGGCAAGGGCTGCCGGTTCTCTCGCATTATTTGCGCCCGGCGTCGGTGGCCGCCGGCTTGGACCGCAAGGAGCACGCCCTTTTCTATGGACAGAACGAGCGTCTATTCCCATCTTTTGCTCAGGACACCATTGAGATCTTGCGGAGAGCCGACATCAGCATCTGTTCGACGATTGTGACATTTTTCGTCGGGTCGTCGGAAGGGCACCTGCGCTTCAAGGCCGCACTGGCACAGGCGGATGTCGCGTATTTTCTCCTTCCTTCTCATGCCGAGCACCTACGTCAAAGTGCGGAAAGTCCGTTAAACGCAGACCGGACGGCATTAATGGATCGATTTCTAAATGTATACCTGGCCAATATAGCGGCTGCTCATCGGGCAGGAATAAGGATCGTCGCTGGAACCGACATCTTTTTCCTTCCGCAAGGCCTACACTGGGACTTGGAATTGCTCGTCAGGGCTGGTCTCTCTCCCTTGGAAGCATTGCGCACGGCGACGAGCAACGCGGCCGCCGCGCTGGGCCTTGAAGGCCGGCTCGGATGCATTTCACCCGGCGCTGCCGCCGACCTCGTCGTGCTTGAGGCCGATCCGCTCGAAGACATCCGCAACACGCAAAAAATCTATGCCGTCATCCAGGGGGGCAGGATCATTGATCGCGCCTCACTCCTGAAGGCGGCCAAACGAGGCTAGGCCCCTCCCCTCTCAAAATCAATCGCCATTCATGCTCCCCGCTCTCCTTGCCCGTCATCAGGGCTTCCTCGCCAGAAAGCTCACATTATGTCTGGACCATTTTAAAGGAGGAGGTCCGTTTTGCTACCTGACTCCGGCGACTCTCCGGCTTGGTTCCTGCGTATGAATGAAGAAGAGCGCGTCCAGCACGTCGCTCCACCGTGCGCGATATGTCTGAAACAGGGGACGCGCTGCGAACGTTCCTCCAAGCCATTGGCCGGCATCGCGGGCTTTTCGGAGGTTAACGAAGCCGAACTTGTAGCCCGCCGCATCCATCAGCTCCTCGAACTCAAACGAGGGATCCTGGTCGGCCACGACTGTCTGTACGAGGCCTTCCATGTCGCCCGTGCAAGTGATGCACCCGGACGCGCCGGTGTACGACGTCATTCCGATCACGAAGCTCTCGTCGCCAAGAACTTCCCACACGCCCTGTCCCATGCTGAAGCTGGGGTTCCCGCCAAAAACCGCGACGCGTGGGGTCCGCATCGTGTGCGCTGTGTGCGCCCACGCGATAATCTTTTGCCCCCGATAATAGGTATTGGCGAGCCACACGAGGTTCTTGGCCATCTGGCGATCCCGGGTTGCGCTGTCGCCGGTCGTACTCGGAGCGTTCCGTCGCTGTCGGAGGTCCAATCCTGCCTGTAACGCGGCACTGCGGAGCACTTGCGCCCAGAATTGGCCCTCGCGAGTCTGGACCGATCTTTCCACGGCCGCCGCGGTGGCCCGCAGGTTCTGGACGAACTCTGCTTCCTCGGCTGGCTCCGGCAGGTGTTCGCGATCAGGCGCGAAGCGCCCCTCGACCACTGCGGCCAGAAACCTGGATAGTCGGCTGTCCGCATGGGCGAGCGGACTGTCGATTCTCGCTCGTGTGAGGAACTCCCGAAGGCTGGGAAGCATGGAATCTTGCGACGCCGGATCGTAGAACTGGCTGTCGAAGCCCGTCAATTCCAATGGATGATCGGTATGCGCCGACGCGGCGAGATATCGGATCAGCGGCTGCATCTGCTCAGACCATCCCCACACGCGGAACACGCCCTGGAGAAAAGCATCGCGAGGCTCAGCCTGCGTCGGCAAGGCGCGCCAAGCCGCAGCGGTCCCAAAGAGTCCGGACTCGAAAGCGAGCACATCAAAGCCCATCTCGCGGTGCAGAAATTTCACCAATCTCGTCTTCGCTTTAAGATCGGCCCCGTTGCCGTGATCCGACTCGCCGAGCAGCACGACTCGGACACCACGCAGTTGCTCGCGAAGGAACGCGAGGTCGGAGAAATCCTCATCGTCGGGTTCGATTGAGCGAATCGTAGCCGCATTCTTCCGGAGCCATGCCGTCCGTGGGTCGTTGCTCAGAGACTGCCGGCGAGCCGCCTGTGTCTTCGCCGGGACCACCTCGTCTACCTGCATCATAAATGGAGAGCCACCGTCCGCCCAGCCAGTAAGTTCAATGATGTACCACCCCGACGCAGGAACCTCGAATGTAAGCGGAAGGCCGGGATACGAGGCCCCCTCGAACGCATAGGTCCAATTCTCCAGGATCGGCTTGTTCTGGTGTGGCTCCAACACTCGCGTTCGCGCGTATCCGGCACCGATGTCGAGCGAGGCACGTACCAATTCGCCCTTCCGCGCGAAGATCGCGAAACACTTCACCTTGCCAGTGTCGAGACGGCCGGTCTGGACCGTGAGCGGATCCAACCGCGGGAGCAATTCTAAGTTCGCAGCACACGTGGTATCGAGCCCGGGGTAAGCCGCGTGGCCTTGATTTTGGTCCTTAGTCTGAGCATCTTTCGAAGGAGAACACGCACAGAGAAAGATGATACAAATAACACCCACGCCAAGGGAGGAAAGGATCTCATAAGGTCCGAGCAGCGTTCCCTTGGTTAACGTCACGGTCTTCTCCGCATAATCTTCCCCTTCGTCAATGTATCACCTGCGAAGTACGGTTTTCAAGCCAAAGTGCTCAAAGAGAAAATGAGGAGATCTGAGAAAGAAATGGCGCGCCTGAGAGGATTCGAACCTCCGACCTTTGGATCCGGAGTCGGCCGCTCTGCCCGCCATCCCATACAGCCTGGCGGCTTTTAATCAGCCGCCCTTCAGCCCGGCCAGCCGCTCCCTGGAGACTGTCAAAAATAGTCGGAGCGGTTTACCGCAGGTAGCCCAGGGAGCGGAGGGTTTCGATCTGCTCGGGGGTCAGCGGCACGCTGGCCGCCCGGCTGAACTTTTTGGCCAGGGCTTCGTGCTCCTTATAGATCCCGTTGAGCATTTTGGAGTATTTCTCGACGAGGTCGGGCCGTTCTTCATGGAGGCTCCTGAAGGCATGCGGGTCCTCCCAGACATCGAAGATGAGGAGCGGGGCGGGCCTGGCGCGATCCCAAGGGGTTTTCTTGTCATCCGGCCTGTTGTCGATCGAAAGCGAGGCGCCCCATCGACCGTCGATGACCTCGATGGAACCGAAGAAATAGTTGCCAGTAATATCGAATTCGTCGAAGACAATGGGCCGGTGCGTCCAGCCCGGCTTGCCGAGCAGGAGAGGGGCGAGAGACTGACCCTGGGTGATCTCGAGGCCGGGCAGGCCGGCTAGGTCGAGGATCGTCGGCAGCATATCGATCATAGAAACGGGTTGGGAGAGGCGCCGTCCAGGCGGTATCTTCCCCGGCCAGACGAAGATCATCGGGATGTGGGACTTCTGGGAGGCGAGGAGAGGAGCGGGATAGTTAGGCCCCTTCGGGTCGAGGAGAGGCAATCCTGCCGCTTCGGAGCTATGGTCGGCGGCTACGATGAACAAGGTGTTTCCCCACTCCCCCCGGTCCTTGAGACGCGCGACTAGCCTGCCGATCGTGTAATCCTGATGGGCCATGGATTCATCATAAACCTTCCGGGAGATCTGGGAGTATAAGGTCCTATCGACGCCGGCTTTTTCGATCCTGTCAGTGAAATTCTGGAACTGGAGACCTTCCATCTTCTTGGTCATCTCGTTGAAGATCCGGTGTTCCTCGAGCGTCGCGAAAAGCCCGGTGAACGGTGCGACCGGTCTCCAGGGCCGATGGACGTCGGTGGGTTGGAAATGGACCCAGTACGGCTCGCCCGGATAGGCATCTCGAAACTCCCAAAAATGCCTATGCAGAGCGGCTGAGGCGGCCAGGGGGTCTTTATCGCGCTCTGCCTCCGGCTCCGTGTCGATCATGAAGTCCACTCCCCTATCGAGGCTGCTCAACCTCCCACAATAGGGATTGGAGGTCAGGACCTCGGTCAAGTACCCGGCCTTGTGCATCCGCTCGGCCATTGTTACCGCTTGCTCGGGCAGGGGGTCGAATTTTTTCCGATTCCTTCCCAGGACGCTGTTGTGGAGAGAGGTCATGAAGGACGGCACGGAGAACCATGTCCAGGCAGAATTGCTGTAAGCGTTCTCGAAGACCGCCCCTTCGGCTGCCAGCCGCTCGAGGTGGGGCGTCGTCCGACGGTTGTAGTCGTAGACGCTCATAGACTCCGCGGCCGCGCCGTCGATGACGTAGAAGATGATGTTAGGGAGCGCGGTCGCTCTCGGGCTTGAGAGCGTCGGATTGGCCCAAAAAGCGATGTTCCCGGGACGCTCGGCCTCGGTCTCCAAGGCCAAGGTTACCGTCTTTCCGGAAAGTGACGAAAGGTCCAATGAGCGCTGAACCCGGGGCTCTTCTCCGAGGCAGGTTTCTTCCAGAAGGGTTCTGGGACCGGAAGCTGCCCCTCGCTCGCGTGCGGAGATCTTGAAATTGACGGGGATATTCTTCTTGAGCAGTCCCAAGCCGACGTCCAGGCGTCCCTTTTTCGGGATCGCCACGTCATATTCGAGCTTGCCCGGCACGTGGGTGTAAAGGACGCGGCGGCCGGCCTCGCCCCAGGACTCCCAACTAGTTCCTGCCCTGAGTTTAGCGTAGGCCGCCTCCTTGGGGATCACGCTGACGGAAACGATGTCGATGCTGATCGGCCCTTTGCGGCTGTCGTCCAGTTCTTTATCGTTTGAGCCCACGGCGATCCCGAGCTGTTTCCAGGGTCCCTTCCAGGGTTCGTTCCCCCAGGAGCCTTCCGTCCCGATCAGATAGGTGTGGACCTCTCCGTCGTTGATCACGTTGGTAGTGTCCCCCCCTTCCACGAACGTGCCTTGCCTCCCGGGACCGTCATCCCGTTTATCGAGCAGGTTGAAGTAAGGCGAGATCCAAGTGATATCGTCCTTGGTCCTGGCGCCGATGACGATAAACCCCCAATCCTCACGGTTCAAATCGGGCAAGTCGACGTATGCGACACCCAAGCGAAAGCCCCAGGTATTCCGGTTTTCTTTGGTTAGGGTCAGCCTCAGGGCATCATTTTGGTGGGACACTTGGAGAGGTTTTATCCCAGGCTTGAAAGGAACGATTGCCTTCCAACCCTTTATATCTTTCGCAAATCGCCATTCGAGCCGTTCCGGCAAGTCCTTCGGAACCTCGGAGCCCTCGATCTGGGCGAGAGCCAGATACTCCTCGAGGTGAAGCGGCACGTCGGCGGTAAGCGCCCGCTCCGTGGGCGCGGGCCCGTTGCAGCCGACCACCGCTGCCAGGCAGAGTGATAGAGCCAGACCCATGCGTTGTTTGAACACAGAGTCCTCCTCAGAACCTAGAGATGCTGTCCGTTTGATGAGACAATCCTAGCGTCGCCGGCCAGCCATGTCAATGGAGTGAACTAGTTCACCGCTACCCGCATATCCAATACGCCCTATATCTCAAAATGCCTATGAGAGGTATATCAGACATTTTCGGAGGGGTATCCGCTCCGTGAAGATCGCATGGCGCTGGATGGGCAGTTCCAGGCAATGAAATTAGGGGAAAATGACGTGCCCCTGGCCTGACTCGAACAGGCGACAACGGATTAGGAATCCGCTTTTCTTGAGCTACCCTAATCGGACTTGTTCTTCGTTTTAGCCCCAGGCCGACCGCCTCGGCCTGTTATGCTCGAAAAGCAAGTGTCCATTAAAATGTCCACTATTAGGTTGAAAGATGCGGATTTTGAGGGACTTGGATGGATACTAGGACGGGACAGAAATCAGCCCTAAAATTCTGATTTTCTCGGGGAATATGGGAGAGCCAGCGAGAGGGATCGAACCTCCGACCTTTGGATCCGGAGTCCAACGCTCTAGCCTTCTGGACATATGGGGAAAACCCGATTTCCAGGGGGAAATGTCTTGTTTTCTTTTACGCACCTTTAGTCAGAATTAGGCGGGTTTACGCATTTTTTGTGACATGGCTGTGACATGGCGGGATGGTCTGCCGTGTGAGCTTGCTCATGTCTTTTTTCTCAACATAGCTGGGCCACTTTTAGCGGATGAGGTCAATATCATTGTTGGATCTGTTCCGACCCATTTTACCTATCATTCATTCCTCCTAGCGAGGTCGAGGGACAAAGGGCGATCAACGGATGGCCTCGAGGGACACGGCATCAAGCCAGGCTCGCCCATCGCCCACCAGCGCATACCCGTAGTCGATCGTTTCCGCCTCCATGGGGACATCCCCGACGATCTCGACCTCACGCCATTCTCGGGCTGTGATCGGCCTGTCAGC
>Ga0105152_10000582_pt1 | contig 11179 bp, 10 predicted proteins | sample LakBais05cmmetaG_FD_81534 | JGI IMG/M metagenome (GOLD analysis project Ga0105152, IMG submission 81534) | Lake sediment microbial communities from Lake Baikal, Russia to study Microbial Dark Matter (Phase II) - Lake Baikal sediment 0-5 cm | ecosystem: Environmental > Aquatic > Freshwater >...
GGAGAATGCAGGGTCAGGTCTCGATATTGGATGTTGCCGATAGACGATTTTTTTAATATTTAAAATCGAGACCTGACCCCGAGTCGTATTGAATAGTTGCCAATTCCTGTTGCATTTGCGATATTTTTGTATTATTTAATATAGAGAAGGAGAACGAAATGCATTGGATGAACGGTTATTGGGGGTGGGGTCTGGGGATGATCCTCTTCTGGCTCCTGGTCATCGTGGGCATTGTCGCCCTGGTCAAGTGGATAATCGGCCAGAGGCCTGCGCCGCCCCAGGGGGATGCGGCGCTGGACATTCTCAAGAAACGCTATGCCGAGGGTGAAATTTCCCGGGAGGATTTCGAGTGCATGAAGAAGGACCTCGAAGGATGATCGGGGAGGCCCAATAGAAGGTAAGAGGGGATTTGGGGGGATTTGGGGACGGATTGTAAAAAGGTAAAAACTTGCTGATTGTGAAGATAACGGAGGTTTACCATGCTTTGCACAGATTGTAGCCGACAACTGCAGGAATGTGTGAAAAAGGGGCTCCTGACGGAATCCGAACTTGAAAAGATTTTTCAGCAACTGGGTCAACCTGATATTCGAGGACGTGAGCATCATGCTGGAGATCCCCACCCGGAAGTAAAAAAGAGCTTCAATCCGATCATGGTAGTTTATTACGCGGGGGCTCTGCTTATTCTTTCCGCCTTTGGCTGGTTCTTGGGCAGCCAGTGGGATATTTTCGGCCCAGCCGGAATTTTGGCAATCAGCTCTCTTTATGCCCTGCTTTTTGGTTATGTGGGCCGCTATCTTTATTTCCGGCAAAGATACACCGTAGCCGGCGGATTGCTGTTCACATGCTGCGTCGGAATGATCCCGCTCATCGTGTACAGCCTGGAGGCGCTCCTGGGGCTCTGGCCCATGAGTCATCCCGGAACCTATCACGATTATTATGTCTGGATCAATGGATCGTGGATCGTGATGGAACTGGCGACTCTGGCCGGTGCTTTTGTCGTTTTAAGGAAAATCAAATTCTCTTTTCTCCTCATGCCTGCCGCCATCGCATTCTGGTTCCTTTCCATGGATTTGGCCGAGATCATCATTTCCTCTCATCCGTTGAAGGGGGAAATGCGTTCCTGGGTGAGCATTGTCGTCGGTCTCATAATCCTGGTTATCGGCCGATTTATGCAAAAAATTTCCGTCGCTATCGATTACGCCTTCTGGATCTACCTGGCTGGGCTTCTGTCATTTTGGGGAGGCCTCACTTCGCTCCCCAGCCATGGTGAGCTTGGAAAATTCATATACTGCCTGATCAACATCGGCCTTATCATCGTAAGCCTGAAGCTGCAGCGGAAGACCTTTGCTGTATTTGGCGCCATGGGAATTTTTGCTTATCTGGGCCATCTGGCCTGGAGCGTCTTCAAAAACAATCCTTTTTTCCCGGTGTCGCTTGCTTTTCTCGGGATTTTGCTGATCATGGGTGCCGTCTGGTACCAAAAAAATTATGCCAAATGGAAAGTGGTTTTCTCGTCCGATCAGGCTGCAAACAAGAGAGAACCGTAAAAGATTATGGAACGAGAACCGGGGCCGGACTGTTAATTTGTGTATTTAGGGGAGTTTTGGGGACGTATTTAGAGCCAGGGACTTTGAAGTATTGAAGTGATTGGGGCTGGTACTGGATATGAGAATTTCCCGGATCACATAAAATGAACAGAAAAAACATAAAAGAAAATGTTGGCAGTCTTGTCATTGCTGCACATTTTGAATACCACCCCTTAACGAAAGCCCGCTGGAGTGATTTCGAGGAGCTTTTCGGCAGCAACGGCGCCTGCGGCGGGTGCTGGTGCATGTTCTGGCGCTTGCCGCGAAAACAGTTCGATGCCCAGAAAGGCGACGGGAACCGCGGGACGATGAAGGCCCTGGTGGAGTCGGGCGCCATACCGGGCCTGCTGGGCTATCTTGATGGCCGCCCGGTCGGATGGTGTTCGCTGGCGCCGCGTGAACATTATCCGGCCTTGAGCCGCTCGCGCGTCCTCCAACCTGTCGACGATCAGCCCTGCTGGTCGGTGTCCTGCCTGTTCGTGCATCGCTCCTATCGGAACAAGGGTGTGGCAACGCAGTTGCTTCGTGCCGCCATCGACTACGTGAAAGACAAAGGCGTGCGGTTCCTGGAAGGTTATCCGGTGGAACCGAAGGGTGATAAGCCGATACCTGCAGCGTTCGCCTGGACGGGAGTTCCGAAAGTGTTTGCGGCGAATGGTTTTTCGGAAGCGGCCCGCCGTTCACCCATACGTCCAATCATGCGCTTTGATTTCCGTGATCGTGCCGGCCGCTAACGGGATTTTGGAAACGGATAGCAAAAAGGCAAAAAGTTGAAAGAGGAGTATGAAATGGAATTTTATGAGGTAGTAGGAAGGCGGCGGACGGTGCGCGAGTTCAAAGCCGACCCGGTGCCGGATGAGGCGGTGCGGCGGGTGCTGGAGGCAGGGCTGCAGGCTCCGTGCAACGCCCACCTGAAGAGCTGGCAGTTCATCCTGCTGCGCGACCAGGAGAAGAGGCACCAGGCCGTGAGCCAGGGATTGAAGGCGAGAGACATAAAAGACCGGGAAGAGATCGAGAGGTTCGTCGCGCCGTTTGCCGATGAAGAATTAAAAAACGTCTACCGGTGCTCCCTGCCCTTGCAGCTGACCATGATGCGCGAGGCTCCCGAACTGCTGGTGGTCTGCTACAAGATGAAGCCGCTCGCCGGCTGCCGTGCCCTCTTCGAGCTCAATCCCCTGGCTTCGGTCTGGATGTGCATCGAAAACATCATGCTGGCCCTGGCCGCTGAAGGTCTCTTTGGCTGCACCTACACGCCCTACGAATCGAAAGGGCTGAAGGAATTTCTGGGTGTGCCGGCCGGATACGAGATCGCCGCCGTCATCCCTTTCGGCTTCCCCAAAGAGTCACCGGCAGCAGGAGAGCGCGAGAATCTCGATGAGCGTCTGCACGTCGGCGGTTGGGAGAACACCGGGAGTTCTAAAATCGAGACCTGACCCGAAATGGTGCAGGCTGCTAACGCGGTGGTTCACCTAAAGCGTTAGGCAAGGAATGAATACAAAATGACAGACGCAGTGAAACAACAGATTCAAGCATTGATCGATCTCGAAACAAAAGGCTGGGATACGAAGAATCCAGACCTCTTCCTGTCGATGATCCACCCCGACATGGCTTGGCCGTGGCCGCCTACGTCTCACGCTCATGATCCGGTCGAGTGGGTATTCGTCCTGGGCCGCTTCGACAGGGAACGATGGCGGAAGAACTGGCAGGATATCTTCGACAGCCATGATTTAATTCACAATCAGCGCGACACCATGAAGATCGAAGTCTCCGGAGAACAGGATGCGGCATTCGCCGTTGTGGACATCGACACGCTCTGGCGCCACAAAGTGACAAAGGAAGATTCCCATTGGAAAGGCCGTGTCTGCAAGATATATACAAAGATGCCCAGCGGGGAATGGAAAATGATCTTCCAGACCGGGGCATTGGACTATTCAGGCACAGGCAAAAGAACCGTCCCTTGATTTCCCGACAAACAATTATCCTCAAAATGAAAGAATGGGGAAAATTGATTTTTCTATCAATCAGCGTTTCAGGATCATGATAACGGCAATGACAATCAGGCACAACAGCAAATATAGCACCCGCATTCGCCGCGAATGGAGGTACTCCCTGGCCATCTCCTCGTCCAGGTAGCAGCGGTCTCCCTGCTGGCGGATCACATCACGATCGATCAGCCGGCGAAAGTACCATTTGCCTGAATATGGGACCTCCGCCTCGGGAATCGCCTGCTCCGGCAAGGTCGCCCCGCGGTCGCGCATGAAGTCCATGATGCGCCGGATACGCCTGAAAATGACTGCTGCAGCCGACATATTCATCCTCCTATATCTGAGCGTCCCCGGCTTCGTCCGCGGGAGACAGTATGTTAAAATATACCACGGAGAAATGAGCAATAGAAGAGATGCAGCCTGACATCAGCTTGGAGAGAAGCGACGTAGCGGAAAGGTTCAGTGAATATGCCATCGGGATCATGCTGCTTCTCAAGGGCTGGGAGGATGTTCCGCATTTCCGCCATTTCCCCTATCGCGTCATCTTCATTTTCCTAGCCGGGCTGTTCATCATTGCCGGCACGAAGTTCCACAACCAGCTGGCCGAGAGGGCCAAAAGCCTTCCCGGGATCTTTCACCTGCTTGAAGGCCTGGTGGAGATCATCGTCGCCTCCATGCTCCTGGAAGAGGGCAAGCACTGGCGGCCGCTATTTCTTGCCCTGGCCGGTCTCTACTTTTGCGGCCTCGGCCTAGTCCATCTATTGGCCAAAGAGGGCAAAAGGGAAAAGGCCTTCCGCTGCCTGCGAATCATCCAGGGCATCACATTCATCATCTTCTCCATTACGGTTGCCGTGGCCAATGCACTCTCCGATCCAAGGGCCGAGGTACTAGTGAGCGCTGCCCTGCTGGCATTCTTCGGTATCATCCTCCTTGTGAAGCGTGTTACCCATCAACGAAAAAGAGTCGGCCTGGCTTTCAGAGTGTACGAATATTTGCGCCAGAAAAGAGCAGCGAAAAGGTCCAAATGATCCGTAACTTCTGAGGTCAGGTCTCAATATTGGATGTTGACGATTGAAAATCTTTAAATGAAAAAAGTTAAAAGGGGCGGCCTAAAATGTATGCGGGGGCAGGTCTTGAATTATAAGATTCTGTTATTTCAAGATCTGACCCCCTGTGTCTGAAGCTGCTATGGGCTAGGTCCTTAGGAGGTTACCGATGTTCAACGACCATTTTGCGTTCGCCAGCTTCGACCTCAGACCCTTGCGTCAGACCCCGCAGAACGGTGCCCGGCCCATCCTGCGCCGCACGGTCGTTCGCGCTATCGCCACCTGGTGGCGCAGCGCCGCTACCACCATGGTGCTGCTTTCCTTGCCGATCTTCGCGAGCGCCCAATCCCCCCTTGCCGGACGATGGGAGGGCTTCCTTGAGGGCCCCGCGGATCGTCAGGCATTGTTCCTCACCTTCACGATGCAGGGTGACGGGCTAAGCGGCAGGATCGACCTCCCGGAGGCCGGAGCGTTGGGAGTCCCACTTCGAGCCATTCGCTTCACCGCGCCCGAGATCCAGTTCGAGCTCCCGACCGAACGAGGCGCTCTCCAGTTCGAAGGTCGGGCCTCAGACACGCTACTCTTGGGAAGCTGGGCCGGTTTGGGGATAGGTGGGAAGTTTAGACTGGCACGAGCCAGTGCCCCGCTGCCCCCGTACCGGCAGGAGGAAGTGCAGTTCGAGAGTCGAGGCGGAGTAAGGCTCGCAGGAACGCTCCTGACGCCCGTCGGTGTGGCGCGACCTCCCGCCATTGTGTTCATACACGGCTCCGGGGCATCGAGCAGAGTCGGCTTCCAATTCTTCGCCGATTACTATGCTCGACACGGCATCGCGGCTCTCACGTACGACAAGCGCGGTGTCGGCGGTTCAACCGGCGATTGGGAGCGCGCCACGTTCGACGATCTTGCCAACGACGCCTTAGCGGCCGTTCGCCTGCTCAAGGCACGACGTGACATTGGTCCGGTGGGGCTACAGGGGCACAGCCAGGGCGGGCGTATCTCATTCGTCGCGGTGGCGCACTCACCGGAGGTGAGTTTCATCATCACGGTGTCCGGCGGGCTCACGACGCCAGTCGAGCAGGAGCTCATCGAGCTGGACGTGCGTTTGCGAGCGCGGGGCTTTCCCGACTCGGTCCTCGAGCGCGCTCAAGCACTGCGGAGGATGGTGGATGAATTCTATCGAACCGGGGAGCGACGGGCGGAACTGCAAACAGCTCTCGCCCAGGCAAAGACGGAGCCCTGGTTCCCCCTCACCACCCTCCGGGAGACGCCGATCCCCGAGTCGGAGCGCTGCACATCGTGGTGGCACTTCAACATGGATTTCGATCCGCTCCCGGCGGTCGAGCGCACCCACGTGCCCGTCCTAGCGATTTTTGGCCAACGCGATCAAGAGTATATGGTCACGACCAGCCGCGGCCGATTGGAAGTGGCGCTGGCGAAGTCACCAGCCAACGGTCGGTACAGGATCCTGATCTTTCCCAACGCTGACCACACGTTGCGAGTGTCGGCGGGCTTTCTGCCCCGGTTAGCGCCCGGCCTTCTCGACAGCCTCGTGGACTGGATCAAGGGGCCGCGAGGACCTTCGTGAGCCATTGATAAGAACCGTCCCTTAATTTACGCATACCCGCATACCCCCAGAAATGGTTGTTCGGTTTTCGGTTGCAGGTGCTTGCAAACGATTGCATAATGGCAATGAGTCAAAATTGTCCAAGACACGAGACTTGCGAACAGGAAAGGTGAATTTATGAACAATTCATTGCCCGACAGCGAAACATTGTATTCAGCGTTGGTAAACAGAGACAGCAATTTCGAGGGGATATTCGTAGTTGGAGTCAAGACCACGGGAATATTTTGCCGTCCTACTTGCACGGCGCGAAAACCAAAGCGAGCAAACGTCGAATTTTTTGGTTCGGCGCATGATGCTCTTTTGCATGGATATAGGCCCTGTAAAGTTTGTACTCCCTTGGAGTATAAAGGAGCGGCGCCTGGCTGGCTTAAACCTCTGTTGGCTGAAATAAATGATGACCCACTGATCAGATTAAGGGATAGTGACTTGCGGGCAAGGGGTTTGGATCCCAGCCGTGTTCGCTACTGGTTTAAAAAGCATCATCGAATGACTTTCCAGGCATATTTGCGCGCCTTGAGGATCGGGCAAGCGTTTGGAAGGATCAAGCATGGAGAAAGGGTTGCCGGAACGGCTTTTGAGTCTGGTTATGAATCGTTGAGTGGCTTTGCCGACTCGTTCAAAAAAACGGCCGGCTTTTCTCCGAGCAAAAGCCAGGAGAGTCAACTCATTGCGACAACAAGGATCTTGACACCGTTGGGGCCGATGTTGGCCGGGGCTACCGATGATGGAATCTGCCTGTTGGAATTTGTTGATAGAAAAATGTTAGAGACCCAATTAAGGAGATTGAGCAAGTTGTTGAACGCCGAATGCGTTCCTGGTTTCGGCAAACACTTTAACAAGTTGAATGATCAATTGCAAGAGTATTTTTCTGGAAAGAGAAGGGAATTCGACGTCCCCCTGGTGCTGCCCGGAACACCATTTCAGCAAAGAGTATGGGCAGGATTGCAGACAATACCTTATGGGTCAACCCGTTCTTACAAAGAACAGGCTGAAACGATTGGCCTTCCCAATGCGGTCCGGGCAGTGGCAAAAGCGAATGGGGATAACAGAATAGCCATCATCATTCCGTGTCACAGGGTCATTGGGGCAAATGGTGAACTGATTGGCTACGGTGGCGGGTTATGGCGCAAGCGCTACCTGTTGAATCACGAATCCAGTAATGAGCTAAGATAAAACCGCTGCGCGGCTGACAACGGAACCGGATAAACCAGCCAATTGAGTCAGGTTTGTCTTGACAAACAAAAATCCGACCCTATACTTGAGAAGTGAATAGAATAAACATTAAAGAGAATGTCCGCCCGCTGCTGGCAACTGGGAAGAAAGCAAATAAATGGCAATGATCTTTCTGGCCGGTCTTGAGAAACGAAGCAAGTTCTTTTGGACAATGGCAGGATTTGCACTCATTGGCGGAGTCGGCATCCTTGACTTCCTGACGGGTTATGAACTTGCATTTTCGTTGTTCTATTTGATCCCTATTTCCCTGGTTGTCTGGCTCGCAAGCCAACGCCTGGGAATCCTGGCCTCTCTTGCCAGTGCTTCAGTATGGTTTACTGCTGATATAGCGGCAGGGAATTTCTATTCACATCCTTTCCTTTATGCCTGGAATACCTTCATCCGCCTAAGTTTTTTTGTTATAACCGCATACCTTTTGTCGACCTTGAAAAGGGCGCTGGAATACGAAAAAGAATCAGCCCGTACAGACTATTTGACCGGTGCCGCCAATTCACGTCTCTTCTATGACTTGGTGCAGATGGAAATTGGCCGTTTCAAAAGATATGAACGCCCATTTACTCTGGCCAATATTGACCTTGACAACTTCAAGACAGTGAATGACCAGTTCGGACATTCCGTGGGTGACAAGGTCCTCCGTGCCGCGGTGTGTTCTGCCAGGAAATATTTGCGGAAAACAGACGTGGTGGCGCGGCTTGGCGGTGATGAATTTGCATTGTTATTGCCCGAAACCGACCAGGAATCCGCCCGCGTTGCCCTAGCCAAAATTCAAAACGGTCTTTTGGAAGAAATGCAGCAAGGCAATTGGCCGATCACATTCAGTATTGGGGTGCTGACCTGCAGTGCTGCGCCAGATACGACCGATGAATTGGTGAGAATGACAGATGAATTGATGTACGCGGCAAAGCGTGACGGCAAGAATGCGGTCAAATACTCTACTTACACGGGCTGACACCAGCTGGCATCAGTTTTGTTCTCTGCGGCCAGCCGCAACACATTGTCAACTAGGAGACTGGCGGCGGATGAGCGAAATCCGCCATTGCGGCCAAAAAAAGCTCTAAAATAACCCCATTAGGGAAATTTACAAACAGGCGGAGTTGTGGTATCTTGATAGAGGCCGGCTAACCCGGCCCGGACGGAATCATGAGCATCTATCTGAAAAAACTCGAATTGCACGGCTTTAAATCGTTCCCCGAGAAAACGGTCGTCCAATTTCACCAGGGCATCACGGCCGTGATCGGCCCCAACGGCTGCGGCAAGAGCAACCTGGTCGACGCCCTGCTCTGGGTCTTGGGCGAGCAGCGCATCAAGAACCTGCGCGGCGAAAACAACGAGGATCTCATTTTCACCGGCAGCGCTTCCAAGAAACCGCTGGGCATGACCGAAGTCGGGGCGTTTTTCGCCAACCAGGAAGAGGAGACCTACATCGCCCGGCGTTTCTTCCGCAGCGGCGAAGGCAAATACATCCTGAACGAAAAATTCTGCCGCAACAAGGATGTCCAGGACATGTTGTTCGACCTGGGCATCGGCGAACGCAATTACTTCATTTTCGAACAAGGCAGCGTCGAAAAGATGATTTCGCTCAAGCCCAGTGAAAGGCGCATCCTGATCGAAGAAGCGGCGGGCATCGCCCAGTACCTGGAAAGGAAAAAAGAAACGGCCGGCAAGCTGATCATCGCCCAGCAGAACCTGGACAGCCTGGAACTGGTTTTGCAGGAAAAAAACAACCGCCTGCGCGAACTGAAAAACCAGGTGCATTTCGCCCGCCGCTACCGCGAAATCAAGAATTCCAAGAACAATTACCTGAAGGCCCTGCTGAAAAAAAAGTACCTGACTTTCAAGGAGGAATTCGACCTGCAGGGCGGGAAGATCATCGAGTTCTTGAACGGCGAATCGGCCTTGGTCAAGGAGATCGCCGATTTTGACAAGAGCCTGCTCGATCTGGAGGGGAAACGCTGGAACCTGGACCATAGTTTGAAGAACAACCAGCAGCTCATTTTCGACTGCAACAACCATCTCCTGGAAGGCAGCAAGGAAATTGAAAAATCCCAGCAGCGCCAGGAATTCCTCAAGCAGAGAATAGTTGAATTGCAGAAACTGATCAGCGAAAGCCAGGCCGAGATCAAAGAGATCGGCAAACAGGACAAAACCTTGGTCGCGGAAATGGCGGAATATGACCGGCAATTGGCCGAACAGGGCGGCTGCAACCTGGAGTTGGACCTGGCCATCGATGGTCTAAAAAAGGCTATTACCGACCGGAACGTTCAGGATGGGCATCTGAAAAAAGCGATGTTCAACCTGCAGGTGGAGATCTCCCGCAACCGCAACGAATCCGCCCAACTGGAAAAAAACCTGATGCGCCTCGAGGCGGATATCGGCAACCGCAAACAACTCATCCAGGAACTCGAGAACCAGAGCCAAAACCCGGAGATCGCCCAGATCGAAAAAACTGTCCAAACGTTGGCGGAGACCCTGCGCTTGGAAGAAAACGAAGCTGAAAAAGCCGCCGCGGAATTTAAAACAACACAATCGGAAGGCGAAGCGGTGGAAAAGCAGCTGCGCGACGCCATGAACGAGATCGCCAATCTCGGCCGTCAGAAGGAAAAATATCTGGAGATCAAGCAAAAGATCACCGGTGCCCAAGGCAAGCCGTTCGCAGGCAAAAACCGCGGTTTCCTGCAGGAACTGCTGGTGGCGCCCAAAAAGCTTCACGCCGTCCTGGAGAGTTTTTATTTCGATGAGTTGGACGCGCCGATCGTGACCGACAACGAGGCCGCCCTGCAGCCTGACCTGCGCAAGGCCTTTCTCAGACGCGCCGCCGTCGCGAACCTGCCCGAGGCCGTCCGCGCTGAAGCCGGGTTCAGGGATTTCGTGAAAAACCTGTTTGAATTGGAAGACAAAGAGATGAAGCCGTATTTTCGCGACGGCGTGCTGGTGGATTCTTTAAAGAACGGTTTGGCGATCTACGCCAAATACGGGGTAGACATCGTCACCGAACAGGGAGAAGTGATCGGCGCCAACGGGGTATTGATCAAGAACCGCGACCGGGGAATTTTGGAGGTGCTGGACGAGATCAAGGCGATCGACAAAAAAGTAACCGCTTTGGCAGGCGGGCTGGCGGGGATCAGGGCGAACCTCGACCTGGTTTCCGGGCAGAAAAAAGAAAAAGTCGGGCAGCGGGGAAAAACCGAAGCGGCCTTGAATGCTCACAAAGAGGAAAGCATTGCCCTGCGCTCGCGCCTGGAAGCGCTTAAGAAAAACCGCGACCTGGGCCTGAACCGCATCCAGATCACCACTGCCGAAATTGACGGCCTGGCCGGCGAAGTGGGAAAACTCAAGGAGCGCCTGGCCGCGTTGGAGCAAAAAAAGACCGATCTGGACAAACAGAATGAAACGCTGGAACGCGACAAAGAAAATTTCGGCCGGGAAAGCGAGAAATTGCTGCAGCAGATCAATGAAAGGGAAAAGGAAAAAATCCATCAGGACAACGCCTTGAACCTGATCCGCGAAAAGATCAATTCCCGTAAAAATTCGCTGCAGGGAACACAAAGCCGGAACGAAAAACGCCGGCAACAGATCCTGAACGCCGAGGAAGAAAAAAAGCGCTTGGAAAAAGAGATCGCCGAAAGCACGGCCAAGATCAAGGAGATCAAAGCCGGCGGCATGGGACTGGATAAGGGAAAAACCGCTCTGGAAAAATCATTGAAA
>Ga0105152_10000584_pt1 | contig 11178 bp, 10 predicted proteins | sample LakBais05cmmetaG_FD_81534 | JGI IMG/M metagenome (GOLD analysis project Ga0105152, IMG submission 81534) | Lake sediment microbial communities from Lake Baikal, Russia to study Microbial Dark Matter (Phase II) - Lake Baikal sediment 0-5 cm | ecosystem: Environmental > Aquatic > Freshwater >...
CGCCGAGGAGAACCTCTACACCTGCAGCCAGGATACCCAGGACAGGATCAAGAACACCATCATCGAGTACAAGCTCAACAGGGACGTCGTCGCCTCGTGCACGCCACGCAACCACGAGCCCCTATTCAGGGCAACCCTCAGGGAGGCCGGGCTCAACGAGTACCTCTTCGAGATGGCGAACATACGTGACCAGTGCAGCTGGGTCCACATGCACGAGAAGGAGGCCGCCACCAGGAAGGCGGAGGACCTCGTCAGGATGGCCGTCGCCAAGGCGAGCCTCCTCCAGCCGCTGGAGAAGCACAAGATACACGTCACCCCCGGCGCCCTAGTCGTCGGCGGTGGCGTAAGCGGAATGACCGCCGCCCTAGAAATAGCCGATCAGGGCTACGAGGTCCACCTCGTCGAGAAGGAGGCGGAGCTCGGAGGCAACATGAAGAGGATAAAGTTCCTCCCATCGGGCGAGGATCCAGCCGCTGAGCTGGCAAAGCTAGAGGCACGGGTCAGGTCCAACCCCAAGATCAGGCTCTACACGGGGACACAGGTCGCTGAGGTCAACGGCTACATCGGCAACTTCGAGACCACCCTCGTCAGCGTCGATAGGGAGACCCGGATCAAGCACGGCGTCGTCATAGTCGCCACGGGCGGCGTCGAATACACCCCCAAGGAGTACGCCTACGGGAAGCACCCCGGCGTCATGACCCAGTTCCAGCTAGAGGAGAAGCTCCACGCCGGATACAAGCCCAACACTGTGGTGATGATCCAGTGCGTGGGCAGCCGGAACGAGGAGCACCCGAACTGCAGTCGAGTCTGCTGCACGGGGGCGGTGAACAACGCCCTCAAGGTAAAGGAGGCGAACCCCGCAGCCGACGTCTACGTCCTCTACAAGGACATGAGGACCTACGGCTTCAAGGAGGACTACTACAGGGCCGCAGCGGACAGGGGCGTCATCTTCATCAGGTACGACGATGGGCACAAGCCCGAGGTCACTGCCGAGGGCGGGCTGAAGGTTAGAGTCCTCGACCCCGTCCTCAGGGAGAACGTGGTCATCGAGCCAGACGCCCTAGTGCTCAGCGCAGGCGTATTACCCGCCGCCGACAACAAGCGTCTAGCTGGGATGCTCAAGGTCCCCATTAGTAAGGACGGCTTCTTCCTCGAGGCGCACATGAAGCTGCGCCCCCTCGACTTCGCGACCGAGGGCGTCTACCTCTGCGGTTTGGCGCACGGCCCGAAGACCATCGACGAGTGCATAAGCCAGGCCAGCGGCGCCGCGTCGAGGGCGCTGACCATCCTCAGCCACGACGAGATCGAGGCCGAGGGAGCAATCGCCAGCGTCGATGAGGACGCTTGCAGCGGCTGCCAGATGTGCGCCGCCGTCTGCGAGTTCAAGGCCATAGAGATGGTGAAGAAGGGCGACAAGACCCACAGCCACGTCATCGCCGAGGTCTGCAAGGGCTGCGGAGTATGCGCCGCCACATGCCCCAGCGGGGCGATAACGGTGGGCCACTTCACCGACCTGGAGATACTTAGCCAGGTTAAGGCCGCCCTGGAGGCGAGGCCATGACCCCCGAGTACGAGCCGAAGCTCGTCGGCTTCCTCTGCAACTGGTGCAGCTACGCGGGCGCCGACCTCGCGGGGGTGAGCCGGTTCCAGTACCCGCCCAACCTGCGCGTGATACGCATCATGTGCAGCGGCAGGGTCCACCCCACCCACATCCTGGAGGCGTTCAGGGACGGCGCCGACGGCGTACTCGTCGCCGGGTGCCACATCCCCACCGACTGCCACTACATCTCAGGCAACTTCAAGGCGCAGCGCCGCGTCGCCATGGTCAAGAAGCTCATGGAGCAGCTCGGCATAGAGCCCGAGAGGCTACGCCTTGAGTGGATAAGCGCCGCGGAGGGGGACAAGTTCGCGAAGACCATCAGGGAGATGACTGCCGACCTGAAGAGGCTAGGGCCGAGCCCCGTGGCGAAGGCCCTAAAGGAGGCCGACTGACATGGAACAGACTGAGATAAGGATCACCGCCGAGGGGAAGGAGTTCCGCAACGAGTTGATGGCGACCCACGGCGCGGACAAGCTGATGCACTGCTACCAGTGCGGCACATGCACAAGCGACTGCCCAGTCGCGAAGAGGGTCCCCGAGTTCCGCCCCAGGAACATCGCCCGCCTCGCCATATACGGGCAGAAGGACCGGCTCCTAAGCGGCGACCTCGTCTGGCTCTGCGCAGGCTGCTACACCTGCTACGAGAGGTGCCCGCAGAAGGTCCACGTCAGCGAGATAGTGAGCGCCCTCAGGCAAATCGCCCTAAAGGAGGGCAAGATACACCCCACAATCAAGTCGATAATCACCACGATCCCCCGCCTCGGCTACATCAGCGAGATAGGGGAGTTCGAGAACGAGATGCGAGGCGAGGACGGGCTGCCCCCCGCCCCAACGCCCGCCATAGAGGAGATCAAGGCGATAATGAAGAAGACCGGCATCCTCGGCCGCGTCGGAGGCGAGCAGGCTTGAAGTACGCCTTCTTCGTCGGCTGCACAGTGCTGAGCAGGCTACCCGGCTACGAGAAGTCCGCCCGCAAGGTGGCGGAGAAGCTAGGGATTGAGCTCGTCGACATGCCCGGCTCAAGCTGCTGCGGCACAACCTACATGGAGACCCTCGACAGGAAGACGGCCCTCGCCCTCGCGGCGCGCAACATAGCGATAGCAGAGGAGATGGGCCTCGACATAGTCACCGTCTGCAACGGATGCACCGAGAACCTCACAAAGACAAACAAGGCGCTGAAGGAGGACCCTGTGCTCCGCGCCGAGGTCAACGAGATACTCAGGGAGACGGGTAAGCAGTTCAAGGGCACGGTCAACGTCAAGCACTACGTCAGGATGCTCAAGGAGGACGTCGGCCTCGATAAGATCAAGGCCGCAGCCATCAAGCCCTTCAAGGGGCTCCGCGTCGGCGCCCACTACGGGTGCCACCTCCTCAAGCCCAGCGACGAGATGCTCTTCGAGGACCCCAACGACCCACAGGTCCTAGACGACCTCATACGCGCCACAGGCGCAGAGAGCGTTGACTACCCGGGGAAGACCGAGTGCTGCGCCGGCCCAGTGATGGGCATCAGGGAGAAGGTCACCTGGGACGTCGGCATGGAAAAGGTCGAGACCGTGAAGAAGTACGGCGACGCCATGGCGACCTGCTGCCCATTCTGCTACATCACATACGAGAGGTGCCAGTTCATGACAGAGAACAACCCCAACCTGCCAGTGGTCCACATACCCCAGCTCCTCGGCCTCGCCATGGGCCTATCAGCCGACGAGGTCGGACTCGGTACTAACAAGGTGGACGCCAGCGCTCTGCTGGCGAAGCAGGAGGCATAACCATGGGGAAGCTAAAGTTCGGATTCTACTGGGCCGCCAGCTGCGGCGGCTGCGAGATCGCCGTCCTCGACGTCGACGAGAAGATACTCGACGTCCTGCAGATAGCTGACCCCGTCTTCTGGCCCGTCGCCATGGACGTCAAGTACAGCGACGTCGAGGCCATGGCGGACGGCTACATGGACGTCTGCTTCTTCAACGGAGGCATCCGTAACTCGGAGCAGGAGCACCTCGCCAAGCTGCTCCGCAGGAAGGCGAAGTACATGGTCGCCTTCGGGGCATGCGCCCAGCTCGGCGGCGTCCCCGGCCTCGCCAACCTCAGCAACAGGAAGGACATCTTCGACAGGGTCTACCACACGACGGAGTCGACGGACAACCCCGCGGGGACGGAGCCACAGGCGAAACACACACTCCCAGAGGGCAGCTCAGAGATACCCGTCTTCCTGGAGTCGGTAAAGCCCCTCGACCAGGTCATACCCGTCGACTACTACCTGCCCGGTTGCCCCCCTCCGCCTAAACTCATCTTCAACGCCGTGGACGCCATAGCAAAGGGGCAGCTACCACCTAAGGGGAGCATCCTCGCCCCCGAGCTCGCCGTCTGCGACGAGTGCCCCCGCAAGAAGGAGGAGAAGAAGATCGCCTCCATCAAGAGGATAATCGACTTCACCCCGGAGCCTGAGAAGTGCCTGCTGGAGCAGGGCCTCGTCTGCATGGGCCCAGCTACCCGCGGGGGGTGCGACGCCAAGTGCCTCGGGGCGAACATGCCATGCACGGGCTGCGGAGGAGCGTGCCCTGGAGCCATAGAGCAGGGCTCAGCCATGATCAGCGCCCTCTCCACGGTGCTCGGCCTCGCCGACGAGAAGGGCGAGGACTACGACGTCGACGCGGTCGTGGCGCAGCTGAGGGACCCCGTCGGGACCTTCTACAAGTACGCGCTACCCGCCTCCATCATCGGCAGGAGGATCAAGAAATGAAGACCATAACCATCGACCCCATCACGCGGCTGGAGGGCCACGGCAAGATCACAATCTTCCTCAACGACCAGGGCAACGTGGAGAACGCATACCTCCAGATACCCGAGCTTCGCGGCTTCGAGAAGTTCTGCGAGGGGCGTCGCGCCGAGGATATGCCCATAATTACTCCCCGCATCTGCGGCGTCTGCCCAGTCGCCCACCACTACGCCGCAACCAAGGCGCTCGACGCCTGCTTCGGCGTCGAGCCGACCGAGACGGCGAAGAAGCTCAGGGAGCTCATGTACGTCGGCTACTACATATACGACCACACCCTCCACTTCTACTTCCTCGGCGGCCCCGACTTCGTCGTCGGCCCCGACGCCCCTGCCTCCGAGAGGAACATCTTCGGCGTCCTCAAGCGCGTCGGCCTCGACGTCGGCAGGGAGGTCATCAAGCACCGCGCCTACGGGCAGAGGATCACCGAGATCATCGGCGGGAAGGCGACACACCCCACCTGTGGCGTACCCGGCGGCATAAGCAAGGGCCTCAACGAGGAGGAGCGGCAGAAGATCGAGGAGATGGCCCGGAGCAGCGTCGAGTTCGCAAAGTTCACCCTCGGCGTCTTCAACGACATAGTCCTCAAGAACAAGCAGTACGTCGACATGATACTCAGCGACCCCTACCGCCTCGACGCCTACAACATGGGCCTCGTCGACGCGGACAACCGCGTAAACTTCTACGACGGCGACATCCGGGTGACCGACCAGCAGGGCAAGGAGTTCGACCGCTTCACAGCAGTTGAGTACCTCGACCACATCGCCGAGCGCGTCGAGCCGTGGACCTACAGCAAGTTCACCTACCTGAAGAAGGTGGGGTGGAAGGGACTCACGGCGGGGCCGGAGAGCGGCGTCTACCGCGTCGGCCCGCTGGGGAGGCTCAACGCCTCCGAGGGTATGACGACCCCGCTGGCGAACGCGGAGTACAAGAGGATGTACGAGACCCTCGGCGGGAAGCCCGTCCAATCCACACTCGCCTTCCACTGGGCACGCCTCGTCGAGCTACTCTACGCCGCGGAGCGCGCCGTCGAACTCAGCACCGACCCATCCATAACCAAGACGGACCTCCGCAACCCCGTCGGTAAGCCCGGCGAGGGCGTCGGGGTCATCGAGGCGGCCCGCGGGACCCTCTTCCACCACTACAAGCTCGACGAGGACGCCATGGTGAAGAAGGTGAACCTCATCGTCGCGACAACCAACAACTACGCCGACATCTGCTGCAGCGTCCGCGACGCAGCGAAAGGCCTGATCAAGGACGGCGTAGTCAACGACGGTCTCCTCAACAAGGTCGAGATGGCCTTCCGCGCCTACGACCCATGCTTCGGCTGCAGCACACACAGTCTACCCGGAGAGGGTCCGCTTGCCGTCGAGATCTACGACCGGAACCATACACTTTTGAAGAGACTCACCAGAGACTAGCCCATGAGGACCCTCGTCATCGGCGTCGGAAACCTTCTCAGGACCGATGACGGGGTCGGCATTCACGTCATCAACAGTCTCAATAAACTCAACTCGGAGATAGACACCCTGGACGCCGCCATGGGCAGCGTCGAGATAATCGAGGCGTTGAGGGGCTACGACCGAGCCATCATCGTCGACGCCATCGAGACAGGCGCCGAGCCCGGCACAATCTACAGAGTCAACCTCACGGGGGGTGAGAAGCCTCCGGTCGTCACCCACAGCCACGGCACAGACCTCATCACCACTCTCCAGCTCGGCAGGCAACTCTTCCCCGACGAGATGCCAACGGAGATAATCCTGATCGCGGTCGAGGCCGAGGACACGACAACGATCAGCGACAAACCAACCCAGAAGGTGCAGAGTGCTATCAAAAAAGTCCTCAAGATAATCATTGATAACATAGCTGAGGAACGGCGCTAGAAGTGGTTGCTGGAAGCCTCTAAACTATTATTAACCGTAGACGCCCATGAATGCCTCATGGTCAAGCTAGAAGGGTTCGACTTCCCGGACGATCTCTACTACCACCGCGAACACATGTGGGTCAAGGTTGAGGGCGATAAGGTGCGCGTAGGCTACAACGACTGGGCCCAGAAGGCCGCTGGTAAGCTCCTCAGCCTCAAGACGAAGCGCCCCGGCGCCCCCGTCGAGATGGGGAAGACCCTCGGCAGCATCGAGTCGGGCAAGTGGGTCGGCAGCCTCAAGGTCCCCGTGAGCGGCGAGCTCGACCAGCTAAACGAGGACGTTCTCAAGACCCCCAACCTCATCAACAGCGACCCCTACGGCAAGGGCTGGGTCGCCATAATCAAACCCTCCAAGCTACAGGACGAGCTAAAGACCCTGATCAGCGGCAAGGACACGGCCGGCCTCGAGGCGTGGCTCAAGGAAGAGAGGGCGAAGGTCAAGGCATAGGCCGCTGAGACCATACAGATCTGGCGCCCCATGTTCCTGGGCACCCTGAGCCATTCGTAGCCCCGACCTTCTACGAGGCCGAGAAGCCCGTGATGCCCGGCGTCGGCCCGGAGGACATGGCGCAGGCGCCGATGAAGATCAGAGCCCTTACCGTTACGTTGAGAGGAGCGAGGAGTCGGTTTACCAATCGTCTATCTCAGCCGGTTCTCGGCGAGCGCCAGCTTCTCCCCCGCCCTCCTGAGCCTCCCCAGCCTCTCGGCGTGCCTCTTCTCCTGCCTCCCTATCTCATCCTTGCGGTGCTTGATCATCCTCCTGACCGACTGTGGGGCTGGCCCACCGACGGTGTCTCTCCTCTCTAGGTTCTGCTCTAGATCAAGCGCCGAGGCTAGCTCATCGGCGGTCACTTCGAGCCTCCTGCCTATCACCCTCTGGGCGGAGTCGGCGATCATGCTGGGGTCTATCTCCGCGGCCCTCTTCCCCTGCTCGAGGGCCTTCACCACGACGTCGACGATGATGTCGTGGGCCTGACGGAAGGATAGGCCGTGGCTCCTGACGAGTGTGTCTGCGAGGTCGGTGGCGGTTGTGAAGCCGTCTCTCAGGTTCTTCATCATGGCGTCCCTCTTCGGGGTCAGGGTCGCCACGGCGCCGGCCATCACGTTTGTGCCACCGACCGCCGTGTCGAGGGCGACGGGCTCCAACAGGATGCGGTCCACCGTGTTGGTGTAGGTGACCCCCTTCACCGAGGTGACCGTCGAGACGAGGTTCCCGATGGACTCCGCAGAGTAGCTCTTTATGTACTCGAACTCGAGGGGGTTCTTCTTCTGGGGCATTATACTGCTCGTCCCAGCGTAGGCCTCGTCGAGGTCTATCATGTTGTACTCGTCGCTGCTCCAGATCTGGAGGTCCTCGGCGAGGCGGCCGATCTGGGTCATGTGGATGGCCATGGCGGACGCGAGCTCGATGACGTAGTCGATGGTGGCGACGGCGTCCGTGCTGTTCTCGCAGAGGGCGTCGAATCCGAGGAGCTCCATCATCTTCACGCGGTCCACGTCCCAGCTTGTGCCGGCGAGGGCGGCGGCCCCCATCGTGCTCAGGTTCGTCCTAGCGTAGACGCCCTCGAGCCTCTCGACGGTCCGTGCCGCCGCCTCGACGTGGGCGAGTATGTAGTGGGCGAGGGTGACTGGCTGGGCTTGGCGTATGTGGGTGTAGCCGGGCATGATGGTGTCGATGTTCTCCTCGGCCTTGGAGACGAGGCTCCTCTGGAACTCGATGACGGCGCCGATCAGCCTCTCCGTCTGGTCCCTGAAGTACATCCTGCGCTGGGCGTGGCCGAGGTCGTTTCGGCTCCTCCCTATGTGCATCTTGCCCCCGACCTCGCCGACGCGCTTTATGAGGGCGGTCTCGGTGGACATGTATCCCACGATGGAGGCGTCGCCCGCCGCGGCCTCCGCGACGGCCCTGACCCCCTCCAGGATCTTTGAGGCCTCCGCCTTTGTGATTATCCCCTGGTCGGCGAGCATGACGGTGTGGGCTCGGTGGATGAGGACCTGGCAGTAGTAGGAGGCGACGTCGAAGCTCCTCGGGTTTCTCCTCCACGTGTTCAGCTCGGTTATCTCGGGGGCCTCGGCCTTCCTCGCGCGGCCGAACCTCTCCCAGTCCGTCTTGGGTGGGCTGCTCAATGCTTGTCGGATTAAGGTGGGCTGGGAGGCGATTTAAAACCAGCCACGCGGCTCGACTCGACAGCTTATATACGCTGAGTGGTGAGGGGAACGTGGTTCCCATGCTGGTCGAGAGGAGCTTCAAGGCCGGGGAGGCGACACTGAACTACGCGGAGGGGCCCGACTCAGGGCCGCCGATGGTCCTGACCCACGGGCTCACCGACAGGTGGCAGTACTACCTGCCAATCCTGCCCTTCCTGTCGATGAGGTGGCACGCGTATGCCCTCGACTTCCGGGGGCACGGGCGCTCCAGCAGGACGCCTCCTTACAGGTACAGGGATCACATCGAGGACACTGTATCCTTCATCGAGGGGTGTGTGGGGGAGCCTGTTGTGCTCTTTGGCTCTTCGATGGGTGGGATGGTGGCGTTGATGGTGGCGGCGAGGCGCCCTGACCTAGTCAAGGCGGTGGTCTTCGGGGACTCGAGCATAAGGACGGATCGGACGCGTGCGGTGATGCGGGACTTTCACAGCTACTGGGATGGGTGGAGGAAGCTGGCTGGGTACAGGGGACCATTCAGCGAGCTTGTCAGGCTCGTCTCTGAGATGCCCGTCAGCGTCCCTGGGCAGGGTAAGAAGACCTACGGTGAGGGTCTCGACGCGATAGCCCTGATGAATAAGGCGAATTACCTGCGGTGCTTGGACCCGGAGGTGTTGACGGACTGGGCAGCGGGGGGCGAGGACGAGGCAGCCTTCAGGAGAGTCATAGATGGGTACGACCACGAGGAGCTGAGAGACATCAGGTGTCCCGTGTTGCTGATTCAGGGGAACCCGGCTAAGGGGGGCATATTCACGGATGAGGCGGTGGCGTACGCGAAGGCGAACATTCGTGACCACTACCACGTCTACATCCCGGAGTATGACCACAACCTGGGCCTCTACAGCTGGGATACTGGTAAGCTGCTTCAGGCTGTGAGCGTCTTCCTCGAGGCGCAGCGCTGAGTGGCTCGGGGAACCCTTTATCTAGACCGCGATTCTCTTCTCCCTTAATCTATTGACCCTCTAGGTGGGTCTCTGGAGGTTTCACTATGCCTGACGTTAACGGTTGGACGAGGGAGCTTGAGAGGTTCATCTTTCAGAGGATGACGGCGTCCGGTGTCGTGGGCCTCAGCGTCGCCACGATAAGGGGCGGTGAGGTTAACTATCAGCGGGGCTTCGGTTTCCGTGACTTCGAGAAGGGGACGAGTGCGACTCCTGAGACGATCTATTGCATCGGGAGTGTGACGAAGAGCTTCACGGCGCTTGCTGTTATGCAGCTGTGTGAGGCGGGGAAGCTGAGTCTGGATGATCCCGTTGAGAGGTGGTTGTCTTTCAGGGAGAGGCCGATGGGGGAGAGGGTGCTTGTACGGCACCTGTTGAGTCACACGAGTGGTTTGTCGGCGCTGGGCTACGCTGAGGCGACGCTGGCGGCGATCACCGACACGCCTGATATCTGGTTGCCGATCTCGAATGCGGAGGATCTTATGGTCTTCATACGGGGGGCGGATGAGTGGGCGTTGGCGCGGCCGGGTGAGAGGCACGCGTACCTGAACGAGGGCTACATACTGATTGGGGCGATCATCGAGGAAGCGTCGGGGATGAGCTACGCGGATTACGTCAAGGAGAAGATCCTGTTGCCGCTCCACATGTACAGGAGCAGCTTCGCCGAGGAGGATGTCGAGGGTGATGAGGATCTGGCTGTGCCTTATGTGACGAATCGGGGCGGTGGGAAGGTGGCGACGCGTTACCCGTATGGGCAGATGATTAGCGATGGGGGGTTGATGAGTAACGCGTTGGATATGGGGAATTACCTGCGGATGATGCTGGCTGGTGGCGCCTTCGATGGGCGCAGGCTCGCATCGGAGGAGTCGGTGGGGGAGATGGCGTCGCCGAAGATCAGGATGCTTGATGAGCCGGTGAACGGTGTGGATTACCGCTACTATGGGTATGGGCTGAGGATAAAGGACGGGTTCCTCGGGCACAGGCTCGTTCAGCACAGTGGGAGCGTCTTCGGTTCGAGTGCTTACATCAACTTCGTGCCGGATGCGGGGGTTGGTGTCGCCATCTTGGCGAATGGTGGGTACTTCCTGGAGGACATGGGTGAGTACGCGACGGCTCTGCTGCTTGGGAGGGATCCGTGGGAGATTCCGTCGTTCAGGAGGGGGAGGATTCTCGACTCTCTGGCGGGGACGTATAAGACGTTCAAGGACACGTCCTCGTACAGGGTTGTGCGTAGTGGTGGGCTTCTGCAGCTTGAGCAGAAGTGGGGGGAGAGGACGTTCACGACGCCGATGGTTCCGGTGGATGTCGAGGGGGATGTGAAGAGGTTCAGGACGTATGGGGTGGATACGGTGACGCCGGCGGAGTTCGTGGTCAGGGATGGGGAGACGTATCTGGTGTATGAGAGGAACCTCGCCCGGCGTGTCGGCGCCCCCTAGTCTCGCCAACTTACGCTACCATAGATAAGAGAAAATATTTTTTTTCTACCCTGTCTCTGGTAGCTGTTTTATCCCCCACCGACCCTTCTAGCTTGAGTTTCATTGATCGTGGATATGCACGCCCACGTCTTCACGGCGGAGGCGCTGGCGGGTGTCGAAAGAAAGTACCGGAAGTATGCGCCCCAGCTTCTGGTGGAGGCGGGGAAGCACGTCATAGTCACGGGGGACCGGTCGAGTGGGCCGATGGAGCTGATGCCCGGTTTCGGCGACGTTGGGGGGAGGCTCCGCGCCATGGATGAGGC
>Ga0105152_10000586_pt1 | contig 11162 bp, 6 predicted proteins | sample LakBais05cmmetaG_FD_81534 | JGI IMG/M metagenome (GOLD analysis project Ga0105152, IMG submission 81534) | Lake sediment microbial communities from Lake Baikal, Russia to study Microbial Dark Matter (Phase II) - Lake Baikal sediment 0-5 cm | ecosystem: Environmental > Aquatic > Freshwater > Lake...
GCCGCGGAGACGGACGAGGTCCCGAAGATGCAGCTGAAGGCGATCGTGGACAACATCGATATGGCGATCAAGGGCAACACGCCAATGTGCCAGGACACAGGCGTCACGATATTCTACGCCACTGTCCCCACGGACTGCAAGGTCGACGTCGCGAAAGGCATCGTCGATGGCGTGAGGAAGGCCACCAAAGAGGTGCCGCTAAGGCCGAACGCTGTGCATCCGATAACGAGGAAGAACCCGGGAGACAACGTAGGCGAGAGGCATCCGTTCATCCACTGGAAGATACACGACAAGGACTACATCGAGATCACCGTCATGACCAAAGGCGCGGGCTCGGAGAACATGAGCCAGCTCGCGATGCTCACGCCCACGCAGGGTCTGAAGGGCATCAAGGAGTTCGTGCTCAACGCTGTGCTTCGTGCCGGTAGCAACCCCTGCCCGCCGACGATACTCGGTGTGGGCATCGGTGGGTCATCCGACATCGCGATGAAGCTCGCGAAGGAGGCGTTGCTCAGGCCGATCAACGAGAGACACAAGGACCCCGAGATCGCGAAGCTGGAGACCGAGCTCCTCGAGGCGATCAACATGCTCGGCATAGGTCCCATGGGCCTTGGCGGAAAGACTACCTGCCTGGGACTCAACGTCGAGTACGCATACTGTCACACCGCCAGCTTGCCTGTTGGCCTGAACGTGCAGTGCTGGGCCGGGAGACGCGGGACCGTCAGGATACATCCGGATGGGAAGACCGCCTATCCGACGCATGAGAGGTGACCAAGATGCCAAAGAAGTTGAAGACACCGTTGTCAGAGAGCGATGTGCGCGCGCTGAAGCTGGGCGAGACGATCTATCTTGACGGCGTCATCTACACGGGCAGGGACGAGGTACACCTCCACGCCCTTGAGGGCTTCGAGAAGGGCAAGAAGCCGCCGGTAGAGTTCAAAGGTGCGGCCCTGTTCCACTGCGGCCCTATCATGAGGAAGGTCGGGGACAAGTGGGAGGCAGTGGCTGCTGGTCCGACCACATCCTCCAGGATGAACTCGCTCGAGCCGCAGTTCATCGAGAAATTCAGGCCGGGAGCGATCATCGGCAAAGGAGGCATGTCCCAGCCAACCATCGACGCTATGAAGAGGCTCGGATGCGTCTACTTGGCGATAACGGGCGGCGCAGCCGTGCTCGCCGCGAAGGGCATCAAGAGCGTTTCGGGCGTCGAGTGGTTCGAGCTCGGGATGCCAGAGGCGATATGGATCTTGAACGCGGAGAACTTCGGACCCCTGACTGTAGCGATAGATGCTCACGGTAACAGCCTGTTCGCGGACGTGAACGTCAAGGTCAAGGAGAACGAGAAGAAGGCCAGAGCGAAGCTCGGTCTGGGCTGATCTCAATCAGCGGGGCTAGTCCCCGCCATTCTTTGATTTCCTGATCTTCCGCTGGTTCGCTTCTCCCTGGAGGTCTTCCGATTCTTCGCCATCCACCGCAGTCTCTTTCTCTGCATCCTCTTCATCCGCCTGGTCGTAGATCGCAGGAGCGCTCTCCGGTGTCTCGAAGCTTCGGTGTCTCAGGTACACTGCCAACGCGAAAATGATGATTGTGAGGCAGAGCGCCATCAGCATCATTGAATGTGGGATGTCAAACCCGGGTATGAACCCCTCGAAACCTCTGCGGAGCGGTGTCATCTCCAAGTTCTGTTTCGTCTCCCCGTCCTTTGTGACATTTATGTTTGAGATCTCGAACGGTTGATACCCGGTCTTCTCAAACCGGACCGTGTAGTTGCCCGGATCGAGGCCAGGGAGTCCGTAGGCGCCGTTGATGTCCGTGGCAACCCCGGCCCTCGGAGGGTCGATGTCCATTATGGTCACGAGGACATTCGCCAGTGGCAACCCCGTATCGGCATCGGTGACAAATCCGCTGATAAGGGCCCCTGGCAACCCTGTCAGGTTTATGTTAAGTTGGATCGTCCCGCCTTCCGGTATGGCCACATCTGCAATTGTCGCGGTCTCGTATCCGGGCGAGGACACTCTGATAGTGTAGATGCCCGTTGTGAGATTTCCTATTTCGTAGTTGCCATCAGGGCCGGAGAGGTTGAAGGCCGACGTGCCCACGACAGATATGTTCGCGCCCACCAACAGACGAGTGCCAGATCTCACGACCCCGTACAATTTAGTAGGATTCTCGGTGAGGTTGAAGTCGACACCGGCGGTTCTGTTGCCCCTAGTCACGACCACATCTGCGATCGAAATCGGACTGAATCCCTCTCTTTCGGCCGTCAGGGTGTAGGTGCCTTCGGGTAGGTTCGTGAGGTTGTAGCTCCCGTCGCTTTCGCTCGTGACGACGATTGTGAAAGAACCTACCCGGACGGAGACATTGGTGTTGTTCAGGGCCGTGTGAAGGGTCGAATGGTAGACGTTGCCGGAGATCGAACCGTTCTGCGATATCAGGACGAAGTTCAGGAGTATGTTCCCGCCTAGCGGCATGACTACGTCCAGCGAGCTGGGGACGTAGCCGGAAGCGTTTGCCGTCACCGATACTGTTCCCGCGGGAACGCCATCGAGCTCGTATGCACCCGTGGACGGAGAAACGATTGTTGAGAATCCCAATGAGGAAATCGTTACATTCGCGCCTTCCACCGGTGTCATTGTCCCGCCGAGTGAAGTCGTGACGGTTCCAAGGATCGAGCCGCCGAAGATGACCAGTGTGACATGTACCGTACCGTTCTCGCTCACGTTTTGAAACAAGTTCGTGCTGTCTCGGTATCCTATCATGCTGGCATTGAGCTGGTATGTGAGGCCATTCGTGACGTTGTCATCGGCAGGAAGCAGGTTGATTGTGACGGATCCGTCGCCCCCTGTCTGGTTCTGCCAGGAGATGCCGTTGCCATTGGTTCTGACCGTGGCACCAACGATTCCCCTGCCCACCTCGTCTGTCACGTTCACTACCATGGTGCCCGAGGGCCAAGCCTCCATGGTCCGGGCCTTGAGGACCGGTTCAGAATCCGCTCCGATTTGCAGAAAGCAGATGGCGGTCGTTGCTAGCATAATGAGAACGATGATCGACGCCATCAACCGGTTGTCCGAAACGATGTTCCTGGCCATCTGTCATCCGCTATTCCTCATCAACTGCTCGTTCCCATAAATACGTTTGCCGATTTGCGGACTTTCTCGGGTCCCTCTGAAAACGTCTTTATATTGACACCGAATAACGAAGCAGATTCGACGGTCAGGCATTATGATGTCCAAGACTACTGAGAAGAGGACGACGGAAGAGGTTCTCTCCGTCATGCATCCGATCGTGTCAGAGTGGTTCAGGAGCAAGTTCGGAGAGGTCACCGAAGCCCAGGCCATGGCTGTCCCGCTCATACATGCCAGGAAGAATGTCCTGGTCTCCTCACCCACAGGCTCTGGCAAGACGTTGACAGCCTTCCTGTCGATCCTGAACGAGCTCATCCTACTCGCCGGCAAGAACACGCTTGAGAACAGAATCTACGCGGTCTACGTGTCTCCTTTGAAGGCCCTGGCCAATGATATCAACGAGAACCTGATAAGACCCCTGGAGGAGATATCGGCTCTCTTCAGGGCCAAGGGACTCGCCCCTCCTGATGTGAAGGTCGCAGTTCGTACTGGCGATACTCTTCCCAGCGAGAGGCAGAAGCAGGCCAGGTCTCCACCGCACATATTCATCACGACCCCGGAATCGCTCTCGCTCGTGCTCTCCACACCCGTCTTCAGCACAAAGTTCGAAGGCGTCGACTATTTAATAGTCGACGAGGTCCACGAGGTCTGCGATTCAAAGCGAGGCGTCGCTCTCTCGGTCGCAGTTGAAAGACTCCAGAGCTTCTGTCAGAAGGAATTCGTCCGGATCGGTCTCTCAGCCACCGTAGCTCCGTTGGAGCAGGTCGCTGAGTACCTAGGCGGCCTGCGGGACGGCAAGCCAAGGGCAGTCAGCATCGTCGAAGTGTTCGCTCAGCGCGATCTCGACCTGCGAGTGCTCTGTCCCGCAAAGGACATGACGTCACTTTCGTTCGAAGTCGTCAATTCGAAGATGTACGACATGCTGAAAGAGATGATCGATGAACACAAGACGACACTGGTCTTCACGAATACTAGGAGCGGGGCTGAAAGCGTCGTATACAAGCTCAAAGAGCGCGGGCTCGAGAACATAGGCACTCATCACGGAAGCCTGAGTCGCGAGACGCGGATGGACGTCGAAGGAAGCCTTCGGAACGGCCTGATGAAATCCGTCGTGTCATCCACCTCTCTCGAGCTCGGGATCGACATCGGTTCTATCGATCTGGTCGTGCAGATCGGTTCTCCCAAGTCAGTTGCGAAGGGATTGCAGCGGGTGGGGAGAGCTGGACATCAGTACGGCGGGACGTCGAAGGGCAGGATCGTAGTATTCGAGAGCGACGATCTGGTGGAGTGCGCGGTCCTCTGCCGAGCGGCTCACAGAAAGATGATAGACCGTGTCACAATCCCGAAGAACTCCCTCGACGTGCTGGCGCAGATGCTCGTCGGATTGTCCATCGAGCGCAAGTGGCAGGTTGATGAAGCGTTCGCTCTGATCCGCCGCTCGTACTGCTACAAGGACCTGACGATGGCTCAGATGGAGAGCGTTTTGAGATATCTCGGAGGAAAGGATGCTTACGAAGGGATCTACTCAAAACTCTGGTACGACGAGAAGGAGAGGACCTTCGGTAGGAAGCGCGGCTCGCGCATGATATACTACCTCAATCAGGGCACGATCCCCGAGGAGGCGGACTACAAGGTATACTCGGAGCGCGGCTCACCGATAGGGTCCCTCTCGGAGAAGTTCGTCGAGCGCCTATCCCAGGGCGACATATTCGTCCTGGGCGGACGCAGCTATGAATTCATCAAGTCCAAGGGGACGAAGGTGTTCGTGAAAAGTGCCAGTGGTAGAAAACCCACCGTGCCTTCGTGGACAGGGGAGATGTTGCCCAGAAGCTTCGACCTGTCCGTCGCCATCGGGCGTTTCCGGTCTGAGATGGAGGAGCGCCTTGGCAGGATGACTGGCCAGGAGATTGAGGCATGGCTGAAGAAGGAGTTCGACGTCGACGAAGGCTCGGCCACAACGATCCTGAACTACTTCCGAGAGCAGAAAATGGTCGCGAAGATACCAACGGATTCCAGACTCCTGATAGAGGGCTATGTCGACGCCTCTGGAAACAAGAGCGCCATATTCCATTTCCCGTTTGGGAGGCGTGTCAACGATGCGCTCAGCCGGGCGTATGCCTACGTACTCTCAGAGAAGCTGAAGTGCAATGTCACGGTGTCGGTGACCGACGACAGCTTCATGCTGACCGCGCCTCGGAGCTTCAGATTGGAGGACATCGGGGTCTTGCTCAAGGCCGAAGGCCTCGAGAAGATGCTGAGGAGTGCGGTCAGAGACTCCGAACTATTCGCTCAGCGTTTTAGGCACACGGCGACCAGGAGCTTCATGGTCCTCAGGAACTACAAGGGGAGGGAAATGTCAGTTGCTCGCCAGCAGCTCCGCTCCAGCAGATTGCTCGATGCGCTTCATGAGATCGAGGATTTTCCCGTGATGGTCGAGACATACGAGGAGATACTGACAGAGGTCATGGATCTCGAGCACGCCAAGGAAGTCCTGTCCAGCATCGAGAACGGTGAGCGGCAGTTGGACTACCTTCCGTTCTCAGGCGTCCCTTCTCCGTTCGCCCACAACGTGATCCTCGTCGGAGTCTCGGACATAGTCCTGATGGAAGATCGGAGCATGCTCTTGAGAGAGCTTCATAGGAAAGTGCTCGCGCGCGCGCTCGGAGAGGAAGCGATAACGGAATACCAGTTCGAACCTGAGAGGGTTGAGGAATTCTTCGCCGCGAAGTTCCCGAGGATAGCTTCAAAGGAGAGCATACTCGAAGCGCTCAGGAAAGTGGGTCCGATGAACCTCTTCAGGGAGAAGGCAGAGAACATCTTCGCCCACTCCAAAACATCTTTCGAGGAACTCCGCGCGTGGGCCGCTGAACTGTTGCACGAGGGCAAGGTCATGTCCATCTGGGCAGGCGAGGATGTGTACGTCGCGGCTGAGGACTATTCTCTCTATGCAAGTTTTCATCAGAGAAAGTCCACGCACGGTCCTGTCGAAGATGCTGTTCTCGACGCAGTGTCCAGGTCGCGCAGAAGCCAGCGAGAATTGGCCGATCATTTGAAACTCCCGAAGGAAGAGGTCAGAGAGGCTCTGAGGCGCCTCGAGTCCGCGAACGAGATATTCCGATCGGATGTGAGAGGAGACGCCTACCGGTACTCCAAGGCGGTCTTCGAGCCAAGGCCTCGGAAGGATTGTCTACTTGCGGCTGTGGAACGGCATATCGCATATCACGCGCCGATAACGGTCGAGGACGTGGCGTACGAAGTCGGGATATCTGAGCACGAGGCCGATGAGGCGCTTCGTGAATTGTGCTCGACCGAGGCCGCAGTTGCTGGAAGATTCGTCGTCGGCGAGCAGCAGCAGTACATGCTGGCGAGGGACTACCTGCGTCTGAAATCCAAGGGCCAGCCGGTGTTCGACCGGGAGACGATCCGTTCATACAGCGAGCGCAAACAGTTTGAAAAAGCGAAATCGATCAGAGATTATTTCGAGAAGTTCGGTGAGGCTGGAATGATATACGATATCTTTCAGCGTGTCACCGACTTCGACAGGGAGGAGTTCGGGGAGCTAAGGAAGAAGGGCGAGATTCTTCTGGGCAGGTTCGTCCGGGGACGGTTGAGATATGTCCTCTCCGAGGACGCTCCTTACTACTTGGGTGTCTACAGGCGCGAGCCCCCCGACAAATACGAGGCCGAGCTCCTAAGGATCATTCGGAAGATGGGATCGGGGACTTTCCTGAAGATCGCGGAAGTATCAGGTTTCCCCCCTGATGCGATGAGGGAACATTTCGATTCCTTGGACAGGAAAGGATATTTGCTTAGAGAATACGACGAGGCCGAATCTTGGAGCACCAGGAATGTGTACACGGTCTGCGAGATAGAACCAGAGACGGAAGGACCATACGCGCGTGTTCTGAAGCGCTATCTCAGGGGATTCGGGCCGGTCACTGTGATGCAGGCAGCAAGCTATCTCAACACTGAGCCAGACGACGCCGCAACGCTTCTTGGGAAGATTGGCGCGAAGAGTATTACGGTCGGTCTCGAGAGGACTGAGATGTTCGTCCTCCCTGACGAGGTTCGGCTTCTCGACGAGGTGCGCGGAAGGGACGACAGACTCAGGATTCTTTCCCTCTACGATTCATTCCTGAGCGACAAATGGACCGAGGTGACTTCGCGTTTCGGTGAGGCCTGGATATATCCGCTAGTACGCGCCGGTCGGATCGTGGGGATGATCGAGAAGTGGCTTCTCGGAGGCTCAGTTGAGGTAAGGGACATTCAGCTCGAAGAGCCAGATCTGCTAGGCCAGCTCGTAGGGTCGATAGATGACATGATGCCGTTCTACAACTCTCTTGGCGTCGAGATAGTCCGAGTCACTAGCGTGTTCGGCGCAGATGTCGAGCACCTTGACGCGGCCGTGAAACAGGAGTTTCTCAGGCGGGGATACACGGAAGCCAACGGGATGCTCGTCAAGGGCAATCTCGTCACACCGTGCTTCGAGCGGAACGAGATCCTGGACGTCATCTTCTCCCTGCAGAACCTAGATGAACAGTCGCAACTCCTTGACATGACAGACGCACTGGCGCAGTACGGCGGTCTCAGATCGAATGCGGAGGCTCTTCGGAGGGTGAGGAAGTTCGAATCCTTGCAGAGGCTGCACAAGCGAGGCGCGGTGGTGCGCGGACACCTTGTTCCCGATCGGGTTGGATATTGCAGGGCGGAAGAGGCCGGGCTCTACATGTCGGCCAGGCGCAGGGATCTCACTGCCGATGAGAAGCTGGTCCTCAGGATAGTCAAGGACCAGCAGCCGGTGAAACGTGATCGTCTGCTCGACCTCTCTCCGCTCGGGAGGGAGGACACCGTCGAAGCGATGAAGGCGCTATACACTTCCTCGAGGACATATCTCGACTCTTCGCTAGCGTTCGTGTCTACGAGAAGACAGAGAACCGCCAGGGAGTCTGCATGGACTCAGATAGTGAAGCGCCTGTTCGACAACTACGGGATCATGACGGCGGAGTCTCTGGGCATGCTGCTCGGGCACGAGATCCCCATGCGCGAGATCAGGCGCGCCCTGAGGATACTCGAGGATGAGAAGCTGCTAGTGAAAGGTTTCCTGCTGAGGGGTTCGGGCGCGCTGCATTGGGCCAGCGCTCAGGCGTATTCAATGCTCGGCAAGATCGCGTTCTCTCAGCATGTGGTGTTGTCCCCCGAGGACAACCTCACGCAGTTCTTGCGCGCGAGCTGCCGCGACCTGCTGCCTGAGACGGGTCGCCATGTTATATTCCAAGGCACGAGAGTGATCGGGTCCTTCGAAGGCAAGATCAAAGCGGGCAAGTTCGAGGTTTCCGATCTCCAGGGAGATCCGACATGTCCTGAGATTGTGGGTGCATATGCTCGCTCTCTCGGCCTTGCTCTGAGGGACCGTGATGAGGGCAGGGTGTCCGACTGGGAGATCATGGATTTCTACCAGAGGACACACCCAGGGTCTGGCGATGAATGAGATTCGAGGAATCATAAAGTACGTCTATCATCCATCCAGTGTCAATGGTAGACCTGTCGTTCCTTGCGAAGGAACCACTGCCCGCGGCAGCTTTGATCATCGGGGGATTGTTGTCAATAGCCGTCGCCTTCTACGGACATAGGGATGACTCTCACTGGGACGAGGTCGGGACGTTTTTCGGTTTCGTCCTCGGCGCTGTTATGTTTGTGATGGCGTTCGTGGTCGGGACTGAGGGGTCGGTTAATTGGTTCACGCTCGCTCTCATGGTCGTCCTCGCCTTGACCCTGTTCCTCAAGCCAATGAGGGAGATACCATGGGCTGGTGTATTGGGTGCAGTGGTTGGTGCGGCCGCAGCCTTGGCCGCGTCGTTATTCCTGCCTTCGACAGTTTTCGGGATCGACGAATGGATCATCCTGCTTGTCATCTTCTTCGTAGTCGGGGTGATAGTTCACGGGCTGCTCCACTTCCTGGAGGACGTGCTGACAATCGCGACGATGGTGCTCGATTGGAAGCCGACAATGGTGATTGTCGGAATCGTTGCAGTGGCTGAAGGCGTCCTGGTGCTCATGGACAAGTCGATAATCTCATTTCTTTGAGAACAGGCATGCGCCTCCGGGTGCGCGCAATCTCTCGTTGTAGAATAGGTACTCCTGAGCATAGCCCGCATATTCCCCGAACCGCTCAGATGCGAAAGTCCTGAGCTTCGAGTAGGACCCCTTCTTGTGGTAGAGCCTTGCGAGGGCTCTCTCGATATGGACATCGATCGGGAATGCCTCCAGCCTTCCGAATCCGAACAGAGAGACACAGTCTGCAACTTTGTCCCCGACTCCTGGCAACTCCTTGAGTTCCTCCCTCAGCGAACCGAAGCTGAGCTTGCCAAGGCGGGAAATGCCTACGTAATCGATAGTCTTGCAGAGCGAGTGTATGTACTCAGCCCTGTAGCCGAGGCCCAGCCCAGCCATTTCAGTTTTTGGGATTTCGCTGAGTCTAGCATGCGTCGGAAATGCTCTGATTCCATTCACGATTTCCTCGCCGTACCGTGATGAAAGTGTCTCGATCATCTTCGTTATGCGGGGGATGTTTGCGTACGTCGCCAGGACGAAGCTTACCAGGCACTCCCACTCGTCCATCTTCACTATTCGGAGCCCCTTCACATGCGCGATGCCGGGAGCCAACACGGTATCTTTGGCAAGCTTCCTCTGGATTTCCGGAACATTGTCGGATGCCCTCAGGTGCTCCTGAACGAGCCTCCTGGCATTTCTTCCACCAGGCCTTGCCTCTACCTCAAGAGTCGATCCCCGTTGTGCCATTGTCACGAGCTGATCTGCTAGAGGTCCCTCCCAAAGACCATCACCGAGCCTCCTCCATCGGAAGGTCTGACCGCAGCCAAGGGTCTGGTCGAGATCCAACGGGGCGATTTCCAGTTTGAACTTCATCAGGTCTTCATCCTTGGGAATCACTATCTCTTGTACCCGATCTTCCGCAAGAACGTCCTCCTATCCTCAGCGTCGTTCGCGGTCTCGACACCCTTTGGCTTCTCGCCATCTATGACGCCCACGACTCCTCGGCCGCGTTCGTTCTCAGCGACAATCACATCCACTGGGTTGGCCGTCGCGCAGAATATCGTGCACACCTCTTGGACTTCCTTGATCCTGTTGAGCACGTTTATCGGATAGGCATTCTCCAATATCACAATGAAAGTGTGTCCCGCGCCAATCTTCATGGCATTCTCCGCTGCCAATTCTCTCAGCTTATCGTCATTGCCCTCGACTCTCACGAGACACGGTCCTGACGCCTCGCAGAACGCGATTCCGAACTTCACCCCGGGCACGGTTCCAACAATGGCCTCGTACAAGTCTTCGACGGACTTGATGAAATGGGTCTGACCTATGATCACGTTCGCGCTTTCCGGAAAACTCACTCTGACGGACTTCAGTTCCATTCTTACCCCCGGACGTTGTCAACAACGCCCAGATGGAAATAGATTTCTCCTGTCCATGGTCAGTCTGGCTCCGCGTTGCATGAGATCATTATCAGATGTGGAAATCAAAATGATTAACTATTTATCCAGGCATATCGTAGAGCGGAGATAGTATCTCGAGGAGGTCCTACTTATTGCCAGTTTCTAGCGGGGACAAACTCTGTCCGATCTGCGATTCTCCGCTCCAACCAGGTTCGAAGAAGTGCGGATTCTGCGGAACAGATCTCTCAATATTCGATATAGAGATTGAGTCTCCCAAGAGATCGTCCGAGCCAGTCGCTCCAACGCCGAAGCCCTCGGTGGAATCGCGTGTCGAGGAGGTAATGTCAAGGCCCGCGGTCCAGGAGAGAACCACGACCAGGGAGCCCCTCCCTGTCGTGTCTGTACAGCCACCGAAGGTCGAACCGCCGAAGACAGCGCCAGTCCCAGAGGTCAAGAAGGCGGCCGAACCATCACCCGAGCCTGAGCCATCACAGGGAATCGAGTACTTTGAATGTCCCCAATGCGGCGCGACGGTTGAGAACACTGCGAACTCGTGCCTGAAGTGTGGAGTCCTCTTCGCTGAGGA